>Ga0172375_10000139_pt1 | contig 110682 bp, 63 predicted proteins | sample LakKiv1m_FD_114537 | JGI IMG/M metagenome (GOLD analysis project Ga0172375, IMG submission 114537) | Freshwater microbial communities from Kabuno Bay, South-Kivu, Congo - kab_092012_11.1m | ecosystem: Environmental > Aquatic > Freshwater > Lake | place: Democratic Republic of the Congo...
GCGGTTTGGCACCTCGATGTCGGCTCATCCTATCCTGGGGGTGGAGAAGCTCCCAAGGGTCCGGCTGTTCGCCGGTTAAAAGGGTACGCGAGCTGGGTTCAGAACGTCGTAAGACAGTAGACCTTGGCGGATTAGACACCGCCATAACGAGCTGTCGGTTTTCCGATGTTCATTACGAACCCCATTGAGAGTAAGAAACACTGTTATAAAAACGAAAACAATCCAGCTGCTCTCGAGCGGCTGGATGAAATCTGACTATTTGCTGGAAACTCTGAGTATCCGGTGGTACCCGCCTAAAGAGGCGAGGTGAAAATCCATCCGGTGCAGACAATCAGCAGGGAAGGCCCCGTACAGTGCGGGGAACCCTCAGAGACTACATGTCAGACTCCGATTCGATCGGAGAAGATATAGTCCGAACTATATAGCGATGTATAGGTAACACAATTGTCGGTCTCTATCCAGTGTGGGCGTTAGATTCTTGAGGGAGGCTCTCCACAGTACGAGAGGACCTGGAGGGACGAATCCCTGGTGTGCCTGTTGTCGATCATTCGTGACGGCAACGCAGGGTAGCTAGATTCGGTCGGGATAAGCGCTGAAAGCATCTCAAGCGCCAAGCCCATCCCAAGATTAAGAATCGTTATAGACCCGTTGGAGATGACAACGTTAATAGGCGGGGAGTGTACGCGCCGCAAGGTGTTTAGCTTACCCGTACTAATCGGTCGATGTTGTGGGGAACAAAGGAGCTGCGGCTGCTTATCAATCGGATGGGCGCCAAAGGCCCGGTTCTTCTCGACTTGAAGTGACACGATGAGTTGGCCATTCTCCCTTATGTTGCAATTACCTTATATAATAGACAAGACGTTTTATCTTTGAGCCTTTCGGTCTCTTACGCGATGTGGCACCACCCTTTCCCATTCCGAACAGGGAAGTGAAACACATTAGCGCCAACAATACCTGTTTCGCAAGGAACCGGGAAGATAGGTCGAGGCCGGGGGACTCAAAGATAGAACGATCTTAAAAATCATTTGGTTGTCATGGAAAAGCCTGGAATCCCTAGTGTAGCTAGGGATTTTTTGTGGCTCGCGAACCTGATATAGTTATGGGTATGGCGGAAATACAACCGATGCGGGAGCGGGAAGTGGGCGCGTCTTTGGCTACCCAAATCAATGAAATATTTGAGCGCAGGGCGACTGCCGGCGACCGGAAACTTATCGTAGAAACATATCGGCAGAAGTTCGACCAGCTGCTTCTCACATTGCCGAAAGAAAAACGGGACACGATTGCGATCAAAATCCAGCAGTTTGTGGTAAAAATCGGCGGGTATATTTCCGAATACAGTGCGCGGTTTTCTGATTTCGTGCGTAATGTGGTTGTTTGGCCCATGGCCGCAGCGTCAGAAGAATTTCCCAAGGATAAGTATTATCAGATAGAACTTGCCCGGGCCAAGGCGTGGGGAGAATTTGCCCGCGATACGACCAAAACAGCAACAGCCGAACGTATGGCATACCGCGATCATTTTTTGCCGGCCGCTATTACCGGAGCCGAAGCAGGGGGTATATTCGGAGCAGTCGCAGGGGCGATGTTTGCCGGGGTGGCAAAAGGCACGGAAATCGGCTTTATTGCAGGGGGAGGATTGCAGGGAGCTGCTATCGGGGCAGCGGTCGGCGGCGCATTGGGTGGGGGAACGGCGCTCCTTATGGGTATAAAAGACCGTATTATCGGGCCGCCGGTTCTTTATTACAGTTTGTTCGCCGGTATGGGAGGGTCATCTATCAATATAAATACAGGCAGTAATTCGCTGGGCAATCCTGCCGCACTGGCGCCGAAATAATATGGATGACATTGATGAGATACTAACCAGTATTGTGACGAAAGTTTCCGGCTCAAAACTTTCCGATACCGAAAAAGCGGATGTGTATGCAAATCTTTCTGTCGGAATGCGCAAACTCGTCTGGCCCATCCTGCTTTCCCATATGCCGGAGTATCTGCTGAAAGAGGCGACAGACGGCGGGCACACGTTCACCGTTGATGATTACGCCGAACTTATAGAATCAGCGCTTCAGAATCCCGCAACCCCGAAAGAAATCCAAGAAGAGCTTGTCAATGCCCTCCGCGAGGTTGATGCACTCGTATCAAAAGCCGTCAGTTGAGCAAACGCTTCAAATCCTGTATAATCACGCGTATCCCTAAAAGAAAGGCGGAATGAATGAATGGCAAAAAAAACAGTGAGTGATAAACAAAACGCAGAAGAAAAGGAAGTAGTTGCAAAAGAACCTACTTCAATTCCCACAAAAAAATCCTCGAAAGTAGCTTCCAGCATGGAAGAATTGCTCTCTAACACAGGATACCAACTCAAGGGTCTTAAGAAAGGCGACACCGTAAACGCGACTATTACGCGGATTTCCGCGCGTGAAATCGCGCTCGATACCGGAAGCAAGACCGAAGGTGTCGTGATGGATAAAGAAATCGAAAACTACCGCGACATGCTCTCCAAGCTGAAGGTAGGGGATGTCGTTTCCGCCCAGGTCATCGTTGCAGAAAACGATCGTGGCCAGAGCGTATTGTCTATCCGGAAGTCATTGCTGGATAAACGCTGGACGACACTTGCTGATGTACAAAAGAACGGAGAACCGGTTGAGGTAACGCTTCGGGATCCGGTTCGCGGCGGTGTGTTGGTCGACTACGGCGGGATCCGCGGCTACATTCCGATGAGTCAGCTGGACGGAGCCGTTTCCAAGCAGTTGGACAAGGCAACCGGCAGACGGATCAAGGTAAAAGTGATTGAAGTTGATCCGGCGACGAACCGCCTGGTCTTTTCCCAGCGTGCGATTACCGAGGAAGCAGTGCTCGCCAAGCAAAAAGAATTGCTGGACGTCATTCCGGTCGACGCGACGGTTGAAGCGACAATTACCGGGGTAGCTCCGTTCGGTGCATTTGCCAAATTTGCCGTGGAAAAAGACAGCGTCAAGCATGAAGTGGAGGGATTAGTCCACATTTCGGAAATCGCATGGGAAAAAGTCGATGATCCCAACCAATATCTCAAATCAGGCGATACGATCAAGGTAAAAGTGGTCGGAGTAGACGAAAAGACCGGCAAAGTGACGTTGTCCGTAAAACAGTTACTTCCGGACCCGTGGGAACACGTGCTGGATATGTTTGAAAAAGATTCTACGGTAAAAGGCAAAGTAACCAGGACCAGTCCGTACGGAATTTTTGTTGAGCTGACGCCCGGAGTAGAGGGGCTTATCCATATCAGCAAGGTGACACCGGGAACGGAACCGCACGTAGGGGAAGAAATCACGTGTCTTGTAGAAGACGTGAAGCCTGATCAACGGAAAATCAGCCTTTCAATGGCACTTACAGAAAAGCCGATCGGATACCGCTAAATTTATTGGGATAAAACCTACGGCTTTTCCCCCAACCCGCCTAGCCCGTTTCGCCGAATCGAGGCAAGGCTGGCGACTTTCCCTTATATGTGTCGCGAAAGGGAGAGAGATCTCTGTCTGATAACTTCGCGAAGGAAATTTCATTGTATTGACGCACCGCTCTATATGTACGTACAATGAATCATATGACAGAAGCACCACAACCGATGGGGTTCAGGGCACAAATGCGCGAATTGCTAAGCCAGGAGCCCATTTCCATAGTTCCCGTTACCGAACGCAACCTTCCTCGCTTTGAGGGGGTGCTTACGGAATTGAGCCAGTTGAGCCAATCCGAATCCGGCATGCTTCCCATAACGGGCAACGCAGCAGAAACTCCTGCGGAATGGTTAGCAGGAACCCGCGGACTGTGGCTTATCGGTGCGAAAGAGGCCGATTTCTCCGTGGCCGAGAACGTGGCAGGATTTGTGAATGCGTATGCACCTGAGCATAGCGGATCAATCAACGATTGGCTGCTTAAGCGCGGCATGCGCGCGTATGACCCCGGTTCCGTCGTGGAACTTGCTTCATTTGTGAAAGATCAGGAAGGCGCGGGGGCGATGGAGCTAAGCGCCCATAAGCAGGCGCTGGCCAAGGTATTTATGGACGACAGTTTTAAGGACGTGCGGGCAGTCACAACCTGGGTGACGCATACGCCTGATAATAAACTGGATCCTTCCGAGATTGCTGACATGAAAAAGCTCGGAGGCTGGCCGCTCGGAAGTCTTAAGTACGCAGCAAGCGAGCCGGTCGACAGTACGTGCTTTTTGGTTACCCGGCGGGCATTTTTGGACGCGCTGACGGGAACAAAGAGATAATCACGGCAATATTTCTTCTTCTGGTGTAGAATACCCCTATGAAGCTTCGCGCATCGTATGTGTGTCAGCAGTGCGGATATGAAACCCCCCAATGGTATGGTAAGTGTCCCAATTGCAGTGAGTGGAATACGTTGATTGAAACCGTAAAAGAGGTTGCGGGAGGCGCCAAGGGCAGCGCGCTGCGTGCCCGGCCCGATGCAGCCGTTCCGCAAAAGTTGTCCCAAGTTCGTCATATCGAAAAAAACAGATTAAAGAGCGCATACGGAGAATTTGACCGCGTGATGGGCGGGGGGATTGTACCCGGAAGTGTGACATTGCTTGCCGGCGACCCCGGAATAGGGAAATCGACATTACTCCTTCACATATTGGGTTCGGTGGGCGGATTGTATATATCCGGTGAAGAATCAGCCGAGCAGGTAAAACTCCGTGCAAAGCGGCTTGGTATAGAGGGAGAGAATATATCCATTCTGTCTGAAACCAATGCCGAAAACATTGTCGGGGCACTTGCGGCCTTGCAGGAAAAGCAGCTTGTGATTGTTGACTCCATACAGACACTCTCTTCATCTGATCTGGAAGGCATGGCCGGATCGGTCGGACAGATTCGCCATAGCGCTGAGGTATTGATCGCTGCTGCCAAATCCCAGGGCATTCCCATGATCATTATCGGGCATGTTACGAAAGAGGGGGCGATTGCCGGGCCGAAAGTGCTGGAACACATGGTCGATGCGGTCCTATATCTGGAGGGAGAACGGTTTGCCAATGCAAGAATACTGCGGACACTCAAAAACAGGTTCGGCGCGATAGAAGAAGTGGGAATTTTCGAAATGGCAGAGCAGGGACTGAAAGAAGTGTCAAATCCCTCCGCCTTGTTCCTGCAGGATAGAGTAAAGAATGTACCCGGATCTTCCGTAACCGTTATTTTGGAAGGAACTCGGCCGATGCTGGTTGAAATACAGGCGCTTGTCGTTTCTACCCAGCTTGCGATGCCGCGGCGTGTGGCAAGCGGTGTCGATTACAATCGTTTACAGCTGTTGGTTGCCATATTGTCCAAGCGCCTTAACCTCCCCCTTGGCGGATTCGATGTATTTGTGAACGTCAGTGGCGGCTTAAAGATTGCAGAGCCCGCGGCTGATTTAGCGATTGCGATGGCGATTTTTTCCTCGTTTAAAAATAAAGCACTGGATCCTAAGGCCGCTGCATTCGGGGAGGTAGGTTTATTGGGCGAAGTACGCAGAGTAGGAAGCGAAGAGCGTAGGGTAAAAGAAGCAAAACGGCTGGGATTTCCTACCGTGTATTCACCGGCTACGGTAAAAAGTCTAAAACAGGGTTTTGCCGTGTTTGAATAAGTCTTGTCCGTTACCCCCCGGTGTCGTTTCAGGTAGTATTCAGGTTTATCTTCCAAAATGATCGAATAGAACGTAGGTATGCTACAATTTATATATGAAGAAACAGAAAGCGGCACCCGCTAAAGCAGATACTGCTCCATCACCTGTTCCTGTACCGGTGCCTGCTCCTGTCGTGAAGCCGACGACCGCATTTACGCAGGCGCTTGCCCGGGAAATCGTGAAGAATCTGACCGCATTAAGCGAGATGACAACCCGTCCGTTCCACAGGACTCAGGTTCCGGAGACGAAAGAAACGATCGGGGAACATCCGATCATGGTCGATACGAGCGTGTTAATCGACGGCAGAATTCTTCCTATCGTTAACAGCGGATTTCTCTCGGGAACACTGGTTATAACGCAGTTTGTGCTTACGGAAGTGCAGCATATCGCAGATGATAGTGATCCGATGCGCCGCGCGAAAGGGAGAAGAGCACTGGATGTCATCGGTAAGCTCAAGATGCAGAAGGTGAATCCCTGGCTGAAGATAAAAGTCATTACGGAGGATCCTTCTGAGGTCAAAGAAGTAGACAGTAAGCTCGTGGTCCTTTCCAAACGCTGGAACGGAGCACTTCTTACCGTGGACTTTAACCTGGCGCACGTCGCCCGGGCACAGGGAGTGCGTATTTTAAACGTTAATGATTTGGCCCAGGCGATGAAAGTCGCGTTGGTTGCCGGTGAGGAATTTGTCATCAAAATAACCCATGACGGAAGGGAACGGGATCAGGGAGTCGGATATCTGGCCGACGGCACTATGGTAGTAGTCGAGAATGCAAAAGGCAGGGCAGGGGAGGACGTGCACGTTATCGTAACTAAAATTCATCAGACTCCGGCCGGGCAACTCTTCTTTGCACGGATGAAGTGATGCGGGGCCTCACACCGCTTAGGATTGGTACTAAATTCTCCTGATCCGCTATTGGCAAGGCGCACTGTATTTAGCCTCATGCCATATATTGGCTTTTGTTAGACCACGTACTTAGGAGCTCGGGAAGCGGTTAGCGAAAATTCAGCATCATCCATGCGTTTCTATGTATATTCAAAGGCTTTAATCGATATTTTGTAATCCCACAAGTTATCCACAAAGAAATAAGAAAAATATTGCAGAGCGTGATAACAATCTATCTATGATTTAAAAAACTATAAGACTAGCATTTTTGTTACGTAAAATAATTATGGGACTTGACAAGAAAAATAAAAAGGAGTTTACTGAATAAGTGATACAACTGCTAGCTACGGGTTTGGGAAATGTCCTCAGGGCCTTAGGATTGGGCAAAAAGGCCCGTGTAAGTCCTTTTGACAGGGAGAGGCGCTCCTATGAACAAGAGGTGCGTCGTGAGCTCATAAAGCTCAAAGAGAAGGGGTTGAGTATTCCGGTGTTTACTCTCTAAGCTGCCGGAACTCAAGAAAGTCCCGCGGTCGCGGGATTTTTTTGTGGGATTCGTTTGTCATACCGGACTTGATCCGGTATCCATCTGAACGTTTTTTGTTGAAAGATCATTCCATCGAGGATTATCTTGTTGAATAAGGTTAATTTTCCATGATCGGTGCCAACTCTTTAATTGTTTTTCTCGTTTAATTGCAAGGGAAATATCGGTAAATTGCTCCAAATGCACAAGTCGAGAAATCTTGTATTTATGGGTAAAGCTATTTTCGACGCCAAATTTATGTTGAAAAACACGTCTTCCTATGTGATTGGTGATACCAATGTAAAGAATGCCGTGGGGTTTATTTGTAAGGATGTATACGTAGTAGTGTCGGAGTAGGTGAGGCATATCTGACGGATGCTGAAACGAGTTCAGCATGACAACTCGACAGCCAATAAAAAAGCATCACTACCGCTAGCATTGGGTTTGGGATTCTAGCTACGTATAGTAATGCCTTTTATATATGGCACCATCCGCAATGGGCAATCGTGAATGATACCGAGAATCAAAATATCAATACCCCGAATTGTTGTCAAATATTTTTCTGAAGCTAATAATATTATTTTGGATTGTTTTCCCGCGCTGAATAGAAGCAATTTATTTTCTGCTTCTTTTTCCCGTTCTTTTTTTTGTTTCCGTCAGTCGTTATTGACAAGCATATAATCCGGCGTTACAATGACCGAGATTTCAATCTTAATAAAAGGTTTCGAGTAAGAGAAATACTCTAAGTAAGAGAAAACAGCACCGGTAACTGTATTTTGCATGGAGGGTTGATAGTTGGGCAGGCTGTCAACCTTCCATGGAGAATAGAGCCCGGTGTTTTTTGTTTTCACTCTCAATTCCATCACTGTTATGCGTGCGTATTTTGGGGTATGATTCAAAACGTGGCATCTACACGCAAAAAAATAATTGTCGGTTTCGATTTTGACGGTGTCGTGGCATATAATCCGGCCCGATTGGCCCGGTTACCCATCGCACTGATCAAGCGCCATGTCCTGGGAATACGTACCGTAAGTTTTTTTGTCCCGAGAACCCCGCTGGAGCGCGGCTTTTGGGCGCTCGCTCACGAATCAAGTTTTTTTCCTGCTCAGGGCGCTGCATTGCTCCGGAACTTAGCACGGAATCATCGCATTGAAGCGCATTTAGTGACGTCCCGCTTTGCTTTTTTGGAGCCGAATCTCACCCGATTTCTGAAGCGGTGGGATCTTTCGGATTGCTTCGAAAGTATTACCCTGAACACGCGGGAAGAGCAGGCACACATGTATAAAGAGCGTGTCATCCGGGAGAAAAAATTTGATTACTTTATCGAAGATAATTGGGATATCGTCGCGCACCTTTCTGCCAGAAACATGCATACACGCGTCCACTGGATTTATAATATTTTTGACCGCGGAAGAAATTATGCGGATAAATATCCGTACCTGAAACAATCATTGGAGCGTATTGTCGATCTGAATAATATAACGCTATAATACCTTGCTTCCTGTGAAGATATTATTTTCCATCTCGTATTATCACCCGTATGTTTCGGGGCTCACACTTGCAGCGGCGCGTTGGGCGGAAGATCTTGCACGTTCCGGAGAAGCCGTGTCGGTACTTACCATGCAGTATGAAAAAAGCCTGCGTATGCGCGAACGCATTCACGGGGTGGCTGTTGTGCGCGCATCGTGGATTGCAAAAGTGAGTAAAGGATTTATTTCCCTCGATTGGTTGATAAAGTCCTGGCGTTTAGCAGGAACACACGATGTCACTGTCATCAATCTCCCGCAATTTGAAGGTATTATCCCCGCTATAGCTGCAAAATTGCAGGGAAAACGGGTTATTGCGGTGTATCATTGCGAGCTTATGCTTCCGCACGGATGGGTCAACAGCGTCATCCAGTCGCTGCTTGAAGTATCCAATTTCGGTTCATTATGGCTTGCGGATACGACCGTTACGTACACGAAAGATTACGCACGTCACAGCAGGTTGCTCGGGCTGCTTACGCGATACGGGAAGCGGCCCGTAACGGCAATTGTGCCTCCGATTCCGCTTCTTAGAAAGAAAAAAGCGCTCACCGATTCATTCCGCCGTCGCATCGGTACGCCGCAGATTGTCATCGGGGTAGCGGCCAGGCTTGCGGAAGAGAAAGGTATGGAATATTTGTTTCAGGCAATTCCGCGTATTCAGGCTCTCATGCATACGGATCGCATTAAAGTCGTCATCGCCGGTCCGACTGATCCGGTCGGGGAAGCCATGTATAAACAACGGATCATGACGCTTGTCAGGAGATATAAAAAACAGGTAGTATTTTTGGGTGAAATACCGCCGCACGAGATGGGATCGTTTTATGCGATGATTCACGTGCTGGTATTGCCGTCAGTAAACAGCACGGAGGCATTCGGGATGGTGCAGGCGGAGGCAATGATGGCAGGTATCCCGGTTGTTGCCTCTGATTTGCCCGGCGTGCGCGTTCCGGTGCTGAAGACGGGTATGGGCATGGTGGTGCCTCCCAAAGACAGCACAGCGCTTGCCAAGGCTATTGTTGCGATATGGAAAACTCCGGAAATGTATACGAAACAAACACGGATTGTGAGTAATTATTTTTCGGCAACACGTTCATCAAACGCGTTCCGGCGCGTAGTATCGGGAAAATCATATGAAAACAACGATTGATTTTTTGCGTGAGTATCTTTTTGCCCGGCCGATATTTCTCTCGGTGCTGCGCAGTAAAGAAGCTGCGCTGTATCAGCAGCATTTGCCGTTGCGCCGACGCGTGCTCGATGTAGGATGTGGAGACGGATTTTTTGCCCGTGTAACATTCGGGAGCCGGAAGATCGACGTCGGGGTTGATGTGGGGGACAGCCGGATTGATGAAGCGAAAAAAAATAACGCCTACACGGATATTGTGACGTATGACGGAACACGTATTCCGTTTGCAAACCGGACATTTGAGACTGTTGTTGTAAACAGTGTGTTGGAGCATACGGACGATGTAACAAATGTTATTGCAGAAATGCACAGGGTGTTAGTCCCCAAAGGGACCTGCTACGCGACCGTTATGGCAAAGCCCTGGGAAGATCATTTGTTCGGTGCAAAGCTATTCGGTGACGGATACAGACGGTGGATGAAAAAGAAGCAGGTACATATCAATTTGTTTACCCGGACAGAGTGGATTGCAGTATTTCGGGCTGCCGGGTTCCGTGTGAAATCGGTGACTCCGTATTTGTCTCCCCATGCAGCGTTATGGCTGGACGTGCTGCATTATCTATCGGTACCCAGTTTGTTGTCCTATCTTGTCAACCGCCGGTGGGTATGGTGGCCGAAACTTACCGCGTGGTATCCGGCTGCATTTTTTACCGGTCTCATGGAGGAACCTGTAGATGCTGATGATGCGGGTGCGCTGTTTTTTGTCCTAAAAAGGCCCTGACGGGAAAGTCTTATTTGGCATTGGTAAATATGCCGTACTTTTCCGAATACGGAATATAGGTGCCGTTGGTGTCCGCATTGATGAATTGTTCCCTGAATTCTTTGGGCAGTGTAATGATATAGAGGTACGGTTCATTACGCTCAAAGCGGTTTACATAGTCCGTGTGGTATTTGGTGTCTACAGATAACGCGGTGGCGGGTTTGAAGAACGGGTAGATTTTTTCCAGTGCAAAATAGGGAAACGCCGCAATATGAATATGCCGATTCGGATAGGTATCATTGATAAACCGGATAATCGCCGCATCTTCAATGAGTGATTCTTTCATAACGGCTGTTTGAACATAGTGGATATTGGTGCCTGCATACACGGCAAGCAGCGAAGCTGCGATAAGGATCGCGACACGCGGGTGTACCCATCGGGCCAGGTAATAAAACGGTACGGCCGAAATAATGGCAATGAACGGAAATGCAAGACTCAGGCGGTGATATGCCGGAGGCGGAATGGTAAGCACGACGCCGGTTATATATGCGGCAAGAATGGTAAGGAGAATGAGCGCGATGCCGCCTTTTTTCAGCATGAGAAAAAGGCTCATGGCTGTTCCGATACTAAACAGGATGAGTCCGGTGCGGTCGAAAAATGCTCTCTTGTTAAACGTATAGCCTCCGTGGCCGCCGATTCCGTCCTGGATAAACGCTCGCAGCGATAGTAATAGATTATTTTGAATGACGGTCGTTTGTGTAGCAGTATCCTGCTGTTTATCGTAATTTGCAGACCAGGTTCCGGTAAGCAGTGAGACCTGATTGATCCGTCCGACAAAATAATTTTCCGTTTTTATCGCATAGGTAAGAAACGGAGCCACTATCACGAAAAATCCGGCGAGCGCCCAGATAATTCCTGCCGTATATGCTTTCTTTTTTTTGACGACGGCATGTGCTACGAGCGCTACAAGAAGTACAGGGAGCGCGATATACGATGATGTGTAGCTTAAATAACACGCTCCCGCTCCGATACCGCTTACCGCGTACCAAAACGGTTTGGTATGTTTCATTGCCCGGAGTAGTGCATAAAAAAAGATCATATATGCAGCGGTGCTGGAGATGAAATGAAGTCCAAGTGTCTCGTGATAAATGCTGATTGCCATAAAGGCGTAGAGAATAACCGCGGCAACCGCCGCAAAAGGCCCTATCAGCATGCGCGCGATCAAAAACGTCATGACGGAAACAATCAGAATGTACGGCAAGACGGATAGTTTAACGGTCAGGACGGTGGCTCCGGTAATACGGAGAAAGAGTTTCTGAAAAAGGAAATACGGAGAAGGAAATTTCGCAACCCATGCCTTTCCCTCAGGAACGCCGGCAAAAAAATTGGCCGTAAGCGGATGATACCCTATGGAAAATGACGCAGTCATCAGATCATCGCCGTGGATACGCGCCGGTTGGTAATGAAGCACGCGGATAAGGATCGGCAGGAGAATAATCAGTAGTATGCCGACAGACCGCAATGTAATACGAGGGAGCGTCCACCACTCTGAAGATACCATGTGTGTTGCCGTGATGAACAGTCCGACGGAACAAAGCCATAACGGAACCAGGGGGAGGGTGTAGCGTTCTATTCCGAGCATGTAGACGACCACCGCGGATGCCAAAACAGAAAGCGTCAGGCTGAAAACGATAACGAAGGATTTGTTATTCATGAAGGCGGCTTGCTATTTCTAATTCAGGCAGATGCTGAATATTTTGGAAAATAAGCACTTTCGGATGATCGTATACGGTAAACGTTTCTTCCGCATAATCGTCGACAATCTGTATGCCGGCAACGCATTGTTCAAGTGATCGGGATGCTGCTCCGTAGGAAAATCCGGGAACATGAATGCATAAAGATCCCGGAAAAATCGGCAGCATTGGCCGGGATGTAAACTGCGCAATGAGCTTGTATCCCAGTTTGCCGGAAAATAGTTTCTGATAAAACCGGTTCGTAATCGGAAACCGTGTTTTGAGACGTCCAAGCGCTCCGTATGCTCTATTGCTGGAAAGAACGAGATAGTCCGCGCTCACAAGTGTGTCCTGAATTTTCCGTATTTTTTCTGTGTCGTCCGGATCAAACGACGTCATCTGGATTTGTGTATATGCAGAAGGGGTAAAGGTGTCGACGGCAAACGGCAGGGGATCATCCCAATGTTCCCAGGCGATGGTGCTTTTTGTAGGTATATGGGTATATATCCAGGTGCTTGCGGCTACCCGCGTGTTCGGGCGCGTATACATGGACAGAAATGAAAGCGGCCACAGAAGCACCATGATGACCATGCCGGCATAGATCCATGCACGCGACGGGAGCGGGCGGATTTTTGTCGAAATGAACCGAATCAGCTGATAGGCCTCCATGCCGGCAAATACCGCAAGAACCGGATATGCTGCCCAGAAATACCGCATTGCTTTGCCGAATTGAAATGATTGGTATCCGAACAAAAGTACGGGCCACAACAGAAGTGTGATGGCGGGGTTCCACCGGGGCCTCTTCCGCATTGACCATATATGCCGGATGATTGAGATGCCGGCGAGGATTGTGAGCGGCAAGCCGAGTCCGAATACTGTCATGTCCAATACCGGCTGCCACGGAGAAACATGAATCCACTGGAGACCGGGGGGAAATGATGTGGTCGGTCCGTCAAACGACGAAAGCTGTTTCCAGTTGCTGAGGATCAGGGGATTAATCCTGAATCCGGTAAAAAGGTACGGATACGCTACACGGATGGTGGCAATCGCGCCGACGGCTGTGAGTATGCCTCCGATGAGCAGATGTTTCCGTTTTCCGGAAATAAGCGGTGTATGGTTTCTAAACGGCCATACCGCGATAAAACCGCATGCGGCAACCGGCAGAATGAGAACCGCTGAAATTTTTGCACTGACGGCAAGACCGATTGCTATGCCGGTTATGATATCGAATTGTCCTCTGATGATGCGCCAAAGCGCGACAGTAATAAAAAGTGTGACAAACGGGTCAACCGTAAAGAAGTGCGATAACTGAATCGGAAGGACTGCGAGCGTGTAACAGAGGGCGGACAGCAACCCAGCTCCCGGCCGTTTTGTAAGAAACGTTCCGATACAAAAGACAATAATAACAGTTAGCAGATCCGTTATTGCGGATATGCCGCGTCCTACCAGAACGATACCGTCATATGTATCTTTTTGCATAAAGCGGGCGGCAAGTTTAGTAAGAAACATCGGATATGTCCCGTATACGTAAAAGGAAAAATTCCGGTTATGCGGGTTAGCAGGGGATGATCCGGTATCAAAGTACTCAGATATGTTTTCCGGCAGCGTAATCGTGCTTGCAACCATCGTGAGAAACCGTTCATCGGGGTGCAGATGCGATCCCGCGTCCCAGTTGAGTCCGATAAGCCGCGTGAGTGCGGCACACGTAAGAATCAGAAGCAATACAAAATAATGTTTTTTGGTCATGATTAATAATACCGGGGCAGCGTACGGCACGTATCGCGCATTGAGTATATTGTAAGGTGCGTCGCCTGATTCTGATAGATAGGCGGAATACTCCGCCACAATGCCCAGTTCGGCTGGAGATATGTTTCGGGTTGTTCATTGAGTTCCACAAATGCCACTTGGGTCCGCCGGACGATAGCACAGAGTGCATCAATGCTGCCGGCGCGGTATATGGAAGTGAGAAGCGCTTCACGCTTCCCCTGATCGTACCCGTACGACCAGGTGAAGTATGTATATCCGGATAATAACGGCCTTCCTGCAATAGATGCAGGGTGATAAAACCATGTGGAGTTGGCGATGATGTCCGTAGGTTTCGTGTTGGTACGGACAAATTCAGCGTCAGCGTTTGCGCGTGCATCCTGTACGGAGCCTTTGGTGTCGTTTATCAGCGGAAAGAAATCAATAACACCGGATATGATCAGCGGAATGATGAGTATGGTCCCCACCGTGAGCTGGAGTGCGCGTTTCCACACGTGATGTGTTATCTGGCCTGCTTTTTTTATGAGCGTCATGACTGCATACGCGGACACGATGTTTCCAATAATGAGGAAAAAGTTGAAAAACTTATGGTTATTGATCATGTCGGGAGAAAACCGATACAGGTTCGGGAGAATAAAAAGGATAACGAGAGGGCCGATAAGGAACCGGCGCACTGCTTTCGGCGACAGGATAAGTCCTACGGGTATGAGGATGCTGTGAAGCCCAACATTTGCAAACCAAAACGACACAAACGACCATATTCCGGGATTCGGCGTGCGCATAAGATATCCCGGCTGCCAGGCAACCGACGAGTTCACGTTACTCATGTGCCGGAGCAGAAAAAACGCAGGGAGAATAATTACGGCACTTTGGAGGAGCAGCATGCGGGATTTTTTTTGTATCAGAAACACCCAGCCGAAAAACAGCGCAGCAATCCCGGCAGCAGCAAAATTTACAAATAACAATAGCGATGTCATGCCGCCGATAAGCAGGGGAGTGTATTGTGTATGTTTCGGAGGTTTGTATAGCAGGATGATGACGGCAAGGAGCAGTGCATACGATAAACCGAGATGGCGCTGATTCGTATAAATATTGAGCGTCCAGAACGCGGAAATATCCCCCCCGTCCCACGGCCCGAACGCAGGAAACCGCGTGTTGGTAACAATATCTGTTATGGTAGTTGTTGAAAGCGGATGTTCGCGGAAAAACCGCAGAAAAGATAAGGATCCGTTGAAAAGAAAAAACAGAACAGACAGCCATGCAATGCGCTCATGTCTGTACAGGAGATAGGACAGATAAAAGATGCCGATAATAAGAAGAAAAAATCCGATCGCGCTCGGAATATTTACCGCCCAGTCAATGCGCAGCCCCAGATGTTCCAAAATGCCGGCCAGCGCGTAAAAACCGAAATGGTAGCGGATCGGTTCTCCCGGAAACAGCGGGGATTCAATCGGACGGGCGTGCAGAAGACGGCTTAAATTTTCGCCGTACGAAAATGACCGTATGAGAGGGATGTGGGCGCCGAAATCACTCCAGAGTTTGGTCGCAATACGGATGTCATGCGTATTGGCGTCATAGGAAAACGTATACATCATAAGGAAGAATGAAAACAGGAGGATTCCGATGGCGCTGATGAGTAAAGAAGCCCGGTGCATACGTAAGGTTATGTTGTTTCTTTTAGTATACACGCTGCTGCCCTGGCCCCAAGTTCCACTGCGTAGTTGGTGCCCCGGTCCCACGGGACGACATAATCCATATTGGCCATAAACAGATTGGGGATCGGGGTGGTAATAGGCGGTATATGTTCGGAATAGCGGACGTTGTGTACCGGTTGGGCAAAGGGACCGGTAAACAGATATGTATTGCGTATAGTGTAGGTAGCATCGGGAGAGAGCCGTTTGATATGCGGTAAGAATGTTTTGAGTACCTGGCCTTTGTTCATTGAAAGCAGCGGATGACCGTCGGGAAGATAGTTGCCGAAATAGGTAAGATGGTGTCCTCCGTAGTGTTTCGGATCCATAAAATTGGTATGGGCAACAGCGGCAAGGAACGGGAACGACCTGTCCGTCACGTTGAGCCAATACACGTTTTTCAGTATCGGCCGGTCTGTTTCTACGATAAGCGTTTGTGCAGATACATGCGGAATACGCATAAGCGGACGGATATAGGAATCGGGAATCATCGGGGCGATTTTTGCGGCAAACGGAGTTGGGACCGTCAGCAAAACAGCATCGAATGTCTGCTGATTTTTGCCCCATCGTACGGCGTATTTATTGTGTCCTGTCCGTTTGACGGAAGTGATGGGAGTTGCCGTGTGTATGACGCCGTGCCGTGTAATGATTGCCTGTTCCAGTGCCGATACCACGGTATGAAATCCGCCCCGTATATAACAAAGTGACGGCGTCCGTTTGACGATACGTGCCCAAAACCACGATGCGGAAACATCCGGCGCATACGTGCTGAATTTACCGTAGAGCAGGGGTTCCCATAAGACGCTCCATGCCCGCAACCCGCCGACAGATATGAGGATACGTTCCGCAGTCGTGCGTTCGAGCAGGCGCCAAACAGGAAAGAGTTTAAAAAAACCTAACAGTGCCGCCGTCCGTATTTTGTCGGTAAACGATAATCCGGGGAAAAGAAGCAAGTGTTTGGGAGAATCCAGTTGGTACATGGCATCCTGCCAGAGTGTAGATGTGACGGGGCGTTTAATAATCAGGCTGTCAGAAAGCCCCAATTCATGTATGAGCGAGATAATGTCCCTGTCGTTGGTAAATAAATGGTGGTATGCCGCCTCGATATGCCATTGCCAATCCGGTCTGGTAAATCCGTACGCAAGTCCTCCCAGATACGGTTCTTTTTCAAATATGGTGACAGCATGACCCTGTTTGGAAAGCGCGTATGCAGCCGTAAGACCGGTAAACCCGCCGCCGATAATTGCGATATTCATGCGGGTAATTGTATCACGCCTGAGCGTGTATCTTCCGTAACGATGGGCGGGTGGCGTATACTCAAACTATATTATGGAATCCGCTCGTCATGAACAGCAATTGCCCCCTCCTGTCGTGAAGACGGTTCGTGACAGGATAGTTTCGTTTCACGACCGGTACATTAAATCGGCACTTATCACTGAGGATGCCGTCGGCGCGTTCGAGCAGGTTTCCAAACTCATTACGTCGAAAAAAGGACAGGCAGCAATGGAACGGATACGTCCCCATATCGCTGACTGGAGCAAAAACGTCGAAATCTGGGCAGGTGTGAGTGATATGGTGTTGGGTGTGGCGGGATCGGTTGTCGCGGCAGAAGGGTTAGTCGGCGGGCTTATCGAAAAACGGCGCGCGGAAAAAGGCGCAACATTGGTTGACAGTGTAAATCAGCTCACGGCGGTATCGGAGCTTAAGAAAGATATCCGACCGAACATACAACGCGGGCTGGGAGGTGCGGTTATGGGAGGAATATTTGCCGGCCTCCGGCCGGTTACGCATCTAGCCCACCGAATCGGTATTCCGCTGGTGCGAAGGATTGCCCTGACCGTTGATACAATCATGCTGAAACAAGAGCATAAACAGCAAATACAACAGGTTTTTGTGGGACGGGGGAAAGCCTGATGGTATAATTCCACGCATATATGCCGCTCACTGATTTTTTCATGGTTTTACGATGGTGGGGGACGCTTTTTTTTGTGGGCGCCGCTGCATATCCGCTTACGAAGCGGTTATTTTCCCGTTGGCATGACGCCGGATATTTTTTTGCAAAGGCAGTCGGCATGGCAGCCGTAACATGGATCGTCTACGTGTTGGGCATGGCGCATCTTGTACCGTTTACCGAGATTATCGTCATCGGATCGGTTATTGCCGTTTTTGGTATCGGCATTATTCTGCACCAGTCGGCCCCGGAGGAGAAAGAAAAAGGAGAGTGGAGACGCTCGCTTGTAACAATCGGTATAGAAGAAGCGGTATTTTTTGTCGCGTTGCTGTTTTGGTCATGGATTAAAGCGCATGAGCCGAGCATCCGGGGTTTGGAGAAATTTATGGATTATGGCTTTATGCAGTCGGCACTACGCAGTACGTATTTTCCTCCCGCGGACATGTGGTATCCGCCGTTACCGGTAAATTACTATTATTTCGGGCATCTGGTCACGGCGGTACTTACGAAATTATCCGGGCTCGATCTGGCCGTGACGTTTAACCTCATGCTTTCCACTATTTTTGCCTTATGTCTTACCATGAGCTTTTCCATCGGGTACCAGCTTATGTATGCCTCCCCGTTTTTTACCCGTGGGAAACAGGCGTTTTCCGTAATCGGCGGCTTGCTTACTGCATTTATGGTGACGTTGGCCGGTAATATGCAGACCATTTATGCGTTTACCCGCGGCTATACCGGGGAGGATGTCGCGCCGTTCTGGAAGCTGGCATGGAGTTGGGGTGAATTTTGGGAGAAACTTCCCGAGGGGATGGCGCGGTACTGGTATGCCAATGCTACGCGTTTTATTCCCTTTACCATTCACGAGTTTCCCAGTTATTCGTTCGTCGTTTCCGATATTCACGGTCACGTATTGTCCATTCCGTTCGTGTTGCTTGCCATCGGACTGCTTATTGCCGTGTTCGGACGGGTTGATATCCGGAAAAAGAAACATGACTTATTTTCACTGGGCGTATACGGATTCCTCGTCGGCGTGCTGCTTATGACGAACGCACTGGATGGGCCGATATATTTGGGATTGTTTCTGATGCTTCTCACTGTAACGCATATTCCGTTTCTGAAAGGTTCATGGAAGGAGTGGGGGATAGAGACGGGTGTTGTCCTGGCATCGGCACTGGGAGTCAGCCTCCCGTTTCTCCTGCAATTTAAATCGTTTGTCAACGGGGTTGCGGTAAACTGCCCGTTGTCATTATTTGCCAATACCAAGGTGGGGCCGATTCTTTTTGAGGGGGTGGAGAAGTGCCAGCAGTCGCCGTTATGGATGATGTGGCTTCTCTGGGGATTTTTTTGGTTCTGCGGCGGCATATTACTGATCAGCAGAATAGAAAGAGTGAAACACCTGTATGACATAAAGGCAGTATGGAATACCAAATTTACTCATATCGAAAGAATCCTGGCAGTGTTCTACGTATTTTGTTTCGCGCTGATTATATTCCCTGAATTTTTTTATTTTAAAGACATATATCCCCAGCATTTCCGCTCAAATACGATGTTTAAACTCGGATATCAGGCATTTATCATGTGGAGCATCGTTTCTGCGTACGCGATCATGCATTTGTTTTTCGGGCGGCGCACCGGAACCGGCATCATGAAGCGGACATGGGTACGGATACTGTGTATGGTGCTTGTCATACTTCAGTTTTTTCTGACCGCTATTTATCCGACGTTTTCCGTGCGCAGTTATTTCGGGGAGCTTAAGAATTATGACGGATTATACGGGTTGACCTGGCTCATGAGGGAGTATCCCGATGACTATGGTGCACTCATGTGGCTCAAGCAGCATGATCCTCACGACGGATCGGTTATCGCGGAAGCAGACGGAGACAGTTATACGGATTATGAACGGTTTTCCGTGTTTACGGGGATACCCACCGTTGTGGGATGGGCGGTCCATGAATGGTTGTGGCGGGGTTCTTATGATGTCGTGTCACCGCGCCGGGAAGACGTGCGCAAAATTTATGAATCCGAAGATATAGATGAAACAAAACATATTCTTGATGTGTACCATGTGCGGTATATTGTCGTGGGTTCGATTGAACGGCAGAAGTTTACCTCTCTGGCCGAATGGAAATTTGAACAATTTTCCCGCGTGGCCTATCAGCAGAATGAGACGGTTATTTATGAACGGATAAATTAACGCTTGACAACGGGAGGCTGTTTCTGGTTTAATAGGGCAAGATTACGACTCCTCAGTAGTAGTTTCAGATTTTCCCATGAACGTCTAAGCCAAGAATCTGTACCAGGCATCTTTCTTATATTTTTAATGTTTTTCTTACGTATTGAACCAATCAACTAATATCGGTAACCCCGCACATATCTATGGCTTTTAAAGCAACACGCAAACCATCCGCAGTAAAAAAAACCACGAAGGCGACAGAAGAGAAAGCTCCGAAAACGGAAGCTCAGATGCCGGAGCCGAAAGCAGCCGTGGAGAAATTCGAGGAAGCTCCTGAAGCCGTAAAACCCACTGAAGAGCCGGCGCCCAGCCTGAGTCTTGAGGATTTGGTCGGGGCACCGCAAGGCGCACATACAACCGCACCTGCTGCTGAACCGGCCATGAGCGCCGATCAGCCGGCTTTTGTGCGTGCTCCTTCTATGGGAAACGACCGCGGGTATCAGCCAGTGCAAGGAAATGACCGAGGCGGACGCCGTGATTTCCGAAGCGGCGGCAGAGGCAGATTTGACCGGGGAAACCGCGGTGGATACAACCGCGGAGGCGATAACCGGTTTGGCGGCCGGGATTTTCATCGCGGATCAGGCGGGTTTTCCGGCGGCGGCGGATACCGACGCGACGAAGGGTATGCACGGGATACCGGTTTTGACCGGGCTCCGAGACGGGATTTCAATGAAAATACAGGTGGCACTGCGTTTACGCCGGATGTCGATGTCCCGACAGAAACAGTGCGCGGCGTTTTGGATACCATGCCCGACGGGCATGGATTTTTGCGGCCGAAATATACGCCCAGTGAACGCGATGTATACATCTCCCAATCCCAAATCCGCAGATTCTTACTGCGCAACGGCGATATGGTAGAGGGCCAGGCGAGGCAGCCGAAAGATAACGAACGGTATTGGGGACTTTTGAAAGTAGAAAAAGTGAACGATCTGTTGGCTGAGCAAATGGAAAAACGGCCGCGGTTTGAAGATTTGGTGCCGATATATCCGAATAAATTGTTACGGCTGGAAACAGGAGTAGCACCGTTGTCTACACGTATTCTCGATCTGCTTTCTCCGATTGGATTCGGTCAACGGGGATTGGTTGTGAGTCCTCCGAAAGCCGGAAAAACAACGATTCTTAAAGAGTTGGCGGCCGGAATTTCCGCAAACTATCCGGAAGTACATCTTATGGCCGTGTTAATCGGAGAACGTCCGGAAGAGGTTACGGACATTTCCCGGTCTGTGAAAGGCGAAGTGTATGCTTCCAATTTCGATGAATCACCGGAACATCAGACGCGCGTGGCTGAAGTAGCATTGGATCGGGCGAAACGGTTGATTGAAATGGGACACGATGTCGTCATTTTGCTCGATTCCATTACCCGGCTTGCCCGTGCATATAACCTGGTGGTAAATCCGTCAGGGCGCACGCTTACCGGAGGATTTGATCCTGCAGCATTGTATCCCGCGAAGAAATTCCTGGGAGCGGCACGGTGCAATGAGCCGTTTGTCACTCCTGAGGAAGAGGTGAAAAAAGCTCAGGGAGAAAAACCCGTGTTGAAACGGGTGACGGACGGCGGGTCGCTTACGATTATCGGAACCGCACTGGTTGAAACCGGGAGCCGCATGGATGATTTGATTTACGAAGAATTTAAAGGCACCGGCAACATGGAGCTGCATTTGTCACGTTCCCTGCAGGAGCGCAGGATTTTTCCGGCTATTGATGTCGGTAAATCCGGAACCCGGCATGATGAGTTGTTGTTAGGAGAAGACACGATGAAAAAAGTGACAACGTTGCGGCACATGCTGAGTATGCTTTCCGATGAGGAACGTACACAGATGCTTATCGACCGGCTGGGCAAAACCAAAGATAATGCCGAGTTTCTTCAGAGTCTGGCACAGGGATAATATCCCTCTGTAATCATCCCCTCATTATTTGTTTCATGGGTATTTTTGTGTTACTCTAGCTTCCTAGAACATGAGAAAACGAATGCAATTACTCAGGGACGATCTCCGTTTGTGGCAGAAGGGTTGGTATCATTACCTTTCCCGTAAACTCCGGCGGTTCGGCACCTGGTTTGAAACCAACAAAGACGTGCTGGTAGATATCTTGATGGCACGAAGGGGGGGATACCAGCGTCCGTTTCTGCATTTTTCCGTAAGTGTATTGGTACTTGCCGCAATTATCGCAGCCCCGATTTTGGCAACCGCGTATCCCGGAGTGCAGAATCAGGCGCTTGCCGATTTTACCCCGCCGTCCGCTGTTGTCACGAGTCTGGATTTATCCGAGTATGGCGTGCAGACGCAGGTGTCAGAAAAACCACGTGATCAAATCATAACATACCAGATACAAAGCGGTGATACCTTATCAACCGTTGCACAGAAATTTGGTGTGTCGGTTGATAGTATTAAGTGGGCAAATGATCTTAAAAGAGATAGTTTGACCATAGGGCAAAGTCTGAAGATTCCTCCTGTTACCGGTATGGTGCATAAAGTCAGGGAAGGGGAAACTGTGTATTCGATTGCCAAAAAGTATAAAACGGAAGCGCAAAAAATCGTAAACTTTCCGTTTAATGACTTTGCGGATCTCGATACGTTTGCTCTCTCTGTCGGACAGACGCTCGTCGTCCCTGATGGTGTTATGCCGGAAGCAGCCCCTATCGTGCCAAGGCAGTTTGCGGCGGCTCCGCTTTCGGCAGGAGGAAGCGGACAGTTTTCCTGGCCGACTGTGGGTGTCATCACGCAATATCCCGTGTGGTATCACATGGCATTTGATATCGCCAATCCCAGTCAGCCGCCTGTCACAGCAGCCGGGGACGGAACAGTCATGTCGGTTCAGTACTTAAATTACGGCTATGGCAGGCACGCAATCATCGATAACGGCGGCGGATTGTCAACGCTCTACGCTCATATGACAGAGGTATATGTAAAAGCGGGGGATACGGTGAGCCGTGGTCAGGTAATCGGTAAAATGGGTTCGACCGGCCGCTCAACGGGCACGCATCTGCATTTCGAAGTCCGGAAAAACGGCACTCCTGTCAATCCAACCTCGTTTTTGAAATAGTGCGAACGGATAGTATTTCCGCGTGCGGATTGGTATAATTTCAAAAGCATACGGGGGCCTGTAGCTTAGTTGGTAGAGCGCCGCATTCGCATTGCGGAGATCACCGGTTCGACTCCGGTCAGGTCCACTTGTCAGGGCCCGTCGTATACCGGTAGTACGGAACTATGGCATAGTTCAAAAAGGGGTTCGATTCCCCTCGGGTCCACAAAAAAAAGAAGCCTCCGGGCTTCTTTTGGTATATAAACCCTATTACTGACTACTTCGCTTCTACCTGAACACCGGCAACTGTCGGGGTATTGGCTGCTGATTGGGCATTAAGATATGTTCCGACGACCGCTCCGAGTCCCAGCATCAGAGCAAACATAACAAGTAACATCCAGCTCCGTACGACAACGAGATATCCTTCTTTGGGAGCATGTGATGCAGTGCGTGTAACGTGATGCTTACGGTGGGAAATGTGTTTTTTCTTCATAATCAATAGTTCCAGTTTGGAGAGAAATTATATATTTGTCAATACCCGAAAGCAGACTATTGACACACTCTATATAACTTCATCATAATAGTAATAAGAGACCACCTGATGTTGTAAGGGTTTGGTGACACCGGGTGATCTGACGTTCATTTTGGAGCATTTATCTAAAGATTTCAACAACCGATTTGACCTCCATTCATCTGCTCATACGCCGGACGCATCCTTAGCCTCGTTAATGTTCCACTTTATTATAGATTGTTATAGACGATTGTTTCCTAAACACATACAAAAGAACGGGGGATTTATCCCGATTCTTCCGCTGGTTCTTCTCATGGTGTTCGCAGCAACAACATTTATCGCTATCGTACGAATTCAAAATGAGCGTATCGGTGAGTTGCGCCAATTTGCCGCATATTCATCTCCAACCAAGACACCGACCAAGACTCCGACTCCGTCTAAAACACCGACCAAGACTCCGACTCCGTCGCGTACACCGTCACCTTCACTCACGGCGTATAACTCTTGTTTGGCCAGATGCATGGGATCGTATTCGTGTATCACCCAGTGCGGGATTGCAGCGTCTTCAACGCCGCGCACTACCATAACACCCCGAACTACCGTAACGCCCCGTCCTACGATAACACCTGCGTTTGATACGTCCGCATGTTTACGTATGAGGACGGTTGCAGCGAGAAACAGTTGTCTTGCTATGGCCACAGCCAGCAAAACACCAACCCCGTCTAAATCGGTCAAAGCGACGGTAACACCGCCGCCGTTATTGACTCAAACCGCCCTCAATAAGGATCAGTGCGGTGGGAAAGCAAAATATAACGTTGCCACGAAACAATGTGAGCCGTTTCCGACGGTAATGACGGCCGGAGTCGGAGCCGTGCCGACCATTGCCCCGTTTTGTTGGTTAGGGTTTATCGGGAATAACTGCAAAAGCACTTCAACTCCGTCGCCGGCCGCATCAAACACGTCGACACCCAAAGTGACTCCGAAACCGACCCATGCACCTGATCAGTGGTGCGGATTACTCTGTAGCGATTGTCAGTACGGATCATCGTGGGGATCATGTAATCCGAAACCCACAACGGCGCCTATCGTCGCGACGACAAAAGGATCTGTAACGCCGCCGGTTACCCCCAAACCGACGTTGCCGCCCGGATCTGACTGCGTCCTGATAGGAGGGGGCGACAAAAACTGTGCGAATAATTGTCCGAACGGAGAATATACCGTTTGGGGAGGTAAGTGTAAGCCTGCTCCTACTTCTACAGATACGCCTAAACCTACGAAGCCGCCGGCAGTCGTTACTTCACCGCCGACAAAGGCGCCGACGGTGCCCACGACACCCGTAACACCCCGTCCGACCATCACGCCAATCGTTACAACCGTTGCGATTAATCCCGGGACGTCCATTACCCCGTCTCCGTCGGTGAAACCGAAAGCGCCCGTGTCGTGCGGAGGAGCCGGCGGAGCGACGATAACGGAGGGAAATGTAGCAACCGGTGAACAGTACGGTCCCACAACCGCGATGAATGATAACCAGCGGTGGCGCTGTGTGGCAGATCCGAAAAATCCGACTGTGGGAAGGTGGGAACAGTGTCCCGGGTGTCCGCTCACCGTGATTCCTGAGAGTTTAGGGTTGGCAAAAGAATATACGGAAGAATCGGCGAAGTTCCAAAACACCGTGACCCAGGCTGCACAGGATATTTACGTATGCAAGGCAAACGGCGGTACGCAAAGTTCCTGTGAATCACAAGTGTATGCCAAGTACGGCATAACCAGCGAATCTCAGGCATTTCAGGATCTGGCGAAAGCACAAGTCACTTCCACGGTAAAAGTATATGAAGGTCAGGATAAGTATTTCGCCGCACGGGAAAAATATGAATTGTGCACCCAGCAACAGTCAAATGACGCAAATTGTTCCGGATATCTGCAGCAGGCCAATAACGCGCTGACGTCGGCAGGCATAGACCCGACACAAACGGAAGCACTTGATGCGAGTTATCACAATTATGTGGTATCAAAAGCATCCAATCTGTATCTTACCGCGCAAAGTGCCTATCAGAATTGTCTTGATCAGAATCCCGGCAACTCTGCTGCATGTTCCGGATATCAGAAAAACGTGCAGGCAGCACTGAATTACCCGGGAGTAACCAAAGAAGATACTCTGGCAATGGCAGAACGGTTCAGAGATTTTCAAAAAGCATCAGACATACTCAATAAACCCAATAGTGCTGTGTGCGGAAGCGATCCGAAATGCGATCCGATGAAGAAAAAGCAGGAACAAATTGCAGCATTGGGTTTGAGTGCTTCTGATACGGATGCAGCCATGCAGAACTGGGCAAACAACGTCGTATATAATCTGCAAAACGGCGTTCCGGGCATAGAAACGGAACTATGTAAACAGTTGGCCACCACAACGTCGGCCGCATCAAAATGCGGTGATATTGCCATTGCCCGGGCAACCATCCGGTCTGCTATGCCGTCTGATGCACTGGGGGCAATCAATGACGGATTTGCGCAGATAGACATTACGAAAGCATATATCGGAACGGATGCCGAGGTGATTGCATACTATAACGCCCATAAAAATGATGCTATGTTTGCGGGGGTTTCAGCAAATGCGGGTGCCATACGGACCGCACTGGAAAAGCAGGTATCCCCGCAAATTGTCGATGCGGTTAAGCAACAACAACAGCAGCAGGCAACGTCGCAATCGCTGGTTGCACAAAATCCCAATAGCGAATATTCCCAAGCGTATGAAGCGTGGAAAAAAGAACAACTTCAGCAGGGGAGAAGCACCGCCGGGAAAACAGAAGCCGTATGGCAGGCATCCTTTGACCAGGCGCAAATGGATGCAATAGAAAAACTCCGGCCGGAACTGGAAGCCGACGGCAAATATCTGTCATTTTTGGCAGATGTGCAGTCCGGCAAAGTCGTACCGACGGAGCTGTACGAAGAATTGCATCCTGTTATAGCAAGTCGTCCTCCCGGATATGGGCCTGCTACCACAACCACAACCCGCGTCGGTGAAACGTGGTTAAACACGGTTATTACGAAAACCAAGACGTCACTCAATAACCTGTTTGGTATGAGTGAAAAAGACGCAACGACGCAGGCACAGGGATATGTTGCACTGCTTCCTGAAGAAACCAAAAAATCATACCTTACTTCACAAAGTACGAATCCTGAAGCGCAAGCATGGCTTAAAGCAAATCCAGGAACAACGACAGAGGATTATCTGGAGCATCAGATGCAGCAATATTATGAAAATAAACCGAAGTTGGAGCAGTTAGGGTTAGTACGCGCGGATGATCCTATCAGTGAAGCTGCGTATCTTAATCAGGTCTTAAGCGGCGAGCGGAGTGTCGATAGGGCCATGGCGTCCATTGAGCCGTGGAAGCAGGCGCTGATGCCGCTTGTAAGTATTGCCAACAGTGTAAGCAATGGAGCCTATACCACGAGACTGAATCCCGAACTTGCCGCACTTCAACAGCAGCAGTCTGCAGTCGTCGTCGTCGATTATGCCGTCACGACCAATCCCGGTCTTATTAAAGATTTTGAAACGCAAATAAAAACCGATCCCGCATTGAAACAGGAATATGATGCGTGGAAAAAAACGGCAGATCCCAACAATCAAACAACGGAAGATTTTCTGGCTCATCGGGTGGCGACCGGATATGCAATCGTAGACAACATAAACACCGGCGTGTATCAGGTTGAAGGAGCGAAAGATCTGATGGCTATTGATCCGCAGTGGGTCGTAAATGCCGCGCTTTCCGGTAACGACAGCATGGATGCGTTAAAAAAGAGTCTGGATACGGCCAATGCGGATTATAAGAAAGCGCAGGAAGCATATCATCAAGCATCGGTCGGCGGGGTTATCACACCTGAAGAACAGAAGGCGTTTAAGGATGCGACGGTTGCCACTCAGACCGTACAGGCGCAGGCGTTAGCTCAGGCATATATCACGAATCTGGATCCGACGGCGCAGCAGTCGTTGCAGCAGCAAATTGGGCAGAAACTTGAAACAACGGATATATCCACCATCCAAAAGTACCAGCAGGAGCAACTTACGGCATACATACAGTCTGAGGATGCGCGGTTTTTGTTGTCTTCAGGTAACGTAGACGTCACGTTAGAGGGGGTACTCAACGGAACCGTCAACATCGCGGCTGGCAAAAAAGTGTATGACCATATTGTTGCAACCGATCCTTTAGCTGCCGCTGCAATCGCCCTCAATAAATTTGAAAACGGTGCATTACTTGAGGGACAGCTGATACGGGATGATCCGAATGCATCATGGTATGACCGTAATATCCGGGCGCCGGTCATGATGACCGCAAAGCCGGTTATGACAGTTATTGCTATCGCCGTGCCTCCGCTTCGGATCGCGCAGCTTGGTGCGGCTGCGCTTACGGCACAGTCAGCGCTTGCGATAGCAGGGGAGTCTATGAGTATTTATATGACCGGATCCAGCGCGCAGGACACGGCTCAGGTGTGTACGATGCACGCGGATATGGATACGAGCGCGTGTCTGCAGTCGGCCGGCATGACACTGTTTGCGGCGTCATCGATTTTGCCTGCATCCAAAGGGCTAAACGCTATGGCCAGGGTTGCCCGGATAGAACGCATCGAGCAGGGCACATTGACGTTACTGGATACCGCGGATATTGCACTCACAAGCGGGAGTAAGTTATCCGGCGTTGCACGATTGATTTCGCCTGCTGACGCTGCCGTGGCTGATTTGGCCGTACTTACCCGGCAGGCGGGAAGTGTCGCCATCACCCAGGAAGCCATGACGCAGCTTACTAACAACGTTACCCAAAATCTTGCACGTACGGTTTTCAGCGGGTCGACAGAGCCGCTCGCCATACAAATGGGGAGAAATGCGCTGGGAACTGCGGTATTTGGCAGTCAGACTATACAGACATGTGCAGAAACCGGATTAAGCGCGGATTGTCTGGTATCAGCAGGTATGACGATGGTGTCTGCCGGCCGTTTGGTCACTGCCCCTATTGTCGCAAGCGCTCCGCAATCGGTAACGGCAAGGACACTGATGCGTGCGGATCAAATTGTAAATACGGCTCAGGCGGGAGTAGCCTGTACGGCTGCGGCGCTTGGCACGGTTCCGTTCGAAAGCTGTGCTACGAACGTGATGATGGCCGGTCTTTCCGTCGGAGAAAGCGCACTGCGTCAATCTCAGGCTGAACTGGTACGGATTGATGACCCGTTTATTGCACGCGCACAAGCGCTGGCAGATGCTGTAGCGTTAGGCAACGCGTCACTCATTTTCCCGAGCGATATCGTGTTTAACGGTCAGACTGTACACGTAGACGGAACGACTCGGGCAGCACTTCAGCTTGATGTACAGACACGGTTAGGTTCGTCAATCGGAGCGGCAGCGCAGGCGGTTGCACAAACCAATTCCATTATTACCCAAGCGACAAAAGACAAAACATTAACAAAAGATCCCGCTCAAATGACACCTGCGGAGCGTGCGCTTGCTGACGCTGTCGATATCTGGCAGAAATATGTCAATCCCGACGGCACCGTCAAATCTTCCATACCGACCGGTACCTATGATGCGGCAGGATTCCCCATTGAGCAGGTGGTAACGGGCGGGATGGTGGAAGCCGCGCGGCGGTCTGTGGAGATTGCACAGCGGGTAGTATCCACTGAACAGGCAGCAATCGTGCTTCATGATCCGCGTTCCGTCACTGAGCGGATACAGGATCAGATATTAGGGAGGGAGCCTGCTGAGGTCCGTGATTATCGCGCTGCCATAAAAACGTTTGAAGAAATCGCAAAGACTACGGATCCGTCTTCGCCCGTGTACTCCGAAGCGCTCAGTCACGTTCAGTCCGCTGAGGAAGCAGCTGCTGCATATCACTATACGGCCGCACAGAATACATATGCCGAGGAGCTGAAAACTACCAAAGAAACATTGGTCGGTTTAGATGAACAAATCATTGCCGCTGAAGACCGGATCCTGTTGTTTGATAAAACGGACATATCAGAAGATATCGCACAGCGTACAAAACAGGTCAATGACGCGAATCAGGCACTGACGGATCTGCGGAACCGCAACGCATCAGATGAAGCTATTGCGATAGCAGAGCGTTCAGTGCGTCATGCACAGGAAGCGCTGGACAGAGCAAATGCGGTCGCAGCACAACGCGATTTGCATCCCAGTATCGCCGAACGCAGGACAATAGCCGCTCAGATTGAGACGCAGGAATTAGCGCCATTGCAGCAGCAGGCCAAAGTTGTGGCTGCCAAAGCAGAATCGCTCCGCGCGTCGATAGCATATGCAGGAACACTCCGCGGCAAATTTGCCGAATTCGTAGCAAAGATTACCAAGACGCCAAACGCAGGCAGGGGGATGGCAGACATATTGAGCGGAAGAGCGATCAAGGAACAAAGTCTGGATGCCAGATACAACTACATTGTGGCTGAAGAACGCCGCATAGAAGCGGAAAACCTCAAACGCAGTCTGGAAGCTGAGGGGAAACCGGTGCCTGCCGAACTTGAACAATCCATAAAAGATTTGGGGATTAAGTCGGCTGATGCACAGGCAGTATACGAAGCAGTGCAGGCGAGAGCAAACCGTTCACTACTTGTGCGCATAAGCAAAGCATTCGGCGGGCAGCGCGTTGCGGATATCCAAATTCGTACGGTTGATACGGTTGGCAAGCTTCGTGTCACCGCGGAGGCAATACGGAACGACGGATTCCGTGTGGTCAGAGGGGCAGATAACGTGCTCGCACTTGAGGACGCAACGGGAAAAGGGAGAAGACCAAGTAGGGCAGCCACGCAGAGGCTTGCTGATGTCTCAAAATTCCTGGATACGCTGGAAACCAACTGGAGCGCAATTAACGGGAAGGGCGCCGACTTACGCATGTCAGGACCCAATAATCCTGACGGCAGACTGGATCAATCCGGTATTTTCTATGACGCAATTTTCGATACGCAGATAGATGGAACCGCAGGAGTCATGGGCGTGTTGTATGACGGGGCAACGGGATTGGGCAAATCTTCATTTCTTCTGAATGCAATTGCTGATTCCAAAGTGGCACTTACCGGCACAAAAGTGCACGTGTTGGCTACCACCTGGGCGGATGTCCAGGGGATGATCCGTGAGTATGGCCCGGAAGTGCATTCCAGAAACGGCGTGAAAGCGGTGTATTACAACATGCAGGGCAGAGAGGTGACGTTTTTTGACACCACAAGTAATACCGTTGTCACTGTAGACGGCAAAGACCCGCGGGCGGTCCGCGCGATGGCAGACGCTGATGTCGTGTACTCCGCAACGGTAGAAACGCCGTATGAGTTTCATGCATCACGTGCCGATGATCCGTTAACCCAGGCGTTTTTAAAAACCACCAAAGACGCCATGTTGTTAGTCGACGAGTTTGATGTGATAGCAGCAGGGACCAGGTTTTCGTCCGGCGGCCAGATGCAGGAGTTGGTGAGCCAGAAGAGCCCTGGTTTGGTACAGAAATACCGTAGTATGTACGAGGCGAGCGCCGTGCGTGCGTTTGAAGATCTGGCGGTTGCCGTACAAACCAGGAAATCCTCGGTCGAGTTGTTTACCCGTTCCGGTGAACACAACGTGCTGGCAGATAACGATGTTGCACAGGGTATGTACCGGGACATGGTAACGGAGGCGGCGCGCCAGGCGTTTGAGGCAAGTAAAGCACAGGGGGACTCCCGAACATTTGATCAGTTCCTTTCGGAAAACAGGATCAGCGTAGATGAAACAGGTGCCCCCCGCACAAATCCACGTGACATCGTGGCTGCTTTTGACCGGTATTATAAATCGGGCGACACGTCGTCTGCATTCAAATCCGAGTTCGGTGAACGGGTAGGGGCGATGAATGCCATGATCGACCATGCGTCGCGTTCCACCAATGGGTACGGATTTGATGCGAAGAATCAGCTGGTATACGGAGACGGCGGTGGGAGGCTCCAAAACACCAGACCGCAGGAAGCGCTTTCCGCCCTGGCGCTTGATACCGTCGGGTACCGCATACAGGAGGCAATGCGGGGAAACAATGTGGATCATAGTGATGTGGCATTACGGATTGATACGGTGACCGTGTCTAATCAGGGAGAATCCTCAACATGGAAACAGATTCTCTCCAGCGGTCATTATTCACCCCGCCTGTACGGATTTACCGGTACTCCCGACAGCGTCGTGTTGGATGCGAAACTGTCGCTCGGCATGACACTGAAAGTTCCGAATCCTGACTTTACCAGCCGGAACCTCATTTTCGGCGATAATGCGGTGCGTCAGTTTGCATGGAAAAAAGTGAGTGCGTTAGCCAACATGGTTATCGGAGATTTAGCGGAGGGACAGGCCGCACGCGTTATTTTGGATCTTAAGGAGGTTGGGCGCGAGATAGCCCTCAGTCAGGTGCTTTCTGAAGCGCGGCGCATGGGTTCTGATGTTGAGGTGATTGTTGTCAATAACGACAATAATGTCGCCGAACCCCGGAAAGTGCAGGTATATAAAGACGGCGTATACGTGCGCTCTATTGAGGGTGACTCCAGCGGGACATCCATAGAAAAATTTACCGCTGAATATGCGCTGAAAAACCGCGGAAACAAGCGGTTTATCGTCGTATACGATCAGGGAAGCGGGAGAGGTACGGACATCAAAGGTGTATTCGAGCCGCATCAGATGAGTCCTGACGGAAAAACACTTCTGAAGGGCTCCGGTGATCCGGAATACGTGTTTACCAGTGAGCGCACCGGAACTACGACCGACGTCGTGCAGGATATCGGCCGTGCACGCGAAATAGCAGCAGACGGCACCGTGTATCTTTTGAGTGACACGGATGCGCGTATAAACAAAGAGTTCGCGCTCGATATTCTGGAGGGCAACGAATTGGTTGCCAAACAAAACGCACTGACGAATGCGCTGCGTCAGGGGTATGACGATTTAGTGAAAAACAGCATTGATGTGTTAAACGACATCAGCGCGCGCACAAACGGTGGGGCACCGCTTACTGTGACGCGCGAAGGAAAAACCATGTCTCTTTCCGAGGCACTGAAGTTGGAATATGACAAGGTGGCAGGAATCAATGACAGCTTGTCACAATCGAGTCAGTTGGGTTCGGAAGCGATTGATCAGGCAGCCCGCAGAGCCAAGGATTTTATCAACCACATCAAGGAAATGCCGGAATTTAAACAACTAAGTCTGGAAGCGCAGCAGTATTATTTCGATTCCATGTACAACGCCGGTGAACGGGTAGCTATAGCCATAACGGATACAGCAGCCCCCGAAACACGCGCGAGTCTTCAGAATGTCCTCCGCGTTGACCAGCGGACCGCGCTCATAAACGAAAATATCCGTGTATCCGACATAGCAACCAGCGTGTCGCGGCAGGGGCGCGATACTGCGGCAGTGACGACGCAGGAGCGGGTAGAAGCAATCACCCGGGCAGCATCGCCGTTTGCAGATCCGGTAGGTCAACAGGTCGCGCTGGATTCACTCGAGAGAGCAGAGTCGCTGACAGACCAGGTGAGCCGCGGCAGAACACTGAGTGCTTCCGACGTGTTTTCGCTCTCGCTTGCTAACGTTGCCGCTTCCCGGCTTGCCCAGGCAAAACTGGAATTGGAAGCAGCTAAAGCGCGGTTGCCGCTTCTTACACAGACGGTTGATACCGTAGGTACAATCCGCAAAGGAGATATCCTGGTCGGGACGGACCAAAGCACGCTTACCGGTGCGCACAAGGTGGAGAATGGTACGCGGGTTGTCTGGAACGCTGTTGACGGATCCGAACAGAGCCAGACTATTGATGACGCGTCTGTTTTCACCCTACCGGCAGGAGTGACCAGCGTGAGGCTGGTTACCGGGGCAATAGAAACTGTTGTCGACGTATCTACAGGGCCAGCCGCATTGCAGACGGTGCAAACAATAAGCGCGGCGGAATTTGCTCCTTTGTATAATCTGAACTCAAAACTTGCTCAAGTTACTGCCCAAATGGACAGATTAGGCAAGGTAACGGCGACACAAATACCGGAGGCCTTAAAGAAAGATGCGGAGAAAAAAGTTGCGGAGCAACTGGAAAAATCGGGAATTCAGGTGACGGAGAGCGTCCTGCAGGGTTCGGCGTATGCTCGGGCAGTTGCCGCATTTGTAGCGTACGAACAGGCGCTTGCTTTGGCCGCAAGTAGTTTATCCGCACAGTCGCTTGCCGGTAATCCGCAGCAGACCGTGCTTTCACTGGCGGATTCTTCAAGAGAGGCACTGCGCAGTGCCATGGAATCCCTGTTCATTGTGCATACGCCTGCCATAAAAAGCGCTGCAGTAAAACAGGCGTTTACCGACCTTGCCATCGTCAGAGGTGCTGCAGTGGGGAGTGACATAGCAGTATCCAATCAGGCAGAGAAAGTCCATATCCAGACAGATTCACATAAGAACGTACTTGTCGCTTCATACAGACAGCGGACGGACGGAATTATCAGTCAGGTGATTGACGGCTTAGCCGGCAGGTTTATTCGTGACGGTATTGCCCTGCAGAAACGGAATGTGAATGGCGTCATCGCAGCGACGAACCGTGCAAAATGGCTTGCTGCACGGTGGGCCGGCATCACGTCGGCAGGTAAAGCGCTCGTCAGTATGCCTACCGCGTTCCAGCTGGCGTTCAGAAGAGTTGCTCCGCAGTATGTTCAAACCCGTACGTCCCCGTCCGTTCAGCCACAGAGTACGACAACGCAATGGCAGGATATCAGTCTTGCATATGACATGAGTTTCGGCGCGCACCCGTTCGGATTGTTAGGTCAGGTGTTTACGAGACTGATTACCGGAAAAGGCGAGTGGGCTACGCCGCAGCAATTGGGAGCAGCGGCAGTCTGGGGTGCTACCCGCATCGGGCCGTTTTTCATCGGTCAGCCATGGATAGGAATTGCGTTTTTGGCTAATGACATACTCTTACAGCCGCCGACGCGGATGATAGCCGCGGCCGTGAGAGCTGCAAACGTCGCATTAACGGTGCCGACCATACAGAATTTTTTCCATGGTGACTGGACGGTGCCGCTCATGAATTCACCGAAATTCAGTCAGACGCTCAAAAATATCAATGCAGGAAGCCGTACAGGAACACTGGAGAGTATGGTAAATGCAACGCCGTTTGCCATCGGTGATCCTCAGTGGAATCCGCTCCGGGCAATTCTTCAGACCGTGCAGTGGACGACATCATTAGTTGCTGCAGCACCGGTCCGGTTGGCATGGGATGCATATCGGATCGGGCGGGCGATATCCAACAGAAATCAACCTGCACTCGATCTTGCTACCCATATCCAAAGTGTGGATAACTGGGACATGAAAGGATTTGAATTCTTTATATTGCCAAAAGCATGGACGAATGCAACCCCGCGGAATAATGCGCGTGCGTGGCTTATCTCCCGGCCGCTTCTTTCTATCGCCGGTATATTTTTCCCGCCGCTTCATGCGATTTCTGGTCCGCTGTGGGGGTATGATTTGCAGCGGTTGGCAGATGACGGGCTAGCAGGATGGAGGAAGTTTTGGGCTGCTCCGAACGGAAAAACGGTCTGGTGGATTCCGAGAAGTGAATGGGCAACCGGTACGGCGCCGATACAATCATCGAAACCTGCCTCGATACGCCAGTTTGTATCCCGTGTGATGACTGCCTCCCCGAGAACCGATAAGGCCATGTTTTGGATATCGCGCGGCATTGCTCTTATCCCAGGACCGTTCTGGGGAGTGCGGGCGCTTGCGGTATTCGGGTTTGACCTATCCCGGCTTGTGGCAACGCTCGTTGCCAGTTCTCCGAGAGTGCTTGCCGGAGTTGAAAATCTGTTTGCAAAATCAGGAGGTCTGTATTCATTCCTGAATGCCAGTATCGCCAAAGGATTCGGCGGAATCGTGTGGTATGCAGTTTCCCGTGTCATTTTGCTTCCCATGATTGTGGGGGCGCTTGGGATGCTGTTCGGAGCGCTGGGCATTGTCGGAGTGATTCCTGCGTTTTTGGTGACACTTTTCGTGCCGTTTATCATCGGGTATGACACACTCCGCGTGGGGCTATGGGCGCATAATCTGGCGCTAACCGTAGAACGGGTCAATACGACACAGTCGGAGGAAGTACGTCAGTTTACCCAAATGGTGAAAGAGCAGCATGAAGCAATGCAAAAGCTTGATTCACTCAGGCAGGACGAGGCGGCTGCACAACTGGCTTTGGAAAATGCGAAGAAACACCGCGATGAGCTGGTGGTTTTGAAAAATACATCAAGCTCACAAGATGCGCTCCGTGCTGCGGAAGCAGCATATCAGCAGGCATTACTTCGTCAACAAGAAGCGCAGAATGCGCTGCGAGCCGAGACGGAGCAGTATGATGAAGCAAAACGTACACGTGATGCGCTTGAGGAAGAGCTTAACCGGTTGCTTTCCGTAGTTTCTGCCCGTACCACGGGAAACACAATCAGCAGTGACATAACTCACACCGTGTTGGGGGGAGAAGATAATACGATGGCTCTTGAAGATACGGAGTTTACCGCCGCGGATGAACTGCCTGATCAGAATGTTATCGTGCGCGACGTATTAAATAATCCGAAATATTCGTCACTCATCCGTTTGGCGCTTTCGAATATCGGGAAAAATGACCTTACGCTTGATGATCTGCTGTACAAACTGTTTTATTCCGAGAGAAGCGGAAGTACGGAAACGCAGATGTTTTATACCGGATTACCTGTTGATCAGGTAGCGCGGCTGGTCGCATTTAACCGGAAACTGATGGGGATAACCAGTGCGCCTGACGGATACTGGGCAAAATCCACCATAGGAAGAAGTATCCATACGGTGGAAAAGGAGCAGGGACCTGACCAGGTCGGGCGTGTATACATCAACACGGAGTATGAATATACAACGCTTGTGTATTTTGATCTGGTGGACGCCCTACAGCAGGCAGGAATTGATGCGTCGGCAAAAATGATCAATGTATTTAACGACGGAACAATTGATATCAATTTGGTGACCCGCCCGGATAAAATGGTGCTGTATTTTGCCGCAAAAGATCAGGAAAAGGTACTTGCAGTGCTTGATGCCGTATATGCGCGGCAATCGAGATATTATCAGTCGCTTAAAAATGCCGGTATTACGCCAAAATCGACAATGGCGTTCCGTAAAGCCATCCCGAAGTTCAGCGCACAGCTAAAGACCAATGACGGTCAACCCATGACGGGAGTGGCGTTCGTCCAAAACCGTGCATCGCAGGTAAGTTTCGGCATGCGGGTCGCATCCATTCTGGCGCAGATGTACGAAGACGGTATCGATATTTCCAATCCACAGGTCGTGTCCGAGAATATAGGGAAGTATTTGCAGGAAAATAAACGTGATCCGAACCGGCCATACTTGGCAGCAGGGGCGTCTTCGGTGTTTGGAGTGATGGTGGACCGGGTTGATCGGCAAGCGGCCGCACAGCAGGTCATTCCTGAACCGGTCGTTATCCCGCAGATGAAAGTGGAAGATCGTGATATTCAGGCACAGATCAAAGAGCTGAAAGAAAGACTTGCAGATGCAAGCAGGGCACTGAGTGTCCGTAATGCAGCAGTAGTCAGAGTGCGTGATATATTAGCCGCGCGTGCTGCAGATGCTGTAAAAGCAAAAGCCGCTATCGATGCGTTGCAGGCACGCAATATTGACGAAGAAATCCGGAAAACAGAAGCGGATATTGTCGTATTAGAGCGGAATTATGCGGATAAGCAAGCATTATACGCACGGGAGAAACAAAAAGTGGATGCAGCGGCGCAGCTGGTAGCAGCCCAAAAACAGATGAATGAGTTTTTGGAAACGATCCGCGGACAAGGGGTGGCTATCGGCCGGCTGGATATCCGCACGCTGTGGGGAAATACGTCTGCAATTGTTCAGGCTTTCAATAATCTTGTATCTTCTGTCGTCGCCCGTGAACAGCAAAATCTTACCGCCTTACAAACGCTTGAACAAGCGCTTGTGGCAGGTGTCGTGCCGGGAGCAGGTTTCGTCCGCGATATCATTTCCGCAACGACGGTGCTGGATAGCGTGACGCAGGCAATTGTGACGGAACAGGAGCGGTTAGCGCTTGCATCCGGCGCTCTCATTGTTCGGCTTCCCGTTGCTCCTGCACCGGTTACAACACCGGAAGTTGATCTGACGGGGTATATCCTGACGGGTGTGATATTGCCGGCAGGTGAGACACAGGGAATCGGGATAGAGGTTGTCGCTCAATATACGAATGCAGAGGGCACGGTGCTTGAGATAAAAGGACGTGTCAGAGGAAACGATATTAACACATCAACATGGAATATTGATATTGAGGGAGTAAAAACGCCGGTTACCGTGCCGGAATCGCAATTTGTGTATACCACAATCTATACGGCAGCGCCGGTCGGATTATCAGGCGGCGCTGATGTCGGTGCTCTCGTCGCGAATTTATTCGGTGCAAACGTCGAAGCCCAGATGCTCAGCAGTGCACAAATCAACCCGCTGCTTTGTTCCGACTGTTCTGATTTCGTCGAATCCGTCGTCATGCCGCTTTTTGCAAAGGCCCAGCAAGCCAGGAGTGTGGGGCAAATAGGTGAAGCGATTGGGCACTTAAATGACATCATTGCAGCTATACAGCAACATGAAGACAACCATAAGCCGGGATCCGGCCATGCGGACGCAGGGAAACCTACAAATGCGATTTTGTTTAATATGGTCCGGTATCTTGCGCATACCAAACAAGCTGATATTTTCGATGCTCCAGATGAAGCAGCACTTGCAGACGGTGCGAGGCAACGTGCGCGGAGTGCCCGTGCGGCAGCTATGAACGCAGTGCGCGCGGAATTAGCAGGCAAGAGCGCAAAGCAGGCAAATGAAGTGTTTGCATTTATCCGTGCGCAGCGCAAGGCGGATTTAGCTTTGATTCTCACCATGACCGATGCCGCTGCTGCTGAGAAAGTGCTTATTGAGATAAAAGCGGAAATTACCGGGCAATCCTCGAGTGTGTTCCGTAACTTGTGGAATCTGGTGGCAGATGCGGTACTTGGTAATGATCCGCTCAAGGAGTATGAGCAGGAGATTATAGAGGCCGAAAAGAAGATAGAAGAACTTAAAAAAGTAGCCGCAGCAGCGGTGGTTCCGGGGGATGCTGCGGAAAAGAAGGAATTTCCTCCGGCAATACAGGCAGTAATAGACAGGATTACGATAGGCAGGAGCTCGCGTCCGAAAACCACATCAGAAAAGAGCGTGGCGAGCGTGAAGCTCGGAAAGGCGGCCACCGATTATTATGAGGTGCGGCGGTTTATCGGCCGGTATGCACAATTTACCTACCATATTTCCGATTTTATCCGTGCGAACGTGTATGACAAGCAGAGCCCGCTTACCCCGACAGCACTGCGTAATCTAAAGAGTGAATATGAACGGCTCGGATTTGACTTCACTGAAACCGAAATCTCACAGTTTACCACCCTGAATAATGAGATAGGGAACGTAGCATTGACCCAGAAAGATATGGAGGCCAAAGTTGCGCCCCTGTTAGGCGTGACAATTGACCTTCGGGGGGTAGCCGAAGAGTATATATCCCGCATGTACGGGGACGCGGCTGAAAACAGGCGTACGGTCGAGAGTCTTGTTGCGCTGTACAAAGCGAGTATTGCAAAACAACGTCTGAAAAACACCCGCAATGGCAGCAGTTTGGATATATCCGGTTTGACGAATTTACAGGCCGCACTGCTTCAGTCGATAGAAGCACGGGTTAACGGCGGGCGATACCGTACTGACAGAGCGCTTACCGAGGTGACCGACGACGAATTATATCTTGCTGCCGCAAGTATACGCCTGAGTTATCAGGATATCCTTTCTTCGTTCGGCACACTCAGTAATTACTTTGACCTCAATATTGCAGTACGTAATCATCTCAATCAGACCGTGGAAGACAAAACAGGGCACCGGTTTGTATTCGGGTCGGGGCGATATGCGGTACCGTTTAGCGTGCTCGACGCGAAACTAGGGATCGTATATGACAAGGTTGATGCAGAAGTAGCCGGCTTCCAGTCAAATAAGCTGAGCGGTCATTTCGTGCTGACAAGCCAATTTGAGGACACTGCTGCACTTGTAAACACGTTAGCACATGAAATGATTCATGAAAATCAGGTGCAGGGTCTCCACATCAATAAATCAGAGGAACAAACGTATGTTGAAGCATTTACGTCGGGTTTGGCTCAGTTGGTCGTACCGGATCCTCAGTTCATATCGTACGGAACAGGTGTTGCCCGTGTATTGGAGGCGGTGAATGTACTCCGCAAGGCGGGCATAGAGGAACGGGTGATTTTGGAAAGTCTGGCAACCACAGCAGATACGGGATACACCTATGTGCTGCAGGGTGAACAAACACCTCCGGTGATACCCCCGTTTGGGAATCTGTTTGACAGTCAATTCGGGCAAGGTGCCTTTAAAGTGTGGATGTCCGAGGAGGTTTCCGGACAATATCAGAATGCAGACGTCTGGTTTTATTCTCCGGAAGCATTTTCCCAGCGGGACCGTGCGGTTATCGCAGGTTACCACGCACTGTATGCAGTGACGGCTAAAAGCGTGTTTGACGGGAAGCCTGCGGGTGTTGCACTGGGAGGAGAAACGGTATTTTCGGACGCGTGGTTTATCGGTATGGGCAAAGGAAATGACTACGCGCTTTATAAGAAGCGGTTGGACCGGTATAACGCACTGGTAGCTCTGGATGAGTTCATGCGGTCAGAAGCGGAAGTAGTGACGGATACTGCATTGACTGACCTGCAGGGAAATATACAGATTACCCAGCGTCTTATAGAAAACATCGGAAAGGGAGATCTGAGTGTGTTGGATCAGCCGGTTTTTGACCTCAAAACGCTCGTTCCGGGGGCGGATACATCGGCGATGCAAAAATTCGAAGCGGCAACGGCGTTTTTTGACGATCTGGCTGCAGCAAAAAATATAGATGCGTATGACCGGTTAAACAGTGATACCGCACGGCTGCAGCAGATTGCCGATGCAATCGCCCGCGGTGAGTATGGGCATTACGGAGTTGAGCTGCAGGAAAAAGTCACCCAGGCAGGAAACAGGATTCACTTCAGGTTGCGGAGCCGATACGATGGCTTATCTCTGGGAGCTGGAGAAAATATTGACGAGATAGAAAAGCTTATCAACGCATTTAATACGGATGTACAGAAAATTACGTCTCTTCCGGAGGAACAGCGGCGGAAAGCGGGTGAATCGTTTGAGCGTAAACTGCGGGTTCTCTATATCAGCGAAGCAACGACCGTTATCCATGAGCAGGAATCATACGTGTACAAAACCCCGCTGTATTTACCCACATGGTGGTATGAGGGTGTAGACAGGCTGGATGTTTCCGAACTCCGCATTGTTACAGCTGAGGTTCGTCAAAAAGTTGTGGAAACCCGTGCGGCATATGATACCTGGGTACAAACCGAGTTCCCGAAGATAAAGTCAGAAGAAATCAGGGATCAATTGCGCGCACTTGCATCTGCCCGGCAACACATCATCGTGCACCCTGCGGATAGGGCAGCGGATATATTACGCGCTGCGTATGAATCGGAGTTGGGGAATCCGAGGTTGCCCATATTTGTACCCGAGGATATATTTATCCGTCTCATTGAACAAACCGAGCGTTATGAGAACTTGGAAGAAGCGGCAGAGCTACGACGTGAAATTGGGGATCTGCAGGGTTTTATCCTGCGGACGCTTGCCGAATCAAGAAAAACGTGGGTCAATGCAGACAGTACGCCGGAGCTGGCCGACGTGGTGACGGATATCATATTAAAACGATTTTCCGTCTTCCGTATCGATCCGGACAAGTTTTTGGCAGCGTGGAACAGCAGGGTAAACGTAAAAATCGGCACCATTCATCAGCTTATGGAGCATATGATCGCCGGCGTAGATAACACCGGTCCCGAAGAGGGTGAGACGTATGCCCGGTTAAGCGAGCCGATTTTCCGGCAGGTATTTGATCCGATATCTGCATATTTAGAGCAGCTGAATCAGAGGACGGTAGCGGTAGATCGGACAACGCCGGATGGTCAAAGCACGTTGGAATTGCTGGAGGCTGCTATTGATGCATACAACCGTAACGCTCCTCCGGAACGGCAATATTCGAGAAGGACGCAATATAAAATAGGCAGATACGACGTACTGCAATCAGTGGAGGTGCGGCTCAACGATTTCCTGGATCAGCTGACAAAGTGGGGTATATCCACGGAAGAAGATCCGTGGCTGTCATATACACAAAGAAGGTTGTCGGCTCCTTTATATCAAAGGAAATCAGATGATACGCTCAGCGATTTTGTTGGAGCTCTTACCGGGTTTGAGCTTCATGAGGCGCCTGAAAATACGCCTACGCCGGAGGTTTTCGTTACATACCTCAATCGGATTTCTGAACAACTGCACAAGGAATATGCTATTCCTACACGCAGTAACGGACAATCAGATGAAGAATATTTTCAGGTTCTTTCACAATTTGCACAAAGCCTCGGGTATCAGGTGAAGCCACGATCTGAGAATCCAAATCCACCGAATGGTTTCTGGGGTGCAAAAGTTGACGATGTGAATCGGATTATTTATATCGATGACCATTATAATTTCCCTCATGAACTCGTTCATGTGCTGCAGCATCAACGTTATCCGAGTATGCCCTCAGAATGGAGGGAATTTGAAGCATATCTGTTTGAAGAACAAACTATTCCTGATACGGCGGGTGCATTGCGACATTTGTTCAGCGCGATTACCATCTCGACGCTGTATTCATATCGGGAGCAGGGGAAAATAGAGCCTTGGATTGCTGTAGCGATACATCAGGATCAGACTATCACCACGCTTCGGGAATTTATTGACCGGTTTAACATTCAGCCGATATGGCTGCGGGGTGTTTTGGTAACTGCACTTCGTACTCAACCTGCTTTGTCTCTGACAGATGATCTTTTGGAAACGATACAGACATATCAGGATATACCGCTTTCGGCTGATGCAGCCAGAACCATACTTTTTGTGCTTTCGTTATATGCACAAAATAAGAATTTTGATTTTTCCGCAGTTTCCGTGCGGCCTATGGTAGGGGAGATATTACGGATTCAGCACATATTTACGGATGAACGTGTCTTTACGGAGAGAGTGGCAGGAATTGTGGCCTCCCGGACGGATATTACCGCTCAGGAATTAGCAGATGAAGCTGATTTTGAAAGGTTGATGGACCGGGTTATAGAACAGGGAACAACAGATGCAAAAGAGATGTGGGAGAATATGCGTCCGTATGTCAGATACGTACGGATTTATGTTGCGGATCAGGTATTGAGGGAGATTCGCGCGTCACATATACGGGCAGAGCGCGGTTTAGCGCAGCAGATTGAAGTATTTGCGAATTTGCAGATGCGTATCATATCCGATGAACAAATAGCGCAGGAAATCAACGGTCTCCGGAGATCGCAGATTATTCAGGATCGGATCCGTACTATTCTGTCTGATGCGGGTTTTGCATCGGATATGCGGGTGTTCGGATTGAGTAGGGACGAATGGATGACACAGATGTATAACGACATTATTGAGGGCATTGTAGAGCAGGGTGACCGTCGATTTTTTGACCGGTTAGCGTTGCAAAGCGCATTACAGAAACAGGCACAGCGGTTATTGCCATTTGAAGTTTGGTCATTGCTTCCGGCGGTCAGCGAAAGCAGTTCCAATGCGGTCAGTAATGCGCTTTTAACCGGTAATATTGAAGAAGCCATAAAACAATCACAAGCTTTGGTAGGTTCAGATAGGACAAATGTTGATTTTATTGATCCTGTAACCGCCGAAGTTTGGATAGTTCCCACTGTGTTACAGTCAACAGTCACAACTTATCTGAACGCTGCCCGCGCGGCGGGTGTGTCACAAGAGTTAATAGGTTCAACAGTGCAAAAATACGTAGCGGGTATGACAGGTGAACCGGCATCTCAGAAACCCGTGAGAAATTTGATTGAGTCGTTGATCCAGCAGTTTTCGAAAAGCATAGGATTAACAGGAACAGACGAGCAGGCGATCGTATCACGGGTTATGAATACTGTTATGACAGAAGAAGTTACGCCGGAAGATATAGTGACGGTTTTACAGGGGGATGAAACATGGAGTGAACCGATATCCGGTCAGTTTATCCGGGTTATAGATAACGCTGACCTGGTTGAGGCGCTTCTTACGATTTACGCGAGAACATTAGTTTCCGTACGCCCCGCAAATACCGCCATGGTTCCTACGATATTGCGGCAGGAACAGATTGCGCTGGAAGCATTGGAACAAGCCAATAGCGGATGGGTGAGGGGTGCAGACGAAACAGAACAGACATTCCGCGGACTCCATACTGCGCAAATCACCACAGAACTTCTCCAACAATTATTCCCCAATGATGCCCGATACAGGCAACCGACCGATGAAACGCTTGCCCATATTACACAAATATACGGTATTTCCGAAGGAAATTTCGCACAATTGATCACCGATATTGCTCATTATTTGTGGCTGCGTAAATCAGCCGAGCCGGGTGGAAACGGCGGACAATCCGAAGGAGGAGAGTCTATACCCGGTGGCAGTCAAGGGGGAGGAGCGCCTGGTTCTTCAGAAATAACCCTGCCGGATGCGTTTGCCATGCTGGTAGCTGATCTACAAAATCCAATGTCTGCGCAGGAACGGATGCTGGAATTGGCAGCTGACGTGCGGACAATTTTCGAGGTGACCGGGAAAACCGCATATCCGATATTGATGGATGTGGGAAGACCGTCGCAAACATTGTTGTTGACGGCAGGGGCTGATGCGGTAGTGCCTCCGATCGGTTTAGCGACACACGGATCCGATTTGTCCCGGCGTTGGCGGCTCTATCAATTATTCAGGGCGCAGCAGCGTGCTGCGGCGTTAGCGCTTGCCCAACAGGCATTAGACAATGCTCAACTTCCGGTAACACCGCTTATAGATTCGTTGCCGGGTGAATTGCGTAGCACGGAGACAGATGCGGAGGCTGACGCAATTGCACAGTCACAACTTGAGGCAAACAGAAAAAAACAGATTGCGTTACGTACTGCTATTGAAAACAGGATCGGAACTATCAGCAGAGGCAGGGGCGCAAACAGGACGGCAACATACGGACATGAAGAAGAATTTGCACTGCTTACCGAATTGTTAACCAGTCCGGTTCTTGATACCGGATCTCCGGCAAGAACAGAGGATATAGCAGCACTCAGCAGCCGGCTCATTGCTGCATACGATAGTTTCCGTGCAACGCCGGAAGAGGTAAAGGGGTTTGCTGATCTTATGGGAATCCGCGGAGCGGAAATTCGTACACAGGTACGTGCATCTTTGCGCACATGGGCTGCGGAAGGCAATATCATTGACCGTAATAATGCGGAATTCCGTGACAGAGTCGTGCGTGAGGTAAGTGCAGCGTATCCGATCCGTCCGGCGGCAATCTCGCAAGATCATTGGGAGACTCTATTTGCCGTGTATATTCAGGACCGTTTGTTGGAATACGTCGGTCAGCATGAGGCATGGGTAACATTTGTCCAGTCTGCCATTGATTCTGCAATAGAAGATCAGATCCGTGTTCATAATTATTCTGATCTGGCGCTCATCCAGCAGAATGTAGTGCGTCAGCTTTCCGGAGCCCCGGTGTCTCCGCTTATTGAATCCGTGAGGATAGCGCTGGTAACTACGATGGGCCGGGAGACGGCAGATGCCCGGACATTCGGACTGATCACGCGCATTACCGGCGACAGCGCTGCTAATATTATTGTCAGTGCCATAGCCGGGAACCCACAGGCCCGCGCAGTAGTAGAACGGCTGGCAAAAGGCGAGAAGGTCAAAACAGGTGAGATCAACGATGTCGTTACGGTGGTATTAACGGCGATTGATACCTCTCTATACAAAGGAAATATCAGAAACAATACGAGGAAATGGATTACCGCGCTCGGGACAATATACGGGGCAAAAGACCGCGGGCAGACGCCGGCGGTTGCCCGCGGGCAGCGCGGAGATTTATTGCCGTCCGTTCTTGCTCCGGCGGGATTGCGGAAGCCGACGGTTCCGCTGCGCGATCAGATCAGCGGGTTGTTCAGCAGGAATAACATACTGGTAGCTGTTGAAATAGCTGCGGGGCTGGGAATTCTTACCGTGATTGCGATGATGATTCCCGAATACGGGTCTCTGGTTCAAACGCGGTTGCCGCAGATATCCGGCATGATCGCAGGGGTGCTGGCGATATTGTTCGGACTGCAATCGATCGGTTGGCGCGTATTTGAATCGTTGGAAAAAGTATTTGCACAGGTAACGATTAAAATGATCAGCGGCATTCTTGCACTTGCCCTTCTTGCGTCACAGATACCTTCATTTGGCGGATATGCCGAGCGGATTCAGGATTATTTTGCGCGAACGCAGCAAAGCGGACAGACGACTACAGGTCCAAAGCAGGAGCAACCCAATGAGATACTCGTGCTCCCGCCGGCAGGCCAAAGCAGTTCCGCAGAGGTTCCCGTGTCTGTTACGTCGCTGGGATACGATACGGATGTGACACAAGCGCTGGTAACCTATGTCAAATCACAGCGGACATACGGCACAAGTACCGCGCAACAGAATAAGATGGTCGATGATGTGCGGAAGTTGTATGAGAGTCTGGAGGCTACCCTCGGCAAGGGGAACGTAAACAGTATCAATGCCCGGCTTGTGTTGGCAGGTGCGCAGGTTGTTGATATTACAAACGAACAGGGAGATGTAATCGCCCGGGTGGTCACATACCCGTCCGACGGGCAGCCGAGCGGATCGCTTCTGCATGACGACTTGTTCCCGTCGGCAACGACGGAAGAACGCGGTGCGCAAACCGCCGCAATTCCGTTGTCCCAAATCCAAAGCGGATTGCCCGGCAGCAAAAGCTCAGGGTATGTTATCTCGCTGCCCCAGGCAGGAGGATTTACGTGCTATATCCATACGCTTACCGCGGCGATGTCACTCATTGAGGCGGAATCGGGAGCTTCCAGCTCCGTACCCGTTGTCATCGATCCGTTGTTGTATGCGGAGCTGTTGTCCCCGGAAGCGCAATCCCGCGAAAGCCTGACTATGGACCCTGCGATTGTCGAGAAGTATTTAAACCACGGTGGCGGAACAAAAGAAGAGCAGGCATTGGCCTTACTCAATCTCGGTGTCCAGGAGGGCAAAGGGAAAACGGAATTTGCCTCGATTCTCAAAAACATGGGATATCAATTAGGTGAGGAAGTTATCCCTGTCATATCACAGTCCAAAACCCGCTATGAGGTAACCCAGCCGGTATTCCTGGAGATGGTGAGTAAGTATCCCTCAATGCAATATGAGGTAAAAGACGGAAAAATTATCCTGTATGTGCCGTCTGCAGATATGAGGGACTCATTACTCCGCGTCATGCTGGGGCAGCAGGAGGCTGCCTACAAAGGTGTCGCACATGCGACGATCATATCGCTCAATTCCTCTAAAGTGACAGAACACAGCTTGGTGTATCTAGGGTTTGTCGAGCGTGACGGCGAGGTATTTGTCCGGCTGGCAGACGGGCTTATGACGTCATTTATCAATCCGTCTACCTGGGGCGTATATGCGGGGATAGAAAAGGACAAGGAAACCGGGACGTATCTTATGCCGGTCGATACATTCCTCCAGAAGTTTAAAGGAGTGCAGGTGTTGTCTCCCGTGGGAACAAAACCGAAGTCAGTACCGGCAGCAATTGTTAATCCGCCTGCACAACATGAGGAACCGGCAGTGAGTGATCCTGCGCCGGCGGTGCAAAATCCGGCTCCTGTTATACAAAACACGCGGATACAAAGCGTTGCTTCAACATTCACGACAACGTCCGTGGAAGAGACGCGTGCGATGGCACGGGAGCAGCTGCAGATCGGATATACGGACGGGAACGTGTTATGCGGTCCGCTTACGGCTACGATTGCGCAGCGGGCAGGAATACTTGATCTGTCAGATCCGGCTATAGCCGTGCCGAAATGGCTTCAGATTAACGATTTTCCGACCGGAGATGCAAACGGGGATATGTGGCGGCTGGAAAAAGCGTTTCCGAAAGCATCATTTGAATGGTTCGAATCTGATACCGCCATCGGTTCATATGATTTTACCAGTCATCCGTTGCAGGTTGGTGACATTTTGTATCTGAAAGGCGGAAACTTCACGCACTGGATGATTATTACCCGGATAGATGCACAGGGTCGAGTGTACGCGACGACCAATATTGCAAAAGGATTTTTGACCGGTCACACGAATGTTACGAGCGACCACGATTTTGTCGTGCAAGAGGTGCTCATGTATGATCCGCAGCACCCGGAAGCAGGGCAATTCCATAAGTGGAACGACGCGAAGTATAAGGATATCGGTTTGACAGGAACAAGTTCTTTCCGGTTGTGGCGTAAGCAAGGATCAGGAACTCCGGTATTTGCATCTCAATCAGATGCAAAGTCCAATACTGTGTCACAATCGCAGCCCGCATCTTCCGTGCCGAGTTCCGGCGCACGGTCGTTTTTGGGACCTTCCGCCAAAACACAGGCAGCGATTATTTCTAACGTGTTTGCAGAAATTCTTAATGATTGGCAGAACAGTCCGCAACGCGACACGATGCTGCCCAGCGAGGCGCTCAAAATCGGTTTGGACGACCGGGGATTCGGAGGGTTGGCGATACAGATGAATCGCAGTGACTATGACGCGTATGATTTCCTGGACGACCTGTTTACCTCGCAGCGTAATGTGTGGCCAAATCAGGAAGTGCAGTGTGTGGCATTTGCAAATCTATTGGTCCAAAGCGGACTCGTTGACTTTGATATTCCGATTTCAGCAATCGGCGGCGATGTCGCGAAAAATATCGTCGGTGATGAATTATCAGCTGATCCGGACGGCATGGTGGACAAAGGAAATTACTGGGTTCTCAGAGTGCAATCTCAGGAAGATTTGGCTACATATGGCCCAGGACATTTCTTTGTCGTGTACAACAAGGGATCAAAAAACCCCGGACACATCGCCTATATAGATACCAATGAAGCGGGAGTAACGACATTTACCGTGTATGACGCCAATTACAACTTTACAAACGGACGCGTCACCGCCGACGGAATAATCCGGGGAGAAACACTTACATTCGATGAGTTTGTCGCAAAATACGGCGCAATAGCAAAAGGGCCCGGCCGCAGTCAGGTAGCAATCCTTCTTACCAGAGCAGAGGGAGATGCTCTGATGGCGTCCCGGCAACAGGGATCTGTACCGGGGCGTGCGACCGCATCACTTCCGGGTGCGGCACTCAATTTCAGCTCCGTTATGGTCGGAGCCGTCTATTCAGCGGTACAGCGGCCATTCCGGTTTGTACAGCGCATTTTGGCGGGACGCGCGCTTAAATCTTCCGCAGTCGCTTCCGGTAATCCGGGACAAATCCAGCGGTCGCTCCGGGCAAATATCGCACTTGCGCAGGCATTTTTGCGCCTTGAGGGACAACAAACTGGAGGTACCTGGCTTTCCCGTATGTCTGCTTCTTGGGGTATTATGTGGCGCGGATTATGGCAGTTTGATGAGACCATGCAGGTGCTTATTCCGCAGGGAATAGGGAAACTGATTCCTGCTGCAGAACCTGCACTTCAAGCTCCGCAATTCCGTCAGCAAAGCCGTCCGTGGATTGATCCGCAGTTGGCTCTCGCAGCGGTGCGCGGTGGCAGGGCGCTTCGGAACGCATATGCACCGGTGACCCGGCCGGCAAAACAGGTTGTCAGAAATGTTTCAAAGCGTATCCGACAGCAGTCATGCGGAGGGTCTGCATTGCGTTTGATTCCGTTGGTATTTGCACAAGATCCTCAGGGTACAAATGATTGTCCGGTCGGGCGAGTAATCGACAGTGTGACACCGATTATAGAAGAGGGAATGGAAGCACCTGCCGCGACAATACTCGAATCCATGAATCCGGCGCTTCCGGTGACGCAGTCCGTGTGGGGTTTTCAGCAGCTAATTCCTGAGCTCCTGCAAAAGCCATATCTGTTTTCGAGATTCCGCGACAGTATCTCGTCTTCACCCATACGGAACAACGAGACGTTTGATGTAAGCGAATGGATAGCAGTGATGCGTCAAACCCCGCCGAATTCCTGGGAACGCCGGATTACTAAAGCGGCGTTTGATAAAAAATATGCCTATTACCGTGTCGGACTGGCGAGGCTGGAAGCCGAAGTCCGTGAGCTTCTTATCGCAAATCCTCAGGCAAACGACGGGGCTATCCGGGCCGTCTATGATCAATATCAGGTAACATATGGGTTTATTCCGTCCGTGCGGGATGAAATGTTTAGGATTGTGGAGCGGTACCGGACACAGCAACAGATTATTAGTCGCGCCGCCTCAGCGTATCCGAACGGGCAGGCATTCATAAAAGCGGCATACGGAGCAGATGTGGGAGCGCAAACCAATATGCTGGTGCGCGGCCCGTTTGTCATCATCGAGCTGGATGCTGAGGATTTCAACAGGGCGGCGTTACACGCTCACGAACTGCAGCTGGATGTTCCCGCAGAGCAGGGAGTTTCTTACGATGGTGCGAGCGGGTTGCATCCGGGAAAAGCACTGATTCCTGCTTTTAATGATGCGGTCATATTTATAAACCGAAAATACGGCGAAGCATACGGCAGGGAAATGGTCGTGCATGAACTGCAGCACGCGGTCTATGACCTTATTCGGGATGACGGAAGTGCCGCTCCTACAACCGATCGGTTAACGGAGTTGCTACGGTCCTGGAATACCCCGGAAGAACGGCGGGAAGGTTTAGCGGTATATCTTGATGCCCGCACATACCGGTATATCGTAAGCACGGAAATACTTGCATATACCGCTCAGTTGAATAATTCGTTCGCGGAGGATTCTTCATTTATCGTCCGGTCACTTACGAAACGTCAGGCAGACGGGGGACAATATGACAGTTATCCCGTTGAAGCGGGGGTCATCCGTGCAAAAGTCATCCGTGAATACGGGGAAGAGTATGCGGGTGAAATTGATGCGCTTTTGGCGGCCCACATGGGAACCCCGCAGCAATACCGTCAGTACGACGCCATGGTCACATCAGGCGTAGAAGCGGTGTTTAGTGTCCGACGGTTTATGTCCCGTGAAGAAGCAGTAGCATTATTCACCCGTGAACCGATAGAGCGGTGGCCGGCTGTCGCACGGCGGGCACGCATGCTTAATCAGCTGCGCGGAGTACAGGAGGGCGTGAGAGGATTATTTATCCGCATGCAGCCACGATATCCGTTTGGTGAAAGCCTGCGGATGGCAATCGGCACCGATGATCGGTCATTAGTCCGCATGGGGTTGCCGACACCGACGCAGCTTACGACGGCGATGAATGATTTGCCGATTCTGCGCAATTCTGCTCCGCGTCAGGCTCTGGCGCGCGGATTATACTGGCTGCTTGTAGGCATCAGGCGGATTTCTTCTCCCCGGTTTGCCGTCGATTCTCATGCTGTTTCGGAAATGACGCAGTGGGAGAAATATATGGTAGGAAGCCTGACCAGGCGGGAACGGGCAATCGTGCTGCACAAGGAATATAAAAACATGCGGGTAAAGGATGATTTTGCGCCGCAACTGATCGTAAACTTCCTGCAATTTGCCCGAAGCGATGCTGCCAGAGCGCACAATCAACCGCTGTTTGTACGGGTGAATGAAGCGGGAAACAGGACGGCCTATGATCCCAGGGAACTTATTCAGGATGAAGCGGTAATTGCGATTGCGCAAGCGGACGGACGATTCCGGCGTATCAGGGTTCCTCTAGAAGGAGAGGTTACGGCAGATGAAATTGCCGGACTGATTGCACAGGGAGAAATAGCGGCAGATCCGGGGGAGGCGATGGTCGTCATCGATGAGCAGCCGGCTGATCCGGAGCGATACGTCGGAAGATATACGGAGAGCCAAAACGCATGGCTCCGGATTGCCAGGACGGGCACCGGCGGCATTATAGTAACAGGCGATCATTTGGTAGTAGAAGGCGTGTTGGCTTTCCGGATGTTTGCGGCGTTAAGTGACGGCATTCTGGAGCAGGGAGCCATGAACGTAGCCGGTATGGATACGCAGGTAGAAGATCCCGTACTTCAGATCCCGGTCGACGGAACGCTCCGATTCAGCGGGGTTGCACGTTTATATACGGAAACACTGGAAGCGCTTCACATGAATTTCCGAAACGATGCTTCCATTATTTCGCCTATGGTACCTACGTATCCGGAAGGCAGCGATGCGCAGAACTATCCGGTCGAACTGAGGAGAATCCAGCCGCAAACGTTACCGATGATCACCCCTGATAACCAGTGGATTGAGCCGGACGCATTTAACACGGCTGTCCGGGCGATCAACGGATCGCAGGACGAGTCGCTTTTAGGTGTCGTGTTTATGGTGACGAATAACCGGTATATTCCGATATGGCTCCAGCGCTTTTTGCGTTTGGGATTACTGCGTCTGCCGTATGTCGGTCCTATGATACAGGCGATGAACGGAACAGCGCTTGTTTCATATGTCCCTCCTGTGCTCGTATCTGAAGCAGAGTTTGATTCCATATCTGAATACACTGCTGATACGGTAAAAGTGCCTGACGGAACGGTGTTTGCGGTGATGGATCTGGTCACCCCGAGCGGCCGGCGCAAACGGTTTGCATCAGTGTCAGGGAACGGCACCTGGACACACCAGCAGCTTCTCAATGACTTCCGTGATGTATTTGTGGAACGGCAGCAAGACTATCGGAACCCCGTAAATTCGGGCACTGCTGCTTTAGAAAATGCGTCCCAGCGTGTTCAGCAGCGGGAGGTGGTAAAATTAACGATTTTCAGCGCATTTTTACGATTTATCCATCGTTCGGGAGATATAGAGTTGGCGTCAGAATTGAATCAAATGCTCATCGGCGCGCCGGAACTGGTTGATCTTTTTAATGAGTATTTCCTTGATACATTGCATCAAAAGCAGCTTGAGCCTCTGAGTCGCGAGATGTTCCCGCTTAGCATCCGTTCGCAGGTGCGGACGGACTGGCTCGATGAAATGAATAGTTTAGGGGACGCCCCTCAGATGGTTTGGACATCCCAATCCTGGCCGTTGCTATCGTATGTAAATCGCAGGATTGCCAAGGTGATCGATATTGAAAATCTGTTCGGGGCCAACCATGTCCTTGCCGATTCCAGAACCCAAAAATTATTGGGAGATTATTTATTAAAAGCAATGGCTGAGGGATTCCTGGAAACGAAAATCGCCATGAACGACGGGACAAACAGCTTCGGTCTTATCCGGGTAACCGGGGATACGTACGCCATATTTGTCGATGATTCAGTAACAGATGCTGATATTGAAGCGTTTACATCGAAATTGTTGGAAATATTAGGAACGCACACCATGTTTTATGAAGACGGAAAACGGATAACATCCAGGCCGCTGGGTATACATCTTTCTGACGGACCGTTAGCGATGGAAGATGTTGCTCGTATTGACCAGGATGCTCTGGCCGTTGCGATAGAAGGAGATGCTCTGTATAGCGAATCGCTTGGGAATCTCCGGCAGAGTTACGGCCTTATCAACATGCTGTTAAATGATATCTCCCTGTTGGGTGAAACCGGAAATAGCATACATCGCGGGTTCCGGCAGTATATGACGCAGCTTGCCACTACACTTTTGGTAGATGATTTGTTACAGCCGCCCGCCCGTCTATTAGAAAGGACATTTCAGAACATCGACAAAAGCGCAAAAGTACTTGTACACAAAAATCTTAACGGTGCTATAAAAACAGCACATGAGCTATATCCTGCGAACGCACGGCTCTTGCAGGTGAGTTACGCAGGAACGCTTAAACACGTCAATACGGATCTGGGGGATCTGGCAGGGGACGAGATGATCCATAAACAGTTTATTCCGATTGTCGAACGCGTATTCGGATCATTGGGGGTACATCAAATTGTCGTATTTCATAAGTCCGCAAATGATTTCGTTATCTTCCTTCCTGAAGGGACTCAGGTAGATGTACAGGCGTTCCGCGAGGCGTTGCAGCATGAGCTGGCGGACCTTTCGATTGACGGTCATAGATATTATTCCCATCCGAGTTTCGGCATTACAGATGTGTCGTTTGTAAATACGGGGAGCCAATCGGATGAAGATACGGAAAATATCGCGAATTTCGGAGAAGCGCTGGGTGTTTTGGCATCCCAGGTAAACCAGGACGCATTACAGAATATATCTGCTCATTTCTTTGAGAATAGATTGCCAAAACAAGGAATTCCCTATTGGGAGTGGGATTGGCTGCGGCGGTATCTGCACCCCGACATAACGGTAGAGAAACGCGGTGGCATCCGGCTGACGGAATTAGGCGTGTCCGCTAGGGAGATGGATCAGTTGGAAGCAGTTGCACCGAAAACGAAATTTGAATCCGATGAAGATGTCACGCGCGCATCCCGATGGCAGCGCGTGATTGGCGGATTGGCGGGCAGAAAATATCAGGATGCGTTGCCCTTGTGGAGAAAATTGTGGAATATGCTGATATCCGATCCGTTCAGCGCGAATCTTGGCATCATGAATCCGCAGGTACGGCAGCTGCTCGGGATAACGATGGGAAGGCCTGCTGAGGAAACAGCGCAGCAATCCGCGGCTGCTGCTTTGGCAAAAGCGGGAAAGCCGCTTGTCCCGGGATTTACCCCTGATGATGTGCCGCAGGGAGCAACGTACGCTATCGGCGGAGAAGACGTGATCATCGTCGGTCCTGATTTGATCGTAAACATAGACGGAGTATCGAGTCAGGGAAGAGCGTCTGCGGATATCCAAAAACAAGCATGGGAACGGGCGGTGGAAACATATCAGCGTATTGCAGGGAGCGGGTTTGATCCAAATGTGTTTATGGACACAGGAGCGCGGACTGATCGGCTGGCGCAGATTGTAAATCTCTATGCAGAAGAGCTTCGTACGTATAATGCGACGACCTCAGAAAAAGTGCGTACGACACTTTCCGTCATTCTGTTTTACCGGAAAGACGGAAAACAGTATATGTTGGATTACCGTGTCGGAAATCATTACCGGTTTGTCTATAACCCACAGACGAAGGAACTGGATAGTGTTGATGAGCCGCGCGAGCTGGAAAAAGCCGATGTCGACAGGATTCTTTCAACGGTCAGAAATGTGGAAGAAGACGTCAATAATCTGCTGCTGATGAATACCCGGTTAAGTATGGCGCAGGCGGAGCAGGTTGTCGCATGGTCCCGTTTAAGCGATGATGAGCGTGTACAGTATACGCCGGGGTTAGTGCCTGAAGACGTAGTGCGGAGCATTCTAAAGACGGTACAGAATTTGCCGCAGGCCATCAATGCTGCCAAACGGCAGTATAGTAAGCTGACTCCGGAACAGGCGCGTACGTATCTGGCGTGGATCAATATTCCGACCAAAGCCGGAAAAGCCGCGTATCAGGTAAAAGTGACGGGCACGACAGGGGAAACGCCGCAGATGTTTGAGGATGATGACAGTGTTGCCAATGTCGCAGAGCGTGAGATGCCGCCGGGCAGCCGTTGGATCGTAGGCAGTGACAGTATCCAGAAGATTATTTCGGAAGAACATCGAACCGATGTAGCCAGAATTCTTAATGATGCCCCGGATGAATCGACGGCACGGTCACAGCTTCTGAGTGCGTTCATGCAATGGGGAGTGCGTAATCACGATGACCTTTCGTTTGCCGTGATTTATACGCCCGACGTGATGATTGATACGAATGCCGCACAGGTACAAGGGTCTCCTGTACAACCTCCGGCAGCCAGATTGACGCCGTCAGCAAGTATTGATGTGTATCTTACGCAAGCGACACCGATGCGGATACAGGTTATCGGGGAACAGCTGATCGTGCACAGGGATTACGACAACAGGGATATTATGAAAAACGGGCAGGTGATGTCGGGAGGTGATGTGCCGCTTTTTATCGGAGACCGTCTGCATGTGCTAAACGACCACATTACGTATGAAGTCAGCATTGATGAAAAAGGGAGATTGGTGCTTTTGGATATCGGGGCGGCAGCCGGGAGTGAGGATCATTCTATTGATATCGCCGTGCCGGTTCCCGAATCAGCAAAGAAAAATATTGTCCGTGGGTATCTGGCCTACCAAATAGAGGATCCCGCCGGACCAACGGATGCGGAAGGGTGGTTTTCGTGGGTGGGTCCTGTCAGCGATGAATTAGCCATTGATGTCGGGCAGGCAAACCGCAAAAGAACGGTGTCATTTACCCCGGATAAAAAAGATATTGATGAGAAATTGTTATCCGTCTTCGGCACTGTGCCGAAAGACACCTGGGTGCCCATTTACCGGACGAGCGACCGGATGCCGATAGGGGAAGTAAGAATAACCACGACGGGAATAGTGACGATTCACGTATTTGTGAGAAACGGAGAAAATACCGAACTCCGTATCAGTAATACTGCCCCGAAACCCGGTGCTCTGTATGCTGTGGATCCCGGCTTCCGGTGGTTTATGGAGATGACGGATAGAACACAGTCTTGGTTTGGTGGAAGATTTGCCCGGCAAAATACCACAGAAACCCGTCCGCTTCTTGCTTCATGGTACCGTGTGCGGTTATGGGTGACAGGAGTGCGGTTTGGGTTGCCTGGATCTATCCGGTCGTCAATAGAAGCGAATACGCGGTATCAGGATGATCCACAAGCCTATATTTCCCAATTGAACAAAACTATGGCGGCGTTAAGGGCGAACAGTATTCCGAGGCAGGCATATATATCGTTTATCCAATCAGTTATTGCCTCACAGGACTCATTCACTGCGCTTCATAACACGGAACAGCTCATTCATACACTTGATTCCTCCGAAATGTTATCTCCGGCATTCCTTACGTCGCTTATGAGCCAGGAGGGGATCGTGTCGTCGCTTGCGGGTCTTTCCGTAATTGCCCCACAACTTGTCGGTTCCGATGCGGCCCTTGCCCACGCATACACGATCAATCTTCGTGAAGTGATATTGTTACTTTCCCAGGATGCGGCAGCCATGAACAATCCAGAAGTTGTTGGGGCGTTTATGAAAGGAATACACAGTATTCCGAATGCAAATTTACGTTATGTAGCGCTGCGGCGTATGCTTCCAGTCATTGACCAGGTGATCACCGGCGGGTTAAGCGCGCATGCAGAAGAAATCGGTGCATTGTATATGAAGATGTTTGATAGTTCGGATCCTGCTCCTTTTGCGTTGCTATTAACGAATCTTGCATCATCAGCGGATGCGGCGAAAGGGTTGAGAGCCGTAAATAGGATGTTAGAGATAGTTGTCTCATCTTCCGTTCCGTCAAATCAAAAAGTCGGATTTTTGTCGCTTATTCCGTATGTTATCGCTCAAAAGGATCCGGAAACCGCCGTGACGTCCATAGAAACATATGTGGCTTCACTGTCGGGAAATCAGGATACCATTTTTGTCAAAGTGCTGGTGCGCATGGTTCAAAATGGCGTGCTGCCCAACGCGCAGGGATTGGCGGCGGTTGTGCAAACGCTGGATGATGCATCCTACACAACTGATGAAATATATGAGTTCATGCGGTGGATGCAAGACAATACAATCGATCCGGCGCTGGTACCCGCAATTCCCGCGATTATCCGAGGGTTAGGGAAATTCAGCAACGAAAATGAAGTAGTACTAAACAATGTAAAAGTGTTACTTCACGCCATATCAGGAAGATCTGATCAGGTGGCGTTCGCATCCCAACTCGTTCCGGAAGTGCTCGAGACGCTTGGCGCATTTGTGTCCGTGCAGATTAGCAGTGCTGTTCACTTTATTCTCACCTTAGCGTTGTCCGATAGCCCCATAACAACATACCGGCCTATTCTTGCCACGGTGAAAAGTAAAGCCGATGCCTACGGAATATCTCCGAATATTATGATGATTTTTGCTACAAAGACGCCTTATATTATCGAACATCAAAAGGAGTTTAGGAATATATTCGATGCGTTGTTTGAGGCAAGATTAGGTCCTGAAGGTATGGTTCAGGCAATTGCAACACTTACACGATTTTCTAAATTAGCAGAATACGCAGAACGAATACCTGGATATATCCGCGCACTTAATGAAAGCGGTATAAGCGGGTCGTCGCTCTACGTGACATTGGGACATATCCTTGATACTCAGAATCCCGAAGCTCAGCTATCCTTGGTAGTAAAGGCGTTTACCCGGTTTACCGCAAGTTCGGTACTAAAAAATGATTATGATATTTATATTAACTGGATTGCTTCGTCAGCTGACCCGGTAGCTAAGGCAGAGGCAATTATACAGGCGTACGCACGGATTAATAGCGCGTTTCCCAATGTGACGCAGAGTGACCGATCCAAATTGGTACTGCGTATGATAGTCGATGATATGATTCCGCAGGCGGTGGAACCGTTTATTACACTGATACAGACCTATCCGGAGTACTTTATCATGGGTTCCCTCAACACGTCGGTAACGCCAACGGTCGTTTTCGGAAAAGAGTTTCCAAACAATGTCGATGCAATAGGTAAGATTGTTGCACTGCTTCAAAAGACGGCTTTGGGTAAGGAAAATATCGCACAGCTTATTGCGAATATGGTTGCCATTGATTGGCTTCCTGACCACATGTCTGATATTGCCCGCATGGTGGGGATGATTGATGCGTTACCGTTTGACAGGTTAGTCAAGATGTCGTTGTTTGGAAACTTTTTGCACGTCAACACACCGGCTAACCACGTGGTGGAATATCCGATTCTTTATGAAAATATTATAGCTTCCGGCGATATGGATTTTTTCAAAAATCCGGTATCCATGTCGTTATTGGGGTCATTAAGCAGGGGAGAGCGGATATCGTTTACGTCCCAAACGCAGGTCATTGAAGGGCTCGAAATAGCCAATAGACTTTATCCCACCCACCCCGAATTAACGCGGCAGATTATGGAAGATATTATCATGAATTATCAGTTGGGGTACATAACCGACCGATCTGCGATAGAAGGGGAAACGTCAGATATTGTGCAGAATGTAAATCAGTTGTTGGCTTTACCTCTAACTGGGGACGATCGGTTCATGCTGCATGCGTTGCTCCGGTATCTGCCTATCGGCGGGGGAACGGTAAATATCGTCCAACTCCGGGAACTTGCGGAAAATATCGCAAGTGGGGTGAAAGGCGGAAATACGTCACTCGAATTTATTCATCAGCTTATCCATAATCACCCGTCACGCCAGAACATCGATGTAGTCCAGGCGTTTGTGACATTTTTGGATACGGGAGCAATCGAGCCGCTTTCCACGCTTGTTTTGAAACTTACGAAAGAACCGCTCCCACCGACATTTGTCTATCAGCGTGATCAGCTAAAGCCCATGCGGCCAAAGGCCGTTGAAATATTGGGCTTTCTTAACCAGTTGTATGACCCCAGCACGGAAGCCGTATTTGCCTACCTCAAATGGAACTATGACAAAGCTGATATCGCACCGATTCTTGATGAGTTTCAGAAAGTATTCGCGCAAAAACAACATCTTACACCCGCCCAGTATCTGCATACGTTGGTGGCCATACGGACCAGCTGGCAAGCCGAACCGGACCGGTTTGCAAACGTACGCTATACACAGGTCGGGCAAAAAACGTCTGAACTTCTGGATACATTCGGGAGGATGCCATGGTATCTGGTGGATATGATCATAGATCAGCAAATGTATCAGGCGCTGTTATCCATGAACGATAAAACTGCGGATGTAGCTGTCACAGATATGCCGACAATATATCAGCTTATTTCCGATATCAGTTCAATGCATACGCAGGATGAAGAGCCGTTATTTACTGAGCGTCAGGCGGCTGCATATGCCGATCAGTGGGATAGCGCAGAAACACCGGAAAAACAGACAGGAGTCATCCGGGAAATGCTTACTGATTTGATGACTGCCAGATACCGCCGCCAGGCGCGTATAGAGATGGATCTGTATCCATTGGCTCAATATTTTGTCCAAAAAGCCGAACCGGATTTACCAGAGGATAAAGTGATAGAACGGGCAAATACCGTGCCGGCCAGTATTGTGCGGGGATCGAGCACATTTCCGGCGGAACTGGTTTTAGATTCACTTACAGCTCGTTTTGGGATCCATGTTCCCAGATATCAGGGAACAAGCGCGAGATATGATTTGATGCATGCGCTGCAGGCGTATAACGAGACTTCTGAAGGAATTGCTGAAGCGGAGCGTGAGTTTGCTGCCAGCACATCCAAACTACAATCAGTTCAACCAATTATTTCATTTATTGACTTCACACATGCCAAATTGCCCGAAGAGGTCGTTTCGGCATGGGTAGAAGTAGAGTCGCGTATGGAGGCCATATTGGCGCCGTATGCGAAGAATCCGGGCTCGCTGCCACGTCAGTCTCTGATTGCATCCGATGACAGCGTTCGCTTAGGAACGTTGCTTGCACACTCCAATAGTAGTGGTGATGTTACATATATTCCGTTAGCCAATGGTGTCACGGCGGAGCATGGTTCGTACGTTGTAAACGAACATATTGTTGAATATTGGATTTTTCCGGCGCTTTATACAGAAGGAGCCGAGCCGACAGTCATCGATATGGGAGTCGTGTTTATAGATGGAAGGAAAAGTACATATGCCGACTATATTGCGCTATTCGGTTCACCTCCGGTGCTTCAGGCATGGGATCCATTCGGCGTGGAGTTAACCCGTGTAGCAGGCGCACTTGAAAGGGCTGCCGACAGCATCACACGTCTGAGCGCTCCTGTAGTTTCCATGACGACATTGGAAATTGAAAAACTGTCTTCGCGTATTCAGTCACGATTGTGCGGGAGGGAAGGAGCAGGATGGTTGATTCCGCAGGTGTTTGCCGCAGATTCCGTATCATCAACCGAAGCGTCCTCGTGTTCTGCGAATGTGGCACGTGTCGCTTCGTACATTGAGGCCGCGCTTCGTCCGCCTGCCGCCACGATACTCCGCCAGATACATTCCGGGGTGATATCGAATGTTGTCCCTGTGACAAAATATTTGGCCATTCCGGGGCAATAAGTATATACCTATAGGTGGACGCAATAATTAATAAAAAATTTCCTCACCTGATGCAAACGAGTGTAAATACACGCCGTCAAGGGATAATTGTGAGGCATGCGATGCGATAGCTGCGGTCTTTTTCTGGACTTGGTCATGGGTGAGTTGCACAGTATAAGCGGGCGTTATATCCGCGTTCTCTTCCGACGTGTGGTTGGTGTAGGTGAAAAGGTTCCCGGTATATCCTGAAGCAGTAAGTGCGTCACTCATGAATCGATAGGTAACTTGATGATCCAGCGCCGTATCAGAAAGCCCGCTCACATAAATTCCTGTTGGTCGTGTTTGCTTGAGTATTGTTTGAATATCTGCAATGACAGACTGTTTTATATATGGTCTGCCGCTATGGCGTGCGGTAGATATTCCGGTAAAGGAACTGCGGAACGGCTCATCTCGTGTGTTATACACTTCATCCAGCCAGCCGTCAGGGTATCCTAAAAACGTGATATGATTGCGGTTGAGGCTAAGCGTTTGCATTGCGCGGATTTCTTCATGTTGGCGTATTCGTCCCAGTCTGCGCATATCTATAGGAGCGAGTAATCCGGTTGTCTTCCCTGCGAGGAGAGCAGCCGCATCGGCATATCCATCTCCGTCGGTCATTTCTACTATATGGACGCGTTTTTTCTGCTCCAATGCCTGCAGAATAAGTCCGGTACAGCAAAGGACCGCATCGTCAGGGTGGGGAGAGACGATCAGGATATCTGCTTTTCCGGCCGGGGTGGGGAAGTGTGGATTGGCGTTTACCAGTATCACGGCGGTAAGACACAGGAAGAATAAGAAATAACGCGAGTTATACGGCATACCGATGGCATTCTCTGCATTACGTTCGGGGTGCACGATTTTTGCCGGCAACCCAGAGAAAACACAGAAGGGAAATCAATCCGATGGCAAGAAACAGGCGTTTGAACATAGACGGCGTATATGAAAATACGACATCATGATCTCCCGGCGTATCCAGGCTGACGGCGGTATAAAAAGGGAATACGGCAAATGTTTGCCTGGGTTTCCCGTCTACCGTCGCCTGCCAGGATGGGTGAAATGATTGTTTGAGGACTACAATGCACTCTTTGCAGTTTTCTTTTACCGTCACGCGCGCAGTAAAGACCATGTCACCGTTTTCCGATTGTGACAAAACGGAACTCTGTACGTAGTCTTCTTTTTTCATGCCGGTAAATTGCTGCAGGGAGGAAGCAGCCGGCGGGAGATAGAGCGGGGCCTCTGCAAACAGGTTATGCAGTGCTTTGTCGGGGGTTTCATATGTCACTTCATTTCTCATCCGGAAGTTTGCACGTCCGGTTTGTTTGGGGTACGCAGCATCAAATGTCAGTTCGGGGAATAATCCCTGATCAGGTGCTCCGGAATGCATCCAGAAGCGTACGACATTCCTATAATCCGCTTTCGTGCTGCTTACGGTTGCCGGGCGGACTCCGGATGTGATATATCCGTCAGTTTTCACCTCATATAGTTTCCATGTCTTTCCGCTGTCTACAAGGCTCCAGAATGGCTGTATTTGCTCCGGAGGAAGCGATGCCGGGGTAGCGACGTAGCGCACATTGTAGAGGGTGTAGTGGGCTGGGTTGTTTTCCGAAAAATACTGTTCGGTATCCGAATTGGGTGACCATGTTTCCGGAAGCCATAAGATAACCGGAATGCCGTAGGTAGAAAGATGCATATACATCGGCGTTTCCGCAATCCTGAAACCTTTGCCCCAGCTTCCGCCCCTGCCGGCAAATACCCGGCCGGGTTTTTGGGCGATTTTTGATCTGAGAGCCGTAAATAAGGCATCAACGTCTGTTACCTCCTGACCGTATGAATCAATACCCCGCGCGATCAACACGTCATTGTGTTCGGCATACCGGATCGTTTGGGGATATATCAGCGAAATACTGAGGGCAAGAATGATGGTCGTACTTATGAGGTCTATGAGCGAACCCGTGACGGTCGGTATATATTTCGGCGCGTATTGCCGGAGTATTTCCCGTATTTTCTCGATGCCAAGCGGGATCAAAAACATCCCCGTTATATGGACACCGACTATAAAACGCGAAAGATGGTATTCGCTCATTCCGGGAATAAGACTGAATACTCCGCCCCAAGTCGTTCTGCCGAAATACAGAAGCAGCCAGAAGATAAACAAAAGGGAAAATCCGAAATATGTACCTGAAAATGCCGCAAACAGACCGATACATACGGCAATAGTCATGACGGGAAGGCGGCCGAAATCAAACAGATCGCCGTTAAACAGATTTTTGAGCACCTCGCGGTATCCGAACGAATCAAATTTCCATATCCCGTCCCAGACAGAGATGTTGTGGTAGTTTCCGTCGCGCAGTATCGGTACGATCCAGTATCCCAGTAACAGTCCGACACCACCGAAGACAAAACATAGTTTAAGGAGTGTGTTTATGAGATGTTTCATTGTCTGTCTGTCCCAAGACTGTGTCAGTATGGATTGTACGGACGGGCTGACAGCTAGTATTCCTGCACTCATAAATCCGATAATGCCCATGCCGAGGTGCCCGGCTGTCGTTGCGGCTAAGCTTGCAATGGCCGGCCACAGAAAACGGGAATACGTGCGATTGGCAAGATACCGCCAGGTATAGGCAATTGCAAGCGGAAGCCAAACAGCCGAAAATAGCTGGCTGCTTAACCCGTATCCCCGCCAGACGAATGATGCAGGATCCAGTCCGTAGAGGCCGTCTGTCGATATCTGCGAGGCAAGGAGAGCGCCTGTGCCGGCCGAAATCCAGGTAATACTGATAATCCGGAGTGCGATAAACAGCGAAATAGGGAAGAGGCACAGAAGCAGATAAATAACCCAATGATAATGGGTAAACAGCGAATACTGAGGAATCATCGGGGCCAAAAGCCGCCAAGAGGCAACAATCATGATCTGCGGAATGTGCGAATAGTAGTACGGGAGGTTATATCCCTCGGCCCAGTTAGGAACCCAGTGGTCAGATATGTAGGAAATGCTGCAGAATGGCTTAAAAATGCCGGCACACTTTTGTTGTGCAAAAGACCATATTTGGTTTGTTCTGTCAACCAAAGCGAATTGGAACGTGTTATCATTCGGATCCACCAGAGAGGAGGGTTCACTGCGGTACGTCCACAGATTAAAGCCGATAGCAGCAAGAAGCAGTATTATTCCGATATATGGTTCTAAGCGTTTCATATTATGGCCAGAGTACAGGACTCAACCAATCCGTATGGTCGTCATAATTACCGTCGCCGGCGTCTGTTGTGACCAATGAAAGATACGTAACACCCGTTATATCTACTTCCGTGTGTTTAGGGAGCACGTATCGGCCCATGGATTCCGAGCGGAACAGCAGGCGGTCATCTCCGTAGATTTCAAACCGTGCGCTCGCTTTGGTACCTGCTTCGGTATCAATACCATAGTCGGTGGTAAATTTCCTGAATTTTTTATTGACATCAAACACATGTTTGGAATTGGCGTGCGTTCCCAATCCTTTGTCATAGAAAAGATACTGTACGGATAGCCTGGTCCATTTATATGGCCCGCCGAATGAGCTCTGTACGGCCTTGTTTGTTTGCCTGGTTCCGTATGCCTGTTCGCTTATATACGGCGTAAAAGCGGTCAAAGAAATTGGCTGATGCATGAGCAAGGGTTTATTAAGATACAGCAATCCGGAAATACAAATAGCAAGCACCGCAAGTCCGATCCACCGGGTAGTTTTTGAGGATTGAAGTAATGAAAAAACATACGTGGCAAAAAGGGCAAGAAGGATATATGCCGTAAATATCGTGAATATCGGTTGGGTGAGTTCCGATAGGAACGGCAGGCCGTTATGCGGATAGTTTACGGCAAGAGCGGTATGAAGATTATAGAAATAAAACAGGCTGAATACGGTATAAAACCCCGCAAATATTTTAAGTCGAATAACCGACAGCTTGTTTTTTCCGTCCGTAATGAAAAACGGTGTCCATAACAGGAGGAAAACGGACAACGGAAACGCATACCGGTCATGTGACTGGGTCTGGAAAAGAAAAAACGCCCCGTTTACGAGAATGAGACCTTCGAGGAACGACTGAATCACCGGTTTTGTACCGTCGTCTTTTGTGTTTTCGCGGCGTACCGAGGTCATAAGCTGGCGGAGCAGTGCAAATAAATAGAAGGAGGAAAATAACAGTAATCCGACGGTTTTAGCATTCAGAAGCCCCAAAACCGTAAGTTTATCCGAGGTGACAAGTCCTTTTGCGCCCGTCACAATCCACCAGAGGTTGTATGCCATAAGACTCATCCAGGGGAAATAATCATAGTTTTCGGTAAGGCTGGATAGAACCCGGTCGGCGTTTTTGGCAGCAAAGAATTCTATATTAAGCCCTACGAAACCTGCCAGCGCTCCCGATATGGCTTTCATAAGTCCCGTGAATCCGCCCGTTTGCCACAGGAAAAGAAAGAACAGGGGGCCATAAATCATATTCTGGAGTTTGGTCATCATGGCGAGGATAAATACGAATCCGGCAAAAAACGGCTGTTTTTTGAGCGCAAGAACGAGTGCGCCTAAGAAAATACATACACCGGCACTGTCGACCTGGCCCCACCAGGCGCCGTCGATGAGTGAGACGGGATTTAGTAGATAGATACCCGCTGCAAGTTCGTAAAACGACAGCCCGAAAAGCGAAAATCCCAAAGAAGGAAACCCGAGCTTTTTGGCATGTTTTCCTATATAGATAAACAGCGCTGCAATCCCTAAGTCCGCAAGAATGGGCAGCAGTTTACTGATGGTCAGAAAAAGGAGATTGGTATTTTTCCAGAATTCCTGGAAGTTATGCGGATCGGCAAACAGTTTGTAGATTCCTACCATCGTTCCCAGTGTGTACACAAACGGGGTAGGGTAGTTGTTGTTAGTCACCCTGAGTCCCTCGACCGCGCCTTTGTCGACAAACGCGAGCCCCCACGATTTCCAGAATGAAATATCCGCTTCAAATCCGGGGTTGGGAATCAGGATAAGCCGCACGAATAATCCGAGCGCTATCAATACGAATAATGCGGAATTTTTTGACACCCTCTTATCATACGGGAATTTGCCGTATTGTTAAATTGTACAAAAATGTCTGTTTGGAAACGGGGGAGATCAGACGGATACGGGGTGTTTTTTCCACTCGTGTTCCTGCCGGAGTTGCTCCAGGCGTGTATTAAGAAGCGTCTGAACTTCTGCCAGCGTATGGAACGTTTTCTGGAACTGTGTTTCGGTGGGTGTCGGATACAGCGGTTTGCCGTCAGGGCCGACCTTGGCCAGTACTTTTGAGATGAGATCATTTTCAATGCCGATATTTTTTTGCGATTTGCCCTGTCCGAGACGGAAATTGTATTTGTAGACGGCAATGGTCAGAAGTTGGTCCAGACTGTACCCTAACGAGCCTGCAATACGCTGGAGATACGTGTTGTATTCTTCCCAGAAATATTCATCGAGTGTCAGAAGATGTGACACATTGTATACGACGTCAGATACTTCTGAAAGAGCTGCTACAGGAGACGGAGGCAGCGTGTTGTTTTCCTTGCTTTGGATCATCATATCAAACCAGTGGGATATGGAACTTAGTGCTTCCGGAATTTCGGCAAACATCGGCCGCGGATGATCGAGATGGCGCGTATGAATGAGATTTCCGTCAAAATCACGTGCTTCCGTGACGTCGCTCTTGGGACCTCCGGTTAAAAACATGATTTTGGCTTCCGGCCGGATTTGCGCCATGTTGTACGGTTCCCGGAGCAGGCGGTGTTCTTCTTTAAGGATCTGGTCAGAAAGCCAGTGCAGTTTTTCCTCAGGGGTCATTGCATCGATTCTGACGTGGTAGTGAAGCTCACTGAAGTTAGGAGCGTGGGGATTTAAAATTTCAGCAACCGGTCGGAACTCGGCAGTAGTCATTTCAATATGAAAGTGTACCATACTATAGGACTCAAATCAAGTACGAAATTTACCATCACTGGACACGGTATACTACCAGGTTATTTGAGGCTGCTACACGGGTGAGAAACGGTACGGTTGAAAATGCACGGGTATCCGCGACCGTAAGCACGTATGAGATATGGCTGTCTTTGAGGAATTGTCGGAGATCGGAAGGCGTCATGGAGCCGCCTAGCGCCCGGGAAGCCAGTGCGTCTTTTTGTGCTGAATCGATCGTAAGGAGCGGGTGACCATGAAACGTCCTCCTGCCCGCGATTGCAGGAAACATGCTGTTATACGGCCAGGCGACGAGAAACGTGTCCTCCGGGTTTCCTATTGAGCCTGCTTTTTGCAAAAATTCATAATCGGTTTTTGTGAGGTAATAATAGGCATTATTGGGATCAAATCGGGTCGACAGCTCCAGTGTCTTAAAATGATTCGGAATCAGGAGGATAACCATGCCTGCAAAAATGAGTATCCCGGTGATGCGTGCCATGCGCGTGCGGGATTGCCATAGAGACGTTATTCCGTGTGCTGCGATGCCGGAAATACATAGAATGGTCAGCGAAGACATGAAGCGGACGTGACTTATACCGATCAGTTGCGGAATGGGGGAGAGAAAGAAAATAAAAGAAATACTGGAGAAAAGCGCAGTAAAGAGCGATGCAAATGACGGGCGGGCTATGAACTGAGGGAGAGAAAAGAGCGCGATTAACAATATGGGCCCGGTAGCCGTGATCACATGTTCGGGAGTGAGTGTGGTTTGCGCATGAGCCTCCCACAGCCTGAGCTGGGAGAACGGAAGTGCAGAAAACAGCCGGTTCAGGTAAAAAAGAGGCGGCAGTCCACTGATGAATACCGTAAGCCACAGGCGCACCGGTGTACCGGCACGCAGTACGGAAGTAATCCGTTTTGTGGTTATCACCGTATATATACATAGGGAAAGTCCTGCGATACCCGTGACAAGCACCCACAACACAGGCTGCAGACTTGCCAGAATGAGGCTGGACACACCGAGGCCCGCGAGCACGTGCCATGCCTGGCTCTTGCGTTGTATCCACATAATGAAAAAGTAGACCATAAGGAATGAGGCTGTCGTAAGCAGGAGCTGATGCGGTACGCCTCCGAACCGGACTCTGGGAACGGCAAAATTGTTCCAATAGTCACCATAGGAACGCTGGCCGTCTCTTAAAACAGGAAATGCGTGGAACAGGGCAAACAGGAACAGAGCAAATGTCGCCGGACGTTTGGGCATCATGGCGGAAAGCAGGAGGTAACCGGTAAGAAAAAGGAGTGCGGTAAACAAGATGACGCTCACGTGATAGGCCGTAAGCGGGGAGAAGCCGAACACATGAAATATCCTGCCTGTCAATACATTGCTCCAGCCGACAAACGTCGGAGCAGCCTGTTCTCCGGAAAACAGATTGACCGATGTTATGAAGCGGTATGACCCCTGAGCAAATTGGGAAAGATAGTAAAAATAGTCAGCGGGGTGATGGACAGTGCCCAAAAAAACAAATCCCCGGGGCGTTTGGGCGTATCCGGCGATAAGCGGCCAGATGTTTTCAAGCGTGGCAATCAGGATGATGCCGATGGTAATAACCGTGTACACATCTACCATGGTAATGGAAGCAGGGAAGAGATACCAAGAGGAAGCACGTCGTTTTGTTATTTTGTCTTCTTCCAGGAGACAGAATCGACCAGCCGGTCAAACGTTTCCGGCGTAAAAATTTTGCCGCTGAGCCAGATGATCAGGTCGGGAGAACCCGGGACCTCAAAGAACACATGATCATAGGGGGCGACTCCCTGCTCATTTTTGTATTTCGCGCGGTATCCGCTGAGTCCCCGGCTGTTGGTGAATGCGGTGACCGAGATTACTCCTTTCCACGCATACTCTTTCCACCAGGTGTTGGCGTATTCGGACGGCTTTCCTATAAATTGTTTTTTGTTGAGTTTTGTGAGGGTGTCGACACGGAAGAATATGTTTGCATTGGAATCCATGCCCGGATAAAAAACCGTCACTGCGTCAAACGGGTCATCGGGGAATACTCCCAGAGAAAGCGTTTCCGGATAGGAGAAGGAATAGGGAAACAGCGCACCATTTCGTTCAGCCCATGTTGCATCCGCGGGAACGGGAATTTTTCCGTCGGTGACAAGCGCGGCAGGGGGATTTGTGGTCGGTGTCGGTCCGAGATACGTTATGCCTCCGGGCAGTACGATAGTACCCGGCTGAGATTGCGAAGACTTAAATGCCATAAACGCCCCGGCAAACAATACGGCGCTGATAACCATTGCAGGAATCAGCATGCGGGAGGTAGGCGTACTTTCCATAGAAGTGAGTATAGAGAATTACTCTCCGATATTCCACTGAAACGGGTACGGGAAGATTCCTGTTATTCTTTCGGTGCTTCCCAAAACTCTTTTCCGGCAGCGTCCCAGGGAAGACGGTGTTCGTCCGGATTGTCCGGGTTGAACTGGTTGTTCACAAAGTAATATACATTTGCTTTTTTGCCGGAAAAATTCGCCGCTCCGTGCGCGACACCTCTGGGAATATACACCGCAATGGAATTTCCGCCGCCAAGCGGAATTTTTTGGGTGACGCCTTTTGTTTCGCTTCCGTCGCGCACATCCCACAGGCCAAGAAGCAGATGTTCATCCGGGGGGACATACCAGATTTCATCCTGGTTATAGTGAAGATGCCATGCCTTGATCGCTTTGTTATATTGCTTGCTCCGGTTGATCTGCCGCACACGGAATCCCGCCAGCTGTTGCGCTTCGCCTGATTCATTCATCCGCAACAGTTCGGAAAAGTCGCCGTTTTCTCCTACGAAGTTTTTTATTTTCAGAATCTTTATTCCGGCAATTGCCGGTTTCGGCGAGTAGTCCTGTTCATAGACTTTATCGCGCAGATGTGGGTCAATCGCCGAATCAGAAAGTGGCTGCGTCATTGGTACGATTATCCCAAGTAGGTGGGTGTAAAGTCAACCCGGGTTTAGGTTAGAATGGGGAATATGGATATAAAAAAAGGTATTATTCCGCTTCTGATTGCAGGATTCGTCCTGAGTTCGCTTGCACCCTCAGTCTATGAATTGTCGCGTAAAGACATGCTCCAGACAGACCGTCAGTTCGAACTCGTGCATAATTTTCCGACTGATTACAATTTTTACCTGTCCCGTATCCGGGAAGGGTTAGAGGGGCGCGTAACAGTTACGGAAAAATACACATCGGAGCCTCACACGGGGTCGCTTATCCATGAAATGTATCTGCTCATGGGGCGGGCCGGAAGGTTTGCTCGGGTTCCGTATCATCGGGCAGGGGACGTGTATCATGTGGCAAGAATTGTTCTTGCCATCACACTGCTCGGGCTCATCGCTGCGTTTTCCATGAAATCATTTGCGGGTATAGGACGCGCATCAGCATACATGACGGGGCTTACGGCGTTTGTACTGGCTGTGACGGCAAGCTCTTGGCCGAAGCTTGTAGAAGTTGGTGGGGTGTGGCGTTTCGGCGGCTATATGGCATGGTGGTCCGTTATGGACAGCCTGCAGCGGATAACGTTTATTCCGCATTTGTTGGCCGGGCAGGCACTTATTGTTTTTCTCATCCTGTCCGTTACCTCCGTTTCTGTGGTTACGAACGCGGCACTCACTATGATGCTCGGGCTGTCCGCACTCGTATTGGGTATGATATTTCCTCCTGGCCTGCTGTTTGTTTATGTGGTGATGGCCGTGTATTTTTTGCTGTCCGGCAGGAATCGCGGCAGGCTTTTCGTGCCGTACGTCATTATCGGCATGGTGAGCGCAGCTTCGTTGTTTTATCTCATGCTGATGACCGGTATCTACCCCTGGAAGCGGTTGGCTGAGGTTGATATCATCCGTCCGCTCCCATTTGATTATGCGGAGTATTTCCGGGCAATGGGTCCAATGCTCCCGCTCGGGCTTATCGGACTTGTTGTAGCACTCATGTCTTTTGAGACGCTGATGTTCCCCGCGGTTTCCTGGGTGATCGCATGGGCAGCCCTGCTTGGGATATTTGCATTCGTGCCGCAACAGAGTCCGCTCCGGTTTTCAGAAATGATTCCGCACGTGCCGCTGGGAGTACTGGGGATGTATGCACTGTTTCGCCTGTACCGGATCCGGTCGCTCCGGATTGTAGCACTGCTCGTGCCGTGTATTCTCATAGGAACAGGAGTATTCCATATGTATTCTTCATATCTCTGGCAGCGGGATTTCGTGGACCATAAAATCCGGGCCACACTTCCGTTGGTTCCTACCGGAAGCTATGTGATGTATCCGCTCAAAGATTTTATATCCGCGATGCAGTTTATCGGAGAGCAGACAAAGGGCATGGGCGTGGTATTGTCGGAAACGACAGCCGGAAATTATATTCCGGTGGTAAGCGGTAACACCGTGTACGCAGGACATGACAACACCGTTGCATTTGAAGTGAAAAAAGAAAAAGTCCGGGAGTTTTTTTCCGGGAGAATGAACGCGGATGAGGCGCACCGCTGGATACAGAGCATGGGTGCGCGCTACGTATTTTTCGGGCCGCAGGAACGGGAAGACGGCAGGGTAAATGACCTTTCTCTCGTGTATCCGTTTCTTCGGCAGGCATATAAAAATAACCGTGTAACTGTCTATTTTTCACCATGATTCCCGCTGTATTAGGGTATGCATTGTTAGGGGCAGCCGTATTCGGCAGGGCATTGTTTCCTCCGGAAGGTCAGATGATTTTCGGTGATGATATTCATCATCAATATGTTTTTTATCGGGAGTTTTTTACCCAATCGCTCAGCCATGGAATATTTCCGTGGTGGAATCCGTATATGTTCAGCGGCGAGCCGTTTATCGCAAATCCTGTCGTGAATATTTGGTATCCGCCGACATGGATATTTTCCGTCCTGCCGCTTCCCGCAGCCTATGGATGGCATCTGTATCTGCATGTGGCTTGGGCAATGATCGGCATGTACGTGCTTAGCCGACAGGTACTTGGCAACAATTCACAATTAACAATATCGAACCATGTATATAACGCGGGAGCGTGGATAAGCGGGGCAGTATTCGGATTATCAGGATTTTTTATGGCGAGAACCTATGCGGGACACGCAGACGTTATTGCCGCAGCCTCCTGGATTCCATGGGTAGTGTGGTCGTTTTACCGGCTAGGATACGCAACAGGATTGGCGTATAAAAAATCGTTTGCTTTGGCCGCTATCCTGCTTTCCCTCCAGCTGTTTGCCGGGTATCAGACGATGGCAATGATGAGTGTTATCGTCGTTGGGATAGTCATTGCGGCCGTATGCATAGAACAAAAACGATTGCAGCCGGTATTTTCCGCGTTGGCTGCGGGAGCAACCGGTATCCTGCTTGCCGCTATCCAAGTGCTTCCCGTGCAGGAGTTTTTTAGGATGAGTATCAGGACGTACGGATTTCCGTATGTATGGCATGCATACGGATCGCTCGAGTGGCGGAGTTTTTGGCAGCTCCTCAATCCGTTTATCTTCGGGAATGTGACGACCTATGCCGGTCCGCCGCCGAATTTTATTGAGCACAGCATGTTTGTCGGCGTCGTCGGTCTCATATTGGCCGGGACAGGGGTATTCAGTCTGTTTCGAAGCGGTAAACGGCAGCTTCAAACCGTCGGAATCGGTTTCATCTGTGTCACCGTGTTGGGATTTTGGATTTCTCTGGGGCCGAACGCAGGAGTTGATCTGCAATATTATCTGTGGAAATGGATTCCCATGTACAAATATCTGCGGATCCCTCCCCGGCATCTTATCCTTGCCGTGTTCGGATTATCCGTGCTTTCCGGATTCGGGGCCGCATATTTGATCAGGATACTTGGCAGAATCCGTGTGGTGTCGTTTATCCTGGCAGGATTGGTAGCGGGTGAGATGGTCATGTTCGGACGTGGTTTTATAGAACTCAAACCGGTGCCGGCAGCGCGGCATGACAAAGAATTCATTGCGTTGCTGCAGGCTGATACAGAGCCGTACCGCATACTGCAGAATTACGGCGCGTGGCTCCCGCAGCGGGATGCGATGGATTTTGACGGCGGCCTTTCCTATGGGGTATATTCAGCGACCGGCTACGATCCGTCGATTTTGCGGCCGTATTTTGAGTATGTGGCGCATATTGCGGGGGAGTCCGGTGAACAGGCCGTGTTATCCCATGATATACAGGTTCCATATCTTACCCCCGATGCCGCAGCAGGTATAGACAGGCTGAATATAAAATATATACAAGTGCCCGTCGCGTACGATCCGTTTGCGGGGGATATCAGGTATCGGAAAATCATGGAGTCAAAAGCATCTGAGTACCGGCTCTATGAAAATACCGGCGCATTGCCCAGATTTTTCCTCGGATCTGCCTGCGGAACGGTGCATGTCGTTTCATATAGCCCCAACCGGATAGATTTGTCGGTTACCAATTCCTGTGCGACGACATTGGAAAGTTCCGAGGTGTGGTATCCGGGATGGGAAGCATATATAGACGGTAAAAAAACAAGTATCAACAAGACAGAAAATGTATTCCGAACACTTATTGTTTCACCCGGAAATCATACGGTTATATACCGGTACAATCCGAAAATTTTTGTCATAGGCGCGGGGATAAGCATAGGAACTACGCTTGTTATGCTTTGTTTTGTATGTTGTGCACCATTGTCCGGACGTAAGTTGCGGCTGACTGCACACCCAGCACGGAAATAATAATTATTACCGGGTAATAGGGGATAAGATATCGGGATTCAGTCATGGCCAGATATGATATCGGGATGAGGTTAGAAAGATAGATCAGGGCATAGATACGTTTACTCCACTGACTGACTACCAATACGATACAAAGTAGCGGAAGGAAAAGAAACAGAAGGATGGGGGCGATTACCGCGTTATAAAGGCTGCGGGACATGCGTACGTATGTATTCCAAAGTGTGTATGAATGGGATGTCTTAATGATAGGCCTGCAGAAGTTGATGGTTCCCAATGCGTCACAATACAGCGGCTGTATGGGATCACTCGTACCGAATGTTTCAAGGTTTTGCCACCAGGGAGCACGGTGGCCGTGGGTTCGGATAAATATCCGGATTCCGTTTTGTACATATTCAAACGGGTGGGTAGCTATTGCGGCAACCCCCACATTTCCCAATAATTCGTCTACGGCGGACCAATTGCGGCCTACAGAGGGCAGGATATAATCCTGAAGATCCCAGTATTCCGCATGCCTATCGGCAGTTACCGGTACATATTTTCGGAGTGCTTTGACTGCAGGATGATTTTCCGGAGGGTAGTATTTTCCTTCCCAGACGAAATTGGTATAGAACGGCATTTTTTTCGTGTCGGAAAGGCCCCACACGCCGGTTATCGTGTGGTTTGTGTTGACCCATATACCGATGATCAGTGCGCCAAAGATAGCACAGGAGATCAGAAACGGCGATTTGGCCCGCATCACAAGGATGTTCCGAAGAAGGAAAAGGAGCGTAATGACAAACAAAACAATAAACTGATATTTAAGCAGTGTCATGATTGCCGACAAAACGAGCATAATTCCCAACACGGATGGCTTGTGAGACCGCATATATTTTTGGGTCAAATACAGATACGCCGTCATCGCGGTTTGCGCGGGTAATTCCGTCATCATGGAGGCTGTATATATGACGTTTGACGGAAATATGAGAAAGAAAAAGCTGATAAGCGCGGCCAGATTTCTGGATATCATCGAGGCTAATATGTTAAACAGTAACAATGTCGTGCATGTTATGAGAAAGATATGGAATGCGTGAAGAACGACGTCACCATTTGGCACGGTTCCGATAAGAGACACGAACAGGCCGTAGAGCGGGGGAGATACCGTGATGGGTTTTGCATAGATAAACGGAGAGATGAACGGATAGCTGCCTGTCGTAAAATACCGGCCGATTGCCCAGTAAAAATAGCCGTCAATATTGGTATACATCCACAAGAAAAGCAGATGAAACAGCAGATACAATGCTCCCAATATCGTAAGCGCGGGAATAAACAGCCGAGCTGCACGGGTTATTTTCATTGTTCACCTTTCCAATATTTCCGTATGCAGGGATCTTCATTACGCCACCAGGGAGTTTGACGGGGCGTTTTATTGTCCGTCCGATTGTCATAAATCCAGGTAAGCGGCGTTTCCCGGACCGTAATGATATGCGCGGGTCGATGATACAGGAGGTATTCATATGCATAAAAGAAACGGTAAAAAAACGACTGGCGGTTTAACAGGATGACGAAATCCGATTCGTCATATCCGTATTTGTTGAGGTTGGGGAGGAGATCAGGCCGCAGGTATTGTCCGGCGACAGCCGCTGCCATGACGATATGCACTTTCGCATTTTGCGGAGCGTTATTGTTTACCCACTCAACTGCCGCTTTCTGGCTCGTGCCCCAGTAATCCAAATCGTATTTGCCGACTGCGCCCGACGCTCCGCCGACAAATTCGTTGAAATAGGCTATCTGATAGGGATGAAAAGAAACGACGGTGTATATAAGATACCCTATGGCAGCCAATGGTATGAGTACGCGCACCCATCGTTTCGAAATCAGATTTAATAGATAATCCGTTCCGATTGCGGATAGAGCCGCGATCGGAAATACGACTTCTTCAAAGTGGCGGATACCGTCTATCACGCCGATTGAAGGGAGTACATACCGTGTCAGCGGGAGTACGAACCACAACACCATAAGTAGTATGGTTGGTTTATATATACGTTGTTTTCCGAGTAGTGAGAAAATTCCCATAAAAAAACCGGCAAGGAGAGGAATAGGAGTCGTAATGGCGAGGTACCAATACGGGTAATACCAGGGGACGGTAGAGCCGGAACAATACCACGCCCCGTTTAGTAATACCTCAATATTGTTTGTGCCGACTCCGAAGGTAAAAAATGCGTGTCGGAGTTGTCCTATCGGGTCAGGCCAAAATGCCCACCACAACAAAAATGCGGCTACAGGAGCCGTCAGCATGTATGCCAATACGTAGGCCGATATCCGCACGTTGGCGCGTGTGACGCGCAAAACAACCAGCCATGCGATGAACACGACCGGGATAAAAATACTATTTATTTTGACATTGAATGCCACAGCAAAGCCTATGACGGCAAGGAAGAGGTCTATGAGCCGTTTATGTCTGACCAGGCGCCATACGAGCCATATATTGAGTGCAAACGCGACGGCAGAGGGCACATCCTTCATGTTATTGTGGAGATCGCCGAAATACCGGGGGGTAAGTCCTAAAAAGATCGCTGAAAGCCACGCTGCCCGCCGGTTTATGGCTTCCCTGACAAACAGATAGAGAACGGCAATACCGGATATGCCCCACAAAACAATCGGCAGATGATATGACGTATCAGCCGGAAGCCACGCGAGGGTTTTATATAACAGCAAATAGGATGCGACGGGGGGAATGCTCATGAGTGGGCCGTACGGTAATGTCCATGCGCGCCGCGGATCCGGTTCGACAAACGGAAGCGCGCGCGGTTCCAGAACTTCGGGACTGATCCCCAATAATTTACCTCCGCCGAAAAAATGGAAGTGAAAATCCCACGTAAAACCGTACGCATTCATGATGCTTATGTGGATGATGAAAAAAATACCGATAACAAGGATTCCTGCGTGCTTTTGGATCCAGGCTGCTTTATGTTTCATACGTGTTTTACGGCGTTATTCCGGTTACGGTATACACCGATGCCGTATCGTTTTGAAACAACAGGGAAAGAAACGGATATTTTGTGAGCGTGCGGGTTGCCTGATGGGAGGCCAGGACATACAAAATACCGTGGTCCTTCATAAATTGTCTGCCTTCGGGTTCCGTCATGATTCCGAAAAAAAATTTGCGGCGCAGTTCCTCTTTAACCTGGGGGTAGAGCGTGTGGATTGGGTGCCCGGTAAATGACCGTTTTCCTGAAATGACGGGGACAAGTACGTCGTAGGGAATGGAGGGATCAGTAACGACGACGCCGTTTCCCGGAGTAGATTGTATAGCGGTGAGCGCTTCCATTACAGGTGCGGGAACATGATTGAGCATTTGCATGGTCGGATCAGACCGGAGCGGTGTTACTCTTGCCTGCACCTGGGTATAGAGCGACGGAACGGTAAACGCGATAAATATCAGGAGTAACAGAGCGCGTATGTATATCCGGGGACGCGGAATTATGCGATCCGTGAAGCGGGATACTTCCGTAAAACCCAGTGCGGCAATAAGAGGGAGTACGGCGATTGAGGCCGGAGAGAGCCAGCGGACAGGAGTTGTTCCAAAAAAATGCGGAATCGCGCTATAAAAAGCTCCCAGCGACAGCACGGTAAAGATTCCCAGCACAGACCGTAAAGGCGTGATGTTTGTGAGATACTGTCGTATTCCGAATGGGACAAAAACGCTGATCGGTCCGAGCGCGAGGATAAATTGCCAGACCGGTACGGAAACAGGCTGGCTGTTCTCCCATATTTTTGCTGCGGCAAGAATAGGCTGCCGGGCAAATTCAGCGTTCGTAAGATACGCTCCGAAAAGCGCAGAGAGGGAAACTATTACAAAGGATACGATATATGATCTGTTACCGCTCCATAGCGAGAGTGCGAGAAATATACCCATTGAGGTTACGACGAGAAGCATCTGTATCGGACTTGCCGTGGCCGCCAAAAAAGAAACCATACCAAGCAGGAAATAGCGGATGATCTCTGATGGTGCGGACAGCCGTTTTGCCGTGTGTGCCGCAGATAAAAATGCGCGTATGGTAAGAAGCAACAGAATAGTCTGAACGAATTGGTGCGGAACGCCGCCAAGGCGGTTTAACGCGGGAGTAGGGGAGAACCAAAAATCTCCCAATCCCGGAAAATTTGATGCCGTGGTAACGAAGAGAAACGATATGACCTGGGTAAACGGCTGCTTTGGAAACAAATCCCGGATTATATTCCACCAGAGGACAAGTAATGCTGCCCCCAAGATGATGATACTTCCGTTATAGGCGGCAAAGGCCTGTATGCCGATCGCGCTTGCTTTACCGAGAATGGTATATATCCAGTAAATCCATGTCGGAGGCATGGGTTCATTGGTAAAGAGATGGTTAGTCATAAACCAGGCACCGTGTGTCCCCTGTATAATGTGGGAAACATACAGAAAATAATCCGCAAAATAGTGCGCTATGCCGGTAAATACGTGGTCTTTGGGGTTTGTGATCAATTCCACCAATACATGGTAGGAATTTGCCGTAATGACACCGATTCCGATGATGATTGCTGCAACCGATTCTCGAGATATTTTTTTCATTGTGTCACAATGGTGTCATTATCCCATGCAACTCAAGCAAATTCGAGTGTTGTTTATTATCGTGACCGGTCTTATTGTTTCCGGCCTGCTGATTTTTCTGTTGAGCGTAAGACTCAAGCTGTCTCTGGTACGGTATTTTGATGCCGATGAAATGGCATATCTCCATTGGGCGCACAATGTGTTTTCCGGGTCGTTGCCGTATCGGGACTTTTTACAGTATGTCCCGCCGGGTTTTTTGTATATATTGGCGCCGCTCTACGTGTTTTTCGAAGGAGCCTCCGTCCTTATCGCGGGGCGCGTCCTGGCTTTTTGTATCTTTGCGGCGATGACGGGGCTCCTTTTTGCGATTTTTCGGCAGGTGCGGCATTCCGGGATAGCCATATGGGCAGCAATTATACTTGCCTTTCTTCCCCTGCCTGCTGACAAAATGCTGGAAATACGGCCGGATACGCTCGCAACAGTATTGGCATTACTGGGATTGTATTGGCATATTGAGGCCCTGCGGGGTACTAAGGGGTACGCGCGCTGGATGACGGCAGGGTTTTGGTATGGTACCTCGCTGTTGGTATTGCCCAAGACAGTACCCCAGGTAGCGGTGGCAGGACTCGTAAGTGTTCTTTGGGTGGTATGGGGAGAGGGTGCACGGGCATATAAAGCGCGCGCACTGGCACAATTGGCAGCGGGAATGCTGATACCCGCCGGTATATTTGCATTATGGATTGGTGCGACATCGCGCAGTTGGGACGTTGTCATGACAGCGGTATATTCGCTCACGAAACTTCCGTTTGAAGTAAACCGTATCGGAGAAGTATTCGGTATGTTGCCGGATTTATTTTTTTATCCCAACGCTACATATTACGGTCAGTCCGGATGGTCAGCCGGTTTGTCGGCAAATCATGCCATATGGTTTATCGGGCTTATGACCGGCTGTCTGCGGCTCGTTACTCCGTTTTTGCCCGGAGGCAGAAAAGGAGTGTTTGCGGAATTACTGATAGCAGGTTCATTGCTGGCTCAGGTTTCCGTATTCATGTACGGATATCCATTGCGTCACGCGCAGTATCTTATTCCCGTCGCCGTATTTGTTTCTTTTTATGCGGCGGACGCACTTTTCATCGCACGGAATATGCTCAGCAGAGTGCGGGGCGGGTTTGCTTTGGGAGCCGCGGGTTTGCTTGTGTTAATTTACGGCATGTGGAGTATTACGGTGTCCGTTACTACCCCCAAGTTTTCCCTCACGAACCGTGAAGATATCGGGATTCTTGAGCGCGCCATGCGTACTATCCCTAAAAACGCATATGTATTGGATTTGGTCGGCTCTACGTTGTATTTTAAAGATCCGTATTATGTCTGCTGCGTGCCGTTCGGACAGTGGGAACCGTACCTTTCCCGCGAACTGCCGGATCTGGCTTCAGCATTGGAAGCGACCGGTACTCAGTATGTGTATCAGGGGAGGCTGGAGAGAGTAGCAACACTTTCTCTGCGTGATAAAACATATATCCGCACGCATTTTTCCCAGCTTTCCGGTGACAGCAGTCTTCTCGTACGGAACAAATAGCGGCCGTTTATTGCATCACAATAACCGCGCCTGATATGATCAAGCGGCAATGAAGCAAAAATCCCCGGATCTTTCCCTGGTGTTACCGTGTTTTAATGAGGTAGGGTTGTTTGCCGACAGTGTGAGGCGCATAAAAGACGTCCTGGACGGCAGTCACGTGACATATGAGCTGATATTTGTGGATGATGCAAGTTCCGACGGCACACAAAACCTCATCAAGGTGTATTGCGGTACCTATCCCAATATGCGTGCGCTGTATCACACGAAAAATCAGGGTCGCGGCAAAACAGTTATGGACGGGATACGTGCGTCGACCGGAACGGTGTCAGGATACATAGACATTGATTGTGAAGTATCTCCCGTATACATCCCCTCGATTGTTTCGCATATCCTGAAAGGACAGGCAGATGTTGTTATCGGACGAAGATATTACCGGACCAGTCCGAAAGCGATCATCCGTGAGGTGTTAAGCCGCGGGTATCAGTGGTTGTCCGACAAAATGATCGGCACGGGAGGCGCGGATACGGAAACCGGGTATAAGTTTTTCCGCCGGAAAAAAATTCTTCCCGTGTTTTCGAAAACACGGCATACCGGTTGGTTTTGGGACACGGAGATTATGGTGTATGCCGGACGCGCAGGCCTGACTATTATGGAGGTGCCCGTTCTGTTCCTCCGGCGTTTTGACAAAGTTTCCTCCGTCAATATCGTCCGTGATACGTTAGACTATATGGTGCAGTTATGGGCGTTACGGAAACGGCTGCAGTAGGTATCCAGTATGAATGCATTACGGACAATCGGATTTTCCAAAGCAGTAAAGTTTGTGTGGTACGGCCTGTATGCCTGGCTCATTCATGTATCGTTGCCTCCCGTGCGGGTGTTGCTGCTCCGGCTGGCGGGAGCAACGGTAGGAAAAGATACGGTGATCATGGATATTCGGTTTACCAATCTGCATCATTACGGGTTCAGCAGGCTGACGGTCGGCAATAAATGCTATTTGGGCGATGAAGTCAGTCTGGATGTTCGCGGCGGCATAGAGCTAGCCGACGAAGTGACACTTTCCGGCAGAGTAACAATCGTCACGCATATTAATGTGGGCTACAACGATCATCCGCTGCAACGCATATATCCCACACGCGAAGCCAACGTCGTGCTGAAGCGGGGTTCCTATATCGGCACGGGTGCGATCATATTGCCGGGAGTTACGATAGGAAAACAAAGTGTGGTCGGTGCGGGTGCGGTCGTTACCAAACATGTAGCAGACGGCGTTATGGTCGCCGGTGTGCCGGCAAGAGTCATTAAACGGATTTAGCGTTCTTTTTTCTTCAGTATTACGGGAATGCGAGTTATACTGTCCGCGTTTCCTGCCAGGTCTTGTCAAACCCGTACGGCTTCAAGTATGATCGGTTTTGATGAAAATCCCGCTCCATAAACCGTTTTGGGGAGTGAAAGCTGAAGCCGCAGTTATCCATGCGATGCGTACCGGCGTGGGTACTGCTGACGGGCCGGAGTCGGCACTGATGCGCGAGAAATTAAAGCAGATTACGAAGGCAAAATTCGCAATCCCGGTTACAAGCTGCACGCACGCTATGGAAGCTGCCGTAGCTGTTCTGGGAGCAAAAACCGGTGATGAAGTGATAGTTCCTTCTTTTACGCTTGCATCTACCGCTACAGCCGCCATGGTCAGGGGCGCAACTCCGGTATTTGCTGATATTGATCCTATACACTTTAGTCTTGACCCGCGGGATGTCATGCGCCGGATAACCAAACGGACGGTCGGTATCATGACGGTGCATTACGCAGGGTTTGCCGGGGGGTATTTTGATGAGCTGATGAATCTTGCCAAAAAAGCAGGAATCTGGGTCGTTGAGGATGCGGCTCACTGCATCGGTGCACAATATAAGCACAAAGCACTGGGGACATTCGGTGCGGCGGGCGCGCTTTCATTTCATGGGACGAAAAATGTGGCTGCCGGTGAAGGAGGAGGCATCCTGACAAATTCCCGTTCCCTTGCAGATGCTATGGAGATATTCCGTTCTATCGGTACTGACAGGATGGCGTTTCTTGCCGGAAAGGTATCTGCGTATAGCTGGGTTGGGGAAGGAAGTAGTTTTATGCTTTCTGATATACTCGCCGCATTAGTGAATATACAACTAGATCAAATTGATAGAATAAATAAAGATAGAAATCAAATAGCATCAGAATATACTAAAGCATTCCAGTCATTTGCCGGAAAAATTCAGCTCCCCATGATGCCAAAGGGGATGACGCAGCCGAATTGGCATATTTACGCGCTCAAATTTGTCAACGTACGCATGCGGGAAGCATTCGTAAAAGCAATGCGGGCAAAACACATTGAAGTATCTACGCATTATATGCCGCTTCATGCGTCTCCCATGGGAAAGCGGCTGACAGGAAAGCGGATGAGGTTGCCGGTGACGGAAGATGTGGCAGCAACGCTGGTGCGCATGCCGATTTACGCGGGAATGAGCAAAACAGAATGTGAATACGTCGTCACAACTGCCCGAAAAACGCTGCAGGCCCTGTAGCCGTACCGATGAAACCATATTTGTCCGTTATTATCCCGTATTACAATGCTTTGGAAAAACTGGAGAATCTTCTCCTGACCCTTAGCAAGAGCAAGCACGCTCCGGAGTACGAGGTGATTGTGGTCGATGACGGTTCCGTGCCGGCCTTACAGGTTCAGACGCTTCCTCTTAGTAAATTGAAAAAACCTGTACGGATTGTCCGGCTACGGGTAAATAAAGGTCCGGCCATAGCACGAAACAGGGGAGTAAATGCGGCCAGGGGTGAATTCGTCGTATTTTTAGACGGGGACGTAGAAGTGTTTCCTGATACGCTTTCTCAGATTGCCAGGGTATTTACCGATGACCCGGATGTGGTCGCACTTACAGGAGTCTGGGTGAAGGATCAGCGGTCAAAAGATTTTTTTCCGAACTTTAAAGCGCTTCGTGACTGGAGTTATTGGATAAATGAGCGGGATAAAAGCGGCTACTATTTCCTGTTTTCTACCCGCATTGCCGCAATAAAAAAAGCGGTGTTTATGCGACTCGGGGGTTTCGATGAGACATACCCGGCGCCGCTGGTTGAAGATATTGAACTGACATACCGGATTGCACGCCGGTATGCAATTATTTTTGCGCCTCAGGTACGCGTACGCCACGAATTTGAATCGTTTTGGCCGATAGCGAAGAAATATTTCCTCCGGGCGTACTATTGGACGAAACTTTATGCCCGGAGAAAACGGTTTGATCCGGTAGCAACGACTCTGCAGGAGGCATTGACAACAGTTTCCGGGGCGGGAGTCGTGGTGACCGGGTGTGTGAGCGTTTTAGCGCTGATAAGTACGGTAGGGCAGAGTACAGTGCCCGTTATAATACTCGCCGGAATATTTGCCGGGTTACTGCTATTTCATCTGGTACTTGTTCATAAATTTCTGGCTTTTGTGTACCGGGAAAAAGGATGGACATTTGCGTGCAGAAGTTTTGTAACCGGGCTTCTGTTGTATTGTTTTATCTTTGCCGGAGCGGTTACCGGCCGTGTCGTATATGGAAAAACCTGAATATCGGGCAATGTATGCGGTTGAGAAAACTCACTGGTGGTTTGTTTCCCGCCGGATATTTGTCGATACGCTTCTTCGCGTGTCCGGGTGCAGCGCCTATGTATCCCGGATTGCCCGCGTACGGATACCCAGGATAGCAGATATCGGCGCCGGAACCGGGGGTATGATTCCGTTTTTGGAGAGATACGGCAGTGTCACCGGAATCGAACCGAGTATATGGGGAAGGCAACTTGCAAAAAAGCGGGGGATCAGTCTTAAAAAAGGTTTTGCTGAACATACCGGATTGCCGGCCAAGAGCATGGATATGGTGTGTTTTTTTGATGTGCTGTATCACAAGGGTATTCATGACGCACATGCCGTGTCCGAAGCGAAACGATTGCTCCGGGCGGGCGGCTGGTTGGTGATTTCCGATTGTGCATTCTCCTGGCTTACCGGTCCGCATGACCGTGCGGTGCAGGCGAGAGAGCGGTATACCCTTGCCCAAATGATCCGGATCGTACAATCACAGGGGTTCGTGATACAAAAAAAGACCTACGTATATTTTTTGTTATTGCCGTTTGTAGCGTTGAAACGCATGATTGACCGGTTGTCGACAACGAGCACAACTCAGCATTCTGACGTAGCAAGGGCACATTGGCTTGTAAATGCGGTTTTTTTGTGGCTATGCAGACTGGAAGCCCTGGGACTATCGTACGGCTCATACCCCTTTGGATCATCGATATTGCTCGTAGCCCGGAAAAAGGGGAGAAAATGAAAAAGCCTCTCGTATCGATAGTTATTCCTTCGTATAACGAACGGAAAAATTTACTCGTTCTCATTCCGAAGATTATCGCAGTATTCCGTATGATGCCCACTTGGCAATACGAAATTGTCGTCGTCGATGATAACAGTCCTGACGGCTCTGCCGATGCCGTACGCCGGAAGTTCCGTGACCGGGTACGTGTAATACGACGCGGTGGTACACGCGATTTGGGGCGCTCAATAGCACAGGGGATATACGCATCAGCGGGCAGCATACTTATCGGTATGGACGCTGACGGTAATCATGATCCCGCGTGTATACCCATACTTTTAGAGCGTCTTCATTCGGCAGATATGGTAGTCGCATCCCGGTTTGTCCGGGGAGGTGGGATGGCGGACAGGGCGCGGTTTATCGGTTCCGCACTGCTGAATGCAGCATTCCGTTTTTTTCTGGGTTTTCCCGTCCGTGACAATACCAGCGGATATTACGCAATATCACGAAAACGGCTCATGCAACTCGGCGTACGGGATATATATTACGGGTATGGAGAGTATCATATGCGGCTTGTCTGGCGCGCAAAACAACACGGACTGATATTAGCGGAAGTTCCGGTGTTTTATCAATCCCGCCGGTACGGAGAGAGCAAATCACATTTATTTGCCATGATTATTCCGTATTGTATGGCCGCAGTTTCACTTCGACTGACGCATGGGAGGCGTGACGATTGAGTTTCCTGATGAGTCCGGTATATCTTCACGTTTTAGTAAGAAGATATAGGTGTTATACATAAAGGCGCGGTGTACCAGGATGTAAGGATGCGTGCCGACAACAGGATCTACGCATTCTCTTTCCGCTGTGTCCGGGGAGCCAAAGTTATAGCACAGGATATACATATGGCGTTTATACACCGGCCTTGAGTAATCAAAGGTGACAACATTTCCTTTTGGCGCGACGGAAAGCACGATAGCCTTGTTTTCCAGAAGCCAATACAGAATGCGGTACACACGATATGATCCGTTGAGCGGATCGTTGGGTATTTTATAGAAGAGTCCGGTATTTCTGTCAGTAATATTGCGCGCGTCCATATCTTTATATATATAGCGGGCAATTGCTTTTGTCCGGGTCAAGGCATCATAGGTATTGCCCGTCCAGAATATCCGATTGCCTTCCAGATTAAACCCGATGAACGTTACCATCAGAAGTCCTGCAATTATTTTATGTATCAGGCTTTTGTGAAGTGTTTGGCTGAAAATGATTGCACTATACAGGAACAGAAAAGGCAGATACGTCCACATGCGGTGTTGGGTTATGTCATAGGGATAAAACACCAAAAATCCCAATCCCGCGATCAGAGCGAGCGGTGCAAAAAATACGCTGATATGTTTAGCAGGGCGGTTACAATAGGACAGGATTATAAACACGACAATATATGTGCCTGTTATGACATATGTCCACATATGGGGAAGACGGTTTGTCGATATGAATCCGGAATATACATTGAAAATATTCAAGCCGATCGTTATCAGAGGATGCGTAATGGAAAAAAGTTGCCCGGTATCCGTTGAAAGCAACGTATGTATTGTAGGGAAGCTGTGGGTAAGTTCAAAAATGATCTGGGGTGCAAACGCGACGCCGAATGTCAGAAAAAACGTGACGGCAGCGTACAACACCGACACCATACCGGATTGTTTCGCTATGGACCTATACCACCGGATAAGCTGGTATATAACAAACGGGAGAAGCATTATCGGTGATGGGTAGACAGACAGCGCAAACTGAAACCAGAGCGTTGAAATCCACAGCAGAAGCAGGTTTTTTTTTCCAAACGCGTGCCACAGTCCCAACAAATACAGCGCCAGAAAAAATTGGATAGGATACGGTTGCCAGAATAGTCTGCCGTGTTTGACCATGAGGAGAGACACGGTAAACAGGCTGCCGGCTATGATCGCTGTCCGCCTGCCGGCCATATCGTACGCAAGCTTCATGAGAAAAAGAAGTGTCAGTATATTCAGGACGGCATATCCGTACACAACGCCGGTAACAGTATGCGTGAAGTGGTAAAAAAGCCAGGTAATATAATAATAGGTCGGAGGTGTGTATACGTCGGGTAAGCTTAAGAACGGACCAATGAGCGGACCATGGTCTGCATGCTCCATATGCCAGACTATTACCATGTCCATGCCCTGGTCATCATCGAACATGACGGTTTCGGGAAGTCTGTAGAGACGCAGAAACAACGCGATACCGACAACGAGGAGAATCGGCAGCCAACGGAATGCTTTGTGAAGGTTCGGGTGCATACGTTGTAGTATATTGCACTGCATCAGGAGTTGCGACGGGATTGTGCAGCGAGGAATGTCATGATTTCGGCAATTTTATGTTCCCAGCTGTTTTGCTGCGCTATGGATACAGCCAGACGTTTTTGGGCAGCGGTCATCGGGTGCGTGAGAGCTGAATGTATATTGAGGCACCATTCGGCTCTGCTGCGGGCAAACCGCACGAGCGGCACAAACCGCAGTAATTCATTGATGGGTGCCGATACCACTGGTTTTCGTGCATAGAAGTATTCCATGATTTTCATGGGATAGGCATATTTACTTAGCGGTATCGTCATATCGTAGGGGATGAGAGCTACACAAAAGCGTGAAAGAACAGAAGGAATCATTGCGGGATCGACGTTGTCATATGTGACATTTGGTAACGCGAATATAATTTCCATGGCTCGTCGTTTGGCGGCCGTAAGATGATCATAAAATACCGGACCAAAAAGCATAAATTGCCAGTCGGGGCGTGCTTTGATGACCGAAAGTAACACTGCAAAGTCCAATCTGTAATCAATGGATCCTATGTATCCTACAACCGGACGCCTCCCGGTATAGCCGGATGGATAGTGTTTCGGACGGCGGAACATATCCATGCGGAATCCCAGAGGTACCATATACACATCGGGCCGTTTGATACGGATTCTGCTGTGTAATGTCTGTGAATTTGCAACAACTATCCAGGCATACCTGAGAAGCAGCGTTTCTGATGCGCGGATTTGGCGGGCAAGTTTCTGATTAGGATGCGTGGCAATATCAACACAGTCATAGACCGTTTTCCAATGCCGAAAAAAAGGAGGAAGGACGATGAACGCCGGGTCGTAATAGCCGAAAAACCAAAACAGCTTTGTCCGCGCGTGCCATAGGGCAATACCCGAACACAAAATATGCACAAACAGAACATTAAGGAATATATTTACGAGCTGGATTGCGAATATGCGCTTGCCGGGCAGGAGGTAGAACGGTTGTACTTTCCATAGATTTTTCTGACGCACGATGGGCCGGTACGTTTTATGCCGCCGCAATAATTCCCAAAGCGACACGGTGTCCCCCCAGAGGAAACATACGACAATATGTGTCCGGGACAAAATGGTAGCAGTCTGGTTGGCATAATCCGTATGCCACTTCCACGGATTATGAAAGGGGATAAGAATAACGTATTTTTTCATGGATAATAATACGACCGTACGGCGCGTGCGACTGCGCGTATCTGTTGTTCGGTCAGTTCAGGATACATCGGGAGACTTAACACTTCACGGGCGGCCTGGTGGCTTATAGGGAATCGGCCCGGGGTATATCCGAGGCCGGCAAGGGAGGGTTGTTCGTGAAGTGCATAGGGGTAGTGGATACCGGTTTCGACACCATGTTTTGCCAGATGCTTTTTCAGCAGCGCGCGTTTTTTGGTGCGGATAACAAACAGATGTATGTTTGATATATATTCCGGTATGGAAGGCGGCAACGTAATAGGCAGATCCCGTAACAGCGAGGTGTATAATGCGGCATGAGTCCGTCGTGCGGCATTCCACGTGCGGAGCCGGGGAAGCTGCGCCAATAGAAAGGAAGCCTGCAGTGCGTCCAGACGGTTATTGCCGCCGAGTGTCGTATGGAGATATTTTTTGTCGGATCCGATGTTTATCATCGTTCTGATACGGCGTGCGATCGCGGAATTATTGGTGGTAACGGCCCCTGCGTCCCCGAGTGCCCCGATGTTTTTAGAGGGATAAAAAGAAAAGCATCCTATGTCGCCGATGGATCCCGCCGTTTTTGTTTTATACGTGCTCCCATGTGCCTGGGCAGCGTCTTCGATAACAGCGATATGATGCCGGAACGCTATATCACAAAGTGAATCCATATCTGCCGGCATGCCATACAGATGAACAGGAATGATAGCTTTTGTGCGGCGTGTTATCGCCCGTTTTACGTTTCGGGGATCCATGGTAAGCGTATGAGGATCTATGTCCGTGAGTACCGGGGTTGCTCCCACAAGTAGTACGGCAAACGCAGTGCTTATGAACGTAAAATCAGGAATGATAACTTCGTCTCCCGGTCCGATAGAAAGCGCCCTAAGAGACACAGTGAGCGCATCCGTGCCATTGGACACGCCGATGGCAAAGCGGGTTTTTATAGCACGGGCAAACGCCGTTTCAAAATCAGAAACGCGTTTACCCAGGATAAATGATCCCGCCGATACGGTTTGCGAAAAAAGCTGTGTATATGTGCGGACAAGCGGCCGGTGTCGTGCCGGAAGATCAACGAAAGGAATCATACCGTTTCGGGTAACTGCGGGCAGGAATGAGTATATTGTATGCTACTACGATGCGTTCGGACAGTGATTGATTTTTAATAAAAAATATCCTCTGCCTCAGGGAGTATTGCTGAACGGAGAATACTGGCCGGAATGCGGTTTCCACCGATAAATAAATACTGAATATTCGGGGGGAGTGCGCGGGGAAATGTGCGGAACCGGTTACCGGTCAGATCGAGTATCTCAAGCTTCGTAAGATTTGTAATACTTGCAGGCAGGGAATCAAGATTGTTGTATGCTAAATTTAATGTGACGAGATTTGTAAGATTTCCGATGCTTTCCGGCAGCTTCGTGATCCGGTTTCCCGTCAGTGATACATCTTCAAGTGTTGTTAATTGTCCGATGCTTTCCGGCACAGACGAGAGTCTGCCGTTTGTGACATATAGTGCTTTCAGGTCACTGAGACTGCCTAATGTATCCGGTAATCGTTCGATCGGATTGTTGTCGATCGTCAGTTCTTCTAAATGAGGAATGTTTCCCTGGATAGGAACGTTCCGGACAAAATCTATACTGTTAATTCTGAGGTGCTGAATGGGATAGACCGAAGCATTTTTTTCGTCCAGAAGGATGAAAAAGGAAAGCGGTGTGTATATCTTTTTGTATATTGAAATTTTTTCTGGTTGTGTACGCAGAATGAATGGCAGGTCGGTGAATATCGGCACGAGGAACTGAAGGCTCACCATCGCAATAAGGACGACGGATATACCAGCCGTGATAATGACGGGTGCCGCGTACCCTTTTTGTATTATGGCCGGAGAGACAGGTGTGACAGGATTGGGAGGCGTTGCAGGCAGGACCCGAGCAGGAGGCGGTACCGGTTGTATTTCCGGCAGGGGAGAAGGCGAAGAAGGCAAAGGTGCGACTGGCGGAAGTGGTGATGTTGTTATACTCATGAAGTTGGGTACAATAGGTATATATGGATTCGTTACCCGTTGTTACCAGTATAGCGCAGGATCCTGCGCGTTCAACTGTTGCGGAAAATTCCGTTCGGACACAGCCTGTACATACGGGAATGCGGAGTTTTAAACGGGTTCTTTCCGTATTGCTTCTCGGAATCGGAATCGGCGCGTTGGTTTCTCTCGGAATATTATATTTGCCCTATGACCGCATCGTGGTACGGGGACAACCGATGAGCCTCGTGATGTCAATTTCATCCGTGCACCTTCGGGACGGAGGGTTTGTTACCTTGTATCTTAATACGGATGCGGGGTGGGAACTCGTCGGTAATTCAGGATATTTGCGTTCCGGGTATCACAGAAATGTCCGTATTCCCATTGACGGTACATATGTGGTGCAGTATCGGGGAAGGTCGTTTAATGCCCGGCTCTATCGGGATACCGGAAATCAAAAATTATCTGAACAGGACGATATACCGGTAAACGATATATACGGCTCCGTATATCAGAAACGGTTTTGGTTCCGGTATCCGGATTATCCTTTGCAACAGGCATGGAGAGAGTTTCTAGATAGCCCTGCGTCATTTATTATCGATCATCTTATTCCGTGAAGCGTTCAGTTTCGTAATAATACGGATAACCTCTTGAGCATGTGTTCCGTCGGTGAGCGGAGTTGTGGGTGTAGCGAGTGATGAGAGAAAATATTCGACGGTCTGAAATAACGGTTCTATATCCCGTTTCACGGGGACCGGTTGGGAAGTTTTGTAATACATGCCCGCGGATGTTCGATGCGCCACTTTCTGATACAGAAGCGTTTCTTCGGATTCTTTCCATTCTATTGTTACGGATGCCTTCGTGCCGACAATAGTGATATGCCGGATTTTTTGCGGCATGATCCAGCTGATGTGTCCATGGAATATAATCCCGGAAGGATATCCGAGTTCTATGTCCGCATCATACGGTCCGATTGCGAACGCGGGGGCGGCATCAATAATTCTGGCACTTGTCGGGTACTGACCGGTTAATAGCCAGGCTACTGAGATATCATGCGGTGCCAAGTCCCAGATAACGGAGCTGTCCGGCCGTATCGGTCCGGGACCGGACCGTTCAGACCGGATATATAGGAGTGAGCCGATTCTCCCTGACCTGATCATTTGCCGTGCTTTTCTGAGTGCGGGGGAAAAAAGGTAGGTATGATCAACCATAAGCCGGCGGCGGTATGTTGCGGCCAATGTCACAAGGGAAGCGGCTTCTTTTGCGTTTTGTGTCATGGGTTTTTCGACGAGAACATGTTTCCCTGCACGTAGTGCCTTTTTTGCCAGCATGTAGTGAGTGGAAGAAGGGGAGGTGATAATGCATGCGGTGATTGTAGGATCATGAAATATCGTATCCGCATCGTTTTGGAGCGTGACAAAAGGGTATGTGTTGGTAATATACCGCCGGATCGCCACATCGGGATCCAGACCGGTGATGGTAAGACCGAGTCTATGACAAATTCTGATGATATGCTCTCCCCATGTATGCAGGCCGAAAATTGCAACGGAGGGCTGTGTCCGGTTTCTGTGGTTGTTCATATCAGACAACGGCGTATTCTATGATAGAATCGAGCAAAATGAAATCCGTCATTCGATCAGTTTTTCTTCCGACTCTGATATATTATGCCGCGACATGTCTTGTTCCGAATAAAATATCGTTTATCATCGTGACACTGGGATATGTCGCGGTATTATGGCGCATGACGAACGATTTCCGGGTGGCGCTGGGGTCTTCTTATATTGCACTTTCCCTGTTCGTTATCGGCAAAACGTTTGAGATAGAACTCATATCCGCGCGCGATCTTGCTATTCCCTGGCGGTCGTTTGGTATTTCCGCTGACGTTCTCGTAACGTTTCAGGATGCAGCGGTGATCGGAATGGCTTCGTATATGGCGTTCGGGATATGGAAAAAAACGTATCAATATACCCGAAACCGTTTATTGGAATTTTTATTATTTTTGTATCCGGTCGTCACAATTATCGTGACATATATAGGGTCCGTGCGTCCTGAAATATCGTTCCTGCATGTGCTGTTTACCCTCCGGCCGATTATTGTCTATTATTTTTTCGTATCGATTCCGCATTTTTCCGTCCGGCGTGTTTGGGATATTTTTGCGGCCGGGTTATGTCTGGAAGCCGCAATAGTGGCGGGGCAGATGATGCGCAACGGTCCGCTCGGGCTTCTTATAGAGCCGATTTATAATTATATCGTCATCGATAAGTCGTATGAGGTCGTACAGCTTATACGGTATGGGGGCACGTATATGCATGCGAATGCATTGGCACACGGATTACTGATACCGTTGACGGCACTCGTGCCATTACTGGTATACCAGGATGACCGGCACGGAAAACGGTTGGTACTGTGTTTTGTGGCGGGTTTTGCCGTGCTCGCTGTGACCATGAGCAGGTCGGCATGGATCAGCTTCGGAGCCGGCATAGGAACATTTATTGTCCTCGCGCAATACCTCTGGCAGTATCGGGTACGGTTTTCATATTTTTTGGACGTATTCGGAACATGGGCTGCAATAGTGTGCATTTTTATCTTCGGGGTGTTCGTAACACCGCGTATTATAAGTACGGTTCATACCATGGATCCGTACGGAAGTGTCGAGACGCGGGTATTACTGCTTCGCGCGTACAGCGAGCTGATCAGAACTCATCCGTTATTCGGCGTCGGATTGGAGATGGACGTGTATACCGGGTATCTTCAGTCGCTGGTGCGCGGGGATCCGAAAATAGATTCACCGAACCGCTCGGTGCTCCAGTATTTTCCGGAGCCCGTTCACAACGGACTGCTCAGGCTGATGGTACAGACGGGGATAGTGGCGACGGCAGTGTATATCGGGGTATATGCCGTGTTATTCCGTATTGCGTTTATTCATATGCGCCGCGTCCGGAAAGTCCCCGAGCGCTTGATTTCTCTTTCGTTGGTCTGTATGGTAATAGTGGCTTTTATAAACAGTATGATGCAGCCGATTTTGCCTGATGTGGCGTTGTTGGCCGCATTAACAATCATTTATACACACAGAAGCATATGAAGGTATCTAAACAGATCCGAAATATAGGATTGGTGCATTATTTGGGTGCGCTGGCGGCGTTGCTGTTGTTGATATTCGCGTATTTCTTTTTGGCGCCGCATACTCAGGAAGTGTCCGTTGTTATCCGATTGGCCGACAAGGATATGATATGGCTGGATAACGGCTCTCCGAGGAGCGTATCAGTAGAGTCTATACGCCCGGGCATAAAGGAAACGGACGCATTTGGACGTGTCAGTGCTGAAGTGGTCCGCGTTTCCTCGTTTGATCAGCCGGTCCGTGAATCTCAATATACGCAGAAAAAAACAGTGTATGTCACGCTCCGCTTGCGGGCATCCTACAATGAAAAAAAAGATCAATACCGGTATCAGGGCACAGTGCTTCAGATGGGTGATTGGGTCCGGTTTACCGTCCAGTCGTCCATTATTAACGGGCTTGTCATGCAGATACCCTCGCGCGAGGATCAGCAGCAGATGCCCGTATTGCTTAATGCACAATTAAAAACAGAAGGGCCGTTTACTCATGAGCCGTTTTCCGAGACGACCGGCGTTGACCGCTATATTGCCGATGCAATTACCGTGGGAGATAAGGTAACGGATTCGGAGGGAAATGTACTTGCGGAAGTGTTGGAAAAGACCGTAAATCCTGCGACCCGGATAACCATCGATCAATACGGAGTGGTACATACGCAACAGGATACGCGTAAATATGATGTAATGCTTTCTTTGCGTGTGACGGCTCGGCGTATCGGTGATGAATTATATTATCTGGATTTGGTGCGACTGAAAGTAAACGCACCGCTGCCGCTGTTTCTCTCAAAGATAGACATTGAACCGAGGATTACCGAGATTGTCTCGGTCGGGAAGTAACGGCCGCATGTTTCATTGCCTTTCCGATATAGGAAAGTAATTTCCGCTGAAATACTTTTTCACTGTACAGGTTGGCGTGCGCGTAGAGTGTTTTGGGACTGAATGTCATGGTATTGAAGCGCCGGATTGCCTCTATCATGCCGGCGGTTGTATGTGTACGGAAAAACGTGCCGGTTTTCCCTTCGATCAGTGTTTCTTTGGGTCCGCCGCCGAAATAGGCGATGACCGGTACGCCGTGTGCAAGGGCTTCAAGAGGTGCGATGCCGAAATCTTCCTGCTTGGACGGAAAAAGGAATGCGATAGCTTCGGTGTACAATGCGTTGACTTCGTGATCTGAGCGGTATCCCAGAAACTGAATCGTCGGACCGGCAATTTTATGCAGGTGCCTTTCATAACCCGGCTCATTCGTGACGCCGACAATCCGGAGCGGCAATGAAAGGCGGGTGCACGCTGATATTGCCAATTCCAGATGTTTATCGCGGTCTATGCGGGAGACGCACAGATAAAATTTTGGCTTTTTTCGAAGCGGTTTGGAGGCAGGAATATGTACAGGAGGAGGGAGGATGTGGGCGGATATATGAAAAAGACGCAGGATAGTTTGCTGCATATGTTGCGAGCTTGTGAGGACAAACGGCGTGTTATGAATTGCCTGCCTGTATTTCGGGGCAATATGCGTGTCGTACCCTATGAGCCGCTGTAGGGGAGTTTTCGGGAGCAATCCGAAAAGATTTTTCGGGATCGTGTGGATATATTGGATATGTGTTCCTCCGGTAACAGAGACCATGTTACACATAAGGTTGCTGGGGTTTGATAGTACCAGATCGTATCCGGATAAATCCCAATGTCCCCAGAGAAACGGAGAAATCATTTGCATAAGAGACCGGTGCGTGGCGATACATGAAAGTATTTGCCACGGAGTATGGATATGGGACGAGAGGCGTGCGAAAAAATTCTGTACGATACGCGTGTTTGCAAACGATGTGAAGAAATCCGCTTCGGGAAACATACGGAGCATCGTGAGAGCCACGCGTTCTGCTCCACCGAATTCATCAAGGGTGTCGTTTATGATGGCTATCTTCATAGAAAACGGCGCAGGTGATACCAGAGTTTACCGATTCTCGATACAGCAGGGAATGAGAGCAGAAGCAGTGCATACCCGGCTTTTTTTATCAGCGGAAAATTGTGTTTGGAACGTATTTCTGAGATGAGCCACGTCGGAAAAAATGAAGAATACGGAGCGTCGCGCAAATTCACGCGGTACATATGGGCCGTGCATGCGTCAGAATGGCCGTTCCAAAATGCAGCAATCCACAAGGGAATAAGTGACGTGCGCGGGTAGGCGGTTGCAGTAATAGACGGATCAAATATGATCCGTTCGCCGGCTTTGGTCAGACGGAGTCCTAGTTCCACGTCATCATTTCTATAGAGTCGATTCCGGTCAGGAAATCCGAAGCGCATGAGTGTAGTTCGTTTAATTCCCATCACTTCACAATCCAGAATTCTTCCCCATGTAAGAGGCTCTGTGCGGTCAAGTGTCGGGAAGAAGCGTCGTAGCCCACGGTCGTAGTATGCATACTGTGTAGAGGCGTACACGTTGTCAGGCAGGCCATTGACGATGCGCCCGATTACCGCTGTAAGATGCGGATTATTTTGGAAGTGGTTTCGGAATTTTCTAAGGTACGTCGGCGCCGCTTCACAGTCATCATCCAGGTAGACAATAATATCTCCGCGTGCGGCCTTCATGCCGATCGATCTGCCGTAGGATATGGAATGTTCAGTATTCCGTTTGATGATCGGAAGCGCGTTAGTATAGGCTTTTATAACATCAACTGTTTCTTTATGAAGCACGGAAGAGTCGTCTACCGTTACGACTTCGATAGGGGGAATTGTCTGCCGCTTTATGGATGTGAGCGCTTTTTTCAAAAGATGCGGCCTGTCGTTTGTGAGAATAACGACGCTGATAGTTGGATTCTTCTTGGTCATGGAGAAATGGGGGTAAACAGCGGTTTGCCTGCAGTAATAAGTCCGACTACATCGCCTGCAACTTTGAGTTTATTTCGTTTGATGGCATCTTTTGCCGTACAAACGATCCAGCAATCGTTGCATGCACGCGCGGACTTGAGAAACTGTTGTTTTGGTTTCGCATACCAAAGTTGTTCAAATGATTGTTTTCGTAGGTTTCCAATAGGCCAATTTTTAATCTGACACATAAAAATATTGGCAAACGGATCCATGTAAAAAAAGTTTTCTCCTGCTCCGCAGGGGAGCGGGCGTTTATGATGCAGCATATATTCGTACGAATAGCGGTTAAACCACGCTTTGCCCCAGTCTTTCGGGTTTAGGCTTTTCATTTGCTGTGAGAACAGGTATTCGAAATCTTTTTTTACCTCGCGGGGTTTGGGTTGGAGCGATGTTTTGCCGGTGCCGAAATAGATGGGTGAGTCATGGACGACATTTAATGAAAACGACAGATGCTCTTTTCTGCAGTAGTCGTACACGGTACGCAGTTCATGCTGGTTGATGCTCATGAGGGTAAACGTGAGGCCGATATCTTTGACTCCTGCTGATTTCAGGATGGTGATGGTCTCCATGACTTTTTCGAATGCGTTGGGAATTCCGCGTACTTTTTCATGCGTTTTGCCCCAGCCGTCAAGTGAAAGACGGAAGGCAATGTCAGGATCGATACTGACTATTTTTTGTGCGTATTTGCTGATTTTGGACGGAAGGAACCCGTTGGTGGTGATGAGAATGCGGGCCTTCGGACAGGTTTCGCGTACGGCCTCAACAATGTCGGGGATATCATTGCGGAGAAACGGCTCTCCGCCGGTAATATCAACCATCTCAAGGGTAGGGGGCAGTTTGCGGTATATCCCGACCGGCAAAAAATCCAGGCCTTTATTTTTCCAGATGTCACAGTGAATGCACCGGGAATTGCAGAGCATGGTCACTGATAGAAAGGCGCTTGTCGGCATGGTAGGTATATCTCGTTTTGCCATAGGGTAAATTATAGTACACATACGCACAATGCGTATGAAAATATGCCATATTATCTGAGTAATGAATCCAGATAGGCGTGCAGTTGGCGGTTCGATTTCCGTATAGGATCGATCGTGTCGGTTGTCGTATAAATCTGGGACATGCGTGTGGACGGTTTGATGATGTGGACCAGTGTATGCCGCGCCATGAACGTCGCAAAATCTACCTGATGGTTATTGAGGTGCTCGCCGTACTGTTTCTGCCGCGGCAGTACCCAGGGAATTTTTCCGAATGACAACGCCTGGTATATGGTGGCCGGGCCGCCGTGACAAATAATTACCCGGGCGCTTGCCATATACCGCATTAGCTTGGCGTGGGGGATAAACGCGTGGGCTTCTACACGGGAATCCAAAAAATGCGGCGGGGTATTGCCATATTGGAATATGATTTTTTCGTTTTCCGGCCGGATATGCGCTAAATGTTCGACCAACGTCGTCATCCGCTGAAACGGGAAGAGGGTAGAGCCGACGGAAATTAATATCATAGGATCGCTCCTTTGTAGAGTGCGTGTTTATAGAACCTTTTTTGGCTTTTGTGCTGAACCAGGAAGTGGGTAACCAACGGAGAAACGAGGCGTCCGGTAAGGCTAGGATGTTTTACCAGATCAAATACTTCTATAAAAACGGTTTGAATGCCCAGAAGTTTGGCAACCAGGAAAAACGGAGGTGCAATACCTGCTCCGCAACTTATGAGAAGGGAGGGGCGCTCGCGGTGCAGAATATCCCATGCCAGCTTTACATGGCGGATAGCGTTGGGAAGATTTCTTGTTTCCGGATAGAAACCGTAGTAGACCCGCTCCTGTGCAAGCAGTGATGCTGAATCCTGTCCCGGAAATGTTACCCAGAACCGGTCGTAGTTTTTCCACCAGGCTTTGAGCCGGTACATCTGGTATAGATGACCGCCTTTTGACGTAATAATACCAATGGTCGGTTTCATCCGGGTAGTGAAATTTCGACAATTGCGTTTCATGTCGCCGAAATTCCGACGTCCTTTCGTATAGCTATTTTTATCATATCTTTAGGCTAGTCTATTCGACGCGCAATTGACGAAGACATGTCGAAATTCTACTACCCGGTCATCGATTGGTAGCGTATCCCCAAATTCTGATCCATGCAAGCGCGATATACAGAAACAAAAGAAATACCGCGTCTTTTATTTTCCCGTGTTTCAGAAAGTGCCGCTCCCGTGCGATAAAACTTCGGATATGCAGCAGTAGTTTTTTTTGGGGAATAACACCCAGCCGTTCTGATTTGGGTAAGACATGGTCAAGGTGGCCTTCGCTTGCAGCAAACCGGCGGTGTTGATCAAGGAATTCCTTACGCGTTGTGCGTTCCCGATGGGAAACGACGACGGAGGAATCAAAGTATATGTGTATTCCGTGCCGGCGCAATCTCAGTCCCAACTCGATATCTTCGCTTCCCAGATGCATGGATCGGGATAACCCGCCGTATTTCCAAAATAGTAACCGCGGGATTGACGCGTTTTTGCTGTCAAAAACCTTGAGTTTATTCCTTCCGATGTGCATGGAAATAAGCCAGTTTTTGTAGTGGTCCCCCATAATGTCTGCGTAGAGATTTCCGCGGGGAATGCTGTGGGAGTATCCCTGGATTACCGCATTGGGGTGCTTCGCATGCGCGCGTCGGATACGGGCTAGATACGTGGCTGACGCGATACAGTCATCGTCAAAAAATACCAGAATGTCTCCTGTAGCTCGTTTTGCCCCTTCATTATAAAATACCGGATATCCGGATTTGAGAAACCGGACATATCTGATCGGGAGACGTTTGGAAAATGTTTTTACGACGGCAGGCGTGTCGTCTGTCGAAGCGTCAACCACGATGATTTCATCTCCCGGCTTACATTGTCCGATCAAAGAAGCGAGGGCCTGCGTAAGCAGAGGCGCCCTGTTTTTGGTTACGGTAATGACTGATAGTGTCAGGCGGGGTTGTTTCATGATCCTGTTATATATCCGAAGATACGGATACACGCCATCACGATATACAACAACGGCAGTATGATGGCCTCTTTTATTTTTCCGGCCCGTATGTACGAGTATTCCCGTATATATGCACTATGAAGCTGCCGCACGAGTTTATCCATACGTACCAACCCCATCCGTTCACCGGGCGGGAGCAGCCGGTCCAGGTGTCCTTCGCATCGGGCGAACCGTAAGTGCTGGGTCACAAATTCTCTGTAGGTAGTGCGTTCGTGGTGGTAGGCGATAATGGACGGATCGAAGCGTATGGCTATACCCCGGGAGCGCAGACGTATGCCGAATTCGATATCCTCTGATCCGCAATCCAGATCTTCGCAGAATCCGTCAACGGAAACGATGAGGCTCCGGGGGATAGATGCATTTTTATTATCCAGTATGCGCAGTGATGACCCCCCGATTGTGTTCGTCGCGATAAAGTGCCGGTAGTGGTCTCCCATAATTTCCGCATATATGTTTCCTTTTGGAATACTGTGCGTCATGCCTTGTATGGCAACGGTAGGGCGTGCGGCGTGTGCCCGGCGTATACGGGCAAGGAACGTGGGGCTTGCGATACAGTCGTCATCCAGGAATACAATGATGTCTTTTGTGGCGCGGCGTATTCCGGCGTTATACAGGTGGGGATATTTGCCCCGTGTCATCCGGTATGCGCGGATAGGAAGTTTTTTTCGAAACGTGCGTATGATGGTTTGTGTGGCATCGACAGATCCGTTGTCTATCACGATAATTTCATCACGGGGGGTTATTTGTCCTTCGAGAGATGCAAAATTTAGTGCGAGTAAGCGGGCCCGATTTTTTGTAAGGGTTATGACGGAAAGCGTGGGTATTGATGATTTCATGGGGTTATTGTATGGCAGGGATTGCCGCTATGTCACTGACAAAGAATCCCGGTGTTCCCAGTTGTGAGGGATACATGGCCATTTTGTTGCATCCCTGGCGTGCAAATGGATCACGGGCGCAGATATCAAGCGCTTCCCGTGCGCTTTTCACATCATTTTTCCAGTAATAATACGCGCTGGCAAGCTCCAGATGATAATATCCCCAATTGGGCGCAATGTCCCGGGCCAGCGTCCAAAATACTATGGTATTGTCCGTATCTGCTGCGGTGTGTTCAAGCGGAAGACCCAGAAAATAGTAAAATTTTGCCAATCCGTCGGTTCCCTGCATATATCCGATTGCTTCTGCGAATTTCGGTCCCGACAGAACTGTCATAAACAGTTCTGTGTACACGATGCGGCAATCTGTTTGCGGATGCGTTTGCTTCATGAGTGAACAGAGGAAATCAGAAAGTATGCCGGTCTGTTTTTTCTGCCAGTAATAGGTCAGGGTCTGTTGCCAAAATGAATAATTATACGGATCCAGACTGATGGCAGTACGGTAATGGATAATGGGATCGGAAGCAATTCGGGTAAGCGCGTAGTGGACGTCCGGGTCGAGACGATGGAAAAAAAGAATCAGGCCGGTACGGTTCACTGCGTCCCTTTTTGGGTCGGAGGTTATCAGATCCGTTGTTATATCCTTGCGGTACGGTGCCGTTAGGAACGCGGCATTGATACGTCCGGATTTTGATAGCATGGTCGATACGGTAATGCTTATGATAAACAGAAGGAGTGTGTATCGGGTCATACGCATAAGAAAATCGCCGGGTATACGCGTTGTTGATACCGTAGATTTGCCGGTTACGTAGCCCGCAACTGCCCACCAAATAAGCCACATGGGAATGTCATTCAGGTTGCCCTCAAAGAGGCTGTATACTGCCGTAAGCAGCAGGCTCCAGCACAGCGCCTTGACGCATCCGTCTTTGCCGTGTTTCAGGCGGAACACCGTGAGGGTCATGATGTATGTGACGAGCATAAAAAACGGAATACTGCCGACAATTCCCTGAGCGGACAGGGTTTGCAGCGGAAATGAATGTGTATATGAACTGTATAACGCGGGTCTGCGTTCGAACGCCCGTGATACAAAGAGAAACGTTCCCGGACCGTTTCCCAAGAAGGGAGACGATTGTATGCCTGCAATTGCCTGACGGACGAATTCAAGGCGTGGATCCGCTTTGGGCGTTTCTTTTATAAACATAGATATAATCGGAAATTCATTCATCAGGGATACTTTTTGTGAATACGGCATAAGCGAGAGCCAGAAAATAAATGAAAAAACCGCCATACTACAGAATGCAGCGCACAAAATCATAAACTGACGGTGGAATCCGCGCGTTTTACTTCCCAGTGTCGCGATCAACCAGATTGAAATAAGCAATGTGGCGCCTCGTGCCGCGCTAAATGCTAAAGATACAACGCTTAAGAAGATAAAAAACCGTGAGGATCCGGTCGGATTCCGATAATGCTCTTCAAGCAGAACCGGCACAAAAAATACCAGGAGATAGGCGATAGGGTGGTGGCCGTTTATCGCTGTGAGCCCGTTATACGGGGGCAGCAGTGAAACGAACGGTTTCAGCGCGATAACAAGCAGAAACGAAATAACAGCGGCCTGTATGAATCGGTAACAGAAACGTAGGAATAGTGCCGAAGATACCGTGGAACTTAGCTTCCAAAAGAGTATGAAAATACTGAACGCTTCAATATAGCGGATAATCGTAAGAATTGAGGATCCGAAGCTTCTTCCCGTAAGACCGGTAATGACGAGTGAAATAAGGGCGCCTGTCCATAAGAGGTCAATGATATGCGCCCGGCGGCTTTTATACTTGGTATGTTGTAACACGCCTGCAGCGCCGAATAGCATACACGCCCATACATATTCCAGAATATAGGGTTCATGCGGAATGAACAAACTGATAAACAGTATGATAAATACGACTCCGATTGTTCTCATGCAATAGGCGTGCATGTAGTGTATCACACGGATTTACCGGTCAGCATTGTGTTTCATACTAGGGTTTGTCATACTGAATTTACGCGGTATGCTTCTATGAAACATTCTCTTCGGGATACGGTTGCACATGGCCGGGCAAAACGGGCATTTGAGAGCGGGTGGACGTTAGCGGAATTACTTATCGTTGTCGTTATCATCGCTATTTTGGCGATTATGTTCCTTCTTGTCAGCTGGAAGCGGAATATATACCGCGCACAGGACGCCCAGCGGAAAACCGATGTTGCCAATATCCGGCGTGCGTTTGAGGAGTACTACAACGATAACGGGTGTTATCCGTCCATGGATATTCTGGCTTCGTGCGACGGTGCCGGATTGGCGCCCTATATTAATAAAATTCCCTGCGATCCGACTACAAACGAGCCATACAAATATCAGCCGGACAGCACGACGAATCTTTGTATGGGAAACCGCGTGTGCGCCAAACTTCAGGACTGGGCGGATCCCGACATCACCACGCTTGGATGTCATGCGCAGAACGGGTGCGGTTGGGGCGCATTTTGGAATTATTGTCTGGCAACGGGTACTACCGTAACCGCTCCCGGGTTTAATCCTGATACGACACCGACTCCGTCATTAACACCTACCCCTGCATACTTTGGTCCGTATGCATGCAGGCCGGGAACAATAGCAGGCGGACAGGTTGTGGCTCCCGGAACATGCAATAATGTAGGTGACCCTGCAGCATTCGGGTGTCCCAGGTCATTTGCCGAATCGGATTGTCAGGGATTGTGCGGCGATTCTGCATATTGGTGTGCACAGTGATAATGCGTAATAATAGATATATGGACAGACTATCTGCATTGTGTAAGAAACATCAGGGGTTTACGCTGATGGAACTTCTGATCGTCATGGTGATTATGAGTATACTGGTCGCTATTGCTACGGGATCGTATGCATCGAGTTCCAGGCGCGGACGTGATAACAGGAGAAAAAACGATTTACGAAGTGTTGCAACCGCACTGGAAGCGTATTTTAACGATAAAGGCGTGTATCCGACCGGTTCAAACGGCGTGATGATAGGATGCGGAGCGCTGGATACACAGCCGTGCAGCTGGGGCGGAGAATTTAAGGACAAATCTGATACGCTGTATATGATACTGATTCCCATGGACCCGATTACCAGTCAGACATACTACTATGCATCAAGCGGCACAAATTACAAATTATATGCTAAGCTTGAAAATACCAAGGATGCGGGAGACGGTGTATCACAAAGCGGATACAGCGGCACAAATTGCAGTTTGGACGGAACGGTTCTTTGTACCTACGGTATAGCCAGCGGTGACACGAGACCTTAATATACATTTATATACATAAATATATGGTAAGAATTATTAATAAATATAATGATGCATTTACGTTGGTAGAACTACTTGTCTCCATTGCAGTAATAGCGACGATTATCGGGTTAGCGTTGCCGAACTTTCTCGGAGCCAGAACCCGGGCCCGGGATGCGAGGAGAAAAGGAGAGCTGAATCAATTAAAGACGGCGCTGCAACTGTACTACAATGATTATAAGGCATATCCGCCTGCCGGAAGCGGAGGCGTAGGAAAACTGAACTATATCGCAGGATGCGGAGCTGACGGAATAACACTGTGTCCCGCGGCGTGTTCGGTGGATTTTGCGGCTGGAGCGACAACGGGCTGCGATACCGTGTACATGACGAAATTTCCCGGAGAACTCGGAACCAGCATGTTTTATTCTGTGGACGTAAACGGAAATTTCTGTCTTAAAGCATCGTTGGAGAACGCATCGGACAGCGAAATTGCCTCCTCCTGGTCACGCTGCGGTGCAATCTGCGGATCATTAACCGGCACGGATTACGCGGTCTGTTCTGAATAAGCTTTTTCTTTGTTCAGGTGCCTCATAGAACTTATTCCTCTATGGGTTCTCTCTGTTCTTGGGTTTCCGCACGTGCTTTAGATCCCTTGTGTGGCCTTATATGTGGTTTGCCGGAGTGACGAATGCCATGTTTTGCATTTATGGGAATGAAGATTACAGAGAATGGAACAAACAAGTCACTGTATTGGTGGCATGCAAAGGCTTTTTTAGAGACACGTCTGGGTGACGCTGGAGGTGGTAACGCTTCTTGAGCAGTTGGCAACCGCCGGATTACGGCATGTGGCATTGGATACCGTATAGTATGTGCCGGCAACTCCGCAAGCCGGCACTGATGTCTTAAATCCGTTCGTCGAATTTCTGAAACTCGCGTAGCCTGATCCGTTGGTACATCCGGTGCAGGTGTAAGTTGCCGTGGGATATGTTTTGGTTTCCACACCGTTGCAATTCCAATCGCCTGTTAAGGTCGGATTCACACCGTTTACAAATGTTGTCCCTCGGGCTGTAACTGCACCCGGGAACGCTGCGGCTGCCGCATCTCCGCAGTCGGTGCCGTCATGATAATTTAATGAGAATTTACGGATTCTTCCTGCTGCCGCTGTGGTATAGCAGGTGTTTGGTGTCGGACTATACCCGTCGGCATCAGCATCCGTGACGTAGCATTTATACCCGCTCTGAATTTGTACGTTGGTTGCCGATGCTACAAGCGATCCTGTCCCAGTAATGGTTATCGCACCTACATTGAGCGTTGTCGGCACGCCGACGGCTCCCGTGTTGAGGGTTACCGTAACGCCATTGGGGATATTGAGCGTTAGTCCGTTTGTCGAATCGTCGGTTCCTGCTGAATAATCGTATGCTTCCGTTGATTGACCATCAACGCCGCAGGTAGTAGCATTTATCGTGCTTCCCGTTACGGACCAATTACATGCAGCTTCTGCCTGACGAACTCCGAAACGCAGGCTGAGTAGGCATAAAACCAGTAAACCGATTTGGAATGCATTTTTTTTCATTTTCTTTCTCTGATGGTAATCGGTATGGACGTTTCTTCTTTGCCTGACGAGGCAATAATTGTCGCAATGTAGTTGTACATATAGCTTTCCGGTACTGTCCAGGTTGTTTTCCATGTCCCTCCCAGTTCGGATCCTTCTGACAGCGTCAGCTTAAGTGTCGTTGTTTTGGTATCGGTGCGCAGTTTGACAGATACGTCCGAAATGGAGCTATTGTGCGTAACTTTTACCGAGATGATTTGCTGTGCTCCGACTGCGGGATCCAACGGATCGAATGTAATTTCCGAAACGTTCAGGCCTTTTGCCTGGGAGCCGCGGCTCACGATATACGTATCTTTCCCATGAAATAATTTGGTCGGTGTAGGAGTAGGAGTTGGTTCTATGACGACTTCTGATCCGGATTGGTCTGACGGTGATTTTTCCGGGATACCGGTTTGTTTTTGCATCCAGTACCATGCAAATCCGCTTGCTGCGATGATCACTGCCACCGTAATAAGCGCTGAAGCTACTTGTCCTGTGCTCGCCTGATTTTTCGATGATTTCATGGCAGGAATATCTTGACTTATTCAGTATACATCATGGACAAAGTTGTTTGTCAACTATATAGAAATGTATAAATATCAGTTTACGTTTATGCCCTCCATATTTATTCCTTCCATCTGAAATGTCGGGCTGCTGCTGCCTGTCGTAAATGAAAACGGAGTGGCCTGTGTGGTATTCCAGGTATTCGTACCGCCAGGATCGATGGCATAGCTTCTCCAGTAATAGGGAGTAGCGGGTAAAAGAGAGGATTGGACTGTATAGGTAGCTTGTGTGCCTGACGTATAAGCCGTATTTGTTTGGGTGTTTTGTCCGCTCCAGCCTGTTTGGGAGGCGGTTTGGTCAAATGTCTGGCAACCGGTGGTCATAGCCTGATCGGTGCAGAGTTGTATTTTATACCGCAGATAGTCGCCGTCGTTGTCGTGCGTCGTCGTTTTCAGTTTCGGAGTGAGTGATTGGCCGGTTGCGTTGTTAGCCGGTGAATCCAGCGTGGGTATGATGGGCACATTGGTCATGACAAACGTGGCCGTATCACTCCAAGGGCCGGTGTCAGTATAAATATCGGTGAACCTGATGCGCCAATAATAGGTGTATCCATTGAGGGCGAGTGTTGTCCCGGCATAGGTAATGTCCGATGACCGGGCTCCGCTGGCAAACGGGGTTATAGCTGTTTGTCCGCTGTCCCACAGTACAGTACCCGTAAAATCTGACTTGTTATTTACTTCTATTTCATAATATCCGGCATTGTCAGAATCCGGGTCACTATGGATAGCGGAAAACTTCGGCGTTATCGTACTTACTTCTGTAGGGTTTGTCAGCCCTTCGGTAAGCAGTGATGTAGGAGCAAGCGGCGCGATACTTGTATGGTAATCCAACGTGGCCGAGGTGAGGCTTGAAGATACGTTTTCATCCCACGAATGTGCAATCATGCGGTATTGAAAATATCTGTTGTTGGTGCTGGATGTGATCGTGGATCCTCCTGAAGTAGTGAGATAATCACCCGATGATCTGAAGTCATCGAACCACATGGTTCTGCCCTCATTGCCGTCGGTTATCCGCAATGCGATGGCTGTGGCGGCATTAAGATGTGAATCAAGCGGTTCTGTAAGGTTCCAATATTCCCGTTGCCATTTGAACACGTCGGCATTTGCCGTATAGCCGCCGGCGGCAAACGTGCTGCCTGTATCCCACGCTGCAACAGTCACTGCACCGGTACTTGCCGTGACAGCTGTAATTGTGCCCTGTGCAATGTATTCGGTTCCGTCATAATTTTCACGGACGATAATTTTGTCTCCGTCAAAGAGCTGATCACCTTTATTTGTCAGTCCGTAATAAGTGGCATCGACCGTGAAGTTCAGATCGCCGGAGCCGGTTATGAGATTTCCGCTGTCAAGTATTGCTCCAAAGTCGATAGTGACGGGGTGTGCGCGAAGTCCTGCTTCATATGCTTGCCGGATGTCCTCGGCGGAGCGTGCAATGTTGCTTATCCGTACTTCGTCAATCTGGCCGGAGTAATAGTATCCGTCGGAGCGTCTACCGATGGCAAGCGGTAGGGCGTTGGCGGCGGCATTTGTTGAGTATGCCACGCTATTATCTAATACGCCGTTAATATACAAAGAGACGGTGCTACCATTATAGACACCGGCAACATGCGTCCATGCACCGTTCGGAACGATAGCAGTAGATGTGATCGTGTCACTGTCCTGCGCCCAGCGGAAGACGATTTGGTTAGTGGTCGACTTGTCCATCATTTGGTACCCAAGCGGATTTGAGGGATCACCCTTTGTGACAAGCATCTGATAATTCTGTGTTGCGGTCCGTTTGAACCAAAGATCGACGGTTCCTGCTGTGGTTAGATCCAGACTATTGTTGTCAGGAACGGATATGTGATCGCTCGTGCCGTTAAAATTCTGCGCTTGGCCGATTTTACCGCTGACAACTCAACTCCTCCTGTGGTTCCATGGTTGGCGTTGCCGCTGGCATCTAGTCTAGTGGCGGTTGGCGTGTATACCTTGATTTCCCGTACTGTACCGGTGTGCCGATACTGGGCGATCTGAACTCTCAGGGGAGTATTGGTTTTGGTTCCGTCTGTTGTAAGGAGCGTAGTCCAGTCTGTATACGCGCCGCCTTTGACTGAATATGTTGCCGTTCCGCTTGCGGTGAGCGCAACTTTGACTTCGTAGGTCGTGCTGGTAGTGTAGCCGGATCCGTATGGTCCCCCAAACAGCGTGCCGTCCTGATAGACGTAAAAAGCGCCGGCATTAAAATACAATGCGTGGGTAATGTTTGTATGGGAAGCAGTCGTAGTATCTTTGGCAAGGCCGAACATCATATGATTGGGTGCGGCTACACCGGTACTGGTTGTAAATTTCATGTAAGCCGTAAGACCCTGAGCACGGGTAAATGAATTATTGGAGACTATCGCTGAATCCCACGCTGCGACAGTACCGGCTGTAAGCACCAACCCGTTGCTGACGGCGATTTTGTCGGCGCCGGGATCGGTTTCCGTCCATGCTGCAGCAAGGGCCGTCCCGGGGAACGTATCCTCCCTGGTCTGGGTTTTTTCGTCCAGATGCCAGAGTGCAGCTGTATTGGCGTCGGGTTGATAATTGGCGTACGCGGATTCGCCGACGGTAGCTTCAAAATATGTACCAGGCCGATCTGCTGCGACATAGAACGGAAGTGTCGTCTTGCCGGACAAGTCAGTGGACGAAATTGTCTTGTTTAGGTAATGGTCGCGGCCGGCCCGATAATCTTCAGCGATTTCTTCGGCAGAGCGTGCGACATTACTGATCCGGACTTCATCAATAGTGCCGTCAAAGAAATATATTTGAGCCGAAACGTCATAGTCCGCGCCGATATAAAAATCAAGATTACTCGCGACGATATTTACCGTTCCGGTTTGGTCAAGTTTTCCGTTGATATATAAATATGAAGCTGTATTATTTATCACGCCTGCTACGTGATACCATTGTCCGGTGCTAATCGGTGTAATGCTGTCGAAGTTGCTTCCGCCGTGACTTCCCAAATTAAGTTTTCCCGTTGTGCTATTAAAGCGGAGCCCGTATCCCTCCGTGCCGTAATCGCCCCGTGCGATAATCATTTGATTATTGGTTGTCGTATCGAGTTTGATCCATGCCTCCATCGTCACGGGGTTTGCATCCAGATCAAGTGACGTGCCGGCTCCTGCAGGAACCCTGATATAGTCACTCGTGCCGTTGAAGTTTCTGGCTTTGCCCGATATGCCGTTTACCAGTGTTGTTCCTGTCGGAGTGCCATCTCTCGTATTAGAGCTTCCGTCTTTGATATATGCGCCGGTTCCTCCTGTTTCCTCCATATGCCAAAGCCCGACGGTGTTCGCATCTGTCTGAAGTATGCCGGTTGTAAGTTTCATGCTCCCGTTGCCCTCCGTTTTGATGACGGAGTTGTCTGATTTGCTTTGCGGCATATAGGTCGCGGTGTTGTCCCATGACCAGTTCGCGGCATCAGAATCCATAGGAGCGATTGCAGTTTCTGCCGTTACCGGGCGCCACGCTTCCCAGCTGCCATCGTCCGGTGTAGTGTCGTCACCGACGCGCGTCTGGAATTCGATATTGGCTGCAGTATAGTTACTGAGAATTTCGGAAGCGGTCAGCGCGCGGGCGAAGACAGCCGTCGCGTCTAAAATTCCCTGAAACAGGAGTGTTGTTCCGTTCCGCGCTCCGATTTCGAAATTGCTTGTCGAGTCCGATACTAACGTACCAACCTTGGTTGTTGAAGATGCATCGAGTTTTCCGTCAATATAGAGGCTGATTGTGGTGCCGTCGTATGTTCCTACTAGGTAATGCCAGTTTCCGTCATTTACCGCAATAGTTCCGTTGGCCCGCATATGTCCGGCGTCTGCCGTGTTATAGAGATAAAAATCCGGCTCGCCGGTGCTGTCGATACCCGTTTCCAGTGAGTAAGAAAATTGTGTGGTTCCGACACCTTTTCCTGCGATAATTTGACGCGTAGATTTTGTGGTTTTAATCCAGGAGCTAATTGACCAGCTACGTACGCCGATATCGAGTGCGGACGTACCTCCGCAATTTGCGTCGGTGCAGGAAGCATAACTGTTTATGCCGTCAAGCTGAAGTGCGCCTGCTCCCCAGCGGCGGTTATTTGCGGTCCATGAAGAATCCGGATCCGCATCCTGGGAGACGGTTGAGTCAAACCCCGTGAGCGTGAGATCACGAGCTGCTGTGCCTTCGGCGTTATCTGCCGTGGTACCGCTGGTTTCATTAAAGTTCCATTGGGAGATGAGGGAAGTGGAGCTATTCAGGGTTTCACCGTCACCTGTAGTAACGCCGGACTCCGACCACGTAAATGAGTTCCATGCGGCAAGCCGCACCGTGCCTCCGGTTAGGTCTATAACGTCGGAGGTATAGGTGGCATGTGGTCGGCGGGAAGCAGCGAGTTTGATTTCTTCAGGAGTGCGGGCGACATCACTGATACGGACTTCATCGATGGAACCCGTCCATGGTTGGGTGGTTCCGTCGGAGGTAGAGAAGTAATTTACGTTGGAAGTAGTCCCAAGCGCGGTTGGGGCATTTACTCCGGAATCTGTTAAGACGCCATCTCGATATATATAGTAGGCGGTGCCCTTTTTGACCCACCCGACATGACTCCATTGATTGAGGGGTAATGTGCCGCCTGAAGATTCGGCTACTAACCAGCTGGTACCGTTGCCCATATAAAATGAAATTTGATCGGCGTATTGGCCGACATATAACACGGCATTTTCCGAAAATACGCGAAAATGAGTTGCTGCTGTTTGGGCCGTCGGATATACCCATGCCTCAACCGTGACATCTGTCAGGTTATCAACCATGGTCTGGCTGCCTAAACTGATGTCATCAGCCCCGGTAAAATTTCTGGCATTTCCCAGTTTTCCGGCGACTACCGTAGTCCCGGTGGGTGTGCCGGTACGGTTGTTACCCGAGGAATCCAGAATATTTCCGGAGGCCTCGTTCATATGCCATAGTCCGACCGTGTGCTCGTCAGCAGGAAGCTCTTCATAATCGGTTTCCAATACGGGTGAGGCTCCGGATCCTGTATCTTTCAGTCTGTTGAGTTGACCCGTTGCAAATTCGGCTGAGGTATCATGAACGACGGTCGGGTCTATCGTAATGGGATACGTGCGGGACGGATCATTGAGCCAACTTGAATCCATATCCAACACGAGCATATAGGTGCTTGCGGGGTTTGTTATGTTGGGCTTTTTGATGGGTCCGAAGAGTTGTCTGTCGACGGATACGTGTTGATTTATATCTTTTTTTATAGTCTGATATACATCAGTATAGTCTGCAAGACGGTAACGGATATTCCTGGTCACTGAACCTGACGCATCAACCGCATAAGGCTGCCGGATATGAAATTGATATTCGCCATCGGTGTTTACAAAGACGATTTGTCCGTCAGGAGTAAGCAACGGTTCTGCATGGTTGACGGATATACTACTGAGGATAACGGAACGCCCCGGGTGTTTAGTGAGGACAATATCCTCTTTGATGCCCTCGGGGATTGTCTGATACCGGACGCTCATTCCGTTTTGTGCGTGATATGAAACTCCTGTGGCATCCTGTGTAGGACGCGTGTCGGAGAGTGCCATGGCAAAACTGGCTGTTACTTGTTTCCGGGAGACACCCATGGTGACGGCCTGTTTGTCGGCTGAGAGGGTTGCGGTAATGCCCGTGTTCTTTTGGACAGCGGTAAAGCGGTTTGTGAGAGGGGTGCGCCGGAATTGTGACGGATTGTTGGTGATTGTACGGATAAGCGGTAATGTTATAAACGGCAGCATCATGACAATCAAAACGAACAGTATGAACCGTTTTTGGGAAACGGCCACTCGTGTTGCGTGCAGCGTGTGTTTTGCTATGTGGCGGATATGATGGTACATACGTAGTTGGCGGGTTAATTAATAATCCACCAGTTAAAGTTGATTGCCGTGGTAAGCGATGTGTCGATCGCCACGATAAATCCGACGCCCGGCAGTTTTTCTTTGACATACAGGACTTGGTTGCCTGTGCTGGAAAGCGGGGTAAGGTATACAAGCGAATCAGCCGCTACCTGGCTCGAAAGCACGGTAATTTCCGTAAAGTTGGCAGGCAACAATCCCTGGCCGACCGTATTGGTGGGGATAGCTGAAGAGGTCGATGATGCGGTATCGCTTACGCTGATATTGAGTTTGTTGACAGTTGCTGATCCGGAAGCAATGAGTGAGTCGGCGCTCACCGTACCGGCAAATGCCGCACTTCCTGACGCGTCTATGGTTGCAACACTTTGGTTATTTGCTCCATTGATAACAAGTGTGCTAAATCCCGCTGACGGCGTGGCAAGCGGATTTGCAAACGGATTGGGGAGTGGTTGGTTTAAATCGATGGTCAGGTTACTTCCGGTAATCGGCGCGATGGTGGAGGCTCCCAGTGTTCCTCCCAC
>Ga0172375_10000141_pt1 | contig 109698 bp, 103 predicted proteins | sample LakKiv1m_FD_114537 | JGI IMG/M metagenome (GOLD analysis project Ga0172375, IMG submission 114537) | Freshwater microbial communities from Kabuno Bay, South-Kivu, Congo - kab_092012_11.1m | ecosystem: Environmental > Aquatic > Freshwater > Lake | place: Democratic Republic of the Congo...
CTGGGCAGTGTCTCAGTCCCAGTGCGGCTGACCATCCTCTCAGACCAGCTACCCGTAAGCCTTGGTGAGCCGTTACCTCACCAACTAGCTGATGGGACGCGAGCCCCTCCTTAAGCGACAGGTTCCGAAGAATCCCCGTCTTTAATCATCCTCACATGCGTGAAGCGATCATATTTGGTATTAGCCCACCTTTCGGCGAGTTATCCCCGACTTAAGGGCAGGTTACTCACGCGTTCCTCGCCCTTCCGCCACTATCCTTCTGAATATATTGCTATACTCAAAATTCCCGTTCGACTTGCATGCCTAATCCACGCTGCCAGCGTTCGTTCTGAGCCAGAATCAAACTCTCCATATATTTAAAACACTCAACATCACGGCGAACCGCAATGTCGTTTTCATTTCGAGAGTAAACCCTGACACAAGCGCTTAACAAATCGCACCACTTCTGACTCGAAGTGATACGCGAATTATTCTGTTGTCAAAGAACAAAAAAATTAAGACGTATCTCCCCACCCCCTTTAACCCTGCGAAGTTTAGGAAGAACGTTTTTTCTCTAACTTGTCCCTGTAGCTGATAAAGAGCTACTCACCCCAAATTTGTTTATAAGATATCAGCACCACACTTCACTGTCAACAGCTTTAATGCTTTTTTTCAATAATAAATATCAGCCTGTTTTCGGCCCAAAAACCATGACATTAAACCTCTCCGATGCACATCTTCAAGAGAAACATTAATTTATCAACTTGGTCATACCGGGAAGTTGTGCCATCATCAATCCCGCAAATTCATTACATAAGAAAGGAAATACAGTTGATGAAACCAGAGCTTATTATCGCACTCGATGTCCCTTCATCCGACAAAATCCCAGGTATCGTAGACACACTTCCTGAATCAGTCAGTTTCTATAAAGTAGGCCTTGAACTCTTCGCCGCCAGCGGTCCAGCTTCCCTTGATTACCTTAAAACAAAGAAAAAGAAAATTTTCCTGGATCTTAAACTCCATGACATTCCCCGCACCGTGGCACGCGCCGTTGCTTCAGCAGCAAAACACGGCGCGAACCTCCTTACTGTCCACGCAAGCGGAGGACGGGAAATGCTTAAAGCCGCAGCCGAGTCCGCAAAAGAGCATGGGAACTTGAACCTTAAAATCGTAGCCGTAACAACACTCACAAGCCTCAACAGCGCAGACCTGGTAGAGATGGGCGTCTCCCGCCCACTGCTTGACCACACACTGGCACTTGGCGAACTTGCGATCTCCTCCGGCATCGATGGGCTAGTCTGCTCCCCAAATGAAGCATCCGCGTTCCGGAAAAGACTTGGCGATAAACCAATATTGGTAACACCAGGCATACGCCCTGCTGGTTCTGATGTCGGAGACCAGAAACGAATCGCTACACCATCAATGGCCGTAAAAGCAGGCGCCAGCCATCTTGTCGTGGGCCGCCCCATTCTCGATGCTCCAGTCCCGCGCGCCGCCGCCGAAGAAATCTTAAGACAAATGGCCCTGTAAGAAGAGTCCTCATTCCCATATTCTTATGAAATCCACTGATATAATGGCAGTAAATCGCATCCTTGGCGGTGAATATAAGAAACGTCATGCCCCTATTGTCGAGCTTGTCAAGGCCCAGACTGACGATCCTTTTAAGATTCTTGTCGCCACGATTCTAAGCGCGCGCACAAAGGACGAAACAACTGCCTTTGCCGTTGGCAAACTGTTCAAAGTCGTAAAGAAAATGGATGATTTACTAAGAATCCCTGTAAAAAAACTGGAGAAATTGATTTTTCCAGTTGGCTTTTACCATACCAAGGCGAAGCACCTCAAACTGCTGCCTGCTGCCGTTAATAGTCTATTCCACGGAATTCTTCCTGAAACCGTGGAAGAACTTTGCGAGTTGCCGGGAGTGGGAAGAAAGACTGCGAACCTTGTAGTAGCAGTTGCATTCGACAAACCTGCAGTCTGCGTCGACGTGCACGTACACCGGATATGTAACAGGCTTGGGTTGCTCAAGACAAAGACCCCTTTCGAGACGGAAATGAAGCTTCGAAAAAGCCTTCCAAAGAGAATCTGGAAGACTTGGAACTCCAGGCTGGTATCTTATGGCCAGACAGTCTGCAGGCCTGTAGGCCCAAAATGTGACATATGCTGCATCTATCATCTCTGTTCCCGGGTGGGCATAAAAAGCAATCACACCCGTATTCGATGAACACATGGACAATGCTCTTGTCATACTCAATCCTATAATCTAGTATCACGCTTTTTGGTGGATAATACTCCCGTAGCTCAGCTGGACAGAGCAACGGATTTCTAATCCGTTGGTCGCAGGTTCAAGTCCTGCCGGGAGTGCCACATTACAAAAGAACAACTGACTTCAGGCTTTCACTATCTTTCTGCTTGCTTACGCCATTCATTTAAGGTTATATGTCATCAACTTTTTTGCGTTTATTCACAGGTGTGGGATGAGACTATTTATTACTGCATTAGCTACTTTGTTAGCCGTAGTGCTGGTTACAGCACAGGGACAGATCAATTCAGTTACCTTAGAAAGTGCTAGAACTTCCTACCAGAAAGCCACGGAGAAAGTTGTTACCACCTACATTGCCGGGCTGGCTGATCTTCAATCTGAATACCAGAAACAATTGAGCGCTCTGGACGAAACGCTTCGCAAGAAGGGAGACCTGGAAGCCATATTAGTGGTACGCAAGGAAAAGGACCGTTTTGTTCAAACTAAGACCATGCCTGAAGCCGCTATTGTGCAATCTCCTGCCGAACTGAAAGCTTTACAGCAGAAGTATTCCAAGTCTGCCGAATCGCTCGAAGATTCGAAGAGCAAAGGCCTTGCGGCACTTTCAGGTCCATACCTTCAGACACTTGAAGACTTAAAGAAATCACTGACCCAAAGCGGAAAGATTGATGAGGCGCTTGCAACCAAAGAGGAGATTGCGAAAATAAAGGCCGAAACAACGGCAAAGACTGCAAACGTAGCCAGCTCTCCCGAAGCTCTGCCCGTTCCTACACCAAAAGCATCAAAAGAAACAATTGTATGCTCGAGATGCCGCGGAACTGGCTTCAGTTCTGAAGAATGCGAGGCATGTAAAGGAACGGGGCGTTGTTCAACATGCAACGGAACCGGGAAGAAACCAGTAGACGGTGGGCTATTAGGCGGAACAACAAGAAAAGTCAAACGTCTGGGTGAAGGGGCATTTCCCTGTTCAGTGTGCAAGAGCAGTGGCAAATGCAAGGAATGCAACGGCACAGGTCATTCAACGTCATCTATTGAGTGTTATGCCTGTAACGGGAAAGGACAGATCCAGCTGCATAAATATGCCAAGAACCGGACTTCAGAACCTGAAACAAGAACTGAATCCATTACAGGGAAAACGGCAACAGAAAGAACGGGCGTAGTCGAATCGAAGTTGACTCCCGTCCAGCCGACCGCTCCTGCGAAACCAAAAGTCGAACTCCAATTTACTGATTTTAAGAAGACCGTCGAAGGGCTACGCACCGCACTTGCAGATGGAAAGGCAAAAGACATCGATTTTAACAAAGCAGTTGCCAGCCCTGAGGAGAACAAGGCAACATTGTTTAAATCCAAGGTGTACATCTTCGAGGCATCTCCCAGGCAGATCAATGTCGGCGCATCTAAGGACGACCGTTTCAGCGGCGGTGTGGGTATAAAGCCTGATTCTCATGAGGTCGGACAGAAAACAGTCAGTCTTTTCTGGGAACTTAAGAGAGACGATCTTGTTACTGTTACCTATGGTATCGTAGGTAAAGACAATATCATCTACTTCGATTTGGCGAAGTAGTCCTTGTATTTAACCTTAATGTTCCTGCGCAAAACAGCAATACGTTCCAATTCACTTAGCCCAAATTAACAAAACAGATCGGCTGCTATGTCGCTCTCTTCTGCTTGTAGTACCATTCCAACTGCTGGGAATTTGAGTCCTGGTCTATGTTTTCCTTGAGGAGTAGTTCCCCGGCATCAGCCGGCAGGACAAACTCTTTCAACCGCCACTGGTTCTCCAGCCTGCCGAATGTAAGGTATAGTTCAAACGGTGTAACATCATCGTCACGCTGTAGAGCAATACCCCTCTGCATTGTTATCCTCTGGGCATGTGCGCGAATACGGGCAACGAATTCGTCCTTGCTGTTGTCAGAGAAATTACGGACAAGGACCAGCTCAACCTTCCGCACACACAGGTTCCGGAATTCCATCGTAATTCCGTTCCCAGTGCGCCTGACAATTTCCTCGCGCAGGTTTGCTGCAAGCTCTGGAAATAAGTCGCCATCCTTGACTAATCCGGGATCACCGGCTTCTCTGGCGGCTGTCAGGTTAACAAATGTGCGGCGAGCAGTATCAAGCATCTGCTGCCTGGTCCATATCTTGTCAGTCTGGACCAGGAAGTTGAGCATTCTCTCTATGCGTGTATCCTTCGTTTCCGAGTCTTTCTCGAGCCAGGGGCCCACTGGCCCTTCTTTTCCTGCAGCCCCACCGTAGATCTGCCCAACACCCGTATCCGTAAACTGCTCAAAGAAGTTGTCCTCCTTCAGGACATCCGACTCGCGGGACTGCTCAATTTCCCGGAGAAGCCAGGCCTTGTTCTGGTACTGGAAAGTCCAGAATTCCTGGAATTGGGCCGGCTCATCATCACCCCGTGTCTTCGCCCGGGTACGGTCATCCAGGTAGTAATCACACGCTGTGGCAGTGATTAATGCTGTAAACTCACGGTGTTCTTCTTTGAAAGTATAACGGACGTTTACAATGTTTACCCTGTCGATTGAAAGCTGATCTATCACATTGATCTCGTGATCCCTGATCATCCCCGCAATCTGCACACAATGCTGAGAATACAGGTAAGGCATCATCAGCGGTTTCATCGGACCGTAGTCCCTGGCCTGCCAGCATTTCTGCAGCTGCAGAAACGTTGACCTGGCAAGCTTATCCAGAAACTCCGGCGCAACCATTGGATCCTGCTTTGAGAGGAATGCCAGCAGCTTAAGTGTCTTTTCCGCCTTCTTGCTAACCTGCCTGGCACTGTATACATAGTCCAGGTTCTCTGCCTCGGCCTTCTTGGCGTTACCGATAATTGCAATCAGAACAATTACACCGACGATGATTAAGAGCGGAATGGGAGAACCGCCACCCCCTCCGCCTGACCCTCCACGGCTGCTGCTATGAAATCCTCCACCCTTATTATGAACCACAAAACCATCTGCTATGAATGTGTGAGGCGAACCTACGGTAAGATTGTAAACATGCGCGCTGACACCGGTAAATTCCACAGCCGTAACAGTCACAACCCATGTTCCCGCCTCGCTCCACATGACAACACTGTCGCCGGCCTTCAACTCTCCCGCGCAGCGGAAACCACCCGCCGCCAGTCGAACCGGATGTTCTGCAGTTGTTTCCAGTGAACCTGCAGGTGTAACAATAGTCACAAGATCATCTTCTGTCTCGTGCACCACAAGTACGCCCGTTTCTTCCGATCTACCGCCATCATTCACCGCAACGACCCTGTCACCGGCAACAAGCAGCTCAACAGGAATCGCACCCTCCGGCGTCATGATCAGCGTGCCCGCAGGAAAACAGCCGCCGCCCTTGTTGTGGACGGCAACCCCATCTGCAAAGAAAGTATTTGGAACATCTGTCTGCAGGTTATAGACAAAAACCTTTCCGGAAACTTTCTTCACACTCCTGATCTTCTGCGGACTCAAACCTTTTCCGTCAAACGCATAGACGCTGTCACCTGCCTTCAGTGCCGCCATCGTTTTGAAGGTTCCTTCACCGGTATAGAACGGATGCTCGGCGGTGACCTTAAGCACCATTCTATCCGTATTGACGACAAGATATTCATCAACTTGATGGGTCAGCACCCGCCTGACCTCGGAAGAAACAATCTCTCCCCCCATGGTAAATGACAAAAGACGATCGCCCTGCTTGACACATGAAATCGGAATCTCGGTCCCGTTCGCAAGACGGATATTAGTCTGAGGCAGGAAACAGCCCTTGTTGTGGACCATTATTCCTCCCGCAATATACACTCCGCCAGGCTCAACCAGCAGGTTGTACGCGGGCAAAGTTGCGCTTATCCTCACGGCACGTTCAATCAGGCCGCTGTTTATCCCGCCTTTGCCTGACAGGCAGACCCGGTCGCCAGCCTTTAAGAATGAGGCCATGCGAAAGACGCCGGGTTCCGTCTCGACCGGATGCTCGGCAGTTGCGCGAAGCATTGAAGCACCAACCGTCAACTCGTAGTAATGTTCCGGCGCCACCTCGGTCGAGGCCATAACGGTCGACTGCGTAACCAGGCCATGATCAAACCCGACCACGCTGTCTCCCGGCATTAACTGTTCAACCGGTACCGTCCCGGATGGTGTCTGGACCGGTGTTCCTTTTTCAAGGCAACCGCCTCCTCCTCTTGCATATACACTGGTACCGGCGGAGAGAAGCACGATGACGGCGAGAATCGCAGGAAGTGTTTGTTTCATTTGGTTTTTACGCGACCTGTTCATGGGAGTTACCCCAGGATCAAACCAGTCCAGCAATGATCCCGCCGAGAACCGCGGCGGCAATGATGATGCTCACGCCTATGATCGCGGCCGAAACAATTCTGCCGAAATATTCGGCGACTGCCCTGTTTCCACGGACAATTTCCTTGTCTTCATCTATACCAGGCGTTAACCGCTCAAGAATTCCCGGAATTATTGCCGTTGCCGCCAATATCAGTATTATGCCCACTACTCCGCCAACAAGCGCAAAGAGCGCCGCCCACCCGATGTTCATCATGACTTCAGACATTGCTTGATCCTCCCATGCTCATCACTGATTCCATGCAATAAATGCGCTGCTCATACTTTGACCGATTTTATTAAACAACCATGCCACGACTCAAGCATTTACCTGTTAAATATGCATACACATAGCCGGCCACAGACTATAAGGATGACGGCTCATCTGGAAAACATTTCCCTGGTAATGCACCTGCATCCTTCACCTGGCATTCCTTCTCGATTCTTACCGCCTCGTCCCAGTCTTCAACATTGATCAGGACCCTGTAACCTTCTGCGGAACCGATGAAACCGGCAAACCCGCCGCCATCATCAGCCGCCATTCGCGCACGGACACCGTTTTCAGAGAGGATGGCGACGAGCACATGAGCCGGTTCCTGGCGGGCAAACGACTCAAAACATACTTCACCTTCGGCCACCTGCGGCTTGCGCCTGTCACGCTGCGACGGCTCTGGTGAATGCTCATCCGTGAGCACGCGGATAAGCTCCCCGCACGCAGGGCAGAGTTCCGCCGCGCCTTCACGATCCCGAGGGAATGATATTGTCTTGCCGCATTCCGGACACGCGAAAGTAATCTTAAGGTAAGCGTTTCCCGGTGCTCCTGATTTCCCCGGCAGCAAATACAGAATGCCAAGCCCGATGGCCGGCAGAATAAAACCGAACAGACCCAAAACGACGGATGGAAGACCAAGGATGACCATGAAGAAAGCATAACTGAATCCAGACCGGCCTTTTGACCTGGCCAGATAATAAGCCGGCACTCCGAAGACAGAAGCTAACGCTGCAAGACATATTGCCATGCTGCCTCCCATGCCGGATTCATTCCGGCAGGCGCTCCTTTTCGCACAACAAGCGGGACAAATGACGCGGTATTCCAGCCATTCATCAATCGGTAACCGGCTTCTTTTCTGCCGCCGTCGCCTTCCCAGCATTTTCGCTTGAAGATTTCTTTACAGACTCTTGTATCTGCCGGATCAGCTCCTTGACACTGACACTGACCTCAGGATCCTCACTTTCCCGGTATGTTTCGAGAAGAGGCAGTGCCCTGGCTCCAAACGCTGTCAGTTTAGCCCTGACTGCAGCCCGCGCGCCGGAGTCACCTGTCCCGAGCTGTTTAATAAGCTCCGTCAGCTGTTTATTTTCGGCCTGGTCCAGGGGAATCTTGCTGCGCAGTGTCGACAAGTACTGTTTTGCATTCTCGATGGAATGTATCGATCCGGACTCCGTATATTTATTCATTATTTCCGGATCAATGCCTGTAAACTTCTCAATAACGCCGATCGCTTCCTTGATCTGCCCCCTCTTCTCGTACATCCTGGCAAATCGCGAATACACCTCCTCCGAGTAAGCGCAGAGTTTGAATGCCTGCTCATAACAAGCCTCTGCTGCCTTGTATTGCTTGCGGAAAACATATACGTCGGCGATGCCGCAACGCAGCTTGGCAAAAGCCTTCTGGGCCACCGGACTGGACTTGAATCCGGGATTTTCCATGATTACCGGGATATTTTTCTTCCAGAAATCCCTGTCGCGTTCGACAGTCCCGGCAGCGAGCTCAGGCAACGGCTCCTTGTTCAGCTTCATGATGAACCCGTAAGGTTCGAGATAAGGGTACATCCAGTCTATGACATAGCTTTCCTCAACAAAGAAATCATGGCTTTTCCTGTTGCGGTCAAATATCTCTTTGCAGAGGATGCCGTTTATCTGCATGACTCCAAGCACTCCGGAAACCTGGACACGCCCGTTTTCTATCTTGATGTCTGCACATGCCGGGCATTTTCCTGATTGAACGTCCGTTACGTACTGCTGGAAGGCCCTGGCGGAGTCCTCCTGTTGCGGAATCCACAATTCCTTCCCATACACTGCGCGCAGATGAGCCATGTAACTGATGTCTGCAAGCGCATTCTGGGTGATGCAGAACACCTGGGGTTCCGCCATAACAGCGTTGACGGCTGTGATCACAAACCGGCCATGGTCCGTCCCTCCCAGGTAAATGCTGTTCCTGGGCATGGAACTCATGACCGGCTTATAGAACATCGCAATAAGGGCCGAATCACCCTTCCATTCCTCGATTACTTCATACATCCCTAAAGTCTCAAGGATCGGTGACCAGAGCTCGTTCTGCACCTCGGGACGAACGCCGTCGCGGCGGTCATCGCTCACCTGGAACGACCTGAACCTGTTCGAGACAGCAAGCCAGTCGCCCTTCTCCGCAGCCTCAAAGAATTCTTTCATCCCCTGCGGCTCCTGGATTTCGAGCCGCTTGATCAGGCTGTTTGCCAGTTCGTGCCGGTTAGTACTGAACCTTTTTGCCAGGGCTCCAAAGTCCGCTTCATCACCAGCGGCAGCAGAAACAGCCGTCATTGCAATAATCAGCAGGCACTGCCTGATCATATCGACCTCCTATAATGAACCATGCGGCAGGACGTTCTCCGTCAAACTCACTTTACCGGATGACAAATAATTTCTCAACGCCCCACCACAATCCCTTCAGCACATATCCCACCGGGCCGAGAATCTCAGTGCGCGAGAGGTGCAGGGTGATGGTTGCAAAATCAACCTGGTCCTTGAGAACCTTGATCCTGCCTTCCATGGAATCAATATCCGACTGGACCCGGTTTAATTCCGTCTCTATTGAAAGTATGTCTTTAACATCCTTCGCCTTGTCGAGGAGCTGTTTCAACCGATCTCGCAGGGCAATCCTGTTCTTCAAACGCGCCTCTATATCAACATACTGCTCCGTGACATCTTCCGCTTCGACACTGCGGGAGGAAACACTTCCAAGAGACTCCAGGGAGCCGATCGCGCTGTTGAATGTCTTAACCGGAACGCGGAACACGATGTAAGCGGATGTTTCCCCGCCATCCGACTTATGCTCGACGTATCCGCCGCTCTTCTGGGCAATTTCGACTGCCCTCGTGACGGAATTACTTACATTCCAGACATCAATACTGAGACTCGCCTTCCAGATCAGCATCCTGTCGACACGGACATCCCCGGCCTTTTCCTTCCCTTTTACCGAGGCTCCATAGGAACCGGCACTCATTGATCTATGGAATGTAGTACAACCCGAAGAGACAATTGACAGACAAAGAACCGCCAGTACGACCCGCATTAACTTCTTCATTCTTCCTCCCTTGGCTACATGATTTTACCACTTGTAACGAGCCCATATCATACCGAAGACCAGGTTAATAATCATTTCTTTTCAGCGCCGGTACCATCGGACACTTTTCCTGCCTTTACCCCATTTCTTTTTGAGGGAAAACTCAGTTTGTCTGCAGTAAAATCGGCCCAGATAAGAAAGCGTGTATTAGGAATGGCCTTCAGTATTGAAGCACTTATCTCAAAAGCAGGCTGATCCATCTTCTCCCACCACCTGGAATCCGCCTTGTAACCGAACTGGAACCCAACAACATGGCCGGTGTACTTTTCTCCCCAGTTACCAAAATCCTTCATCATTCCGCCTTGGTTCTCAAAGCCCTGGCTGTCACTCAGGAACCAGAGATTACTGTGCCGGAATTCTGGCGGCATGTGTTTCGAACTCCAGTGCTTCAGGAACAGGATGTATCCGGGATTGAATGACACCACTTTCGCAACCCACTTCCTGGCATCTGCATCCTTCAATGGAACGCCCTTCTTGTCCGCTGACTCTTTCGTCAAGAACCACTCAGCGTCAACTCCATATCCGATGACACATGGATGATGTCCGAATTTCCTGTTGGCGATATCCAGGCACTGCATCACGTCTGCATTACCAGGTTCAAACTGGATAATCGCGCTGACCCCGTCCCTGTCATAGGCCGTCAGGGCCCGCTCATGATTAATTGAGTCATCGGCATCAAATGTCAGGCCGGGCGTCTTATCTTTGTATCCTTTTGGCTTCTCAAATTCCATCCTGCATGTACCGTCGTCCATGTAATGGGCCACTATTTCAATAATGACCGGCCTTGCTGGTTTTGTCCGCGAAACAGCAGCCGCAAAATCCCTGGCTTTCCCGGTCCACCACGTATCATCGCTGTTCTTCTGTTTCAACCCGTAGCTGCTGCGGCGTAACCCGGCATAAAGCACCTTGTCCTGCTGTTTTGTTTCGCTGTCTGCAGAATTCACTGCCGGAACCAGGCAGAGGAGGAAGCAAGTAACAAATACTGATATCAGGATAATTTTCATTCTTCCGGTTCTTCCAGGAGAAACCGGCATTCCTGTTGGAACACTTCTTCTATTTCTTCTCAATGCTGACCGGTATCAAGATCTCGTTTCGCCTGAGAAACCATGGAGTGAAAGGCGGATTGTAGCGCGCCCAAACCGGTTTATCCAGAACCGTGAAACCCTTCTCCTTAATCCATTTGTTCAGTTCGTCCAGGTATCTCAGGTATCGCTTCTCGCTCCAGGTGCCGGAATACCTTATCGCCGCCATCCTGCAGGCAGGTACAAGCCGCAATTTCACCGCCGGATCATCCGGCAGAGGAACAGTCTCCATCGTATAAGATGCAGGCATTGTAAAGGAAACCGCCCAGCCTCCCTTGGCGCTCTGCTGTACAACTGGACTCGTCATCTCAATCTTTTCCGGTTCCGCCGCCTGTGACACCGGGGCCGTCATTGCAATCTTGGAGCGCGATTTGTTCTTCCCTGAAATATAAGAAAAAAGCCTGCCAAATGCCACGTTCCCTGCATCTTCAAGGCTTGTATCTACCACTGTCTCAGCCAGAACGTGGGATTCATAATCGCGAATCTCGCATTTCCGGTCCTTGTTGATAACCTTGTACTTTGCCTGTTCGACTGTCACGGCACAACCTCCTGCAATCACTGCCACCGACACTGCAGCGACAATCGTGATTAAGCATTTCATGACAACTCCCTGCTCATTGCAAACACTCTTACCGAACTTCACTACCAGGGACGGACGGGACCAGACCGGAGAATTGCCGTCAGGATTTCCTCGCCGGCCTCTCCCAGCGCAGCCTCAACCGGGTCCCGGGAATCCGGAAGCTCAGCAAAGTTCCTTTCGAACTGCGCTTTTCGCTCCGGCGATGTCTCGAGCTCGTTTATCCGCCGCTTCAAATCCTGGGCATTGATGAACTTTGCCGATGCCTGGTAAACCAGCTGGAGCAAAGCGAGTTCTCCGCCGTCAAGCCAGATAAGGTCGCAAGTGCGGCAGAAGTCCGTCTGCAGGTTCAGCACCGGCAGCTTCACAGCCTGCTTGCGCATGGTCATGCGGCACTTGGGACACTTGAGCGGCTGGGTTGAACTTCCCTTGAATTGCGAGGATGCTTCCTCCTTGAGCTCCTGCTGCGACTTCATATCCACACGCTTTATGCACTCGAAGCGCTGAAGCGGAACAAGATGTCCGCCGCAACTGCTGCATTGCTGCACAATAAATCCCTCGTAATCAACCTGCACAAGATCGACCGTGCTGCAAACAGGACATTTCCTCATAGTATTGCCCTCACAAGGCATAATTTATCAGGCACATCCCCGAAAAGCTACTTATTCGATCCTCCAATGACAAATTCAACGATCAAGGGAAAATGGTCCGACCCGACTTTGGGGCCAATCTCCCTCCTGACAACTGCTATCGCGGGGGAAGAAAGGCAGTGATCGATGGGAATCCTCATAAGAACATTGAACGTCGGCCAGGATGGATGCACACCACGGCCCCGGGAACTGTCTTTCAACCCGGATTCGCTTACAAGGCGCCTGAAATAGTAATTCCAAGGCGTAACGTTGAGATCACCGAGCAGGAGTACGGGAGATTTTGCCTGCTTTATCCATTTTGGCAATTCAGCAAGCTGACTGTTCCTCATATTGGAGTAATCTCTTCCTGCCGGCGGAAGAGTATGCGTCGCCAGGACAGTGCACCTGCCCTGCGGCGTCCCGATCTCTGCCACTATCGACGGCACCCCTGCATCGCCGATGTAGGCGATACGGGATTGGGTGATGGCGAACCTGCTGAAGAGTGCAATTCCAAAATTATCATCACGGGATTGAATTCTGGAATAACCATGACCCGCCAGCGCCGGCCCCAGGTCCGACAGCCATTTCGTGTTGATCTCTTCGAGGACGACGATGTCCGGGTTGAATCTGCTGATGACCCCGGAAACGAGCTGAGCCTTTCCATATCCGGTATTTACATTTAAAAGCATTGCCCGGACAGGGGGTACTGATGATCCATCCGCAGGAGTTCCGCCAAAATAGAAAGGGAGAATCACCCCCAGATTAACAGCAGCAAGAACACCGTAAACGGCCGCCGTCACGAGCTTCCGTGGCACGACAAGAAGCAAAGCAACCGCCGTCAGCCCCAGGAAATACTGGACACGAAAATGCGAACACAAATCCAGGAGCCAGTGGAATGAACCGAAGAAGCCAAGAATGGTTGCAACTCCGGCCACAGCGCCTGCCGCCGTAACAACACCCCAGAACTGAATTTTGAACCGGAACAAATCCGCTCTTATGGCGCAAGTCTTCATCATTGTCCGGCCGGAAACTGCCCGGTTAATCTGCCTTCTCGATGCTGTCAATCCGCTTGTGCTCTTCCATGGTCCAGGAGATCTTGACCTTGTCTCCCGCCTTGAACTCCTTAAGCTTCTTCATCATTTCCTTGTCAAAACCGCCGCCGTCCTTGGGCATGCCGCCGCGCCAGTAAGGAATGAACACTGTTTCCTTCTCGCCTGCCTTCACTGTTACCTTCCCACCGTCTATTTTCGCAATCACGCCCGTAATAACGCCCTTTTCCCCCTTCGCCGGAGCCTCGGTCTTCTTGTCTTCTGCAGATGCACCAATTGACCACAGGCAAACCAGAGCCGTACACAGAACAACCATCCTGCTTCTCATGCTGACCTCCTTCATTTGTTCACTTATTACCGAATCGGCTGCGCTTAGGCAACTGCTCAAGTTTAATCCGCCTTCACTCTTACGCCGTCGGCTTTATTGATCCTGGCGCCCGGAACATGATTTGTGCTGCCCGTAATCCTGTAGTGCCCGGTGATAGTGAAACTGAACAGAATGTCCTCTTCCCTCGCACCGCTGCCAATGTTGTGGATTATGAGCGGAGTTGTTCCCGCCTTGCGGTCAGAAACGACACCAATGTGGGCAAGCCCCTTCCCCAGTTCCCACGTTACGACATCACCAGGCCTGTACGAGGCGGCATTGGTCCCGGCTGGAACGGACCACCCGCGGCGTTCAAAATAGCACATAAGGTTTGGGACCCGCCTGTGATCGATATTCGTATCAGCCTTTTTCAAACCCCACTTTTGCGGATACAGCGCAAAATTCTTCTCCATGTCGCCATGGACAAGCTGCTGGAGATCCATACCCTGCTTCCGAAGTGCGCGGACCACTACATCGCAGCAGACACCCGTCACCTGCGGCACATCCCCGCCGGGATATTCCAGTTTCCTGTAAGCCGGATCGTAACCAACAGTTACACCCACCTGCGAACGCGCCCCGGCTACGAGCTGTGTGGCGTCGATGTCCGCAAACGCTGTGAACACAGTTCCCAGGTAAATCGCCGCAATGATTAGAGCATTTTTCATTTACGCGATGCAGCGTATGCAGCAACTGCAGTCAAAACTGCAACCGTGGCAACGACGGTCACAATGACCACAACAGGCGCCGCTATTCCCAGCGCGAGCACTGTGCCAATTGGCACCACTGCAATCGCCATGAAAAGGGCAAACATGGGCCACGCATATGGATGGGCAAAGTTGATGGTCCAACCCATCCACTTTATGCTCTTCGGCACAACCACGCGCGGATCATCCTTTGCGTAGTAGATCAGGCCCAGTTTCGAATTGGACGGCCGTGCCCGTAACTCATCAAGTTCTTCTTCGTTCATGCTGTCACTCCTTCCTGACAGTCCGGTTTTTCATCTTAACCGGCCCGTCGACGTGCGCTGCCTGGTCGATAAAGCGCGACACGATTGCCTTGTGCATAGCATGAAGCGCTTTAAGGTCTTCCTCCCGGGTAAGCCCCGACAAACCCTTCCGGAACACCTGTTCTGCCAGTTCAACATTCTTAAGGTCAACAATCGCAATTCCCATCATTTCAACATACGGTTTCAGCTCCTGTGGAAATTCGGCAGAAATGCCCGCAAAATGGTCAAAAGCCTCCTGGTAGAGTCCCTTCATCCTCTTGGCATCGCCTACACTGTAAAGTGGTTGCGGACGGTCAAACTTACCGGAAGGATAAAACAGGCTGCCTGACGGTTCAGCAACCAGCCTGGCAAGGGGAAATGCCACGATGATTGCACCCACCACCATGCAGCCCAGGCCGGCCAGAAGCCTCGGAGTTGCGTTCCAACCGCCTTCGGCAGTGGCAAGAAGATACCAGCCAAGTGCTCCAACGCCAAACCCCGGCACAATACGCAGTAGAAGGGAAATAAGGATACTGCGGTAGTTATTCATATCCGAACCTTGATCATGCAGCCGGCGGATAGTCACTATTGCAGTGGCAGAAATGGAAACCAGTGTTTGAAGAATTCTAAAGCCTCGGGACTGCGCTTCATTGCCGAAACGACGTACTTTCCTTCTGCCCCTCCGCCAAGAGCATAATATCCGGCTGCAAATCCCCCTATTGCAACACCGCCGATGGCTGTTCCTCCAAGGGCAAGAACCCCGAACGAGAGACCGCCAATCGAGACGATACCTGCAGCAACCCCTCCCACGGCAATCCCGCCAAGGGCCATGCCTCCAATCGCAATCCAACCCCTGGCAACATCGCCAACCGCTATTATGCCGTGGGCATATCCCCGCATCTCTCCTTTGGCGGGGTCGGGCCCCATCGCGATATCAAAAAGAGGAAGTCCGCACAGCGTGCGGACTGACCGCTTGCGGATACCACGATACATCTGAGCCTGCATATGAATTCCAACAGCCTGACAGAGAATTTACAGTTTAGCCTCTCAACCGGAAGAGCAGATAATTGACATGCACAGCCCGGTGACCGTTGCGGTCACCGGGCCTGCATCATGCCATTCCTGGAAAATTAACTCCCAATCAACTTGAGGATTATGAAGATAACCAGGCCCACAACGATTCCAATTGCCAGAGTAATAACAAACTGCATCAGCCAGACCAATATGCCCCGGCCATAACCGATTGACTCACCCGACTCCGGGGACTTGATCATTGCCCCGTACACCGCAGAGGCAACGAGCATGCAGACGACCCAGGATACAACCTGGGCAGCAAGCGGCGACCCGCGCGACAACCCGAAAAGCAGGCCAATAATAAAACCGATACCAAAGTTGATGAGAAATACCAGGAACACGATCAAACATGCCCTGCCAAAAGGCAGATCGAACTTTGTTACGATCTTTACCGCCAGCCTCAGGATTACCGCACCTATCAAGATTCCTAAAGGCAGACCTATCAATATGCCAATGATTACTGGAATAGCTCCCGCTCCCATATCCCTGCTCCTTTCCTGCTGTTTCGAACCAGCACGCCATACCTGCCGACCCTGCCCACCGTGGACAGGCTACAGTTGTAAAAAGCGATTTCCGGTTCTTTTTTGTTTATGTTCTGTAAATGTATCTGTCCCGAAAGGTAAAGGGATGATGGATTCCGCAGTCTGTGGTCTGGCCATGAAGAAGGACAACCCTGAAAACAAAAGCAAATAACCCTGTATTATGCCCGTACCAGCCATTATGACCATATGAATTCTCTTCTATGCTGATGCGCACAACAAATATATGCTGCTTACCGCCGGATTATGCCTCGAATTCCCCTCGAAAGTCAAGTGGAGGATGTAAAGAAAGTGTTGACTCGAGCTTTGCGTTGACGTCAGAATTCCGGCAACTTGAAAACTGCATTGTTTATATTCCTCCTTCTGGCAGCAAACCTGACGGCCGGCACCCCGCGCCCGGTAAATTATGATGAGGCCAAAGTGCCTCATTACACGCTCCCCGACCCCCTGGACAAGGTGACAGACAAAGAGACATGGCAGAATAGGCGCCGGCCTGAACTGCTGAAACTGTTCCAGTCACAGATGTACGGCCACAGCCCTGCCCGCCCGAACGATATGAAGTTCGAGGTAACATCAACCGAAACAAATGCGCTTGGCGGCAAGGCCACCCGGAAAGAGATCATTATCCGCATCTACGGCCAGCCGCTTCATCTCCTGCTTTATATCCCGAACAACGGGGGAAAACCTTTTCCCGCCTTCATAGGCATTAACTTCGACGGCAACCACACGATCACTTCAGACCCCGGTGTCAAAATCAACGAACAGTGGATCTGGGACCAGAAGACGAATAAGGATCGGCTCGAACTTCCGGGCGAAACCACGCGCGGCAGGAGCATCGGCCGCTGGGAAGTCGAAAAAGTCATCGCCCGCGGTTATGCGCTTGGAACAATCCCAAGGGCGGATATCGAACCTGACTACACCGACGGCTGGAAACACGGCATCCGCGGGGCCTGGCTGAAAGCATCAGGCAGGAGCGAATTCGCCCCCGACGACTGGGGCGCGATCGGCGCCTGGGCGTGGAGCCTCAGCCGCGTACTCGATTACCTTGAGACCGATCCCGGCATCGATGCCAAACGCGTGGTCGTGACAGGCCATTCGCGCATGGGCAAGGCCGCCCTCTGGGCCGGGGCCCAGGATGAACGGTTTGCAGTTGTCATATCAAACAACTCCGGCGAAGGCGGCGCCGCACTGGCCCGCCGCTGTTTCGGAGAAACCACCGCCGTCATCAACAAAACTTTCCCGCACTGGTTCTGCAGCAATTTCAAGCAGTACAACGACCGCGAGGAAAACTTGCCGTTCGACCAGCACGAACTGATAGCACTGGCGGCACCACGTCCGGTTTACGTGGCAAGCGCCGGGGATGACCTTTGGGCCGATCCGCATGGTGAATTCCTCTCCGCGAAAAATGCCGAACCGGTATACAGCCTTTTTGGAAAATCAGGCCTGGGCACAAACGACATGCCGGCAGTCAACCATCCGGTAGGCAGCTTTATCGGATACCATATCAGGACCGGCAAACATGACATGAATGAATATGACTGGACCCAGTACTTCAACTATGCCGACAAGCACCTCAAACCAAGGCAGTGAAGAACTTCCTTCCCTACACAACAACAGAGAGAAGCAGCAGGGAGCCGTTGTAAGTTAGATGTGAAATCAAGGACGGCATAAGGGACCCGGTGACAAGCCTCTGAACGGTCCATATTGTTCCTGCCAGCAGCACAAGCGGGATAGATGTCCAGTCATGCACCAGCTGCGGGACGTGGGCCGCCCCGAACCAGATGGACACCGCAAGCGTCGCAACAACACTACCGAAGCTGTTCTGGAGGGCCGGAAACAGGAACCCGCGGTAGTAAAGCTCCTCAACCGGTGGAATAAAGATCATAAGCACGGCGAGACACCCGAATCCCAATGGACTCCGGGCTATCTCCTCCATCAGGCCCTCTCCCGTTGAATACCTGCAGGATATAGCCGCCGCAATCAGCGCATAGCCAATCCCCAGAAGCAATGATACCAGGACCGTTCTCCCGCTCACGCGTGTCAGGCAAAAACCATCCAGGAACCGCTTGCCATACTTGCGGCAAACCAGGATCCACGTCACAAGCAGAGTGGCCAAACCCGAAATGCAGGTACTTGCGAACAATGCCAGCGGATGTTCGGCAATATGAAGCGGCATTCCCGAGAGACAGATCAAACAGATCACCAGCGCTATCCCGGTGAATATCTCAACACCCCACAGGATCGAAACCCCGATCAACAGGTCCACCCCGTGGACAGAATCCCGCCTGCTCTTTTGAGTTTCAGCCGGAAATGTATCAGTATCAGCCGTCATTCCCTCTTGCCCTGGGCTACGCCACCAGCGGATGTAGTCGGCTTCCCGTTGTCGTTTAACCGTTGTCAGCGCCTAGCGCTCGTGTCTTTCTTTTTCCCGCCTATTCCTTCAGTTTCCAGCGCGTGATAACACGAAGACCGGCATCTTCAAACTGCAGGTTAAGATTCAGTGTTTCAAGACCGCCAAGCACTCCGAATGCCCGGTCGCCCGGCTTGTACTCGGGCTGAACTGGATAACCGGCCTCGCCATATACAGTGCTCCTGATCCTGCCGTTCTCCCAGGTCCACTGGCCCTTGCCGGGATGCTCAGGAACAAATCCGAACATCGTGCGGCACTGTTCAACCGCGTTGGATACCGAACCTGCTCCGCACGCCAGCATGGGATAAAGATAACGCTCACCCTGCACCGCAGCGGAACGTTCCTGCTCGCACGCCACCGTGAACAGGCCGGGCATCTGCAACGCGCCAGCCTCGGGATGAAGATCGAGTGCCAGCGTGTTAAGGTCCGCGTTCTTCGTCTGGCCGAAGACCGGCTTCTGAGACCACGGCAGGTTACTGAGGATCAGGTACTTGTCCCGCACTTCGACGCCAAACCGGATCTTAACGATATTCTCTATAGAAATCGTGCATACCCAGGCATCACGCCCGTCCACCTTGTAGAAACTGGCAATGGGCTCCCACCTCCGCTCCCGGCCGAGGGGCGATGTCCCGGCCGTAAGCATCATGCGGCGCACGGCATCAGGGTCCTTAAGCTCCACGATCAGCTGGCAGGGACGGGTCACTATGGAAGCGATCACAGGAACGAAGAGCATTTCCGCATTGCGGCCGCCACCCATCATGGGCGCTCCGAAGATCCCAAGCGCATCCCCCGCCCCGAAGGTGACTATCGGATCGGCATCATATATCGCAAGATGCACGCTTGGCCCGATCTTGTCGAAAGCCGCGGGATCAAGTGTCGTGTAATGCCTCAGCAGGTCCAGGAACATCTCGCTGGTGACCTTGGTCCAGGAATCCTCCGAGAGATTCGCCGAGAGCATCAACAGCGGCTTCGGGTTCAGGTCAGGCAGTCGAAGCGGCGTGCCATTCTCCTTGTGGCACATAACTTCCTTAAGACCGTTGTAGATGGTGTTGTCGATCAGGGGCAGGATGAACGTCGTGAGCTGCAGCTCGCCCTTCGCGCCATCATCCAGCCTGAAAGCAATGGGATCGAAATACTGGCGCCAGAAACGGGAATAGTTATCGACGTAGGCTTTGTAGGATTCAGCTTCTTCGGCTGTCGCCGTAACCACGGGATTTTCCAGGAGGGTCTTCATGCGGGCAGTTGAGCCGTAGGCAGGACACGATGCAGCCAGGCGCTCGTCAATCGTGCAACCCGCAGCGACGGAAGGCTCCGCCGCCAGGTACCCCTTCTCAACCAGTGTCTTTATGTCCGGTTTTGCAGCATGGCCGTCCAGCTTGTAAAGCAGTGCTGCCGAGGACACATTCTCCATCTCGCCCTTGGCGATAAGACGCCGTAACTGGCCGATCTTGACCCCGGGACCCACAAGACGGCGGATGAACGGATCGGAGAAGTAACACAGGAAACGTGTTTCCGGCCGCAGGGGCATCTGTGCAAGCATGTATTTGAATTCCTCGGTCTGTCCAAGGCTTCCCTTCCCCTTTGCCTTGCGCATGGCCAGCACCTTTTCCGCCTCGCTCCTGGATGTGCTGATGACCAGCAGGTCGCCATCCATTGCCCAGAACGATTTTCCGGCCTTGCCATCTTTCTCCTTGATGGAGTCAGACAGCCCATCCACGCCGATCAACTTGAGCGCGGGCTTGAGCAGTGCCGCCGCCGGGGCCCGTGCAACAACAGTGACTTCAGTGCCGTCAATGAAGAACAAATCAGGGAAGAAAACGGCCATTTCCTTGATCGCGCCGGATTTCAGCAGAAGGTCCCGCACCCACTTGTCCGTCAGCGCCAGCCTGTCCACATAACGGTTCTTGAGGTCATAGGCCGCCGGGTTCGCCATCGCCAGGGAGCCTCCCTGGAAGACGAAATCTGCGCCGCCATCCATCAGCGGCAGGAGCGTGTCAGGCTTCGGGAAATACAGGAATGCCCGGTCTTCCGGGACATTCTCTGCCAGCGGAAGTTCGCCCGGCTTGACATTCTTCAGCATCTCGGCGAAAGGATGGGACTTCACTTCCACGCCCTTGATGTCCTGTATCGGAACATCTTCCTTTGCCTTTGCCGTACCGCTCTTCTGGAGGGACTGCATCTGGAGAGTCTCACGCACTGCCGCGCGTCCGCCTAGCACGCTGAACGCGTCAACACTCTCGCCGCGGTTCCGTCCGTCGCGTTCCTCTAAATCAGGCATGTCCGCCCCGTACAGGGTTTTGCTCCTGGCAAGCCAGTACCGCAGCACCGGCGCATCGCCATTCGCGGCAAGCATAAGCCATCTCATCGCCCGCATCTGGGCCCATCTCGTCAGAACTTCGGCATCGCCTGCTTCGGCCTTGCCGGTGTCCCAGGCCAGCTTCATCGTCTTGCCTGTGGTCCTGTTTGAAATTGTCAACTGATGGCTGCCGGCCTTTTTGAGGAGCGCGGTTACGCCGTAACGCAATGTCTTCACCGCCGGCTTAACTTCCTCCTCTGCTTCCGGTTTTGCCTTCGGGACAACCACTACGCCATACTTGTCGCACAGCGCCTTGTCTATGGCAACGCGCAGGGACTGCCCGTTGTTGTAAAGCACCCAGTGTTTGCCGTCCGCCGCGACTGGATGCAGCTGCAGGGCAAGGGTAAGACGTTCTTCGTTTCTGCCTCCATAATTAATGGGCACTGAAGGAATCAGGAAGAAACTGGTCTTGAGTGAAGCGAATTCCCTGGGAAGGTTGCGGACTTTGTTGGTGGTTATATCGGCCCACTTCTCCGGCCCTATACCGTTGTTCGTCTTGGCATATGCCGTGCAGACCGAATAAATGCTCCATATGGGATACTGTTCCGCCTGGATTTCTTTCGCCACTTCCGCTTTCCGCTGGCGGTTTCCGTGGACAGCCTCCATGGCACTTTCCGAAAGCACAAGCTGGACCTGGGAAATGCCCGAATCTGTCCCAGGCTCTTCCGACAACCAGTATCCGCCGGACGGCAGATCAACTTCCCCTGCCACCACGGTCATCTCCAGGCCTTCACTGGTGTATTTCCGGGTTTTAGTGACGGATGTGTCCGCCCCGGACGAGAGAACTGTGAAAGAAAGAATTGAGAAAAGAAATACCAGCGTTTTCATGTAACCTCCCGGAATTGAAACTGCCGTTAATTAACTGCAACCATCCAACAGACCATCAACGAAACCAGGCAAGACAACTACTCCCAAAACAGTCCCGTGTCAAAACAGAACTGGCTTTCCTGCGTATGAACACCGGCTCTTTCCTGTCCGGACAACTCTTTCTTCCCATCTATTGTTGCGTCAGGCATGGAGGGTAAGCTAATCTTAAGACGTTGGTCACGTCACAGTTGAATTTCTAAAATAAATGATCTCTCGCACAAAGCGGGGCGCAGTTTATCTGAAAAGGAGCCATCTCATGAAGAAAATCCGGATCTTTGCAGGCTTTGCTGTGTGTTTAATCTTCATAGCAAGCGGTTGTGGCGACCGCGGCCCTGTCGAAAAAGAGAAAGAGGCTGTGAAGAAAACAACTGATCCCGAAAAACTGACAAAGATCGCCCTTGCAACCAGGGACCAGGAAGTCAGCAATGAGGCAGTAGCACTAATCAACGATCAGCTGCTCCTCCTGAAAATAGCTAAAGAGGGAAAAGACACCAATGTGCGCCTCGCCGCCCTGGACAAGCTGACGGATCAACCACTGATCGCAAAGCTTGTCAGCGATGGCCAGGACATGGATCTGCGGAGAAAGGCAATGGCCAGGATCACCGAACCGTTACTGCTTGCCGATCTTGCAATGTGGGTAAATCCTGAAGCAGCAGGGAAAGTAAGTGATCGAGAAGCTCTGAAGGCGCTGGTGACACGCGCCTGGCTTCCTGCCATACGAAACATAGCAGTAGCAAAACTGGATGATGCCGAGGTCCTGAAAACCGTGGCCCTCGGAGATGCCTCCGGCTCAATCCGCAGGAAAGCATTGTCAAAACTGACCGATCTGGCCGTGATTGAGAAGATTGCCCACACCGATCCGGCCTGGTATGTCCGGCAGGCAGCTGTGGCAAAACTGACCGATCAGAAGATCATCTCCGCGATTGCCGCCAGCGACAGCGATTCCGCGGTACGTGCCTCCGCCCTCATATTAATATCAAGCGAGCCGACACTGCTGGAAATAGCAATAAACGACAATAGCCCGGAAATACGTATGGCCGCAGCCAGGAAACTGCGGTCACAGGAGGCTCTCGCCAGGGTTGTCGCCGAAGCGAAAGACAACGAACTCCAGGAGTTTGTCAGTCATCAGATAACCGACCCGGATCAGACAGCAAAAACAGCACCATGGATTAAATATGAAGCCACCATGGCTCTCAACGATACGGCATTGCTGGCAAGAATCGCACAAAATGCGTTCAACAAAGACGTGCGCAAGGCAGCCGTACAGAAACTTTCTGACGCCGGAATACTTTGCAAGATCGCGCTCGAAGATAAAGACATCGAGGTCAGAAAAGCTGCCGCTGGCAAACTACAGGACCAGGCGGCCTTAAAGACCATTGCGGTAAAATCCACTGATGACAACATCCGCCTTATCGCCTTCGAGAGAATAACAGATCAGGGTTTGCTGGCAGAAACAGCGGCCAATACGAATGTCAATTACCTTATCCGGTTGGCGGCGGTGACGAACCTAGCCGACCAGGCCCTTCTGATCCGTATAGCCGGGAATTCCAACGAGAATTATTCGATACGCAGTGCTGCTGCAGGGATGATCACAGACCAGGAAGTGCTCGCAAAGCTTGTCCTGGAAGACGAAAACTGGTCTATCCGCAATGCTGCCGAGAAAAAGATCACCGACCCTGCCATTAAAGCGAAGATTGAGCCTTGGTTAAAGGAAGCGTGCACAAAAAAGGTTACAGACCAGGACCTGCTGGTAAAAATTGCCACTGCATCAAGAACCTACAACATTTCCAGGGCTGCAGTTTCGAACATCACCGACCAGGTATTGCTAGTCAAAATCGCCGGCGGTAACGGATCCGTCAGCGGTCGCGCAGCCGCCGTTGAAAGAGTAACCAGCACCCCCCTGATAGACAGGCTGGCGGCGGATACCAATACCCCCCACTCTGTGCGACTCGCGGCAGTCAGGAAACTTGCGGATCAGGCATTGCTCGCAAGAATTGCCGGAAGCACAAATGAAGTTGGCGATATCCGCCTTGCAGCCCTGAAAATGACCACGAACCAGACACTGTTCGCAAAAATAGCGGGCAATGCAAAAGAGAATTACATGGTTCGCGAGTTTGCCCTAAAAACAGTAGACAACGATGCGCTGCTTGCATCGGTGGCGACAAACATACATGACAACGCCCGTCAACAAGCCGTGACCAGACTGAAAGACCAGCACGTACTGGCTCAAGTTGCAACAAAGGATGTCGACAAGAATATCAGGCAGTCTGCCCTGTGGAAAATCTCCAATTCAAACATTCTCGCCAGAATCGGACCCTGGACGAAAAAAGATTACACGGTAAAGGTAACGAACCAGGCATTGCTCTCGGAAATAGCCGTGGGCGCCAAGGACCCTTTCATCCGCCTGGCCGCTGTCGAGAAATGCACAAACCAGACTGTGCTGGCAAAAGTCCTTGCAGATGATGTCGACAAGGATGTCCGCGGTGCAGCTGTCGAGAAAGTAACCAGCCAGGAACTTCTTGCCAGGCTGGCACGGACTGATGCCAGCGAAGAGATTCGCAAAAAAGCGTTTGCGCGGCTGACGGATACAGCCCTGAAGGAATCTGCAGGCAAATGGGCAAGCCCCGAATTCGCTGAACAGGTAACGGACCGGGTGTTGCTGGCAGAAATCGCCTCGTATGCGAAAGACAAGAAAGTCTGCGAGGCAGCCATCAGGAAGCTGACCGGGCGGGAGGATATGTCACCGCTTGTTGCTTTCGAATGGCTCTCACACTGTTACAGGAAAACCGGACAGAATGATGACGCTTACCTGGCTCTGCTGATGGGTACAATGCTGTACGACCAGAAGACCGACAATGCATCCCAGCTCAGCCTGACAACCTATAACCAAGCCTGCGAGATGCGTAGCCAGACCGCAGTCCAGGCCGGGATTGCATCCCTGATGCAGAAGGGACAGCCGGAAAACAAGATTACCATTCTGGACCTGGCTGATGCGGTGAATAAAACCACGCTGAAGGCTCTGCAATGCCAGGATGAAGAATTGGTATCAACAGTCACTCGCGCATTCAGGGAAAACCTGACAATAACTCCGCCCAAAGAGCAATCCAAGACACAGAAGGACCAAATCCGATACCTTCAAGGAGACATTCCGTTTGTATCAGCCCTGGGGCTGGCGATGTTCCAGCGGAGCGAAGACTGGCCCTACGTCGAAAGGTTTCTAGCATCGCGCCCTTTCATGGTTCAGTTTAACAGCTATCTGCGGGCAATGACCACTAATGACACTCAGTTCACGAAGGCACTTCTATCCCATCCCAGCCCGATGATCAGGGCCAACGCCCTGATCACACTGGGCAAGTCTCCTTCCGAAGGCGAGAAAGACATGCTGGTAAAAGTTGCCGGCGCCATCAACTCACCCGGCATCAACAGGACAAATGCCGTCCAGTTGCTCAAACAGGGCCTTGAAGACGAGCGCCACGCGGTCCGTTTAACCGCCATCCAGGGACTGATAAAGTACGGAGTCGATATTCCCCTCGACAATATCAAACAGTCCATAAAAAGCACTGATGCTTGGCGGAAGAAATATACCCTGGGATGCATGGTCTTCACAATAACCAGCGCCGTTGATCCCTCCCTGGATGGAAAACAGTTCTTCCTTACAAGCGAGACGCCAAGCGAATTCGCGGTTGACGGCGAACTTCTCCAGGCTGGATATGCCCTCCTGGCCAGCAAAGTCAGGCTTTCAGATGGTGAATATGACTGGCTACTGCAGCAGATCACCGGTAATCCAAACGAGGGCGGCGCCATGTTCTACATGTCCACTGTGCCGGACATGGCCGGGTACCGGGTTGAATACGCACAGCCGCGAACCGGCGAAAAACTGAACAGCGACATTGCCGAGGTACTCGGCAAACATGCATCGCAGCATTCTGCTCAATTACTGAAAGCCATCAGGGAGGCAAATCCATATGCCAGGCTGTTCCTTGTACAGGCGGCTGGCACACTGGCAACCAATGCAGACGGCAGCGCGGAATTGTGGCGTATCGCAGAAGCCAGCCTTAGTGATCCGTCAGCCAAGGCTTATCGCGACAAGTTATATACGGACAAAGTCAGGGATGTTGAGAAAGGACTGATGTGGAATCAAAAAGCCAATTACACTGCAATAGGCACCTATGCTGATGAAGTATCGGGCCAGATAGCGAAATTAACGCGGCGGTTCGCAATCAACCATCTTGCGGCATGTGCCGAGGACGAGACGGAATTCAACCGGCTGGCCCGGCTGCTCGGGAACAAGGAAGGTGCAAGGGCGGTTGTCCCTGTTCTGTTGAACCGTGGAAAAGAATCCATTACCAGGTACGCAACGCTGGATTTGTTCAAGCACACTGAAAACGAAGTGAGAATGAGCGCGGCAATTCTGCGCCTGTATATAGAGGATTCTGCCGATGCACGCAGGGTACTAACCGAGGCTTTGCAGAACAACCCGGACGGTGTTGAATTCACCGCCAGGGTGGCCCTGGCGGTCAAGAAACCGGCAATCAACGAAGTGCTCCTCTCACTGAAAGATGTCAAGCCCCTCACCATTGCCGGATATTTGCTGCGCCGGATCGAATTTGACAAAGACAAGACAACAAGCCCGTAGCTTGCCAGCCAACGGGCTCGCCTGCACCCGACCAAGCGGGACGGCGGGCAGGGCTTAGGGCTGGAGTCAGAAGTTCTTTTGTAGGAGCCGATCACCGCTTGCCCAGCGTAGTCTCCGAACGAAGCCTGGGTATCGGCGAATCTGACTCTCTTTTCAACATCCGCCTACAGACCCTCCCCATTCCCGAACACAGCTACGAAGACAGGTCCGCGTTTCGCTCGTGCCCTCTATCATTCCTCCCTCCTCCATACTCATCACTCATCGCTCCTAATTCCGCATTCTCTTTTTCCTTTCCCCACCCCTTAATCCCGGTTATACTTCTGTGAAAATTACAGGTTTTATACTGCTAATTACTGCTCACAGGGCCTTCCCTGTATAAGCGCAGTTTATTCAGTCTAATGCTTTTGTTGGACGCTCTTAATACAAACAAGATTTGACAATGTGTTGCATTTGTGAGACACTGTTTTCATGAATAAAACATCAGTAATACACGCAAGAATAGAACCTCGCACAAAGAACAGAGCAGAAGTTGTTCTCAAACGTCTCGGGATGAGCCCGACCGAAGCAATTCGCCTCTTCTACACTCAAATTTGTCTCCGCAGTGGCCTCCCCTTCCAAGTTCACATTCCCAACGAAACCACCAGAAGCACTCTTGCGGCAAGCCGCAACGGCGAGAACGTTGATACTTTCTGCTCCCTGGATAAGATGTTTGAGAACTGGGAGAAATGAAAAACCTCTCGCAAACCAGGCAATTCTCAAAAGACATCAAGAAAATGCTGAAGCGCGGCAAGGATTTGGAGAAGATAAAAACTATTGTCCGCAAACTTGCACAAGGTGAACCCCTTGAAATCAGACATCACGATCACCCCTTAAGCGGCGAATGGAGCAATTCCAGAGATTGCCACATTGAACCAGATTGGGTTCTTATCTACACAGCCGACGCTACATCTCTACGTCTTGAACGGACCGGAACCCATGCAGACCTATTCAGATAAATGCGTCCAACAAATCATTCGAGCGCGACTCGTGAACCCAGCGGTTCACTCGCCGCTCAATGATGACGTTGAAACCTTTAACGACAAGAAGTGCAGTTGAAAATGGCCCGAACATTTTGTGTTGTAAGTGCTTGATGATGGGGCGATACCATAAAGTCCAGCCGGCTGGACTGGCACGTTGCAGCCGCAACAATGCTTCACTCGAGAACGAGCAGTTCATTGTTCCTTGCCGGTGGTTCCCAGCTTGACACAGGATTCAAGTATCTTGAGATGCTGATCGTCATCCTGGATGTGGCCGCAGGTAACCCAGAACACACCGGTGAAAATAATCCTCTTCTTCATCTCAAGACTGTCATAAATGACAGCCGTCTTTGTTTCTGTCCTTTTATAGAGGGGCCTGGCCTGGTCACTCTCGTATTTCATCTTCCGGAAAGCTGCCGCCTTGTCGGATGAAGAGAACTTGAAAACCTTGACCGCGAGGCTGTTTAAAGGCTCTTCGGCCCGGGAGAACGAGAATTCACCGCAGGCAACAATGCCATGCGGCTTCATCAGCTTGAAAACCGTCTCCGCGTTGTCCTTCTCAACACCTTTAAGCTTCGCAATACCCTGCTCACTCTCAACCACCATGTTACGGTCACGTATCCAGCCTTTGCCGAGAACCTGCTCCATCCTGCCGGTATCAACAAGACTGGTAATACTGCTTTCTTCACCGAATACAGCGGCCGACATCATCAGAACTGCGCCAGCTATACCAGCCATCATCCCTGTTTTCATCTCCCTACTCCAGCAAACGCACCTGGAAGAAACAAGGTCATATAAAATAAAGAAGCCCGTTGGCCAGGTGGTTTTCGAAGGACTCAACAAGATCATAAATCTTTTCCGCCGTTACGTGGTGGGGTCCTCTATTTTCCATCCAGCCAAGGGCCAGCTTGGTAATAAGCAGGCACCATGCCAAGACCCCTTCCACCACCCTGTACTTCTCGCGTCTTGCCATAAAACATTCGCATTAGCCGAGAATAAAGGGAAAAAGCAGCATCTTCTCTAAAGGCAATAAGCCAGCCGGACCAGCCATGCCCTGGCTGTCTCAGGCCAGGCCTGGCCATATTGAGCCATTTCCCCGGCGCGGATGAGACATGCACCCGCGCAGTGAGCTATTTCTTTTCAGGCAGAGCGGCTACCGCCTGGATAACTATCTTCTGCTTGTGACCGCATTTCGGGCAGACCCAGTCCATGGTATAAGGCTTGCCTGCAGCGGGTGTATCGACCGTGATCTCGTCACTCTGGAAACCGCAAACAGCGCACTTTATCTTGAATGTTACTTTCTGGGCGTCTGCCTTGACGATCCCGGCCCCTGAAACCTTCAACTGGACATCACCAACTTTGACGTCCTTCATCGTCCCCTTTGGAATCCCGAAGCAGCCGCTCAAGGCAACCACGAATCCAGCCGCAACCAAGACCGACATGATCATTCCAAATCTATTCCTTGCTCTCATTCTCCTGCCTCCTTATTACGTTATTTTCTGCCACTTGCGCAATCCGCCAATATCCTGCACTTTAGAAGCATTCCAGGCCATGTAAAGCAGTTATTGCACTGGCAGTGCATACCACGAACCGGTGCTTTTATTTGTTTTCGTTTTGACTTGGCCGAAACACAGTCTAGAATTCCCCGGCAATGGTAACCGCGATACCGCGTTCAACAGGAACGGGTCCAGCGGCAGGTATGGTTGTTAATTCATTCAAGACAAAGGGGTAGAGTGTAATGAAGAGAATGGCATGTTTGTTCGCGCTGGCCTGTGCAATATCCGGTTACGTATTCGCGGAAGAAACCAAAATCGATGCCGCCGTCGAGGATTTCTTCAAGGCATCGAAAATAAGGGAAAAATATGAACTTGGCCTTACCAGCGGTTTCGATGCCGGATCCGAACTGAAGAAAGACGTCTCGGATGAACAGAAGAAGAAATTCGAGTCATTCCGGAAGAAAATCAAGGCCATGATGCTCGACGAAATGGGATGGGAAAAAGTAAAAGGCGAATACGCAAAGCTCTACCTCTCCATCTACACCCCGGAAGAACTCAAGAAGGTCACCGAAATGCTCAAGACTCCAGCCGGCCAGATAATGGTCAGCAAGGAAATTGAACTGCTTCCAAAGGCGCTGAAGCTCGGCAACGAGAAAGCAAAACTGCTGATGCCGAAGATCATGAAGATGGCGCGGGAAGAAATGAGCGAATAGTTGTTTTAACAGCGAAACACTTTAACAACAGGAAAAACGGGAGGACTTATGATGATCGACAACAATATCAGCCTTGAACAGAACCAGGAGCCGCTGAAACATTCAGGAATGGGCATCGCTTCTTTTGTAATCGCCATTGCCCAGGGCATCCTGACAGTAATAGTTATCGTTGTAGCCGGCATTCTTACGACAATGGGCCCGCAAAGCGAACACCAGGGCGCATTCATGATCGTCGGCCTCGTGATCATGGGCGGAATGCTCCTGCACCTGATCGGCATAGGTCTCGGCATTGCCGGGGCGTGCCAGAAAAACAGGAAGAAAATATTCTCAATCCTCGGGCTGATCCTGAATATATGCGCTATCCTTATCGTCGTGTTCCTGATCGTCGTCGGCATGATGGCAAAAAACACCGGTTCTTATTAAGGCCACGTGTTACGGGCGGGATGTCTCGAGACAAACGATATGAGCGTAAAGGAGTTCGAACGGACATATAAGAGCATGCTCGATGAGCAGCTTATCGAACTGACCGCTCAAGTGCATGACCTCGTACCCGAGGCAAAAACCGCACTGGCAGGCGAACTGCGCAGGCGCGGCATAAATCCATCGGATATCGAGAAACAAGTACTCGGGAATAAAAAACAGTCAGAGCCCCCTGCTCCGCCGGAAACCGTGCTCAAGCCAGAAGACGAAGCCATTCCCCACTCTTCCTGCAAGAGAGAAGGCCCCGTGCCTCCAGGCTGGGTACGAATACCCTCATTCGGCATCGGCGAGCTGGCCGGCGTTGCAGAACAGATGGAAAGCAGCCGCATTCCCTATGAAATGCTACCGGCACAGGGCTTCGGCTGCAGGCAGTTCCTTCTTGCCGTTCCCCCGGAAAAGCTGAAGGAATGCGTGGACGCTCTGAAGGAATATCACGGCCTTCACGAAGGACCGCCCGACCCTTTTTCCGGAGAATGTCCGGCCTGCGGAACAAAACTCGAGAAAGTCCAGGCATGTACTGAATGCGGAATAGAACTGTGCATAGACGCATGGGATGCCATGAGCGGCCATCCGTTTCTCCAGTTCCTGGCCAAGAACGGATTTGCCCGTAAAACTGCTTGAGGCATGCCGGGAGAAGCTGGACTTTTCAAGGTATTTCTGCAATAAACAGGGAAACTGTTGCAAGAAAACAAGAGATTGATCACTGATTACACTGATGGCACGGATACTCGTTCCGTATCAGCGTTATCCTTGAAATCCGTGGTAAATTTCTTTGGGCTGAGGGTCTCGCCCACATCGGCAACAAGGGCATTCGAGAATAAGATGAGAATATATTCCACATCCGTATTGCCAGCACTGATCCTGCTGCTTTTCATTCAGTCAGCGGCATATTGCGGCCTGAAGGAAAGCAACTACGACAAGGACCGCGAAAAAAAACAGGAAGAACTTCACAAGGACCTGGACCAGATCCGCATGCAGAAGATGCGGGATGAAGCCAGGGAAAAGAGGGATAAGCAGCTGGATGAAATCAGGCGCATAAACCGCGAAGAGTGGCTACTGCGGCATCCGAATGAATTCTACAACTCAAAGGTCATGGGACATTACGCACTGAAGGACGGAAAGCCCGTCCCGTTAACCCGGATCGAGGGCAAGGTCTACGATATCCTGGACGAGAAACGCATTCTCATCTACATACCCCCGCCCCAGCAGGCTGCTGATGGTGTTGCCAAATCATCAACACTGGTAATGGTCGTCCTGGAAAAGGCGCAGAAGATTTCCAAGGCTGATAAGTTCTATATCCCGAACACAGTTGAGGCCGGAACCTATGGTTATACAAAACCCGACGGAACCACGGTTATAGTCAAGCAGTTCAAGGAAGTGCCCGGCATCACGCTGAAAGAATTCCTCCAGCTGAAGAAAGACGGCTACAGGTTCCCGGAAGAATCCTCCATCCAGCCCTGATCAAACCTTTGACTCATGAAGCTCTTCACAACTCCTGCCAGCGAACAGGGGCTGGAGACATCCGGAAAGCGTTTCCTGTAAATACCTTGCACGTTTTGCAGATTCCGGAAGTCATCTCTTTCGAATATTATCGCGGCTCAATTAGAAGGAGGCCACTTGTGATGGCAAAAGCACTGCCGACACCCATCTTCTTTTTCTCGTGTCCCTCACCTAACGAATCCGAATAAATAACATCATTGCTCTTTTTGTCATACCCGATGATAATCCTCAGGTATTCACCCTCAGCCCGGGGAAATTCAGGATCCTCTTTCACATAACCCAGGTTTACCCACCATAAGAGCGGACGTCCGCCGCTCAGATTATCCCGCAGAGTTCTCTCAAAGAGTCCTATATCTTTCTTATTCCTCTGCCTGTTCTCGAGGAAAATATCCTTATTCATCGCCTTCATTATTTTACCGACCGGAATGGATCCATTTTCAACAAGAGTGACGGAAGGCAGTCTTTTACGTTTTGCATCAATGTTATACTCTGACACAATCTTGGCATAATCATTCGCCGTAAGCTGCATCAACGTCTTCATTTTAAGCCCCATTGAGCTCACCATGGAGTTAACAGCTGCGGTCCCCGAGACAGGCCCGTTCTTCGCATTCTTGAAAGCCTGCTGGGTAAGTTCCAGGCTGTTGACTTCCATGCCATAGTATCTCAGTACACGCTCTGTTGCCGCCACAACATAAGGCTCATTTGCCCCCTCGGTAACCATCGGCACTGAATCAATAATTATCTCCTCCTCCGTCTTCTTGACGCGTTTCCCGAGAGGCAAACTGGAAACTTCAGGTTTGGCATCGCTGACAAGATTCAGCTCAATCTTTTTATCATTCTTCAGGATCGTCAGGTTCACAAATTCACCCTGGAGGACCCTCTTGCTGGAAGACTTGTCTCGTAATGCCGTATAACCCTGCTCGACTTTGTACGCAAAAGCACCTTTCGTCCACAATGTGACCTTTGCCTTGTGCTCGGAACTGTTTCCATCCTTTGGAACAACCTGTTTGACGGGATTACCAGCCAGGGCCTTCATTTTTGATTCGATTGCCGCCAATTTTTTTAAGAAATCAGCCTCGGAAACACTCCCTGAAGTACCATGGCTGCATAACGATATCATCACCTCGGAAACAGTATTCGAACCAAACCGTAAGACAGTTTTTACAACAGGTTCCTTCAGGAAGGTACAGCCGCCGGTACACTGCGCAGATTCCTTGTTAGTGGAAGTCCAGAAGAACTCGGCGAACTCGGGTTTCTGCAAGAATGAATCCCTGTCCAGAGACCAGAAGGAATCAGCCCTGAAAATATCATCTAGAACCTGGGGAGGCTTAGTTTGTTCCTGAGACATAACTGCAGAAGTCATGACGAACAGACCAAAAGAGAAGAAAAACAAACGCATCTTGTGCTCCTCCCTACATTTGTCAGCTTCCATCTGGATCCAATGTAGCACCTTTAGCCCTGAGGGAAAACAGAAATACACTCAAACAATAAAAGCTGGATTACGTCACAATTCAGGCAGGACAGCTATTGCGAATACAGGAACTCACCTTGGCTCAATCACAAGCAGGCACGTGGTGATGGCATAAGCATCAATGGCACTCATCCTCTTCATCTCATGCCCGGCACCCCAGCTGTCAGTATAGAACACCTCGCCACTGGTCGCGTTATAACCGATAATCAGCCGTATGTGGCCGCCCTTGGCCTGTGGAAGCTCAGGTTTCTCGGCAATATAACCAAGCGTCACGCCCCACAACAGCGGGTGCCCCTCAGCAATCTGGTCCTTCACACCCTTCAGGAAACGGTCAACTGCCGACTTGTTCTTCTGGCGGTTCCTGAGAAAAATATCCTTGTCCATGGCGTCCATGATCCTGCCAACATCAATTACCCCGTTGACAGCGAGAGTGACAGTTGGAAGCTTCTTCCGCTTTGCTTCCTTGTTGTAATCCTCAACTATCTTGGTGTAATCGTTCACCTCGTACTGCATCAGCAGTTTAATGCGCACGCCCATCGAGTTCGCCATCGACTTGAGCGCGGTTACCAGCGAACCGGAATCGGTCCCGCCCTTCGACGCCGTGTAGGCGCGCTGGGCAAGTTCATGCTGGTTGACATCCATGCCGTAATACCTCAAGACACGTTCTGTCGTGGCCACGGCACAGTATCCCTTCTGGCCCTGGTCAACCATGGGCACGGAATCTATGTAAACATCACCCTTATCTCCCTTCTTCACCCTGTTCTTGAGCGCTATGTGTCCCACATCGACCTTCATGTCGCTCACAAGCTCCCTCTCAGGCCTCTTGTCGCTCTTGAGGATCGTGAGGTTGACAAACTCAGGCTGGATCGTGCGCCTGTTCGTCACCTTGTTGCGCAGCCTGGTGAATGCATGTTCAAACCGGTACGCGCAGGGACCGTTTGTCCAGACGGAGGTCTTCGATTTGCGGTCAGCGCTGTTTGTTTCCTTGGGAAAGACTTCCTTGATCGGCTTTCCGGCAAATGCCCTGATCTTGCCGTCTATCGTTGCGACTCTCTTCTCAAATGCCTCCTCGGTAATGTCGCCAGCATCACCACGGTTGTAGAACGACAGCAGTACCTCAGATATGGTGTTGGAACCGAACCTCAAAACACCCTCAAGCACCGGTTCATCGAGGAAAGTATATCCTGCGGTACAGCGCGCAGCCTCCCTGTTAGTGGAAACCCACGCAAAGCGGGCCATCTCCGGCCTCTGCGTGAGGCCCGTACGGTCTATCGACCAGAAGGTTTCCGAACGGAGCAGGTCGTCGAGACTAATCAGCTTCTTTTCCTGGGACATGACTGCAGATGTCGAAAGAAAGAAACTCATTGCCAGCAAAAAGTACCTAGTTATCATTAATCTCCCCGATAATGTTTGTCAGCCGGTCACAAAATCTGTCCGGACTATAACACCAGTGAACATGCCAGATAAACAGAAAATTGAGGCTGGCTTCAGGAATATCCCGCTCTTGCCCGTCAGGGCAATTCATGCAATCATGGCAAATAACGGTTGGCAGGCAGGTTCAGGCATGAATACAACAGACGAATTGATACACTATCTTCCAGGCTATGACAGCAACAGGAAATGGGGCCTGTGCGTTTCCGCCATTGGATCGGCATCCATCCCGCCCCGCGGGAAATACCCTGTGGTCCAGTTCAGGAAGACAAAACTAAGCTGGCAAAGGGGAAGAACTCTCAACCAGTTCGCTTTTATTTACATTTCCAGCGGCAGCGGCATTTTCGAATCCGCAAAGACTTCCAGGATCGAAATTACACCAGGCAGTGTCATCATCCTTTTCCCGGGAGTCTGGCACAGGTACCGCCCGCTCGGAAAAACAGGATGGGATGAGCACTGGATCACATTCGAAGGCGAATACGCCGATAATCTACGAAAACGCGGCGTCCTTAACCCGTCAAAGCCTGTCATGCAGATAGTCCATAAAAGACAAATCCTTGAAACCATCCAGCATCTCTTCGATGTTGTATTCGCCGAGAAGGCAGGTTTCCAGCAGCGCGCAGCCGCCTCAACAATCCAGCTGCTGGCCGAAGCACACGCAATGGCCCAGCACCACGGAACCGACAACCAGCGCATCCTGGAACTTGTCGAGAACGCTAAAGTCATTATCCTGAAGAACATCAACCAGCCAATCGACCTGAAGGAACTGGCCAGGAGCCTCAACATGAGCTACCCGTGGTTCCGGCACACCTTCAAGCAGCAGACCGGCATCTCGCCGGGCCGTTACCACCTGGAACTCAGGATAAACCGCGCGAAACGCCTCCTCGTGGAAACAGACCTCCCGGTAAAGAATATCTCTGATGACTTAGGCTTCTCCTCGCAGTATTATTTCTCACGCATGTTCAACCGGGTAACAAGGCTTTCGCCAGTCGCCTTCCGGAAACAGCATATATGACAAGAACCTATCTCAAAATTGGTTTTGGCCACGGCACTGCGAGTTCTGCCCTGAGCGCAAGGCACCGGCAAGGGGTCAATACCCTCAGCGGTCTTGGCCCCTTGCCGGGAACGCCGCGTCAGGGCAGAACTCGCAGTGCCCATGAGGGTTGCGCATCTTTTTGTGCGGGGCGGCGTTGTGCACGCAGGGGAAATACCGCCTTGGGTATTCCCTCCTGCGTGCCCGCCTTGCCCAGCGCAAAAATCTGTGCAATCGTGGTTCAATCCAATTTTGAGATAGGTTCTAGTTAATTACACTTGTCTCTTTATCCGTCTCATCCGCGTAATCCGTGGTTAAATTCCTTCTATATGGACTCGCCCTGGATTTCGCTTCGGATTCCGGGCTGCCACCGGCGCCATCATATAGTGCATCTAAAACATCAGAATGTGCATTGCAGCAAATCCATACCGGGGCTATTATTAAGAGCAATGAAACTGTCGCTTCTTGACTGGTCAATCATAGCCATCTACGCGGTAGTCGTTATAACTGTGGGACTGCTCGCCGGACGAAAGCAGACAACCAGCGAGGGATATTTCCTCGCCGGACGCCGCCTGCGATGGCCATTTATCGGCGCCTCGATCTACGCGGCAAACATTTCCACCGAACATTTCGTAGGTCTCGCCGGCTGCGGATACGCCACCGGCCTGGCATTCGGCGCTTACGAGTGGATCGCCGTCTTCTGCCTTGTCCCGCTGATCATGCTGTTCCTGCCATTCTACATAAAAAACAAAATATACACCGTTCCGGAGTTCCTGGAGCGTCGCTTCGGCTCAGGGGTCCGCCTGTGCTTCTCCGGATTCATGATACTGCTTTCCGTCCTGGCAAAGATATCCATCTCGCTCTGGGCGGCCTCTGTCGTGTTCCACGACATCCTCGGATGGGACCAGATGGTTGTTATATGGGTGGTCGGGCTGGTAACGGCCCTGTACACGATGAAAGGCGGACTTAGCGCTGTCGTGTTCACCGATGCCATCCAGTCAACAGTGCTGATCATAGCCGCCATTATAATGACCGCTATCGGCCTGCACGAAGTCGGGGGCATCGAGGTATTGAAGGCGAAACTTGATCCTGTAATGTTTTCAATGGTCAGGCCGGCCACCGATCCTGACCTGCCCTGGCCGGGAGTGTTTATCGGCGTGTTCTTCGTGGGAACTTTCTATTTCTCGATGGACCAGGTGCTGGTGCAGAGAGTGTTTGCAGCAAAGAACCTCAACGAGGGCCGGCTCGGCGCCACGTTCTGCGCGTTCCTGAAAACATTGAATCCAATCATACTCGTCGGCCCCGGTCTCATTGCGGCAGTTCTCTATCCTGCAGCACTCCATCCGGAACTGGCAAAGAACCAGGATCTCGCTTATCCGATGCTGCTCAAGAACCTGATGCCCGCCGGCCTGCTTGGCCTGACCATTGCCGGCATTACCGCAGCGCTGATGGGCCACCTGAGCGCCACCTACAATTCTATCGCCACACTTGTAACACGCGACTTCTACCTCAAGCTGCGCCCGGAAGCCGACCAGCCCCGGCAAATACTTGTCGGAAGGATTGCGGTTCTTTCGGTCTTTGTACTGGGCGCACTGTGGGCGCCGATGATCGGGCACAGCAAGTCCATGTTTGTCTACCTCCAGACTGTCTCGTCATACCTGATGATGCCGTTCGCAGGCATTTTCCTGTTCGCCGTGCTCTGGCGGCGAGCCAACGCACAGGGCGTTCTGGCCTGCATGGGTACGGCCCTGGTGCTGTGCCCGCTGATGATGTGGAATAGCCAGCGTCATTTCATTCCTTTCCTTGACCACCCCCTGCTCAAACACTGGCTGCACAGCGCAATGCTCGTGGCATTAATCTGCATGGCGGTCCTTGTGGTTGTCACCATGCTGACCGCGCCACCGCCGCCGGAACAACTGGTGAACACCACGGTGCATGGATTATGGGGCAGGAACCGCGACACTGAAGCCGAAGCCATGCTCAACCAGAAGGTCTTCTTCCTCAAAGACTACCGCCTCTGGCTGACCATCGTATGCGCCGGCACCGCCTTGGCCTGGTACATAATGCGGTAAATTCAAAGAACGGCACAAAAGTGCAGAGCAGGAAATGATTAAATGACACCACGTGAAAATCTGTTGAGTCTGTATCGCCGCAGGGGATTCGAACAGGCACCGGTCTGCTTCAATTTCTGCCCCAGCCTGGAAAACGAATTCAAGAAACAGCATCCCGGCATGGAATATGCCGAGTACTACCAGTTCCCGATGCGGCTCATAACCGATCCGGGGTTCCCGTGGATTGCCGAGATCCCTGGATTTGTCCCGGCACGGAAATGGGATTACGGCAAATACTATGATCCGCCGATCGCACCCGGCGCACGGATGGATATCTGGGGCGTCGCCCATGAACCAGGCGGCGCCGCCGCAAAACACATGACGCATATGCGTCATCCGCTTGAACGGCTGGAAACAATGGACCAGTTCAGGAACTATCCCTGGCCGGACTTCGAAAAGGCGGACTGGTCATTCGTCAAACGCGAAGTGGCGCAGATCCAGTCAAAAGGTCTGGCCGCACAGGTGTGGATGGAATGCACCATATGGGAAGTCGCCTGGTACCTGAGGCGCATGGACCTTATGATGCTGGACATCGCCATGGAAGATGAGAAAGCCGTGTTCCTCCTCGACAAGCTCACAGGTCTCGCATGCTACCGCGCCAGGATTTTCGCCGAAGCCGGAACCGATATCCTCGCGCTGGGTGACGACATAGGCATGCAGTCATCAATCATGATGTCGAAGGAGATGTACCGCACCTGGCTAATGCCGCGACTCAAGAAGGTGATAGACGCGGCAAAGTCCGTGAAACCTGACATCATTATCCAGTATCACTCATGTGGTTATGTCCTGCCCCTGATAGATGATTTGATCGAGGCCGGCATAGATGTGCTCAATCCGGTCCAGCCGGAATGCATGGACGTGGGTGAAGTTCTTCGGAAATTTGCCGGGCGGCTTTCATTCAACGGCACACTTGGCACACAGACAACTATGCCGTTCGGAACGCCGGACGAAGTGAGGGCCATAACACGGCACAACCTGGAACTTGCCGGAAAGAACGGCGGCCTGCTGTGCTGCCCCACCCATATGCTGGAACCGGAAGTGCCATGGGCCAATATCGAAGCATATGTCGATACCTGCCGCCAGTGGCGTCAGAACTGAATTCCTTCACGGAATATCACAGCTGCAATTACTTCTTCTCCGCCGCCTGGGCGGTAAGATTCAGCAGACCGCCGGCAAGCAGTATTTCCTTCTGCCTGTCGGAAAGAACGGCACGAACCGGCACATCACTCTCCCTGCCGGGGGCTTTGACCTTAAGTATGCACTTGCCGTCACCCTTCACCGCTTCGCGGATTCCGGCAACGGACAGAGTGTCGCCCTGCGACACCTTCTCGACGTCTCCGGCCTTGTCAAACTTCAAGGGCACAATACCGAAGTTTATCAGGTTGGCCAGATGTATCCGTTCAAATGACTTTGCAACCACTGCCTTGACGCCCAGGAACATCGGGCACAGTGCCGCATGTTCGCGGCTTGATCCCTGTCCGTAGGAGTCACCGGCAACAATAAAGTTATGCTGTCCGGCGTCCCTGTTTTTCGCAGCCCGCTGGGCAAACTCGGCGTCAACGCCTTCAAACACGTACTTGGAATACGCTTCCACGTTGGACCTGAATTTCAGGCGCTGGCCTGCCGGCATAATGTGGTCGGTGGTGATTTTATCCCCGACCTTGATGGTTGCAACACCTGCCAGGTTTTCGGGCAGCGGCTCATTCTTCGGCACGGTCCCGATGTTGGGGCCCCTGACGATCTTCACCTGGGCACCGTCAGCCGGAGGTTTGATGAACATCGAGTCATCGATGAGGAAACTCTTCGGCTGTTTAACCCGGGGATACTTCAACTCTTCGAGCGCCCTCGGGTCCACTACGCGCCCGTACAATGCCGCAACAGCGGCAATCTCAGGACTTACAAGGTAAACACCCGCAGTCTTCGTCCCCGAGCGGCCTTCAAAATTCCTGTTGGACGTCCTAAGCGAGACACCATTTGTCGGTGGAGACATTGAATTCCCAATGCAGAAACCGCATGCATTCTCCAGGATCCTGGCGCCAGCCAGGATCATTATTTCAAGCATGCCTTCCTGCGCCATCATCTCAAGAACCTGCCTGGACCCGGGGGCTATCCCGAGGCTGACCGAGGGGCTGATTTTCCGGCCCTCGAGTATCTTGGCAACGGTCTTCATGTCACGGTACGAAGAGTTGGTGCAGGAACCTATCAGCACCTGTTCGACCTTCTTGCCTGCCAGCGAAACAATTGTTGCTATGTTTCCCGGCGAATGCGGCGTCGCGGCAAGTGGTTCAATCTCAGCCAAATCAATCTTTTCAATGTGGTCATACTTTGCGTCGGGATCGGCGACAATCTCGCGCCAGCACTCACCCCTGCCCTGGGCCTCGAGAAAAGTCTTTGTCACCTCGTCGCTTGGAAACACCGACGCGGTGACACCGCACTCGGCGCCCATGTTGGTAATAGTTGCGCGTTCCGGCACATCAAGATGCTTGATCCCGGGTCCGCCATATTCAAACACGCAATCAACATTCCCCTTCGTGGAAAATACTTCCAGGACCTTGAGTATCACATCCTTGGCGCTCACCCAGGGTTTCAGAGATCCCTTGAGTTCAATCCTGACAACTTTCGGCGCGACAAGATTGAACGGCCCCCCGGCCATTGCAACAGCCACATCTATTCCCCCCGCGCCGATTGCAAGCATCCCGAGCCCGCCGCCGGTAGGCGTGTGGGAATCAGAACCGAGCAGTGTCTTTCCCGGCACACCAAAGCGCTCCAGGTGAAGCTGGTGGCATATCCCGTTGCCTGGCCGTGAAAAAACAGCGCCGTATTTTGCCGCTGCAGACTGCAGAAAAGCGTGGTCATCGGCATTCTCAGGACCTATCTGGATCGTGTTGTGGTCAACATAACTGACGGCAACCTCGCTGTTGACCTTCTTGAAGCCCATTGCCTCGAACTGCAGATAGGCCATTGTGCCAGTGGCATCCTGAGTGAGGGTCTGGTCTATCTTGATGGCTATTTCCCTGCCGGCAATCAGTTCCCCCGCAACCAGGTGTTCCTTCAATATTTTCTCAGCAACATTCAATCCCATATTCTCCTCCATCATCTTTCTCTTTCAATCTGCAATCTGAGATCTGAAATTTGAGATCTCTTTATATATGGTCCCCGGCCTTATCCGCAATAATCGTATCTACCGGACGCGAGCCTGTATCGGCCTGAGGATAGTCCAAAGTATAGTGCAGCCCCCGGCTCTCTTTCCTCGCCTGGGCAGAACGGATGATCAGTTCCGCCACGGCCGCGATATTGCGCAGCTCCAGTATGTCGTGGTTTACAAGGTAATCCAGGTAATACTGGCGTATTTCCTGCCGGAGCGTGTGAATCCGCCGCGCGGCACGTTCAAGCCTCTTATTGGTACGGACAATGCCGACATAGTCCCACATGCAGGTCCGTACTTCGTTCCAGTTATGCTCCACAACAATGGTCTCATCGCTGGGAACAGCATCACCGTATTCCCAGTCAGGGATCTTAAGTTTCGTGCAGTCCTGGTTGCGCGGCATTGACGCTATGGTCCTGGACATTTCATGGGAACACACCAGCGCCTCAAGCAGTGAATTGCTTGCCAGGCGGTTCGCTCCGTGCAGCCCGGTGCACGCCACCTCGCCGCACGCGAAAAGCCCCACCAGCCCCGTCGCGCCGTTGACCTCCGCTTCAATGCCTCCACAGAAATAATGGGCCGCCGGAACAACCGGTATCAGGTCCGTTGCCATGTTGATCCCGAAACTCAGGCAGGCTGCGTAAATGTTAGGGAATCGTTCCCGGGTGAATTTCTCGGGTTTATGCCTGATATCCAGGAACATGCATGGCGCGCCGCTTGACTTCATCTCCTGGTCAATCGCCCTGGCCACGATATCCCTCGGCGCGAGCTCGCCACGGCTGTCATACTTGCCCATGAATTCATAACCTGAAGCGTCAACCAGTTTTGCGCCCTCACCGCGCACAGCCTCGCTGATGAGGAATGATTTGGCTTTTGGATGATAAAGACATGTCGGGTGAAACTGGATAAACTCCATGTTCTTGATCGGCACGCCGGCACGCCAGGCAACGGCAAAGCCGTCGCCGGTCGCTATGTCCGGATTGCTGGTATAAAGGTAGACCTTGCCGCCTCCACCAGTAGCAAGAATCACGAATGGAGCCCTCACCGCCATGATCTCCCCTGACACGCGTTCCTGTATATAGGCCCCGCAGCACCGGTTGTCGCCGGACAGCCCGAGCCAGCCGGTGGTTACAAGGTCGATCACCATGCAGTGCTCGAGGATGGTAATATTCTTTTCAGCGTGAACCCGCTGGAGGAGTAGTTCCTCAATTCGCCTTCCGGTTATGTCCCCGGCATGCAGAACCCTGCGCCGGGAATGGCCGCCCTCCTTGCCCAGGTCATAGCCACCCTCGGTACTCTCCGCGAAAACCAGCCCCAGCTTCTCAATCTCGGCAATACGTTCCGGCCCGGCACTCACAATCTTCCGTACGACATCCTCGTCACACAGCCCGGCGCCTGCCACGAGGGTGTCCCTGATGTGCTCTTCAAAACTGTCTTCAGATGCCACCACGCAGGCAATACCGCCCTGCGCATAGTTGGTATTGCTGTCCGCACGGTCCTTCTTGGTGACAATCAGAACCCTGCCATGCTTGCAGAGATGGAGCGCTGACATCAGCCCGGCAATGCCGCTTCCAACGATAAAATAGTCACAATCAATAATCTTCATAAAACCTGGTGATGTTCTCGCCGCTGGCCCGCCTTGTCAATAACAAGTATGACTTCCTGGTCTCATTGACGGCTCGCGGGTACGCTCGCCCTCCCAACCCGACAAATGCAGATATATCTTTCTTCGGGGGGGCGAGGCTACCATGGGCCGGCGTAGCTTCAGAGCGAAGACGCCCGACGAGCCGCTGCAAATCCAGGCATAATTTCCGTTAAATACACTTTTCATCAATCACGGAGAAATGATACTAGAAAGAGCTCTAAGTGACGTTTTAAACAACAGGAGATTATCATGAATCTGATCAAAGTTCCCCTGGCTTGCCTTATTTCCTTCGCATTAACCGCCACTGTTGCCCAGTCCTGGCAGGTGGCGCCGCCCGACGAACCTATGAGCGTGTGGTTCGACAAACCCGGCAATTCATTCCATGAATCATGTGTCCTGGGAAACGGCCGCCTTGGCGCAATGGATTTCGGGGGAGTCAACAGCGAACGCATCGCGCTCAATGAGTCTTCTCTCTGGTCCGGCGGCCCATACGACGGCAACTACTACGACGGTTACAAATGCCTTCCTGAAGTGCGCGAGAAACTCTTCTCCGGCGACACTGCCGCGGCCTGGGGCGCGCTCGCAAAGGGTTTCCATTACGCCCCCGGCATCGCCGGCTGGGGTGACATCAACCAGTTCGGCTGCTACCAGACACTCGGCGACCTGACCATCACAGAAAAGAGCCAATCACCCGGTCAAGCTGCAGATTATCGCCGCGACCTCAACCTTATGACCGGCGTCGCCACTACAAAATACGCGAAGGACGGAATCACTTTTACCCGCGAACTGCTTGTGTCCAAGCCCGATGAAGTTATTGCGCTGAGGCTCAAGGCCGATAAACCTGGCTCGCTTTCATTCACCGCCGCGCTGTCACGTAAACAGGATGCGACAACCCGCGTCGACGGTAATTTCCAGGTAATGGAAGGACAGTTGAAATTCAACAAACCGGGAGGTGGCGGCCAGGGAATGCGTTACCAGGCTCTTCTGGGTGCAAACGTAAAAGGCGGCAAGGTCACAGCAACCGACCAGGGACTGGTCATAGAGGGCGCCGACGAAGTCACGCTCATAGTGTCCGCCGGCACCGACTGGGTCAACAAGGAGTTTACCGTTCTTGCACGCAAGCGTTTCGATGCCGCACTGGCAAGGTCTTTCGACAAGATACGTGACGGTGCCGTGGCCGATCACCGCAGTTTCATGGAACGCGTAAAGCTGGTTCTTCCTGAAGGTCCAAATGCCAAACTCCCCACACCCGAACGGGTAAAAAAACAGGAAGGCTCTCCGGATCCTTCGCTGGCGGCCCTTTATTTCCAGTTCGGCCGTCACCTCGTCGTTTCAGGTTCCCAGCCCGATTCGCAGCTGCCTACAAACCTTCAGGGTATCTGGGCCGAGGAATACAGCACGCCGTGGCGCGGCGACTTCCACAGCAATATCAACCTCCAGATGAACTACTGGCCTGTAGAGACGGCAAACCTGTCCGACTGCCACATGCCGCTGATGCGGTTTATCAAAAACGTCGTACCGGAGGGCCAGAAGACTGCGAAGGCCTACTTCAATGCGCCAGGCTGGCTTGCCTTTCATACACAGAATCCGTGGTACGACACAGCGCCAAGTTACCTCCCGGCCTGTATTGGACCAACCTGCGGCGCCTGGCTGTCCCAGCACATCTGGATGCATTACGAGTTTACTCAGGACAAAAAGTTCCTGGCTGAATACTACCCGGTCCTGCGCGGCGCCGCCGAATTCATGCAGGCCATGCTGGTCGAGCATCCCAAGACCCACGAGCTGGTGGTCATGCCGTCCAACTCACCCGAAAACAGCTATGCCTATACCGACAAGGATGGCAAGAAACAGCGTACCGCCGTCTGCATCGGCGCCACATTTGACCAGCAGATCACCCGCGATCTCTTCAAGAATACCGCCGCGGCAGCACGCATTCTCGGCATTGACAAGGACTTTGCCAAAACTCTTGACGCCAAAAGGGAAAAACTTGCACCCACCCGCGTAAACGCTGAAGGCCGCATAATGGAATGGATGGAGGACTTCGAGGAGACCGAGGTACATCACCGCCATGTTTCACACCTCTGGGGACTTCATCCCGGCACAGAAATCAATCCTTCGATCCCTGAACTTTTCAAAGGCGCCCGCCTTTCGCTCGAACGGCGCGGTGATGCATCCACAGGCTGGTCCATGGCATGGAAGGCCAATTTCTGGGCGCGCCTGCACGACGGCAACCGCGCCGAGAAACTGCTGGCCATGCTGATCCAGCGTGGCGCGCCGAACCTATTCTGCCTCCACGCGCCGTTCCAGATTGACGGCAATTTCGGCGGCTGTGCGGCAGTGCCAGAAATGCTGCTCCAGAGCCAGGAAACCACCAAGGACGGAGAGCCCGTTCTCGATCTTCTGCCAGCCCTTCCGGCTTCATGGAACTCAGGCAAGGTCGCCGGACTCCGCGCCCGCGGTAACTTCCAGGTTGATATTGAATGGAAGGACGGCAAGGTCACATCCTACCGCATTGCCTCCAGCGACAGGCGCAAAGTCACCGTCCGCGTCAACGGCGAAACCAAGACTGTTAAAGCCGAAAGACTGTAAGGCATAGCAACCCCTCACGGCCCTTACGGTCACCTTCTTAAGAGAGAGGAAGACATCTTAACCTCGCCCTTTAGGGGAGAGGTCGGTCCGACTTTGCACCGGGTAAGGGTAAACTGACACATCAATTATCCATCACCATTTCGGCGGCTTCTTTCAGCCCGAACTTTCTGCGTTCGCGGATATGGGCCTTAATATCCACCACAATCTTCAGGAGTACCAGCAAAAGCAGGGCATAAACCGGGGCGCCAAGCACTTTCGCAAGTAAACCGCCAAACAATATCGTAAGATGAAGCACCACCACCCTGGCATACGGACCAGCCATCAACATGTCCAGTGACGCGGTTTTGTATTCTCCCTTTCCAATATAGTTCCAGAAGAAGGAAACGCCGTGGCTGATGACCAGCGCTATTACCGGGCCGAAAAGATTCTGCTCCCTGAAAACATTCCAGACCTGCAGGAACTCCAGCGAGCCGCCCTTGGAGAAACCTCCGCCGAACATACCGAACACGAAAATCCCGTGGACAAACGTAAACATGCCGTAGTGAAAACAGAAGAACGGGATCAGGAACAGCTTGCCCAGCCACTTCAGGATACTGCCGGGCTCAGCCGCAAGGAATTTCAGCACATTGAATACGCCGATGATTACATTCTCGAACCAGAAGAACAGGATGACAGGGAAAACCGTCCATCCGAAATACAGGACCCCGTAAACCGGCGCCAGGTTGGCCAGGACCATCACAACAACCGGAACCGTAAGCCACTCCTGCCTTCCACCTGTTCCGTTCTTCAAATCTGCATCCATAGCACGAATCATTGTCCTGCTTAATTCTTAATTATACTGGACAGCTCAACCCGGGGATGTTCATTCAGTTTTGACTCTTTCCGCCCGGTCAGCAGCTGCCACCAGAGGTGCACATTGGCAGCCACAATCAGAAGGACAAGGAACATAAAGAATGCAGTTACTACTATATCCACCTGGTTATTGAAAATCTGTGTCTTTAAGTCGCTGACAGCTTGAGGAAGGACGGCAGTCAGCAGTTTCGCGCGGAAGCCCTCTATCGCAGGAATAAAACCCGCCGCATTGGCAGAAAAAATTTTCTGCACCCCTGCAGTCATCGTAACCGCCAGGAGAAAAGACATCGGGACCAGCGTCACCCAGGCGAACCTGGCCCGCTCCATCTTGATCAGCACTGTAGTTGCAAGCGAAAGAGCAATCACGGCCAGAAGCTGGTTCGCTATTCCAAAGATCGGCCACAGGGTGTTTATCCCGCCCAGCGGATCAATGACCCCCTGGTAAAGGAACCAGCCCCATGCCGCCACAAAAAGCACACTGGTGGTAATGATGGAGAAGTTTGAACCTGTGTCACCAAGCGGTTTCCAGACATGCCCAAGCATGTCCTGCAGGAGGAACCGCCCCACCCTTGTGCCGGCATCTATGGTCGTGAGAATGAAAAGGGCCTCGAACATTATGGCAAAGTGGTACCACAAGGACATCAGCGCCTTGCCTCCAAAAGCCTTTGCAAACATCTGCGCCATTCCAACGGCAAAAGTCGGAGCCCCGCCTGTCCGGCTGCACATTGTCTTTTCGCCAATGTCCTTCGCCATCTGGTCCATCTCTTCGGCTGTCACCGCAAAACCGGCCTTTGAGACCTTCTCGACAACAGCCATGGTCTTCAACTTAAGAACATCCGCCGGCGCCTTATCCTGCAGAACCACCGCCGCAACCTCTGCCTTCGTGTTGATGGCAAAATACTGGCCAGGCTCAAGAATGGTTGCCGCGATGAGGGCCATTACACCAACCGCCATTTCAGTGATCATTGCGCCATAGCCTATACTGCGCACCGTGCTTTCACGCGTTACCATCTTGGGCGTGGTCCCGCTGCTTATCAGAGAGTGAAACCCGGATATCGCCCCGCAGGCGATGGTTATGAACACGAACGGAAAGACCATTCCTGAGACGACCAGCCCCTTGCCGAAAATAAAAGGAGTCAGTTTCGGCATCTGGATCGACGGAGCAACCCAGATGATGGCGAGCATGAGCCCGACGATTGTACCGATCTTCATGAAAGAACTCAGGTAATCGCGCGGTGCCAGCAGGAGCCACACAGGCAGTATCGAGGCTGCAAGCCCGTAAAGAATCAGGGACCAGGCAATGAAAGGCTCGGAGCGCGTGAAAATTGCGGACCATAACGTGGACATGGAAACGTACTTGCCGCCCCAGATTACCAGCAGGAGCAGGACAACACCGATGGCGGAAACTTCCAGCACCTTGTGCGGCCTGAGAAACCGCAGGTAGCATCCCATTAACAATGCGATCGGGATGGTCATGGCAATGGTGAACAGGCCCCAGGGACTTTCTGCAAGGGCTTTCACCACGATCAGACTCAAAACCGCGATCAGGATGACCATTATGCAGACAATGCTCACCAGCGCTATTATTCCGGCAGGAGTGCCCACCTCATCCTTCACCATCTGGCCAAGCGATTTGCCGCCGCGCCGCATTGAGCAGAACATTATGACCGCGTCATGCACGGCGCCGCCAAGTACTCCGCCAACCAGCAGCCAGAGCATTCCGGGCAGATAGCCGAACTGGGATGCCAGTACCGGCCCGGCCAGCGGGCCTGCACCTGCAATGGCGGCAAAATGATGACCGAACACAATCCATTTATTCGTCGGAACAAAATCCTTGCCATCTTCACGGGTATAAGCCGGTGTTGCGCGGGTATCATCAAGCGTCAACACCTTAGCGGCCAGCCACTTGCTGTGGAAGCGGTAACTGACCATGAAAAAACATACGGTGGCCGTTACAAACCAAAGTGCGTTGATCTTCTCACCCTGGTTTAGCGCCATGAAGGCAACTGAGCCAGCGCCCACGAGTGATAGCACCACCCAGAAAAGAATCGAAAGAAATTTCTTCATGTTCCGCCTTCCCTGCCAACTTAAAATATTTCATTTATCACCCGGCAAAAGCATAATCAAGAGCATAAGTTCAGGGGGCGTTTTTTACTGCAGAACACCTTGACGATACGGTGCAATTCCGGGTACTTTACTGCAATTGATTTCAGGAAAATATAACTGAAAGAACTACTATGGATATGCTGTCAATGTACACTTCCGAAGAGCTGGCGGAGATGCTTTATATCCGGAGGCAGATCGAAGAGCTCCAGAAAAGATACGACGCTATTGTAAACAAAGCCGGCAAGCCGGCTCAGGGACCCGCTCCTGCAGCAACTCACGCATCTCTTGTGCCGCCTCCTCCGCCACCACCAGCACCGCTTCATTTCGCGCCAGCGACTCCTCCTCCGCCGGTTGCTCCTGCTCCAATCCCGGCTCCGGTCCCCGTATTTACGCAGGCGCCTGCTCCAGCACCAGCTTACTATCCACCCCCGGTTATGCAGCCAGCCGTGCAGCCGGTAATGCAGCCTGCAGCACCCGCACCGGTACCCCAGATGCAGCCGGCCCATCACGCCCATGCGCCGGCCATTAAACCGATAGCCGGTGGACACGGAAAAGGAAAACCTGCACCCAGTCCCTTCTTTAAAGCTGGAGCCGGTCCTGTGCCAAAGCCCGGATCACAGAAAGCTTTCCAGAGCCCGATAGCAATTCCGGGAATGAAACAGGGAGCACCGGCTGCGCCACAAAGCGTCAGCTCATCCAGCTACCAGAAGATTCGGGAATTTGCCGTCGCCGCCCTGTCACAGGCCGGAAAACCGCTTACTTTCGACAACGTGTTTGATAAAATTTCAGAGGCAGGTTGCCCCCTGCCTTCCGACAAGGCGAAAGTTGTCGTGCGCAAGGTTCTGTGCAACAGCCCTGACGTATTCACCGTCACAAACAAGGGACTTTACACTATCAGCGAAGGCTATGTTCCTCCGCCTCCCTCACAGGCTCCAATCCAGTATGATTCTCAAGTTCAGCCGCTTGCGCCGGTTCCTGTTATGCAGCCGGTCTATCAACAGCCAGTCCAGCAGGTTGTACAACCGCAGCCGGTTATTGCCCCCCAGCCAATCATCCAGCAGCAACCCATCATTCAGCAACAGGCGCCTGTACCGCCGCCTCAGCCGGTGATTCAACAGCCGGCTCCGGCACCTCAACCGGTTACTGCTCCGCCAGTTCAGCCACCTACTCCACCGCCACCGCCACCGCCTCAGCCGGTCATGCCGGCTCCAACGGCCACTCTCCAGCCAGAACCGGCGCCAATTCCTGCGAGGAAGCCGGCTCAACCGGCAGCGCCGCCGGCACCCATGCCGCCGCTTGATACTGTGGCCCGCAAAGCGATCACATCTTCAGGCAGCGGATCCATCAGGGAAGGCGCGACAGCTGCGATCATTAACGCTGGAAGGCCTCTCAGCCTCGACGAAGTGTTTGAGAAATTGAGAACCGAAGGTTATCGGTTGCCGCCGCACAACGCAAAAGATGTGGTAAAGACCGTCCTCAACAACAAAGAGTTGTTCAAAGTAGTGGAAAACGGCAGGTATCTTCCGATAAAAGATCAGCCCTGAACAGCCCAACGCATTGTCTGTCCCGCTGCGTTTACACGTTCAGCACGAACTCCCTGGAAAAAGAAAATCCAGGAAACGCTTTGCCACCTCATAACCTTCCGGCGGCGAAATAGCCAGGTCCGGGCTCAATTCCATAACCCGGTAACGCCCGTTCGCCCGGTCATAAAGAAAATCTATGCCAAGAACCGGTATCGCCACAATCCGGGCAATCTTCCTCGCCGCCTCCACCAGCCGCCTGTCGACTTTACCGGTGACAACCTCAACGGCACCACCGGTATGATAGTTGGTATTCCTGCGAACCAGGACCACGGCGCCTGCAGCCGGCACACTCCTGTAAGTCATTCCCTCCGCGGCAAGCGCCCTCTCCGTCTCACGGTCAAAAGGAATCCTGTGACTCGGATCCACCTTTGCCTCCCGCCTGTTAAAAGCCGTTATCAGCTCCCGCAAAGTATTCCTGCCATTGCCAGTAACTGCCGCAGGACTGCGCTTTATCGCCGCCACATACCTGCAATTAACAAATATAAGCCGGTAATCTTCGCCTTGAACACACTGCTCAAGCAGAATCTCATCTTCACATTTGCGCGCAGTACCGATTGCATATTTAAGCTCATCCACAGTCCGGACAGACATTGAAACACCGCGCCCGCCCCACTGCGAAGCCGGTTTCACCACAATGCATTTGTGTTTCTTAAGAAATACCCTGGCCCGCCGCAGGCTCACGAAAGGCTCCTGGACAGGGACAGGGAAACCGTTTTTACGCAGCAGCGAATTTGCGGAACCCTTGTTCTGCGCAAGCAGGAAGCTGGCCGCGCCAACCTCGTCAGTAAGCGCGTTGAAACACCGGACACTGCGCCGGCCCTTCCGGAGAACAAACACCGGCATCCGTTCGTCGAGGACCTCGATCTTTATTCCGCGCCTCCTGGCCTCATCTGTTATCGTAGTGGTGTAAATGCTTTTCATTTCAGACGCCGTTCTTCCTGTGGGCTGGGAACACCGTTGCCCCGTAGTCTTTTCTCTATCTCGCGGCCCAACGGTATGGGCCGCCCACATTAAACAAGCATTACTCCCATTTATTACGCTCTTCTTCTCACCGGTAAGTTACACCGGGATAGAGCAACTCGAGACTAACCCTGAAAATCGGGGAGAATATCGCGGGAAAAATATTCCACGCGATGATTATCCCCACCCATGTAAACGCCGGCTGGTGCATCAGCTGCCTGTATTTGAAAGTGAGTTCATTGCTGAGGAATAATGGCAGGATGCCGGCTCCGTCAAGAGGAGGAACGGGAATCAGGTTAAAGATTGCCAGGATCAAGCCGAGGGAAAAGAGCATGCTAAGGAACATCGCCACTGCCTGCCATATGCCTTCCCTCGCCGCTGACGCAACCGTGGCGTAACCGGGGTGAACCGGGAAATCAAAAACTCCAAACCTGTACCCGGCGTGTATAAGGATTCCAGCCACGACGGCTGTAAGCAGGTTCGATACCGGCCCGGCAAGCGCCATCAAAGCCGCACGCTTCGGATAACGCTGTGCCCAGTAAGGATCATACGGCGCACTTGCATAACCGAACGGCCACTGGCCACGGGACAGGATCAGGGAGAGTATCGGTAGAACAACCATGCCAAACGGCTCGCGCCTGATATGGGGTATGGGATCGATTGAAACCTGCCCGCCGGAGTGCGCAGTCAGGTCACCGCCAAGCTTGGCAGCCCAGGCATGTGCTGCTTCATGCAGCGTCACACAGAAAATAAAAGCCACGTACCAGAATACACCAGTAACTATTAATTCCAAAACCTGCTCCCTCCTGCAATGTACACCAGATTACTTCCCCAGGGTTTTATTAACCCCGCAGGTAATACCTGGGGACAAATTGTGCTAAAAGAACCGCAATTATTCCAGCACTAATGTACCCGGCACTGAACGCCAGGAGGGCTGTAACGTAGAAAACACACCATAACCAGAGTTGTATTCTTTCGCCCGGGAATACTGCTTCGAGGCGGTCGCGCTTCCAGCGCCGGAGAGCCGACCATGTTGCGGCTATGACCGCAACTCCTATTCCCCAGTAATAAATAACAACAAGGATGAAGACGAACGGAGGGATCTTTCCTCCCGTTGTCACGGATATGCCTGCCGCAGGCTGCTGCGTAAGGAAAAAGCAGATTGCGGATTCCCCAAGGTAAGGGGCATGCGCCTGGCTAGACAGGATGCGGGGCCCCAGCATCGTCCCGTCCAGCAGTGGCCAGCACGACGCCAGCACTTGTGCCGTGAGCACAAAGGCATGATCAAACCTGCCGTTTGCACGTGCCGCGGCCACCCCGAAAGCATCCGCAGCGGGACTGAACCCGGCAATAATCGGGCCTGAATCAATGTCAAAGGTATAGTTAAGACCGGGCAGGTCATTTGGAAACTCCCTGAAGCCTTTCGCCCACCACTTGTCCTGCCAGAAATATTTCTCGTACGCGGCATACCACCTGGCACCGGCTTCAGGCCAGAGATCAGGAGTGAAAATCAGGACCCACGAGTTGCCGGTACCGCGCGAACAGCGGTACCTGTCCCCGAAATACTCCGGAAGAAAGGTGCCGGTCGCCGAATCCATGACAAAAGGCGGCAGTCCCCGTCCATCAAGCATCCGCCCTTCAAAACCGCGGATCGCCCTGTCAACAAAAGCGCTGTTATCAATTCCCAGCAGCTGGCTGGCTTCCTTGATCCAGGCGATTGAAGCCAGGACATCTATCGGATAACACTCGGCCGGGTAATCATCCAGCACACCATGTTTTGATTTATCCAGGTCTGCCGCAAGCGTCAATGTCTGGTCCTTCAGCACATCAAGATATTTCCCGTCACGTGTGATCTTCTCATGGCTCGTTATCGCGCGGATAATAAGCGACCTGAAGAAGACATTTTCACGGTGCATATAATTCCTGCCCCAGTGCTGTTTAACCCAGGTGTGATGAACCGGGTCCATCACGAGGTCAATTGCCGCGTCAATCGTCCCGCGCGCATATACACGCGGCGCAACCCGCGAGAGGCCATGGTCCTTTTCCCACTCCCTCTGGAGGTTCTCCGTTGCCATCAGGTAAAATACGCACCCGAACATCGGCCATTCCGTGCTCGGCACATCCGCAAGCTGAAGATGCGCCGCTTTTCCGGAAGCAATACGCGCCCTGGCCCATTTCTCAAATTTAGGGGACAGTTCACGGTGCATCCGCCAAGCCAGTGCAGGAACACCGGGCTTTCTTATGTCAGGCCGGCTGATCTCCTTCAGGACAAGAAATCCTGGCACAATAAAGAAATAGACAGCGGAGAGAATAATGATTGCCGTGTTTACCAGCTTGAATCTATTCAGGAAATAAATATTCCTGGTGCTGGATAATGCCCGTTCGTCCCGATCAAGAGTCTTATTCATATATTCCTCCCTTTCCCTCCCATCCTCCACCAGCGCGGACACCACTGCACATTCGAGTCCAAACGGAAGGTAGCCCGCGTAACCAAGGACAGGCATTTCAAACATGTGGAACTTTCCGACAAACGGAACAGCATAAAGCCATTTCGCAAGGCTGTAGTAGTTCCACATTTCCCAGAAGAAACCGCAGACCAGGGCAGACATCGCCAGCAGGAATATCTTCTGCCAGTCGCCGTTTCTAACTGGCGCAAAAATCGTCGGCCTGCCCCTGACTGCCTGTATAGAGGTAATGATCAACAGCGGGGAAAGCCACAGCATGGGGAAAAGATAGTCCGGCCAGAGGCCTATCCCGGCCAGCCCTGCGCCGAATAAAACCAGCACAGCGAAGGCAGTTATTTTAGGCCGCTTGACTTCAAGGTGTGTAAAATCATCAAGCCCTGCGCTGAACCGCGGGAATGTCTGCAGCAATTCGTAGGTTCCCATCACGGCCGGAAGCACCGTCGCAAACGGCAATGTTGCAAAAACAAAATACTGCAGGGCCGATAACCCTCCTACGCCCTCGTAGTACCAGTTCTGCACAAAACGGTTCAGGTACTCGAAGAACCACCAGAATGCCGCACTCAGCGGGAACAGCCGGAGAAAATAGCCGGTCCGGTCAATCATCATGCATCGTCCGGTCCGCCAGTAAGTCAGCGCGTTAATAACGAGGATATACGCGAACCAAAGCGGGCTGAATGTAAACCGCTGGAAAGGCTCAAACCATTCGAACCGGTTCCATGCCAGCACCCAGAATCCAATTCCCGCGACCAGCCCTGCCCATCCCCACCATGGAAAGAAAGAACCGGAGAACCGCAAATACGGATGTACGGGGACTTGATTCAATGAACGTAATATCCTGAAGAAAAACGGCAGGACAACGGCAAGAATGATTGCGGCAAGTGCAATGAACACAGGCCACATGAAGCCGGCATGCTGCACATGCATCGTCAGCGGCGGAAATTCGGTATAGTCGCCCAACGGCTTTTTGCCCCACCATACACCAGCGAGAGGAAGGGACAGCAGGACACACGCAGCGATCATCACCTTGATAATTTTCATATTCACCTCGTAACGGCCAGAACACTCATTAACCAGGAAGGCAGGATTTGCAGCGTTGCATTATCCCATCCATGCGGCGAAACCGCTTCAACCAGCGTGCACAGAACAGCCATTATGACAAGAACATGGAGATTACCTGTTACCGTCATATTCAGCATTATACAACCCGCGAACATTGCAAACAGACATGCAAGACATACCGCGGCTGAACCTTCCAGGCTGCGGGTGGATCGAACACCCCGGAAAGCAGGAACTTTGTAGGTATGTCGGCCAAATCTAGTACCAACCGGTTCTCCAATCGCATCGCCCAAACCTGTAGCAAGGTAACCAAACACGGCAAACTGCCCGGCAAAGATGTTCGCAGTAATCCCGCCAATCAGCGTCGCAAAGTAAGGCGCAATTATATAGTACGTTCTGTGCGGGGCATCTTTCTCTCTTGCCATCGCCTCATACAGCAAATTCCCATCTCCCATTACTATGGCTGCAAAAATGACAAGCGTTGTCATTCCGCCGAACAGGCATACCATCTTTGTCCCAAAGAAGTACTGGGTCAAGGCAACAGATCCAAATATCAGGAAATGAAAAGTCTTCCGCGAGTATCCTGTCTGCCAGCCCAGCCTCTTTTTCAGATAACCTGCCAGATAAAGACAAAGAAACGCCCAGATAATACAGATGGGGCCGCTGAGCACAATGACTTGCCATGACGGCGTATTATCGAGGAAAAACCCGATTATCTTTGTCATCAATTCACGCATCTTCGTCCTCTTCTCCTCCGCCAGCCGTGATTGCCGAATCAATTAACGTTCATCGTTATCAGGTCCATCAGCATTACTCGTCATACTTGAAATCTTTTCTGTCAGCAGGCAACCCTTATGGTCAATGGCTTCAGGAAATCCCTGCTTGAGCTGCCGGATGAGCTTCTCTGCCTCTTCGGTGTTGCCGTTTTGGAGACAGTCACAGGCCAGGTAGAACCTTGCATAAGCGCCAACCTGTACGCCATCGCCATACCAGCAGTCATTGTGTTCGCTGACCGCCCCGCGGAAGCACGTCACCCTTTCCTCGCCCTCCGACATCTGGCCCAAATAGAGCATGGCGCAGCCGGCACGGTTCGCCTTTGGGTATTTACCGACAAGCGACTTGAGATCCTGCTTGTGCTCAACACTGCCCCATTGCCTGTCACCATTCTGATACAGGCGCTCGATTTGCCTCAACTCCTCCGTGCTGAAGGTCTTCCTGTCCCGCTCCACCCGCGCTTCATATTGCCTGCGAAGCTGCGTCTGCCTTATCGAAGCCTGCGACTTCTCCAGATTCCTTACTCTGGTCTCAAGCTTCCCTATCCGATCCGCAATCTCCCCCCGCCGGTCTGTCGTAGCACAGCCCGACACAAGGATTATCAAGATTGGCCAGGATATAATCCTCAAGAGAACTGATTTACATATTCCGAGCTTTTTCATCGCATCCAAACCCAACCTTACTGTCGACAAATGCTGTTATCTTGCCGTGTATTTTACTGTTTGTTCGATTCCTGGATCTTCTGGTATTCCATCCGGACCCTCATGATCTTGATTATTGCCGCAAGGAAGCAGGCAAATCCGCAGACTGCCGCCCCAATGAACAAACCCCAGATCATCCCGACCGCAAAGGCGTATCTCACAAGCCCGGCCTCTGCATTATGACAGAATAATCCCTTCACGAATTCCGGGGATACTACCGCCACAATCGAACCAAATGCTCCGCCGGTCAGCGCCGCCACTATTGAACCAACAAGAATTATGAAGAAAAATCCCACCGCTGTTTTCGTTGTGTTTTCCGCATTCATCACTTCACTTCCTTTCTTTTTGTCAGTTTATGAATCACCCAGCCAGTTGCGTTATTGCCCTCCACAGATATTCAAAGAAATTGCACGAAAATGCGTTCGGATTCAGAAATGGCACAGGAAGATCGGGCCTGGCAAGAAACGGACTCATCAGCCATGAGAGTTCGCATCCTGCAAAACCGGTAATTAACAGCCACACCGCGAGGATACGCCATGCGATGGCCTTTTCCCCTGTTATCATCACAAGAATACGGAAGATACGGATGTTGCCTGAAATACCGGCCACTGCTATCAAGACAACATGTGCAATTAACAGGCCCTGGTATACAGGCATCAGGCACTGCCCGGCAATTGTTCCGGCACCAGGCAACCCCAGCGGTCCCGGCACCTGCAGAACAAAGAAAAGAATCACAGGGCTGAACGCGCCCAGCAGGACCGCGGTAACACTCATGCCGACAAGTATTGCCATCAGCACCTGCCGGAAAGACATCCTGGCGCCAATTAACTGGGCCAGCATGAAGTTGATTAGCGCGCTGACCACAACAACCGAGAAGAACAACATCGGCATCTTTCCCGCCGAATACACTGCCTGCAGCGGCGACCGCCACAACCCGAAGGAATATCCGTATATCGTTGTGCCTAAAATAATGTTCAGGCATGCCCCCACGCAAACCCGCCACTGATCCGCCGCCGAGTCGATACGCTGGACGAGGTTACCGTCCATTCTGCATATCGCACCCGGGCTTAAGTCAGCCCACAGATTGACAAAGTTCCTGAACATTGCTCGATTCCTTATCGTCTTTCATGACCGTCAATGCATTCCGACCAGTGGGACACAAAGAACTTCTTTTCGTGCAGGCTCATCCCGTCATACTTGCCGATAAGCGGCCTGAGCGTCGTGGACATCTGCAGGAGCACAAGGAGGAAAATAACACTCCAGGCCTTGACAATTGCCATGTCCGTGCGGTTGAGATGGGAAAAAGCCTTCCTCATGAGTGCCAGCCCAAGCCACAGGCTTGTGACCCAGCAGCAAAGGTGCAGGATCCCCATGAATATTGCGGTATTGGTCGCCTGGGAGAACAACCATGTTATGGGAGAGAAACCAAGAAGCAGAATTGCCATTACCGACAGCGCCTGCAAAAGAATACCAGCCGTCTGTGAAAACGTCTGCTTGCCACTAGACAGGCTTGTAAAAATGTACAGGCTGGGCAGGCAAAGCAATGCGCTGAAAAGAATACCCCCTGCCAGCTTCAGCGGCACTATCCACATCTGTTGTCCACCCGAGAACGTTCCCATTATGAACCCGTACACGAGCATGCAGAGCGACAGCACGCAAAACATAATCCCCACTATTGCCAGCGACCTTGACTCAGTCACCTCGTACGTTATCCTCGCCGGTAATTTCAGGAGACAATCGACCACGGTTGAAAATGTTACCGGTTTCTCTATGGGACCGTAATTCTCTCCGAACTTTTCATACAGCCTGTCTGTACCAGCCGGCAGTCTCGGCGGATAACCCGGAATACCAGCACGAACAGAACAAGCTGTTCCATTTAGCGGCGGCGGTAATACATTTGAACTTACCTTCTGCTCTACTTCTTTTCCTTGTTCACTCATACATACCTCCAGGCAAAGCGCTTTGCACAACAAAGTTTGTTGATAAAAAAATATTCAGTTATCCAAATGTAACTCGCGTTGTCCTTTCCCGACTTTCATCTACTTCCCTCCCGTTACTTTCCGGCTCATCATTCAATACTCATAATTCATCATTCTCTTCTTACACCTTAACCAGCTTCCCCATCGGGGATGCCTCTTTCTTTTCCTCCGGCATGGCCTTCTTTGCCTTCTTCAGGACTTCAGCCAGCGCGGACAGATACTCGTTAAAGCGGTCCAGGCCCTTGCCGGTGATCACAACGGTCGTGCGCGGTTTTGCATCAACAAATTTCTTCTCTATACGGACAACTCCTGCATCTTCAAGCACCTTGAGGTGCCGGTTCAGGTTTCCGTCCGTCAGGCTGCACGCGCTTTTAAGTTCATTGAAACTCAAACCCTTGTCTTCAGCACAAAGTGCGGACATTATCGCCAGCCTGTTCGGCTCGTGAAATATCTTTTCCAGCGCATCATAAACATTGTCATTCTGGTTCTGCATCTGCATCATCTCCTCTCTGTAAATGATTGTTCCGGTACAGGACAATCCCGCCAATAATCTCCCCTGTAAAGAAGACGAAGCCCATGGGCCATGGATTCACGAACGGTACCTGCAGCAGCAGGCATGCAGATCCGCAGATTAGGTAGAATACGCCCACGGCGTAATTGGCCATGGGGAGCAGCTGGCGGTACGAAACATGGGCCAGGCCGTATAGGCACATCCACGTCCCGAAAAGCAGTTCGTAATGTTTGCCGAGAATAAAGGCCAGACTGAACACCGCGCCCAGCGCAAGAGACGGAATGGCATCAAGCACCGGCATGGCTTTTGCCATGTCGCGCTTTGACTGACTGCTGAACAGGAACCACCAGATAAACGCGCCATAGTTCAACACAAGAGCCGCAGCCAGTACCACTCCCCAACCGGCCAGATGCGCCAGCGCTGAATCAGGAAATCCTTTCAAAGACATTACACCGGCCCCCGCCAGTGCAATCAATCCCCCCAGCATTTTCGCCACGCCCGAATAGCCCATAAAGAAACGCTTCGACAGGATGAACTCCTGCAGCCTTCTAACCTGGGACAGCGCATCGTGTATATGGTTGGCAATCATTCTTCCCTCTTTCTGCAGACAATATATCAGAACCGCAAAGCGCTTTGCAATACAAAGTTTCATTTATTTTCAGGGCCATTTCTCCTGGAATCTCAGATATTTTTTCCGGTATTGACATAACTGAAGGCTTATATTCTTATTGATCGATGATTTTCAGTCTTATTCGTAATCGCAGTCTTTGCCCTATCCTCCTGCTGACTCTATTCCTTTCATCCCCTGCCCCTGCGGACAAGCTGTTCCTTAACAACGGTGAAATGCTTGAAGGCATAGTCACGGATGAAAACACCTCATCCGTTGTCCTCGACCTTGGCGCCGGCTCAACAACCATCAGCCGCAGCAAGGTGAAATCCATTGAACGCGCAGGAGAAGACGCAAACAACCTCCTTCGCGCCCAATGGCAGAAGGATCATTACCTGAACAGGGAGAATGTCCCGCAGGGCCTTGAACCCGTAGCCGAAGGATTCAAGAACCTGTCCGCCGTCCGCGCCAGCCTGATCCAGGCCATAAAGACAGGTTCTTCCGCGGATGCCGACACAGTCAGGATCCGCGACGAAATTGCCGTACTCCAGAAAAAGATGCTGGGACTGACACTCAGGCTCAAGTCTACACCCGCAAACGACGCCACAGCTTACAACGCAATTGTGCTTGATCATAACGCAACCAGTGCCGAACTGGCGTTGAAGCATCACGAACTTGATAAGATCAGAAAGGCTCACAACAATCTGGCCGGTCGGATGGCGACCTATCTTGATTTACTCGCCTCCTACAGGTCCGAATTCAACAGCAAACTGGAGAAATACAAAAAGGAACAGCAGGACAGCACAAAGACCCATCTCTTCGAGACAATCGCAGGCAAGCTCACGGAATTTGAAAAAGAATATACCGAATACAGCGTGCCGGTCACGGCCTCAGGAGACAGCGTGGTCGTAGTAGCTATTGCCAACAATAATGTCAGCGGGAAATTCACCATTGACACAGGAGCATCAATGGTGACTTTAAGCCAGGCATTTGCCCGGCGCGCCAGTCTCACCAGTACGAATACAGGAAAATACGAAATCTTCCTTGCTGACGGCAGCAAGAGAACGGTTCCTTCGGTGACAATGGACTCATTCCAGGTCGGCAATGCAAAGGTCGGCAAACTCGAAGCCGTGGTTGTGCCGTCAGTCCCGGGAGGCGGAACGGACGGCCTGATTGGAATGAACTTCCTCCAACACTTCCAAATGCACATGGACGCTGCAAACGGCAAACTGACACTCCGCCAGCTGAAGACAGAGTAATCAGAAACAAGCCTCTTCCGGCCAACTTCAGCCAAGCTTGGGCGGCTTGGGCAATCCATCCATGGAACTGATCGACTTCTTCAACGCCTGTTCATCCAGGGCAACATCCTTTAGCTTGCCGTCCATGAAGGCATCGTAACCGGCAAGGTCCATCAATCCATGGCCGGACCAGTTCATGCAGATCACCCGTTCCTTGCCTTCCTGCGTGGCCTTCTCGGCTTCGCGAATGGTCATGGCAATCGCATGCGACGTTTCAGGCGCAGGAATAAAACCTTCGGTCTGCGCAAACAGGACGGCAGCCTTGTAGCACTCCAGCTGCGGCAGGGCTTGCGCTTCAATCAGCTTCTCGCGAAGCACATGGCTCACCAGCGGCGCCATGCCGTGATACCTCAATCCCCCGGCATGAATCGGCTGCGGCATGAAGGTATGTCCGAGTGAATACATAGGCAGGAGCGGTGTCATCATCGCAACATCGCCGCTATCATAGGCAAAAGGTCCCCTTGTCAGTGTCGGGCACGCGCTGGGCTCAACTCCGATGATCCTGACATTCTTGCCGTGAATCTTGTCACAGACGAACGGAAACGCGATTCCAGCAAAGTTGGACCCGCCGCCCGCGCATCCGATGACAACGTCAGGATAAACGCCTATCTTCTCAAACTGTTTCTTCACTTCCAGGCCGATGATCGTTTGGTGCATCAGCACGTGGTTGAGAACACTGCCCAGGGCGTAACGGGTGTCCTTCGAGGTGACGGCGTCTTCGATAGCTTCACTGATCGCTATCGCAAGGCTTCCGGCGCAATTCGGATCCTGCTTCAGGATTTCCCGGCCGGCGTTGGTCGTGTTACTCGGGCTGGCAATGCAGTCCCCGCCCCAGACCCTCATCATCATTTTCCGGAAAGGTTTCTGGTCAAAGCTGATTTTGACCATGTAAACCTTGCATTCAAGCCCCATCAGCTTGCAGCTCATTGACAGCGCACAACCCCACTGTCCCGCGCCTGTCTCCGTCGTAAGACGCTTGATGCCGAATTCCTTGTTGTAATATGCCTGGGCGATTGCGGTGTTGGGCTTGTGGCTGCCGGCGGGAGAAACACCTTCGTTCTTGTAATAAATCTTGGCGGGAGTCTTCAGGGCTTTTTCGAGGCGTTTCGCGCGGTAAAGGGGACTCGGTCTCCACAGTTTAAGGATCTCGAGCACCGGCTCGGGAATATCAATCCAGCGCTGGGTGCTTACTTCCTGCTCGATCAGGTTCATGGGGAAAACCGGAGCCAGCGCCTCGGGTCCGATAGGCTTTCCATCTTTGCCTACAGGAGGAGGCATCGGATGCGGAAGATCCGCCTGTATGTTGTACCACTGCCGTGGCATTTCATTTTCCTGAAGGACAATTTTCACCTGATCGCTCATATCTCTCTCCTTGTTATGAACTCACCTGTCAAAACCTGAGCTTTGCGATATACCATATAGCATTCCCCTGCTCAATTAAAAAACCGGGTCACTTGATCCTGCAAAGCACAACCGAATCACCTTCATGAATCATCTCAACGCCGTATTGCCTGCCAAGCCACTGGAAAGTCTTCCTGGAATAGTAACAGACATGGGTTTCGTCGTTGATGTAGTACCATTTTCCGAAATCATTCGCACTGTCGACAAGCTGTGTCATTACGCCAATCCAGCCGCCTTTTCTCACGAGTCCTGCCATTCGCCCCCACTCCAGCCCCGGGCAGGAGAAATGTTCCATCGTTTCACAGCAGGTAAGGAAATCATACTGGCGATCAAGGACCGAGACATCCGGGGCATAATAAGGATCATACTTTGTCATCTTGAAACCCTTTTCCTCAAGCATTGAAACAAGCACCGGTGTCGGCCCGGACCCGTAGTCAAGCCCTGAAGAACCCTTCTCCAGCCGCGCCACAAGAGGATCAATAAGTTTCCCGAGGAACCCGCGATATCTTATATCATCCCCGCTGTTATTGTGCAGGTCATAGCGGTGTTTCTCCCTTTCCCGGGAGAGATGATATTCCTTCGGAACATGGATCAACCCGCATTCCGGACATTTCAGATAAGTCCTGAACCTGTCCTTATGGAACTGCGATACGGCAGGACATCTGCATAACGGACAGATATTCTTGGAATCATTCATTGTTCTTGTCCGGTACCTCAGATTTGAGATCTTTCTCCCTCGCTGCATCCATTTCTTTCAACTTCTTCATAAACCTCTCTGCCCGCGCCTTGTTCTCATACTGCCTCCGGGAACCTTCCGTCAAATGCCTCTGGCCCTTGATATCCGTATTCTGAAGTGAATCCGCCCAGGCCCGCAACTGCCTTGAAATCGACTCCGCCAGTAATTTGAGATCTGAAATCTTAGATCTCAAATCTCCAAATGCTGGGATCTGCTCCATTGTCCAAAGAATCGACCTGACCTCCCCTGCAGAACCGCGCGCATAATAGAGAAATGTTATCAATTCCGGCGTTGTTCCCCTCTCGAAACCTTCCGCTATATTATTGGGAACCGACAGCGCCGCACGCTGTATCTGGTTTGCAATATCGCCCTTGAATCGAAAGACCGCATTTTCAGTTAGACCAAACACCTTTACCGTGAGATCAATTCCAGCCTTCCAGACAGGAACCTCTTCAAACCTTCCATACTTCACATCATTGCCATTTCCCAGTTTCCTAGTCGTTTGTCTTAACTAATCTGAAATCTGAGATCTCAAATCTCAAATTTCCATTCTCTCCCAAAATCCCTTCTTCATCTTTATCGACTTCCCCTTCCACGCCATACCGCGCTTCTTCATTTTCAAAACCATCCGCGACAGAGTCTCCGGTGTTGCGCCGATCGCAGCGGCAATATCCTTCTTGGATATGGGAAGGATGTATTCCTCTTTCTTCCCATACTGCTCCGAGAGAAACAGGCAGAAACGCGTCTCAACATCATAAGCCGAGAAACGGAAAAGCTGGTTTGTCAGGTACCTGAGCCTCCCCATCAGCGAAGCAAGGAAACTGTCGCGGAACTCACGGCTGTCAAGCAGGCGGAAAAAGTCGCCTCTTCCGAGTTTGATCAGAGTGCATTTCTTCAGGGCCAGCGCACTTACCGGATAATTGTCCCTCTCAAACAAAACCGCCTCGGCAAAGACCTCGCCTGGCTTAACGGTTCGGACCACAACGTCTTTTCCCGCTTCCCCGCATTTCACCAGCTGAACACTTCCTGAATAAAGCACATACACTGCATCAGCCTTCTGCCCCTCGTGGAAAATGTAATCACCCCGTGCAACATCACGAGGAACGCTTACTGTCGCAACAGCCAGCCGCTCAGAATCCCGTAGCCCCCTGAACAGCTCAGCCTGGCCCAATATCCCTGCAATAGCCTTCTGTGAAAGCATTTTCAGCTCCTTTCGCCACCCGCAAACAATCTTCCATTTCCTTGACCTATGTCAAGGTTCCAGAAACGGCATTATTGTATGCTCTTCCCTGTAAACAACCAAGGAGGATGAAAAGATGAAGAGAAACATTATCAGGATAGACCAGGACAAATGCACAGGATGCGGACTCTGCCTTCCCAACTGCCCCGAAGGCGCAATACAGATGATAGATGGCAAGGCAAGGCTGATCAGCGACCTGTTCTGCGACGGGCTGGGAGCCTGCCTGGGCCACTGCCCTGTAGGCGCGATCACTATCGAAAAACGCGAGGCGGAGAAGTACGACGAGCGCAAGGTTATGTCAAACATCGTCAAACAGGGTGACAACGTGATCAAGGCACACCTGGAACACCTGCGCGACCATAAACAGGACGAATACCTCGAGGAGGCAATAACTTATTTAAAAGAACAGAAACTTCGAAACCCGCTGGAAGAAGACAAGGAGAACAGGATGAAACACGAAGCAGTACATTCAGGATGCCCAGGCTCGCGATCAATGAAATTCGATAACGCCGGAAGCACCGGAGACGAAGGTGGCAAACGCGGTTCTCAGCTCACCCACTGGCCGATACAACTGCACCTGATGTCGCCGGAGGCGCCTCAATACCAGGGCAAGGATATGCTGCTGGCAGCCGACTGCACAGCATTTGCGGCGGGCGACTTCCACAAGGATTTCCTTAAGGGTAAAGCCCTGGCCATAGCCTGTCCAAAACTTGACGAGGGCCAGGAAGTCTATGTTGATAAGATCAAGGCACTAATTGATGATGCGAAGATCAACACCCTTACGGTCATGATAATGCAGGTTCCCTGCTGCGGCGGACTTCTGGCCATCGCAAAAGAGGCAGCCAGCCAAGCATCAAGGAAAGTCCCGTTGAAATGCATCGTCCTCAGCCTGCAGGGCGGCATTCTCAAGGAAGAGTGGGTGTAATCCCGTATTCGGCACTTGAACTGATTTAACGATGAAATCTTTGATTGCGGTTTTCACGTCTAAATTCTATTGTCTCCCGCGAAATTAAGCCATGAAAGAGCAGGAAGACATAAGAATTGAATCGGAGAACCTGAAAGGTTTCGTAAAGAAACTCGTAAAGAAGTATCCGGATATAAGGCCCCACGGTGAAGATGACTGGGACTGGAACCTGGCCGATGAAGGGTTTGACTTCCTTGAAAGCGGTGATCTCCCCTTCGCTGAATACATGTTCGAGCAGTTGATCGTTTCACAGCCCGACTTCTTCGAGGGATACGAAGGCCTGGCCCTTTCCTACCAGGCAAACGGCAGGAAAAAAGAAGCAGTCCTTCTGATTGACCATGCCGTCAAGCTGGCCAGGAAATTTCTTGATGCCGGTGGCTTGAACGAAGAAGCCCTTGACGAAATACTCGCCGAACAAGAGCAAATCCACTCGATGTAGCCGTTCAAACTGACAGGTACATCACAAACGTCAGATTCCTGAAACTTTCAAGGTCAAATGATTCTATTGATTCATTTCCTGAATTCTATTTCCAACTTCCAGCCGGCAGGGATAATTACTTCATCGCTGCAGCGGACAATGACACGACCGTCTTTCCATTCCGTCGTACTGGCTAATTCCCTGCCGCCCATCCTCACCGTCACCCTGGTCGGCTTCTTTAAACTGGTCGGTACGAGGGCGATCTCTTTCAGCCTGACTTGGCCCCACTTGATCGCAAGCTCCACAGTCTGCACCCTGATCCCTGATCTCTGACTGAAACTCCCCCAGCCTTCCGAGGTACTGAAAAACGATTTGAAATTCTCAGACTTAAGCCTGGGCGCAAACTCCAACCGTCCAATCGTCGCATCCAACCGGTAACCGCTCAGCGCAAGGAGCAAACTGTAGTTTGCCATTGACCGGACATAATAGCCGCCGCATTGAATCTGGTCGTAGGGATCGCGCTTGCGTCCGTCGAAACGGTCGCGGATAGCCTTCATAACCGCGAGACCTTCCAATATGTGGCCGTGGTTAACCAGATTCCCGGCAACCTGGTCCTCGTATCCTACCTCGATTGTGTCGGCGTAGAAAAGCGCCTGCGCGGGGCGGCCCCCCTTCGGCCAGGAGCAGATCACCAGCCCGGCATCGTCATTCATAGCAAGGGTGTAGCCAGTGTTGAGTACCTTCCGGCAATCGGGAACGAAGTTATATTTGAAGACCGAAGCGATGGCAGTTTGAATGTGGTCTCGCGGATAAATGTCACCCAGTCCAAGCATATCAGACCACCACTGGCCTATGAGTTGTTCGCTAATCACACCATTCAACCAGGTGTTACGAGTATCCTTGCCATCGTAAACCTGCCGGTAGTATTCGCCGTTCCAGCATAATTCATCGGTCTTCCTGCTCCCTGACTCGAAGATGCGGTGGCATTCATCCGCCAACGCCGTATCGCCCATTGCACGCGCCATCTTTTCCCCGGCAAGCATGGCAGCCATGTACATGCTGTTGCCAAAACTTTCATAGCCACGCAGATGCTGGTCGAGCGTGCAGCGCCAACTGGAGTTGGAATCAAGCAGGCCGTCGCGGTTGGCATCCCAATGCTGCCACGGAAACTCGACTGCTTTTTTCGTTCCCGGCCACAGCTTCTTTAACCAGTTTGTATCGCCGGATATCTGCCACTCGCGGCAGGTTCGCAAAATAGTACCAAAGTGGCCGTCGAAAGCCGTTTCGCCGTCTACGACACGGGTTGGCCAGACACGGGTTGACATACCGCCGTCCTGCTTGATCCGCTTGGAATAGTCAAACTCCCGCATTCCGCGCTCCAGGGCCGGAAAAAGATATGCGATCGACTGGACGTAATGCCAGACCTGGTCCACCGTGCCCTCGCAGGATCCGCTGTTTGCCCAGCAGCCTTCCCAGCCATGCATCGTACCGTTGGCTTCGCGGAATACCGTAGGTGAACGCAGAACTGCCAACTGGCTGGAGATCGACTCCAAGATCAAGCCCGGCAATGTTGAGTCGAAAAGAGTCTGCTGGAAGAGCCGTGTCTGGTTCTCCAATCGCTGGCGGTTTTTCATCAGGTATTCCGCCGCTGCGGATGCATCAGGCCATTGGGTGGAATAATAGTTACGCACCCCTGGCACATCCTTGCGCTCGGGAAAGCACCAGCTGATCACCAGAGGAATATTGGTGCTGGTACCCGGTTTGAGATTAAATTCCCATCCAATAGAACCCACACCGCCTGCCCACGACTCATTGGTATTAACCTCTCCGTTCCGGCGTTTCTCAATATCAGCAACCGTGGAGACAAAGTCATAGCGACCATTGATGCCGAAGGTCTCAGCGAAATGCTGAAAACCACCTGTGGGAAATAGTGTCGAAGGTTCCCACCGTTTCTGCCATGTAGTGATACGGCACGGGGAAACCACAGCCAGGCTGCCATTGGTGGCACCAGTTTCGCGGCGCATCAACAGCAGATCGAATCCATCGCGCCGAAGCAATTCGGTGCGCGTCCCATCGTCATTCCCTTCATTGGCAAGATTCTTGAGGTTATATCCCAGCGTCCCTGTCACTGTCTTGCCGGATATGTTCTTGAGAGTGATGTTAAGGCAGGCCACGGGTATGGATGATTCGCGGTCATTGCCGGGAATAAACGGACTCCAGCCTTCTATTGTGGCCTCAAGCGGCATGCCGCGATCCTTCAGCATCACCATGGCAAAAGGAAACCTGCCAACGAAAACAGCAGAACTCATGTGCGGCAGCCCGGATATTGCGAGGGGTCCTGTGCTCCAGTTCTCATTTCCCCAACCGTAAGGCACCGCCGGATCACCTTCAAGGACCCGGAAAGTCGCTTCATTATCCCCTGCCTTAGCCCACAATCCCAGAAAGGAGAATTCCGGACGGTATCCGCAATTCGGATTACCAAAGAGCGACCAGTCCACCAGAGCTCCGCGACCGTTGAGAGAAATACAGCCTGAGCCTATTCCCCCTAACGGAAAGCGCACCTGATCCAGATAAATGCCTTCGTATGTGTCGCGTACCAGTGGCGAAAGCAATTCCTTCGCCTTATACGGCAACGACTTAATCGGCTCCGCGAGTTTATCGGACCCATAAAGTTCCACTAACGTATTCATCAACACGACAGCGCAAAGAATCAATCTGAACGGGTGTATTTTCATAATTACAGCCTCAGTAGTGGATATTGATTATTAAACTTACTACAGTTTCCCGTAGGCACAGAACAACCCTTCCTAAACAGAACTGAATTCTGGCAAATTGAAACAAGATATAGGATAATCCCGTCTATCAAAAGGAGTAAACTATGAAAAAAAGAATTCCGGTCATTCTTGTCCTGCTTGCCTTAATTGTAATCGGGGTCGCGGTCAGCCGTCGACATGCCTCACGCAATGGAAACTCAATCATGGTTTCCGGAAATATAGAGATTACCGACGCGGAACTCAGTTTCCGAATACCGGGGCGCGTGGAGGCACGCCTGGTTTCTGAAGGCGAAACCGTAACAAACGGGCAGATTGTTGCCAGGCTGGACAGCACCGACATCGCGCAGGAAGTAGCCATGCGCAAGGCGGAAATAACTGCAGTCACCGCCGTTATAGACCTCTCCAGGGCCGAAGAGAAACGCATGAAGTCGGAATTTGCCAGGCAGAAAGAGCTGTCCGACAAGAAGGTGATATCCAACCGTGAATTTGAAGCCGCAGAAGCAGCACAGGAAATCTCAAAGGCAAAAACGCGGGAAGCCGAGGCGCGTCTGGAACAGGCCAAAGAAGCCCTCACACTCGCCGAAATCAGGCTGGGCTATGCGACCCTGAAATCCCCGATGACGGGACTGGCCTTGTCGGACCATATTGAAGCCGGCGAATACGTCGTACCCGGCACAGCTGTAGTAACTGTTGGTGACATGGAACACTCCTGGATGCGCGCTTATATCAACGAATCCGACCTTGGCCGCGTCAAGGTCGGGCAGACGGCAGAGGTTACAACCGACACGTTCCCCGGCAGGACATATAAAGGAACGGTGTCATTCATCTCGTCTGAAGCCGAGTTCACACCCAAGAATGTGCAGACAGCCAAAGAACGGACAAAACTCGTCTACCGGATCAAGGTTGATATCCCCAACCCGAAGATGGAACTCAAGCCGGGAATGCCTGCAGACGCTACGATCCTGACCGGAACAGCAAGCAAATGAAATTAACCACCAAGACACTAAGAACACCAAGAAGATAAAGAGTACGCCTTCTTTCTTAGTGTACTTGGTGTCTTTGTGGTGAGAGTCTTTAATGAACGCTATTGAAGTCAATAACCTGACAAAGTCGTTCGACAAGCTCACAGCCGTCGACAGCCTGTCCTTTTCCGTCGCCCAAGGCGAAATCTTCGGACTGGTCGGACCTGACGGTGCAGGCAAGACAACGACGATGAGGCTGCTGACATCAATCATGGACCCTACTTCGGGAGAGGCGCACATTGCAGGTTTTCAGACCGTCAAGGAGGCGGAGAAGGTAAAAGAACAGATCGGATACATGAGCCAGCGGTTCGGACTGTATTCCGACCTGACCGTTGCCGAGAATATCCAGTTTTACGCCGACATCTATGGTGTGCCGCGGAATGGCAGGTCCGAACGAACAGACAAACTCCTGTCCTTCAGCAACCTTGCGCCGTTCAAGAACCGGCTTGCGGGAAATCTTTCCGGCGGAATGAAACAGAAGCTGGGCCTTGCATGCGCCCTGATACATACCCCGCGAATCCTTTTCCTGGATGAACCGACGAACGGGGTTGATCCCGTATCCCGCCGCGAATTCTGGCGGCTGCTGTACCAGCTAGTCCGGGACAAGGTCACGATATTCGTTTCAACGGCATATCTCGACGAGGCGGAAAGATGCAACCGGGTGGCATTAATCCATAAAGGGAAACTCCTGGCCCTTGGGACACCTGGTGAGATCAAGAAACTCATGCGCGGCGCGGTCATGGAACTCCGCGTATCCGGACCACGGCGGGCCAGGGAACTCCTGCAGGCCAGCCTGGAAAATACGTCCATTGGCCTTTTCGGCGACCGGCTTCACCTGGCGGCCGGCAATATTGAGGACGCCTTCAAAAAGGCATCAGCCATCCTCGCATCAAACGGCATCACCCTCAACTCCAGCAGGATTATTGAACCGGCCCTTGAGGATGTATTCATCTCTGTTCTTTCATCGGATAAAGGAAAATAACGAAGATGGCAGGCAATGGACAAAACAACGTTGTAATCGTGAAAGACCTGGAAAAGAAATTCGGGAACTTCACGGCCGTCAACCGCATAAGCCTCAACGTTTCCAAAGGTGAGATATTCGGATGCCTGGGTCCTAACGGAGCGGGCAAATCCACAACCATCAAGATACTCTGCGGCATACTGGCCCCAACTTCCGGGACTGCCACGGTGGCCGGATTTGATGTCGGCCGGGAACCGGAAAAGGTCAAAGCCAATATTGGCTACATGAGCCAGAAATTCTCCCTTTACGACGATCTCACGGTCGAGGAGAACATCAACTTCTACAGCGGCATCTACTGCATTCCTGGCAACCTCAAGAATGAACGCAAACAATGGGTACTGGAAATGGCCGGACTCCAGGAACACAGGAATTCAACCTGCAAGATTCTTTCCACAGGCTGGAAACAGCGCCTGGCGCTGGGCTGCGCAATAATACACGAGCCACCCATCCTCTTCCTGGATGAGCCTACCTCGGGCGTCGACCCGATAAGCCGCCGACAGTTCTGGGACATCATCTACCAGCTCTCGGAAAAAGGCGTCACCATCTTTGTCACGACCCACTTCATGGAAGAGGCAGAATACTGCGACAGGATAGGCCTGATATACCGCGGAGAATTGATTGCACTGGGCACGCCTGTCGAACTTAAATCAAACCTCATGCGCGAGGATGTCCTGGAAGTCCAGTGCGACCGGCCCCAGGAAGCAATGGAATTGCTTGAGAAGATCCAAGGAATCAAGGAAGCAGCCCTTTTCGGCAATGGTATTCATGTCGTTTCGTCAGACGCCGGCTCAGTCACGCCAGTTATCAGGGATTCCCTGGCGAAACAGGGTTTTAACCCAACGCTTGTGGAAAAAATTGTCCCATCGCTTGAAGATGTCTTTGTTTCCATGATCGAAGCTCATGACCGGCAGGAACAGCCGCAGAAAGAGGTGGCGGGATGAACCTGACAAGGGTATGGGCGTTAACCCGGAAGGAATTCATCCATGTAATCCGAGACGCGCGAAGCCTCGGCATGGCCATTGCCATCCCGATGATAATGCTTCTCCTCTTCGGATATGCCCTCACTCTCGATGTCGACAACGTTCCTGTTGCTGTATGGGACCGGAGCAATACGGCCGAAAGCCGGGAGTTTATCAGTCATTTCGCAGGTTCACGGTATTTCTCAGTGCGAAAGTTCGTGAAGAATTCCAGCGAGATTGAGAATGCCCTGGATTCACGCCGGGCCCTGCTCGGTCTTGTAATCCCCGAGGATTTTGATCAGCGGATCAAGATCGGCCGGAAGGTTCCAGTTCAACTCATTGTCGACGGGAGTGATGCCAATACTTCGACAATAGCCATAGGCTACGCTGAAGTAATTGCCATGACATATTCGCAGGTAATTACGCTTGAACATTCCAGCCGTATTGCAGGAATAAAACAACAGGTTCCGCTCGAAGTCAGGCCGCGCGTCTGGTTCAACCCCGACATGCAGTCTAAGAACTTCATCATTCCTGGGCTGATAGCCATCATAATGATGGTAATAGCCGCCCTGCTCACTTCATTGACAGTTGCACGTGAATGGGAAAACGGCACGATGGAGCAGCTCATTTCCACACCCGTTAAAAGCGGCGAGCTTATCCTTGGAAAACTGATCCCCTATTTCGTAATCGGCATGATTGACGTTACACTGGCCGTACTAATGGGCGAATTCCTTTTCGATGTCCCCCTGCACGGTAATGTCGTGTTGTTATTCACCATGGCGGCCATCTTTCTGGTCGGCACACTGGGCATGGGACTAATGATCAGCATCATCGCAAAGAGCCAGCTGGTTGCCAGCCAACTGGCGCTCGTCACCACATTCCTGCCGGCGTTCCTGCTGTCAGGCTTTGTCTTCTCAATACCAAACATGCCCCATGTCTTGCAGTTGGTTTCGTATGTCGTCCCTGCCCGCTACTTTGTATCGCTGATCAAAGGGATCTACCTAAAAGGAATCGGCCTCGAAATCATGGGGCTTGAGGCACTGCTGCTGGTCTTTTTCAGCACAGCAGTAATATTTATCGCCTATATTAATTTCAAAAAGAAACTTTAGGGAAAAAAGAGGAACTTATCCGCTTAATCAGCGGTAAGGCTGGAAGAAGACTATGTTCGAACGATTGAAACACATGCTGATAAAGGAATTCATCCAGATATTCCGTGATCCGAGGATGAAGGCCATTGTGTTTGGAATACCAGTGATCCAAACACTCCTTTTCGGCTACGCCGTTACCACGGACGTGAAAAACATACCCACAGCGGTTCTCGACCTCGACAACAGCACCGTCAGCCGTGAACTTGTCCAGAAATTCCAGAGCTCGGGTTATTTCCAGGTAGTCAAGTATCCCCGCAACGATACCGAAGTCCGCGACCTGATCGACTGCGGCAACGTCCAGGCTGCGCTGAAGATGAACAGCGGCTTCGGATCCGACATAGTCGCAGGCAGGACTGCCAGGCTCCAGGTTATCATTGACGGCACAGACTCAAATACCGGCGGCATCATAATGAGTTATGCCGCCAAGATCGGAGCCCAGTACTCGATCGACATCATTGAATCAAGGATGTCCCGGCTGCGAGGACAAAATGTCAAGGCTTCAGGCGTCGAGCTTCAAACCCGCGCATGGTTCAACGAAAACCTTGAAAGCCGTAATTTCTATGTCCCCGGAGTCATAGCGATGATGGTAATGCTCATAACCCTTCTCCTTACCAGCATGGCTGTAGTGCGCGAGAAGGAAATAGGAACCATAGAGCAGATAATGGTAACGCCCATCACACCTGCCGAATTCATCCTGGGCAAGACAATACCTTTTGCCCTTATAGCGCTGTTTGACGTTCTCCTGGTTACCGTTGTCGGCGTGTTCTGGTTCGATGTGCCCATCCGCGGAAACCTGGCACTCCTCTTATTCTGCTCCATTATCTATCTCCTGCCGGCACTTGGCACTGGACTGCTCATTTCGACGGTGAGCAAAACACAGCAGCAGGCGATGATGAGCGTTTTCTTCTTTTTCTTTCCTGCAATGCTTCTGTCAGGAATGATGTTCCCCATTGAAAACATGCCCCAGGTAATTCAATGGCTGACATACCTTAATCCCCTCCGGTATTTCCTGGTGATTGTAAGGGGCATATTCCTTAAAGGAATCGGGGTCGAAATCCTGTGGCCGCAGATGGCAGCCCTTGCGATAATGGGTATAACAATGCTCTGGCTCGCAACCAAGCGTTTTCACAAAACAATAGGATAAGGAGACAAGACAATGAAAAGCATGCTTATTCGACTGACAACGACAGTACTGTTCATTATATCCAGCCTGGCCAGCGGCGCCGAAAGTCCGCCTTCACCTGGAAAGGAGATGGCTCTCGATGACTGCGTTAAAATAGCGCTCGAAAAGAACCCTACAGCCAGGGCAGCTGCCGAAGACATTGTTTCTTCTGGAGAAACGGTCAGCGAGGCCCGCGCCCCGTATTATCCTGAATTAAAAGCCAATGCTTCTTACAGCCGCTGGCAGACCCGCGCGTTCCTGCCCAGCGGGCTTCTGCCTCCCACCGCACCGTCTGTCATCGGGCCAACAGATGACTACAAGGCACAGGGAACCCTGCGCCTGCTCCTGCTGGACAGCGGCGAACGCTCCGCCAGGCTGAAAATGGCCAAGGCACAGGAAGGTATTTCAGGTGATAATTTCAAACGCACAAAACAGGACCTGATCCTTAATGTCCATGAATCGTTTTTCCGTCTTGCTGCTTCACTGGAAATGCGCAGCGTCGCCACACAGAACGTCGCACGCTCGGAAGCGCACCTTAAACTCGCGCAGGACAGGCAATCTGCCGGTGCAAGCCCTCAGAGCGATGTGCTTAGGGCCAAGGTTGCTGTTTCCGAGGCAAAACTGGACCTCGTCCGCGCCAACGGCCTTGTTAGAATCAACATGGGCAGCCTCAACACTGCCATGGGACTCCCGGTAGAAACCCAACTTGTACCCAGGACAGCCGCCATGGAGACAGCAGCACCTGCTGAAACTTCGGCATCATCCCTCCTGGGCGAAGCCCTGCTGTCGCGACCTGAAATTAAGATCGCACGGAAACGTGTTGATGCGGCCCGGTCAGCTGTGACCATGGCAAAAAGCGAATACGGACCCAAAGTCCGCGCTGAAGGCGCATATGGCCTCAGGGACGACTCATCGGACCTTGAGGACAAGGAATACGCGGCGGGCATCTCCCTTGAAATCCCGCTGTTTTCGGGTTTTTCGACCAAGCACAAGGTTGCAGGAAAGAAAGCAGAACTTTCAAAGACAGAAGCAGAGGCCGAGGCAGTTGTCCTGCTTGTGCAACTCGATGTATGGACGGCAAAATCAAAACTGCTTGAGGCCGAAGAATCACTCGAAACCGCCGATTCCAGGGTGAAGGACGCAAGGGAAAGTAACCGCATCACGGAGGAACGCTACAAGGTTGGTGGCTGTACTATTACCGATCTGCTGGATACCCAGACCGGACTGGCCAAAGCTGAAGCAGGAAAGATCGAGGCCGAATGGAATGTCAGGATCGCAAAATCCGTCTTAGCCCGCTCCACCGGTACCCTGGCATCAGCAGAGAGAAAATAGCAGCTCTTATTCGGGATTACAGTCTCCTGTCCGATGCAGCAATCTCTTCCAGGAGAGAGTCAACGTTCGCCCGAATCAGGCCGGGACCAATCAAGCCGGGGTCTTCTTCCATGTCCGGGACATTCCAGTAACGCACCTGGACGGCAAGCCCTGGAAACTGTTCTTCCACCATCCACTGGTGTTCCGGTTTGTTCAGCCCGATTACAATTTCAGACGAATCAAGATCGCCGGCTGTACATTTGCGGGGAAACCTCATGACTGAAGCGGAATGAATGCCATTCTGTTCCAGGTAGTCAATTGCTTCTCGGCGCATAGGCCCCACATTGATCGGGTTCGGAACAATCCCGAGCGCGGCAGAATCGGTCGAGAGATCAATGCCTTTTACCCGCGCCCGTGCGCGGAGAAACTCCTCAGCCAGCCTGCTTCGATAATAGTTACCCGTGCAAAGAAAAAGTACTTTCATCTTGAAACAGCAACAACGCCGGTTTCGCTGTTACCCCTCACTTAAGGAAATCCCTGGAAGGTTTTTTTCCTGCGGGTTTTTGAGTTTTAACCGAATTAATGCGCTCCACCGCAGCAGCGGCCGCCTGACCGACCTCCAGGTTACTGTCGCCCCTTTTCTTTTCCAGCGCCGGGATCGCGCTGCGGGCCGGTTCGCCTATCATTCCAAGGCATTTGGCAGCCTGGCACTGAACCCTGCTGAACGGCGAGTCCAGTGCCTTCGTCAGGGCAGGCACCATCTGGCGACCGGAAGAAGGATATTTCAAAATAATATCACTCAAAGTCTGCAGCACCGCCAGACGGTCCTCCTTTTCGTTCTCCGATAAAGCCTCCAGAAGAGCAGGCACATATTTCTCACTGGGGATAAGCGACAACATCCGAGCTATGACTATACGAGTGGACGGTTCTCCGTTTTTCAGGCCATGTATAAGCACGCTGGCAGCCTTGTCCGAATCCGGGTAAAACTTCTGGATCTCCATGGCAACACGGATTGCATCAGTATCCGGCTTGTCAAGAACCTGCTCGACAGCATTGTAAACATCGGCGGGAAGAGAATTCATCCTGACCAGCACATAGACTGCATCTGAACGCTGATCCTTTCCACCCTCTTTGAGCACCTTTACCAGAGCAGGAACGGCAGGCATGCCTATTTTAACCAGCTTCTTTGTAACAGAATCCAACTCGCCTGAACCACCCAGCTGTTTGATCAGCCCGGCAATTGCGTTTGTCCCAGTGGGTTCTTCTGCCAGGGCAGTATCATTTGTTGATGATTCCGACTCTGATTTCGATTTATTATAGAACTGTGACCGCATGTCATAACAGCCGGCAAGGATGACAGCTGCCAGGACAGTAAATATGAGCCATCTCGGTTTCATCCGAAGTTCCCAATCAAAAGCTTGATAATCAGGCCTTCAAGGTAGCATCGGCGATTTCGCGGCCAAATGCACAGCAGTCATCAAGATCCTTCGCCGATGGCTGCCACTTGCACTTGATTCCATCACGGATTAGAGGAATCTTGCTCTTGGCAAAGTGCTCCTCGATGATTTTCACGGCTTCTCCGCTCCATCCGTAACTGCCAAAAGCGGCACCAATCTTGTTCTGGAACTTCAGGCCCCGGATATCTTCGAGTATCGGCATGAGGGTTGAAATCGGCCCATTGTTCAGGGTCGGCGATCCGACAAGTACAGTTCGCGCGCGCGAGACATCTACAAGCGTGTCGTTCCTGTCGCTCACGCCGACGTTGATAAGCTTATACTGGACGCCCTTTTCAGCAAGCCCCTGCCCGATGGCCTCGGCCATTTTGCGCGTGCCGTTCCACATCGTGTCATAAAGAAATACCGCAGAAGGCTCGGGTTTCTGCGAGGCCCATTCCTGGTACTTTTTAACTATCTGGATAGGATCCTTGCGCCATATCACACCGTGACTGGGCGCGATGATGTCAACTGGCAGATTCAGGGCCAGCACCTCTTCAATCTTCTTGGTAACCCGGTCACTGAACGGGGTCAGGATGTTCACATAATATTTAAGGGCTTCTTCGTACAGCTCCTTTTCATTTACCTGGTCATTAAACCTGAAAGCAGTTGCATAGTGCTGGCCGAATGCGTCGTTAGGCATAAGGATGTTGTGACCGGTCAGGTAGGTAAACATGCTGTCAGGCCAGTGCAGCATCGGAGCCTCAACAAATATCAAATCGTTCGCCCCGATGTTTATCTTGTCGCCGGTTTTTACAGCGTTGAATTTCCAGCCCTGGTGATAGTGGCCTTCAATGCTCTCTGCGCCACGCTTGGAAACGACCAGCGTGGCATTCGGGCAGTGCCGCATGACGGCAGGAAGACCCCCGGAATGATCAGTCTCCGCATGATTTGCAACGACGATGTCGATTTTTGCAGGGTCGATGATTTCTTTTATATTCTCAATCAGCTTATCCTGGAATGGTCCCCATACCGTGTCGACGAGAACGACTTTCTTATCAACTATAAGGTAACTGTTGTAAGTTGATCCCCTGTGCGTGGAAAGTTCGTGACCGTGAAAGGCCTTGAGATCCCAGTCCACAACACCGACCCAGTAAACACCTTTCTTAAGTTCAACAGGCATATTTCCATTCCTTTCAAATATTGATTAACAGCAGTATAAACACAACTCGTCCGTTTTAACAAAGCCATCAGGTCTTGAACATGAAAAAGACTGCCCCCATAAGGCACAGTCCTGCCCACAGGTAATTGAGTTTTAGGGGCTGGTTCATGTACAACAGGCTGAAAGGCACGAAAACCGCCAGGGTTATCACTTCCTGCAGGATCTTCAACTGACCAACACTCATGGTTGTATACCCTATCCTGTTGGCCGGAACCTGAATCAGGTACTCAAACAGTGCTATGCTCCAACTGATAATCGCGGCAATGTACCATTTACGGTCGGACAGGTTCCGCAGATGGGCATACCACGCAAAAGTCATGAAAATATTGGATAAAGCCAGCAAAACTGTGGTCTTAATGAGAGTTAATGACATAATTCCCCCTTATTCATCAATTTCAGCCGATAAGCGTTATCTTAAAGCTCTTTTCCATTAGAAAAGGCAGGCCGCCATAGTCCTTAGTATATGCAGTGCAGGCGTTTCCGTCATACAACAGTGGCGAAGAACAGACGCAATAATGCCCTTACCGCCGTGTTCCTGCAAGTCATTATTCACTGGAATTCCACATACCGCGTCTATATAGTACGTGCTCATCAAAACTTATCCAGAAAGTCTATACATAGCACGACCTCATTCGGCGGATTGGCCAGGGGTAACCTCCATTGGGCAGGTCCCCAGGTAGAATCGGTCTTAACATCCCTTGCCGGACAAACATGAACCTAACCTCAACTAATAATGCTCCGCGAAAAAACGGATCCGGCCTCGTCGCCATGACCGTAGGAGCGCTTGGAATAGTGTTTGGTGATATCGGGACCAGCCCTCTTTACGCACTGCGTGAATGTTTCCGTGGCAACCACGCCATGGATGTAACACCTCATAATGTCATCGGCATTGTCTCGCTGGTCTTCTGGTCTCTGATCCTCATCATTTCCATTAAATACATGTTATTAGTGCTTCGCGCCGACAACAGGGGCGAAGGAGGAATTCTTGCGCTCATGACACTCCTGACCAGGGACAGGAAAGACAACTCAAGAGCACAGCTTTTCATCGTAGGTCTTGGACTGTTCGGTGCGGCAATGCTCTTCGGGGATGGCATGATAACCCCGGCCATCTCCGTACTCAGCGCCGTGGAAGGCCTCAACGTGGCGACAACTGTCCTCCAGCCCTGGGTTGTGCCCATAATCTCCATAGCCATTCTCATAATACTTTTCTTCTTCCAGCATCGCGGCACTGCCAGGATCGGCTACATCTTCGGGCCTATTCTTCTTGTCTGGTTCATTGTAATAGGCGGCCTCGGCATCTCGGCAATAATTGAGGCCCCGGACATACTTGCGGCAGCCAATCCTTTCCACGCGGTTGGTTTCTTCTTAGGCAATCAGATACGCGGCTTTGCAGTAATGGGCATTGTCTTCCTGGCACTTACCGGCGGCGAAGCCCTCTATGCCGACATCGGCCACTTTGGCAAGGCTCCGATCCGGATAAGCTGGTTCTGCCTCGTTCTGCCCTCGCTGGTGCTGAACTATTTTGGACAGGGCGCCCACCTCCTGAAATACCCCGCGGAAACCACAAACCTTTTCTACCAGCTTGCCCCGTCATGGGCTCTTTACCCAATGGTCATACTGGCAACCATGGCAACCGTTATCGCATCTCAGGCAATTATCTCTGGGGCGTTTTCACTCTCAAGACAGGCCGTACAACTTGGATTCCTGCCAAGACTCGCAGTCCTGCACACTTCACCTGATAAAATCGGACAAGTCTACGTGCCAACAGTAAACTGGGCCCTCTTGGTCGGTACAATAAGTCTGATTTTCGGATTCAAGGAATCCGGCAATCTGGCCTCAGCTTATGGAATCGCGGTCTCCGCCACCATGCTGATAACCACAATTCTGACAGCAATAGTCGCACGCAGACTCTGGAAGATACGGTTGCCTGTAATCGTCGTGGTCGTCTCATTGTTCATTTTTATAGACCTGTTGTTCTTCGGCTCGAACGTAATAAAGATATTCTCAGGAGGCTGGGTTGCCATTCTTATTGCTCTCGCTGCCTATGTCATAATGACAACTTGGCAGGAGGGTCGCGCCATACTCAGGAAGAACTTTGAGGACCAGACCCTGGATATCCATTTGTTCGTTAACGACGTCAAGGAGCGCAAACCAACCAGGGTCTCGGGAATAGCCGTGTTCTTAACCGGGAATGCAACTGGTACACCCAGGACCCTCCTCCATAACTATAAGCATAACAAGATACTGCACGAACACATCGTTCTGCTCAGCATCAAAACTGAGGAGATCCCTTATGTTGCACCCGAAGACCGCGTTGAAATCCATGAAATCGGCGCCGGCATGTACCGCATCACCCTGAAATACGGATTCAGCGAAGACCCTGACATCCCGAAAGCCCTCATGACTATAGATTTGGCTGGTATCCGCTTTGAACCTATGAGAACTACTTACTTCCTGGGCCGGGAAACCCTGCTCATAAGCGGGAAATCCAGAATGCTTAAATGGCGAAAGAAACTTTTTGCATTCCTGTCGCACAACGCGTTTGACGCAACCGGGTTCTTCCGCCTTCCGCCAAACCGCGTTATCGAACTGGGCCTCCAGGTCGAGCTCTAACCGTGTAGCAAGCGGCGTTCTTTTTCCACACCATTCCACATTGACACACCCTTGAAATGCCTCTATACAGCATGAGATTTGCGCACATTAACAGCGCGATTTTCCGGGTCTTGACGCTTTACCCGGTTTTTTTATACAGGAAGACAACGCGATGATAACTATACTGCTGGTGGATGACGAAAATATTATACTGACTTCCCTCACCTATTTCCTGCAGGCATTCGGATGGAACGTAATCCCCATCTCGAACAGTCTTGAAGCGGCGGACATCCTCAAATCCGACAGGAAGGTGGACGTGATGGTCACTGATATCCGGATGACCCCCATAAACGGCATGGAGTTGCTGGGCATGGCCCGCAATTTGCGACCCTCGATGCCGGTTGTTCTGATAACCGGTTTCGGGTCTGAAAAAATATTCCGGCAGGCCAGAGAACTGGGGGCTTTCGACTGCCTGTCAAAACCATTCATTCCGGAAGTCCTGAAGAAAACCATAGAAGATTCCCTGAAACAGCAAGCAGAACCGGCCAGGCGAGAGGCCTGCCAGGGGAACCGTTAAGGTCCAATCCTTCTGTCCGCCCTGGTGGCGCCTTACCACCATCCCTTTCTCTTCATGAACAAGTAAAGCGCAGCCGTCATTACCCCGGTCAGGCCAAATACCCATGTATAAGAAAATAAAACGGAATGATGATCCAGCGACGGCCAGTGCTTGATATTCATGCCGTAGTAACTTGTTACAGCCAGGATAGGCACGGAAAGTGTCGCGAGAACGGTCAACACCTTTATCACCTTATTTATCTGCATCTGCTGGAAATTAAGATGCATCTGCAGCACGTTCGTTATGGAATCCCTGTAATTCTCTGCCAGACCTCCAATTCTTACCAGCTGATCGTTCAAATCACGGTAGTAAGGCAGCATGTGGCTGCGCACAATCTTGAATTCCCCATGGGCAAAACGGGCAATCACATCACGCTGGGGACGCACAATTTGATGAAGTTTCTGAACTTCCCTTTTCAATCGCCTGACTTCCCCAAGAATGTCCGCGGACGGATGGTCCAGAACTTTCCCTTCGAGCTCAGCTATGTCCGAAGAAAGCTCCTCAAGCGCCGGATCATAGGCCTCAAGCAGGAAATCGAAGAGAGTATAAGTAAGGCGGTCAGGCGCCTTCGCCACCGCAGGGGCATTCTTCATTATCCTGTCAATTGTCGAATTGACGCAGCGCAGCGGTTCACGGTGAAAAGTCACCAGGTATTCTTTACCGATGAATACGTTCAATTCATGGGTCGAAAACACGCCTGTTTCCTTGGAGTAATCAACTGCATGGATAACCATGAAAACGTATGTATCGTAGTCATCAACCTTTGAACGGTCCGTAGGGGCAAGACAGTCCTCAATGGCCAGTGGATGGAAATGGAAAATATTATCGAGGATCTGTTTCGCCTCTTCATCGGAAGACCCGCAGACATCAACCCAGAACTGTACGCCTTCGTCGCGAAGGACAACATTAAGCAGGTCCAGGGAAATATCCTGGCTGATCAGTTTCCCCTGAGTCTGGTTGAATACAAATGACCGTACCATGTCACCTCCGGTTTCTATCAAAATGCATTAATACGGCCAGAATTGCACGGGGCCAATCAGTCTTTCAAGCTTAAAACCTGTTTTTCCACCTGGCTTGCGAAGCACAGCCACTACTCATCCCCGCCCTCATCTTCAATCCGGCCAACGGGACAAATACCCCTCTTTGCCTGTTCTATAAACTGCCAGAACTCCTGCCCGGGACCCGAAATAAAGACTGACCGGGCCTTCTCCACAGCCTGTTTCACATTCAGTCCGGACCTGTAAAGAAGCTTGAAAGCTTCTTTCACCTGGGCACGGTCGACCGGCGAAAAACCGGCACGCTTCATTCCCACCAGGTTCATTCCGCCAACGACATTCAGGGTGACTGATCTTATGGTGCAAAACGGGGGCACATCCTTGGATATACCTGAATTGCCGCCAACCATGGCAAGCCGCCCAATACGGCAGAACTGGTGAACGCCAACTCCACCGCTGACGAATGCCCTGTCGCCAACCTCAGCATACCCGCCCATCATAGCATTATTGGCAACAATCACATTCCTGCCCAGCTTCACGTTGTGCGCGAAATGCGAGTAAGCCATCAGGAAACAATTATCCCCGATCTCCGTCGCCGTTCCAGGTTTAGTCCCCCTGTGTACTGTTACTCCTTCGCGAATGACACACCCCGTACCTATCCGCACAAACGATTCACCTCCGCCGAAACCAAGGTCCTGCGGGATATCACCAAGCACTGCACCGGAGTGAACGCGGCATTTCTCTCCAATCGTCGTATAGCGCATGATGGTCACATGCGGACCAATGACGCATCCATCACCGATCTTGACATCCCCTTCGATGCACGAGAATGGGCCTACGGAAACATCCTTCCCGATCTCCGCACCCGGATCAATAACAGCTGTTTTGTGTATCATCAGAACCACTCCTTAAAACTTCTCAGGCAAATTCCACAATCCCGCTCTCCCTCATACTGATAAAATCCCTGTTTCCAGCGGCAGTCCGTTTGCCCACTATTACATGATCAAGCACCTTAATATCAACAATTCTTCCGGCTTCAACAAGCTGTTTTGTTATCCTGATGTCCTCGGCGGACGGCGTCGGATCACCCGATGGATGATTGTGCACAAGGACAACCGCAGCAGTCGCTCCTCGAATCGCTTCCCTGAACACCTCGCGGGGATGCACCAGGTTGGCGTCCAGCAGCCCCCTTGTTATCTCGACCACGCCTCCTTTGAGATAGTTCTTTGAGTCCAGGAGAATCACCCAGAATACTTCATAATCAAGGGTCCTGACCTTGTCCCTCATGAGCTGCGCCGCGTCTTCAGGTGTCCGGATGCGGCTCCTCAGAGGCGTGCGTTCCTCGGCCAGCCTTTTCGCAAGCTCGAGTGCCGACAGGAGAACCTGGGCCTTTACATTCCCCATCCCGCGTTCACGGGCCAGCTCGCTGACCGACACCGATGCGATTCCAGTCAGAGATCCGTACCGCGTCAACAGCCGCCTGGCGACATCAAGCACATTTGCGCCTTGAACACCAGTCCGCAGTATGACAGCCAGCAGAACTTCATCAGAAACATGACCAACCCCAAGCCGCTCCATTTCCTCGCGCGGTCTCATCCGCACCGGCATGTCGCACACCCTGTAGGCTGTTCCTTCGATTACGTATTCCTGTCCGGCCTTTGTCTCCGCCCCGGCGGGGCTATCCAGCTTGTTTCCGTCATTCGGCGATTTCTGTCGGGCCATATTTCCTCCAGTGTTCGAGTACTCTCTGCGCTATAGCTTCCGTATCCATGGCCGCGGTAATCTCAATCCATTCCACGTTCAACTGGTGCCTGAACCACGTTCTCTGTCTCTTGGCCAGCTGCCGCGTCCTTACCACGGTCCGGGCTATAGCGTCTTCCCGCGAACACCGCCCGTCCATCAAATCAATAATTTCAGCATACCCTATTGCCTGCCTCGCTGTTTCCGAGAGCGCCACACCGCGCTCCAGTATCCTCTTAACTTCCATTTCCAGCCCGGCATCATACATTTCCAGTACTCTGGACTCAATCCGGGTTTTAAGTTCTTCTGCCGGCAGAATCAGGCCGGCCAGGGGAACGCTGTCCTTCCCCTTCTGCCATGTCTGCTCCGCCCCACCCTCCCCTGAATCAACCCTTTCAAGAGCGCGTATGAGACGTCTTGGATTCTTCTTGTCGGCAAGCCGCCTGTAAGCCTCCGCGCTCCTGGTACACAATGCTTCCTGGAGGGCCTCAATACCTCGCTCCTGGAATAATTTCTGCCAGCTGTCACGGAGAGAAACATCGTTGCCCGTAACCGGGCGGAGCCCATCGGTAAGACTCTTGATATAAAGGCCCGTCCCCCCGGCCACGATCGTCCTGCGACCAGCCGCGGCATTCATCGCCAGTACCTGGACGGCGTGGTTCCGGTATGACCATACGCTGAAGGAATCTGAAGGCTCTGCGAGATCGATGCCATGATGGCGCACCGCTGACCTCGCTTCCGGCCCGGGCTTGGCAGTTCCAATGTCCATCCCGCGGTAGACCTGCATCGAATCGGCAGCCAGTATGTCGTATCCGTACCGTTCGGCTATCCATTGGGCAACAGCGCTCTTCCCAACTGCCGTAGGACCAACTAGAAAATCTGCGTGTAATCCGGTTGTCATGGTTATCAGATGCTTTTGCCGGAGTGACCACTTATTCTTTAGAGTGCAGTAGAAACGCCGCCAGCAACACCTTACTGATCTGAGGATTCCGGCTTCCGCGTGTCACCTTCAGGGGCCTGACTGCTGACTTCAGGCTTGCTCCCTGCAACCCCCTGCCCAGCCTTCGGATCCCTTGATTCAAATATTTGCGTCAGTATGTACAGCCCGACGCCGATACAGATTGCCGAATCAGCCACATTGAAAGCGGGAAAGTGATGAGACCTCCAGTAGAAATCCAGATAGTCAATTACATATCCCCATTTGATCCGGTCAATGAGATTCCCGAGTATTCCGCCGATCAGGAAACCGGCAGCAACCCTGTGGATGAGCGTGTTCTGAAGAATTGACTTGCGGAAGATAATTAGCAGCAGAAGCATTATGACGGAAAGGACCACGAGCCCGTTATTCATGCCCTGGAATATGCCGCACGCCGCACCGGTATTCTGGACATAGCGGAGATCAAACAAACCAGGAATTACGCTTATTGGACCTGAAGCAAGTTTCGGCGTGACCAGATATTTTGTGACCTGATCCAGCAGAGCGAGAAAGAAGCTCAAGCATAAAATCAGCATCAGTCGCATCCAAAATCAAATTGAATCTGAACTATCGGCAGGTTCTTCCTGTTCAGAAGTCTCAGTATTATAAACCACTGTCTCGCCAAAACGGCTGGTCCTTCTGCCGCTCTTCTCGTTGTCAGACTGGCACTTAACGCACATCTTGACGAAAGGAAGAGCCTTGAGACGGGGAGATTCTATGAGCTTTCCGCACTGCAGGCAAACGCCGTAGGTTGAGTCGTCAAGCCGCCTTAAAGCTTCGTCTATCTCGAAAAGGGCATCCTGCTCGGAACTCACGAGATTCAGCGCAAACTGCCTCTCAAAAGCATCAGTTCCGTCTTCCTCTGTGTTGGCCGCATCAAAACGCTGGAGCGAATCACCCTTTAGAGCCGTAATCTGTCCCGTAAGGCGGTCCCTTAACCCCATAAGCATGTCACGGAATTCCTTCTTCGTCGCGTGGGGCAGCTTAATCTTGGGTATGATAACAGTTTTAACTTTCTCCTCGGCCGGCTCAGTCTTTGTCGACTTGCGGATAATCAGCTTGGGAATCGACGTCTTCCTGGAAATCTTTGATGAAGCAGGCTTGGCAGCCTTCGTCATCCGTACGTTTTTTTTCACTGACTTCTTCTGTTTTTTTACAGCCATTTTTTCACCTCTGGTTCGATTTAACCTGCTGACACCATTAACCCGGAGTCATTTAAAGAGGGCGGAAATTAGCATATCAACGTTGAACGTGTCAACCTTATGGGACATTAATTCTCTTTTTGTTTCCATGCCCCGGCAACAGGCCCTATTCCCGTCCCAATACCCACTTCTTAATCTCATCCGAAAGACCGCCAATCCTCGCAATTCGGCAGGTTTCCTCGCCCGACCCGTCCCCGGCGGCGGGCAGCACAACTTCGTCCCCCTGCCGTGCTCCTTCAAGAATCTTGGCCAGCTTGCTTTCGCTTGAAATAATGCCGAGCTTCTCATCCCTGTCCCACTCCCCTAGAACAACAAACTCCTGGATACTGCCATTCGGCCGCTGAATGGAAACAGACGTTCCCATGCCAACCTTGTCGACAGGCATCTCGCTGAAATCTGTACCACGGATGGACTTCAGGTCCCGCTCCATTTCTGCCTGTCTCTTCAGGAGAATACCCTGCATCTCCTTGGCCGTCTTGTACTCGTGGTTCTCCCTGAGATCCCCGTAACTCAGCGCCACACCTATCTCCCGGCTGTTTTCAGGAATCGTCTTCTCGATGAGAACCTTGAACTGATCCTGCCTCTCACGGTACGAACGCCATGACGTCAAGTGGCCGCGCCTGGACACTCGATGATGGTGTCCCTTCTCCTTGGACAAAAGCTTGGCAAGCTCCGGATATACCCTGATGACCATCGCCAGCAGCGAACGCTTGGTAACATCGTCAAGGGCCCGTGAAGTATTGAGTTTGGCCACAAAATCACTGCGTTGCTCGGGATTCATCTTTGCGAGTAAGCCTTCAAGCCAGTCCTTCTGCCCTAGCAGCTGCTCAAGCTGGTTCTGTGCTTTAAGGTCATCGCCGCTTTTGGTATCCTTGAGATCATCAAGCACCTGAGACAGCAATTCCGATACGTTTACCAGCCCCCAGCCGCTTGTTGCGGCCATGTTGCGGCAAACCCACAGAAGCATGTTGGAGCCTCCAGTTCTGTTCATCAGGCGTGACCTGAAAAGCTCAGCACAATCATTCTCCCTTCCTGCTTTCAACAGGAAGTTCATGCTTTCACCCAGTACATTCATTGCCATCCTCGGGATAAGGATAAGCATCGTGTCGGCAGTCTGTTTGGCATCGCATTCGGCCATGTGCTCGATGAAAGCACCCATGTCACGGGCAGGCACCCTGGACATAGCCTTCAGGAAAAGCTCCGGGTCAAAAAGTGACTTCGTGATCGCAGCCCCGTCGATCCCGCCTTCCTCCGCATGGCCAAGTCCAAATCGCCTTGCCACCATCACCGTACGCACAACCACATCGGGCCGGTTACCCCTGCAGCCCTTTTCAATAAAAGCAAGACGGTCGACAAGCGCTTCTTTCCACTCCCTGCCGGTCGCCGCCGGATCGTCAACAGCCCCTTCAAGTTCGCCCAGCAGTTCAAGTATCCTGTCAATATCACGTTCAGCCCTGAATGCGGCAAACCAGTCCCCGTCATACGCACGATGTTTTTCCCTTAACCTGATGGGATCATTCCTTTTTGAGGGAAAATCAACCAGCGGATCATCCTTCATCCCTTTCCTGGCGCCGTCCCAGAAGTTCTTCCACTCTTCTTCTTTCACAACAACAGGTGAAAGCAGTTCTTTCAGGATAATCACGCTCATCGGGCCGTAACTGCGAAGCGCCATCTTGACCACCTCCGCAGGATCATTCGCCACAAGTTCCGCCAGCCGCGCAGGTTCATTGTGCCTGATCGCGAAAATATGGTCATTTGCGAGAAGTTCCAACGCCTCGCCCGCATAGGCAAACGACATCTGGTGCCCCTTCTTCCTGTCAAAATCAATGACTATCTTCTGGTAGAACTCGTCGATCCGCTGGACCACTCCAAAACCCCAGGTCTTGTCATAACAGAACCGCCCGGGTTTTAGCTCCGTGAGAACCTCAAAACGGCGCAGGCATTCGGCAACCGGCAGCTCCTGGTCAATACCGGAGGAAGTTACAAAACCGGCGCCGCGCCGGTCATCAAAAACGGCTTTAAGCGAATCCCTGCATATCTTCCGGAAACCCGGTTCCCTCTCGCGCCATACGCATATGGTCTTCATCAGCCGCAACATTCCATTTCCGTCCTTCCGGGCTTTCAGGGGCTCGTGCAGAAGCTCCGCCCAGCTGTCGGCCATCTCTATCTTGCCGGACGCGACAACCTGCGCCAGGGCTGCGAGCATATGGTCTATCGGAAGATTCTCACTCTCAAGTGCTCCAAGAAACCACGCTTCCAATTCCGACTCGCTCTTGCTTTTCATCTCGTCCTGCATTTTCTCCCCTTTTCTCCTGTTGAATATTCCATGACGCAGACTTCCACACCCCCTAACAAAGAACCTGAATTTCTATCACAAACCATGCAACAGTAAAAGAGGTTCTTGCAATTCATCGCGGAAATCGAAATCATGCATGAAACGGCTGTCCAGACAGATTGCCGGAAGGAATGGCTGATGACAACAAGACTGGTAGTGGGAAACGGCGAAAACGGAGTGTTTCTGCAGGATCTTCTGGCCGGCAGGCTCAGCCTGTCACGCAATAAGGCAAAACAGATCATTGACAGCAGGAACGTCTTCGTGAACCGGAAACGTATATGGATGGCGCGCCATTCACTCCGTTCCGGGGACAGGGTCGAACTTCCGGACATGGAAAGCCCGGCCGCCGTGGCCAATGCAGGCAAGATACGGATCCTTTTCGAAGAGACTGATTACCTCGTAGTCAACAAGACGCCCGGGATGCTTTCCAACGGGAGCAACAGTGTTGAAGAGAAACTGCGGAAACAGATCCATGTGCCCCAACTGCTGGCAGTTCACCGCCTTGACAAAGACACCTCGGGCTGCTTCCTCCTGGCAAAGAACCAGGCCGCGTTCGAGCGAATGCTTCCGATTTTCCAGCAGCACGCGGTGACAAAGACATATGAAGCCATAGTGGCAGGCCAGGTGGAGCCCAGAACCCGCACCATAAAGACACCGATCGACGGCCAGCCGGCCGTCTCGCACATACAGGTGACGGCAGCCAACAGGTATGCAAGCCATCTTAAGATTTCCATCGAAACAGGACGCACCCACCAGATCAGGAAACACCTGCTTTCAATCGGACATCCCGTACTGGGTGACAAGAACTATGGAACACGTCTTCCGGCATCAGCCCGCACAATATCCATTACACGCCAGATGCTCCACGCATCCTCAATCCAGTTCGTACATCCTGTCACAGGAAACCCGGTTCACGCCCGCGCACCACTGCCGGCCGACTTCGTCTCCTGTCTCCACAACTTCCGCCTGGTCCGTTCAAGCTGAGAGAACCTACCAATCGGACAACTTGACGATTCTTGGCTGGAAAGGAAGCTTTTGATCCTTCCACACAGGCTCAAGCAGCACAACAATGCGGAAAGGCCCCCTAACAGCGTCTGCCTTTATTACCAGCCGGCTCACGCCATCATTCAGCGCCTGCGGCGGTTGCTGTTCACCCGACTCGGAAGAAAATACTAGACCTGCGGGAGACAGTATCACTGCCTTCATCTCTTTCCCATTCAAAGACAGGACCGCTCTGTTCTTTTCAACTTTGATTGAAGCATGCGTAGTCATGCCCCAGGCAATGGAACACGGCTCGGCAATATCAAATTCATCCTGCACAAGCACCGCGCGGCGATGATTAACCAGCGCGAGCCCCCTGAAAGACTTCCCTGCCTTCGGCTGATAAGCCGATGTAAGATCGATAACCGCACACGCGTAATCGTTGGTGGACCTGTATTGAATGATACTTGATTTCCCGCCAACTTCCTGGTGCCTGCCGTCCAGAATACAGATATTGTGACTCATGGAACCAAGCCTGTAATAGGACCAGCGCTTTCCGCTGGTCTTGCGACTGTCCCAGTAACCGGGCAGATTGTAGTCATCACCCCCAAGATCACTGGCCCACCGCTCTCCAAGCGCATCAATGACAAAACTTCCAAGATCCAGGTGACCATGGTTCACCCGGTTGAACCCCGCCTTGATTCCGGCAAACAATGCATCTGGTTTATCCCACGCGCTCCGGAAAACAGCCAGCTCGACCGGGCCGCGGAACAACTTGTCCAGGGGCAGCGGTTCAATCCTGCCCACGGGAAGAGGTTCATACCACATGACATCAAACGCCGAAGCATGGTTCCCGCGGACATTCAGCAGGTCAATTTCCGCCTTGATGAATTCAGGTTTCTTGTAATGTTGCCCCAGCCAGAACAGGATCGGCGTGTTCTTTTGTTTTTGATTGTCCTTGGCATCCGCAAAATTCATGTGCAAACCGCTTGTCCCGGTCATCATCAGCGGAAAATAACCGGCCTCTGCCAGGCCAGGATCATCGGAAAGACCGAAATCCCGGCCAAGCGCAGTTTCAAGCGCTGACAGGCCGTAGACCGTATAGTCCGTGGCATAGCCCCAGTATCCAGGCCCCTCCGGCCATGCTCCATCCGGCCTGTAGGTTGCTATCGCCCTGGGCAGCGACTTGCGAACATTGGGAATAAACTCCCGCGCAAATTCAGGATTCTCATCCGCAATCGCGAGTGCACCTATCAGCAGGCCGCTGTTGCAGACCTGGTTCCAGTTATATTCCGTATTCACCCACCATGCCTGCTTTCCGGCCTTGTACGAGGCAACACCGGGCTTCATCCCGTTCTCGATCAACCCCTTCCTGATGGCATCCCTTGACTGGGGACTCAGCGAACCGTAGAACCAGTCGTACCCTACCCCGACGGCATGGCTCATCTCCGCAGTATCCAGGAAATGACTTGGATTCCAGTCCTTGAATGCGCATACCGTCAGGAGAACCTCCTCGGCATTCTTCGCGTACTCAGCCTTGCCGGTAAACCGGTATGCAACACCAAGGGTATAAATCCTGTCGAGGCAATCCCTGCTGACAGAAAGCAGCCTCGGCCCGGTAAGTTTATGTTCAAGGGGTTTCTTTTTAAGAATCCCATCGGCCCTATTCACCACATCAGCCATTGCCCTTTTCAGGACTTCGTCGGAATAAACCTTCCGCTTGATCAGAGCCATCCGCTTTTCGGTTAACATGAGCCTGGGATGCGCTTTTACCAGTGTACCGAGGACATCCTCATCCGGCTGGCTCACGGCTTTTTCCGCCGCGGAAACCGCGGAAAAAGGACACAGCAGTGCGACCGATGCAAGAATAAATATCCTGTTTCCCGTCATTGCATTTCATCCTGAACGTGCGGTTTGTCCGGACAAGCCGCCCGAAAGCACTTTACTTTAATCTTGCCCCGGAATTCGCGGACAAAAATAATGATTCCAGCTTCGAGCCCGCCTCCGCCTTAACACCCTTGCATTCAAGAAGCAACCGTAAGTTGTCCAGTGACACCGAAGGTTCAATGCCGACAACCGACCTCCTGCCGCCTTGCAAATGGATCACAAGCACGGAATGCGTTTGCGCCCCTGCGGTAACAGTGGCAATTTCACAGCGTTCAATCTTCTTATACTTCCAGACTGTTGCGCTGTCCCCGGAACCACGGACAATTCCCGTATCCGTTACAGCCACTTCTACCGGCACCACCTTTCCCATCCAGAAGATAAGAAATACAACCCCGATACAAAATCCGGCAACGAGATAAAGACGAAGAACTTCAGTGAACCCGGCATTCCTGCTTAGCATCCAGATAACAACAACTGCTCCAATTATAATCACTGGCAGCAGGCGGCTGAATCGCCGCTTCTTATTCTCATACAAGGCTTTCCTTATTTCGGCAGGTTCCATCCACTTGAGAAAAGTCCTCGGGAAGAGACGCCGGAAAAAACTTATCTTTTCGTCTCCTGACAGCCGCATTGCTTCAATCAATTCGCGCGTCAGAGATGTACCTGATTCCTTGATTCCTTCAAGATCCGCACCCATTGCCATGTCGTATAAGCGCCGCACGTTATCCGGCATTTCATCCATCCCGGAATACTCCTTGCCGTTGAAGGAAATCTTCAATGAAGAGCTCCTGGAGACCACAGGGTCGGCACCGGAACCTGCCCTGGAAATGGCACTATCAAAGAGATGGCGAAGGTTTTCGGGAATCTGGTCAACGCTTGCGTATTCCTTCCCGTTTACAACAATCTTCTTCGTTACATTGAAGTTGAACTTGATCGACATAACTTGGAAATATCTAACAAATCGCCTTTAGCATGACAAGGAATCAGCAGGTGATTACCGGCAGAAACAAAACAACATGCCAATCCCAAAAACAGGACAACCAATAATTCATCTGGAATCGATACCACCGGCCTGCTAGTCTCTGTTTCGTTTCCCGGGGATATTGCAGAACAATGGAGTTGAAAAGGGACACTGAATTATGACTGCCGGAGCGATATTATCAGCCCTAATATCTTACCTGATCGTCATCGACCCGGTCGGGGTATCTATAATCTTTGCAGTGCTGGCCAGGGGAAAAGATGACGATTATTGCCGGAGAATGGCCATTCGTTCCATCGCCTTCTCCACAATACTGGTTCTGTGTTTCGGTTTCTTCGGTTCCTGGCTTCTGGGCCGCCTTGGAATCGCCATGGAATCCTTCCGGATAGCCGGCGGGCTGTTGCTTTTCTATACAGCATTCAACATGGTGACCAAACCCGACAAGAATAACTCCGGCCAGGGTGATGATGCACCGGAAGATATTTCAGTATTCCCGCTTTCCATTCCGCTGATAGCCGGCCCTGGCTGCCTGACCCTCACAATCCTTCTCTTCCCCAATGCCGCCACATCAATGAGGGAAACAATAGCACTGGTATGCGTAGTTCTCCTCGCCCTGATGTTAACACTCTTCTGCCTGCTTTCGGCAAAGAAGTTAAGCATCATGATAGGCCCGACGATAAACAATCTCCTCAACAGGCTGCTTGGGGTGCTCCTTGCAGCCCTTTCCATCCAATTCATTGTTGACGGAATCAAGGGGTTTGCAAAGTGACCATGAGTATCTTTGAAGCAATCATGCTCGTGTGCTTCGGGGTAAGCTGGCCGGTCTCTATTGCAAAGACCCTCCGGACAAAGGTTGTTGCAGGCAAGAGCCCGTTATTCATGGCCATCGTCCTGGCAGGCTACATCAGCGGAATGTTTCACAAGATATTCTACTCGTTCGACTGGGTTATCATCCTCTACATCATCAACATGGCCCTGATATCCATCGATATTGTGCTGTATTTCAGGTATCTGCCGGAAAAGAACCTGTGAAAAAGTCGCTGACATTCATTTTCGCCCAGGTACTGGCGCTTGGTTCGCTGGCTGCCCTGGCAGTAATGATCATCAACCTGATCTCCATCTCGGGAATACGCGACCATGTCGATCACAGAACCTCGCAGATACTGGTTGTATATTCCGAAATACCCGTTTGCTTTATCTGCGCATTTATCGCCCAGCTTGTCTACCGCTCAAGCCCGGTTTTCATGGCCACGGTCTTTGTCCTCCTCAAAATATGCCTGAGGATACTGTGCGTGCCTTATATCGCAGGATTCACCCATTTCTGGTTGGAATCAGGAATCAGCCTTATAGCCGGCCTGGCCGGGGCAATCAGCGCATATGCCATGCTTTCGTCAAAAAAAGACAAGCCCCTGCACCCCGTATGGGCCGGCATCACCGCCTTCAGCGTTATCATCGTATCATGGGCAATGACATTTATAACCATGAAGCGGTTCTAGAACCTGTATGACAATCCGGCCCTGTAAGTCGTGCCAGGGGACGGATAGTATCCATCCTCTCCGCTTCCGCGATATCCGAGGCTGGCATACTTTTCATCGAAGATATTCTCCACACCTGCATATGCCTCCAGCCCGGCAACCGCAACGCACTTCTTGCGCAGGTAGACATCTACAACCGTGTAGTCGCCAAGCTTCTCGCCGGAATTACTGTTGTCATTGCCAAGCCACGAGGATGAAACATACGTTGTATTAACATCAAGGAAGAGCTTGTAAGGCAGGATCAACTCAAGCAGGACAGATGCCTTGTGCGGCGGCACAAGCGGGATGTCTTTGCCCTTGTTCGCGCCATCGGTGAATGTAGCCTCGGTATACGTGTAGTTCCCTTTTACCTTGAGGAGTTCTCCAAATGTGTGCCCGGCCATCAGCTCGACACCAGTATGCCTTGTCCTGTCAAGGTTCTCGTTCCTCGATGTCGTGTTGTTCCAGGCAATCTCATCTTTCATTTCCAGCCAGAAAACAGTGAGGCCGGCAGTTGTCGACTTGCCCAGCTGCACTTCAGTACCGGCCTCCAGATCCCAACCCTTCTCCGGTTCTATGTCGGAATAGAACTGATCTGTGCCGTAACCAATGTAACTGACCTGTTCATCCACGAACGGGTACCGGTAAAGGGTCGAAAACCTGGTGAATAATTTGCACCAGTCTTCCAGGGTCCTGTTCAGGGAAAGGTCAAACGCTGTCTCATTGTGTGTTGTGCTGTCATCGACCAGTGCCGACCCTGCCGATTGCACATCGGCACTTACCCGCGCCGTCTCAACGCGCACACCGGCGCCAAGCACAAGGTCTTTGCGGATACTGAATTCATCCCTTACGTAACCGCCAATGGTGGTTTTATCAACATCAGCCGAAATCGATTCTGTCGTCCGCCCAATATCAGAGTAACGCTTCACATTCAAAACATCGGTATAGAAATCAACGCCGGCCAGCAGGCTGTTCTTATGACCGAAAGTTTCAAATTCCGTCGAATACCGCGGGGTCAAACCGTACGTATTCACAACCAGATCGGCAAAACTCACCCAGCTGGTCATGTCACTTGTGATATCCTTCCTCCCGTAAATGAAGTTCACGTCAAGCCTGCTTCCATCCCCGATCTGGCTGCGGATCCCCAGGTCTGCGTTGAAATAGTTGTTTTCAGCGCTGTCATCCTGGTTCAGGCTCTGGCGCGGGTCAGCCTCCATCTGCGCCTTCGAAAGCCAGCCGGGAATCTCGTAGTTTACGTTTTGGCCCGAAAGGGCAAGCGAAGCGCTGACGGTCCCGCTGATATCGTAACTCATGTTCGCACCAAGCCCGTAGGCCGCAAAACCGGTCCGCTGGCGCCAGCCATCAGCCGAGTAACGCTCACCGTTCACGGCATAGGAAAGCTTTTGATCGGTACCCGAAACATCGGCCTTCACGGAATTCATCCCGTAACTCCCGGCATCAACTGAAATCCCACCCGAAGGCTCCTTGCTTCCTTTCCGGGTAATGATATTAACGACGCCGGCAACCGCGTTGTCGCCGTAGAGCACCGTGCTGCCGCCCCTGACAACCTCAATACGCTCAACATTGCTGAGAGGCACCTCGAACCAGTTGATTCCCGCCATGTCGGGCCTGTTTAACCGGCGGCCGTCAAGCAACACAAGAACCCGGCCGTGCGAATTCTCCCCGAATCCGCGCATCGATATCTCCGTCGTAGCCGGGTTGCCGGCAATGGAGCGCATCGTGACACCCTGCACGCTTTTCAGCGTTTCGGGCACGTCAAGAAAACCGCCATCTCTGATTTCATCAGCGGAAATCACAGTAACATCCGCAGGAACATCAAAAGCCGCCTTGCTCTCCCTTGTTGCAGTGACAACAATCTCGCGGTTTGTCCCTTCTGCAAATGCCGCGACTCCGGTCAATGAAACCGCCAATCCGATAAGTAATGCTGACTTCTTCACCTTGTCTGCGTCTCCTTCCTGAATTTACTATTCGTATTTTTTTATATCCAGCGACCAGTGCTTCCAGAATCCATCCCTGAGCACCTTCTCAGCCTCGACAACCCTGATCCTTCTCTTGAAGACAGGGCCTCCAATAACAAGCGTATGAAACTCACCGTTCTCACCGCACGGGCAGATCCCACGCGCCACGAGCTCCCGGATCATCTCCCGGTCGATTTTACGACCAAGGAAATCACTGCCCAGCCTGTAAGCCTGGCAGCTGACAACAATGGCCTCAAACCCGGCATCAACAAATTCCTCTGCTATACGGGAAGGCTCCTCGTTCCAGAGGGGCTCGAGCGCTTCGATCCCCATGTCAGCGCACACGCGTTCGACCCAATCCCTGTGTTCGTCCAGGTAGATATCTCCAAAAACCATACCCTGGATTCCTTCCAGTGTTCCCACCCCGTCTTTGAAATCCTTCTCGTAATCCGTCATGTCATCACGCGCAGGTTTCTGCACAAGGGGAATACCCATCAGCCCGGCCTGGAGTTTCAACAACCCGGCCTCAACGCCATGGAAGCAGCAGCGGCCGCCGTCTTCCGACACCAGGTTAAGCAGGTATTTCACATCGAACCCCTGCTTCATGCTCCTGTAAAGCGCAAGGCAGCAGTCCTTCCCTCCGCTCCAGGATGCAGCTATTGCTTTCTTTTGCATAAACATATCCATCATGCCAGAAATGCCATTACCATGAGTGTGCCCGTTTCAGTAAGTTCGCTTCCCATCCCGATAAGATCACCGGTCACACCGCCGAATGTACGCCTCATCCACCACGCCAACGCGTTGCACAGGAGAAATACCGCACTGACAGTAACCAGCCCCACCGGCCCGCCCCATGAAAGGCAGAAAAGAAAGGCAATTATGAATGCGAAAAGGAAATGATAAACTTTTGCGCCCTCGACAAAGCCCTGTCCCGTTCCTCCCTCTGCGCGCGCATACGGCAGGGACACGATCAACTGGGACTGCACCATGCGGGAAACGACAAACGGAACAACAAGCCACTGTATCTTTCCAAGCCCTGCGATCTGGGAAATCGCCGCAACTTTCGCAACCAGCACCAGCACCAGCGCCGCAGCACCAAAACTGCCGATGGAAGAATCTTTCATGATTTCAAGCCGGCGCTTGACAGTCCAGCCGCCAAACGAATCAAAAACATCCGCCAGGCCGTCAAGATGCATACCGCCAGTCAGAAGGGATGAGAACACAACACACACAATGCCGATCCCGGCATGCCATTGGGTTATCAACCCGAGGACATAAGCAAGTCCGGCGGTGGCGATTCCGATCATCGCACCGACAAGAGGTAAATACGGCAGGGCATCCGCCAACCGGTCTGTGTCACGTCCCGGAACCCTCAATACCGTCAAAGTCCTGACCGCTGTTATAAAACCCCGCATCTATTCTCCAACTGTCTTGAGACATTCGTCATTCTTAATTCATAATTCTTAATTTCTTTCCACTCACTTTCCCGGCTTTATCCCGGCATCGGCAAATGTCGCCATCTCGTTGTAAACGGCAACTGCATCCTGTATAATCTGCATTGCTATGGCAGCGCCCGTCCCCTCGCCCAGGCGCATCCCGAGATCCAGTATCGGCCTGAGTTTTTCCGTTTTGAAAAACTTCTTGTGACCGGGTTCCGCGCTCATATGGGAAAAAAACATGTAATCCTTCGCCGCAGGACAGATCCTCATCGCCGCCAGCGCCCCGGCTGTTGAAATATAACCGTCAACAACCACCGGTATCCGCCTCGCCGCCGCACCAAGACAAAGCCCGCATATGCCTGCGATTTCCAGTCCGCCCAGCGCCGCAAGTGTCTCCAGCGGTCCTGTACAACGCGCCTTATTCACCTTGATCGCTTTTTCAATCACTTTCCGCTTCTTCTCTATACCGCCGGCATCCAGCCCCGTTCCAGGTCCAACAAGTTCCGAAACAGGCAGGTCAAGATAAACCGAGAAAAGCGCAGCCGAAGGCGTTGAGTTGCCTATCCCCATTTCGCCTGTCCCCACGAGGGTAACACCGACATTCACAGCATAGTTGAGCCTCTCGATTCCGACAGTAATTGCCTTCCTGGCTTCATGGACCGACATCGCCGGTCCGGCTGCGATGTTGTCGGCCCCGCGTTTGACGTTCAACCGAAGCAGTCCCTTCAAATCACCGGGATCAGCCGCCACGCCAATGTCGATCACTTCAACTTCCGCGCCGGCACAGCGGGCAAGTACATTTATACCGGCCCCGCCGCCTGCAATGTTCCTTACCATCAATCCCGTTACTTCCGCCGGGTACGCGCTGACTCCTTCCTCGACAACCTTGTGGTCACCGGCAAATACAAATACCTTCTTTCCCCTTATTACAGGTTTCTGTTCTCCGCGGATGGCGACATATCGCGCCGCAAGTTCTTCAAGGTATCCAAGGCTCCTTTTCGGTTTCGTCAGCTGGTCAAGCCTCTCGTATGCCCAGGCGATCAGCTCCTTTGACACCGGCTTGATTTCTGCAATTACATTTTTCACGATATCAGCCACACTTCACCTCTTGCCTTTCTTCCCTTTTAGAACCATCGGTATTCCGGCAACCACGAACACGACATTATCCGCGATCGCCGCAAGGTCCTGGTTCAACCAGCCTGCGTAATCCCTGAAATCCCGCCCCATCCTGCTGCCGGGCACGATTCCCATTCCAACCTCGTTACTCACGACAATCACATCGCGCTTCCTGTTCCTGAGCGCGGCGACAAGTGAATCTATCCTTGTCCGCATTGTTTTCTTCCCCTCGCGGACAAGGACATTGCAGAGCCAGACGGTGACACAGTCGAGGAGGACACCGTCATGGCGGGCAGAAATTCCTGACAGCGCCGCCGGAACTTCAAGCGGTTCCTCGACGCACGTCCATTCCGGCCCGCGTGACGACTTGTGACAGGCTATGCGCTCGGCCATTTCGGAATCGAACGGCTCGGCCGTTGCAAGGTACAGTGGTTTCTTGAAACACTTCCCGGCCAGGTTTGCCGCGTAAGTGCTCTTGCCGCTTCTGGCCCCGCCGATGACCAGGGTCAGTTTATTCTTCTGTTTATTCAGCTTATTCTTCATTATTCCGGCTCCATTACCGACGCAGAAAACAAAAAAAGCCTTCAGACCCTGAAAGGAGTCTGAAGGCTTTTAATAAGTACCCAACCGTTTAAACCTCATCCTCCCTTCCCGCGAAGGAGTCTGCACGCTTTCTCGAATTCCGGCGTGATGAGCATGAAAAGAAACGTCTTCTGGCTTCCGGCATCAAATCTACCGCCTCACCTTCCCCTCGATTCGCATCGGGGTGGTAATTGAGGTTTCGTAGCCGGTCACAGCGGCGCAACCGCGTCTGATTCTAACAGACTTCCGTACTCTTTCCACGAACACATTTATTCAAAGAACTGCCGGCAACTTATCACAGGCGCTTTCCATGTCAACGTGAAATTCAAGAATTAATTCTTGACCGTATTTGCCGGCGGCACCATGCTGTTACAGTTTATCACGGAGGTCAGAATGGATGCTGGATCAATAACTTTCTTCGGCGTTGAACTGTGTTCCTGGCAGGACATCACGAGACTGCTTGTCGCCTGTCTTCTTGGCGGCATACTCGGTCTGGAACGCGAACTGACACGACACCCGGCAGGTCTGCGCACGCACATACTCGTGGCTCTTGGTTCCGCGGCAGTAATGCTGATGGCTTTCCATGTAGCAATCACGGCTGGGGGTGAAATCAAGTTTGATCCCGGCCGCGCGATCCAGGGAATCATCACAGGCATGGGCTTTATCGGCGCCGGGGCAATAATGAAGGAAGGAACAAGCATCCACGGGATCACAACTGCCGCGTCGCTATGGGTTGCAACAGCAGTAGGCATGCTGGCTGCAACCGGCCAGCACGGCCTGGCTGTATTAGTCACCATACTTGCAACAGCCACCATGGCCTTTTCACGACACTCCCCTCCGAAACCGCAGGACGACGCGCAGCAGCCGCCAAAGTAAAGTTCCCTGCGACGGGTCGAAGGATTTCCAGCTCATTCCAGCAGCCGGTATATGAACTCGTCCTTTTTCCTTATCTCGTCAGGGGAAAGACCTGCGATCTCGTGCGGGAAAACAACCCACCCGCTAACTTTTTTGAGGAAATAATCCGGTTCCAGTGCTCCGTTTTCCTTCATGTAAAGGGTGGCAATCTTCACATTCCTGGTCCGGGAAACAATTAGTTCGCAGATTTTCTTCAGCGTGGCGCCGGTATCGGAAATATCATCAACCACCAGCACCTTCATGTCCTTCTTCAGCATGTACAGGAAATCGTCAATTCCCTCGACCTGGGGATCTGTCCTTTCTTCAATACCAGTGTACGACTCGGCTTTCAGAACCGCGTGACGCATCTCGAGCCCCTTGTAGCGGAAGAATTCGTGGACTGCCATGCCAACCGGGGCCCCGCCGCGCCACAGTGCCAGCATCAGGTCAGGGCGGTAACCGGAATCATATATTCTCTTTGCCAGGTCAAAGGAGTCCCTCAACATTTGAGTCGGACTTATGAACTCCCTCGGTGTAGTCATATGCGCAGAACCTTTTTACAAATCGGCTTCAGTAATCGCCTTGCCGAGTTCATTCAAATAACCGGCAAGCGTAACGATCGTAGGTCCGAACCCCTTCGAGTATATCTGCTCTTCCAGGGCATACCCAAGCTCGCCGGCTGTCTCGTACCTGTCCTCGGGAAGTTTCTGGAGGCACTTAGTAAGGACATCGACAATGCCCTTCGGGATGTTCTTCCGGTAATCCAGGGGATTGGGAATCTTCGATTCCTTGACCCTGGCAACTGTGGAGTCAATGTCATTCCCTTCGCACTGGAATATCCGGACCCCCGTAAGAAGCTCGTAGTAGACAAGGCCAAGCGAATAAATATCGCTCCGGGCGTCAACTTTCCTGCACGCAGCCTGCTCCGGCGACATGTATTCAACGCTGCCAACGAGATACCCGTCATCAAGCTCCATGAACTGCGCCGCCTTGGCAACACCAAAGTCGGTAAGCTTAACCTCGCCTTCCCTGGTAATCATGATGTTGTTCGGCGAAACATCGCGGTGAACAAGTCCCAGCAGGTTACCCTGCTCGTCGCACTTGCTGTGTGCGTACTCCAGCCCGCGGCATATGCGGCTCACAATGAATGTCGCTATCTCGAAAGGGATATACCTCTTCAATTTGCCGTGCAGGATCATGAACCTGGTCAGGTTGATTCCGTCTATGAACTCCATGGCAATGTAATAACCACCCTCATGGCGGCCAAGGTGGTGTATCTGGACGATATTCTGGTGAACCAGGTTAGCCACAACCTTGGCTTCGTTGATGAACGATGTCACGAAACTTGTCTTCTGCACGTACGTCGGCAAGATCGTCTTGATCGCCACTTTCTTGATAAAACCTTCCGCCCCGAACTGGTCAGCCTCGTATACCGACCCCATCCCTCCATCAGCTATCTTGCGCTTGAGGTAATAAGTCACCGCGCCGAATATGTTGCCTGAAAGCTCGCCTCCCGGATGCCTGTCGCCGTCTTCGGGCCTGATGATAAAATCGTCGCGAAAAACCGTGGCCGCAGGCAGTATCTGCGCGGTTTTTGTTTTCTCGGTTTCTTTCGCCGGAACGAACACCTGCCCCGGCGGAAGCTGGACAGTGATCTCGCTTTGCCCGATGACAAGGCAGTCCCCGTCCTGAAGATCTGCGGTAATTACCCTGTGGCCGTTCAGCGTTGTTCCGTTTGTGGAACCGAGGTCGTTGACAAGCACCCTGTCTCCGTCAACATACAGCCGGCAGTGAACAAGGGAAACGGAACTGTCTGGTATAACTATGTCGTTCGAGGGATCCCTGCCCAGGGTCACTTCCGTCTCGGCCTCGAACTTTTTTCCAGCAAGCAATCCTGTCTTAAAAATCAGCTTCACCGGGTAATCTCCCCATAAGAATCCCGTGTTATTACCCGAAATCCGGGGCATCTACAAGCGCCATGTTCCAACTCGCGCTTGATTCTGCAGCAGCAATACCGTACATTTCGGCCATGGATTTCCGGAGTTATACAATGAAAACACCCAGGGTCATCTTCGTTCTGATCATCGCAGCCGCATGCCTTGCCGGCTGCAACTCCACCAAACCGCTTACCCTCCGGACTTACAGCAAGAACATCATCGTCAGGAAAGACAGGACCATATTCCTGCAGCAGGAACAAATCGATTTCAACAACCTGAAACATGAACTGGTCAAGAGACTTGTCACCAGTACAACGCCCATAACAATCCATTTTTCAAAAAACCTACCCCAGTCAACAGCCGACAAACTGATCAACAAGCTTAAAGAAGAAGGCTTCAAAGACCTGGAAATTGTCGTCTTCAGCGATTAATTTACAAACCAGTTTGAAGAAACGGAATCAGCGTTTCCCGGACAACGGCAGCAATCAGCAAGATCCAATCCTAATCCCTGAAGAAGACTATTGTATTCTTCGGGATCTGGTCTTCCTTCAGCCTGTTGCCGGAGACAAGAGTCCCGTCAGGAAGCCGGTAATAAGTTGACGGAAAGTTCCACGCCTTACCACATATCAAGAAGGCGCTTCTCTTTGGAGTGACTTTCCCGCCGTAAGCATACCCAACCAGTATCCTCGTCTTTTCCGGAAGCGACGCAATTTCCTTATCATTCATGTCAGAGCCGGTCTTTATCTGGCCATCAGGCGTGAAATAAATCGTTGTCTTGCTCTGATACTCATCACCGGCTATCTCCATGGCGTTATCACCATCAACGCCTATCTCAAGAAAACCCTCTTCCGTTGCCTCGTCCTCAATGTTCTCCACGGCGGACGGGAAGATAATCCTGGTGCCAACCAGGATCTTCTTCCAGTTCTTGATCTCGTTGCCGCGCTTCTCCTTACCGTCCGGAAAACGATAAATGACATCAGGACTCTTGTACCTGTCACCGGCAATGTCCCACACCGACCTGTCACGTGAAACCATATCAGAATCCTGGCTGGTGTATCGTATAACAGCCTTTTCCTGCTCCTCCGATTTGCCGTAAAGAACCTGGGCAAGATATGGGTCGCCCACCACCAGTCTGCCTGCCTTGACGTCCGGATCATATGCCGGCTTCTTCTCCAGCCCCAGTCTCTGGCGGACCGAGTCCCGCGCAAAGAGCATCCCGCACCGCTTGCGGCCCCGGTGCGACTTCTTGTGCCACACATTGGGAGCGCCATAGGCCACCATGGAATGAGTCAACACCCGCTCGCTGGGAACTTTGTATTTCTTCCGCAGCATGTCCAGGAGCTCTTTCAGTGACTTGTACTGGGCTGGAGTTATATCCTTGTTGTAGTAACCGCCAATTTCTATGCCAATCGAGTAGTAGTCGATGTCTCGCCTTCCATCCCACATGCTCCTGCCGGCGTGCAGGGCAAGTTTTTCTTCCTGCATGATACGGCAAACACGTCCGCTAAAATCAATGCAGTAATGCGCTTCCCCGTTCCTCTGGAGCTTACGGATGGATCCTTCGCAGGGAGCTTCAGTCGTATGCAGGATTATGTAAGCCGTCGACTTGCGCAGCGGCCGCTCACTGTTCCACGGGCTCATCCGGCTGTTTACCTCCAGCCCGCTTGCCGCACCACAAAAGAGCGCCAGGACACATGCCAGGGACGAAACAAGCCTGCAGACGAACATCCTCTGAAAGTTCTTAATGTATGGTTCTCTTTTCATTTTGGGAAATTACTGGCCGCGTACTCTATACTAATTTCCCCTTTTTGTTTACCTTTTTCTCTGCCGAAGATAACTATTTTGGAGTGCGGCGGCTTGACACCGCTTTCATAAACTTCAGCTTTTTGCAAGTATGGGTCAAACCAGATTTTTTACTTCCGTATCCGGTTCATTGTACCGGCGGTAAAAGCGCGTAAGCGTGGTCCATGCAAAAAGACTGTTCACAATTGGGATCCGCACCAGCAGGTTGAACACGAGGTAGGAAACGAAAAGCGATACATACAGATAAACCAGGGCTATTATGAGCCTGCCGGCCCGGTTATCCAGCGCCGCAAGGGCCGGGATACTGGCACCCAGCCAGATGAATAAATAAGCAGCAACCGGCAGCGTGGTGATAAAGTAAAGCAGGACAGCCCAGGACTGCCCTGCTTCTATTGCCTTCCTTGGACAATATGCCATGCAGCGCATGCAGCTCTCGCACCGGAACCTCCAGTAAGGCCTCTTCTTCTTTAACCCGATAAGCTTTATTGCACCCGCCATGCAGTCGTCTGCACAACGACCGCACCCGTTACAGCTGTTGTTGGCGAAGAAAAGTTTTCCCAGGTAAAAACGTCCGGCAACAAGGTATCCGATTGATACAGGAATCAACAATGTCCCGAACACAGCCTCGTAAAGGTTGTTAAGGGACCACCAGCTCGAGCGGCCAGGCTGGAGAACATTCTCAATGAATGCCTGCGCTTTCGGCCTGGCCCTCGCCACTATCGCCGAGACACTCGATGGCGACAGCGAAGGATGAAGCGCCAACCAGTTCGAGGGCATGTCAATGCTGTCCACACCCGCCACACGGTAACCCTTGAGCGCGAGTATAAGCGCGATAAGGAAGGTCCCGGTTCCACTCAATCCGGGCGTGAAAACTGGACCTACCTTCATCCCTGCCCTGGTGGCAATGCAGAAAGCACGGGTCTCCCTGACACGCGGCAGGCGCAGGACATTCCTGATCATGTGCCAGGGTGCCGTGAATGCATGGGTCGGCATCACAATACCCAGGAGATCATCAGGACTGTCCTTGATCTCGACAACCGGATTTGCCCTCTCAACAGGAAGAAGAATTGCGGAAACAGATTCCTGCCTCAGGCAGTACTCGCGGATCCAGGAAGCAACCCGGAACGAATTCCCTGTACCGCTCATGAAATAGATTGTGACATTCCTCTCGTTCATGACCTGACTTCCCGCACACGAGTTATCCGGTAAAGGAAATCTCAGACCTCCTGAATTCCCGATGCGCTTGGCATCGGGATGTAAACCGTATCATGCATTTCGTCTCTTTGAGGGAATATTTCGCGTCAGATGGCTGCGAGGAGTTTCATCGAAACTCAGGCCGGCAAGGCGGAGTATGTATCGGTATACTCATGGTATCCGGTACATACGACAACGCAGCCGGCGCAGCCATATCACGCAAAAGATTCCCTCCGAAATGCATGACACTCTTCTCGTTAATTAGTACAGACTTCAGGAAGACTCACAGAGCAATTCCACCGAAAACAGCGAAGAACCGAACTTTTACTGTTTCCGGGGCAGGAACCTGCCAATGAAGTCCTTCATCTTCTGGACCTTTTCATCAATCCAGTCCGAGACCGTGATGCCAAGCCTTGCAAAAATGAAAGGGATGCCCACGCCGGCGGTAAGCAGCAGGATAAAAATAACCGGCACCAGCCACATATCGTAACGCAACGACTCCGGCAGCATCGACTGGACCCGCGGAAGGACTGTTTGTGCTATCCGCTGGTCACCGCGGTACACAATGAACTGCTGAACACCAAAGAGAACCACCGCGGCCATAAACGCCGGAATATTAGGATTGGATTTCTTGAGAAAGCCGCGGAAGAAAATACCCAGTGCCGCAGGCAGGCCCACAGCCGCCAGGAAAGATGCCACGACCGACATTCCGAAAAAAATACCTGTTTTCATGGATTCTTATGCTCTCCGCCAGAACTCACGGCAAACTGATATCACCGGACCCCTAAACCGCAATAGCAAGACACAGCCGGAATACGGAATGAACCAAGCCTACTCTCCCGTAAGTTCGCCGTTCTTGAACACTCCCTCCTTTTTCGTTCCATCCTTCATCGTGTAGACACCTTTGCCCTCGATCCGGTCATTCAGGAACTCACCCTCATATTTGTCGCCGTTGGCAAAGATCATCACCCCGGTCCCGCTCATTTTGCCTTCCTTGAAATCCCCAGTATACTGACCACCCTTGCGATAGGTGTAGACACCCTTTCCGTGGAGCATGCCGACGCTGAAGTCACCTTCGTACTTGTCTCCGTTGGCAAGGATCTTTACACCCTTTCCGTGCGGCACAAATCCGTCAAATTCACCTGTATACTTGTCACCCTTGTCCCAGGTGTAGGTACCCTTGATGTGGTTGTTTGTAGTAAAAGACCCCTCATACCTGTCGCCGTTCGGATATTTCTTAACCCCTTCGCCATCCGCGAGCCCGTTCTTAAAACTTCCGTCGATGCTGAATATATCCTTCAAAACCAGGTAACCCTTGCCCTCTGCCTTGTTGTTCTTGAATTCACCCTTGTACCGGCTTCCGTCAGGCCAGGTCTGGACGCCCTTGCCCTCGCGCATGTTGCGCACGAATCCGCCCTCGTACTCACCGCCCTTGGCATGTTTAAGTACGCCCTTACCGTCCATCATGCCGTTCTTGAAAGTTCCGTCGTAAATACTGCCGTCGGCAAGGACAAGCACTCCCTTGCCGTCCATCTTGCCGTCCTTGATGGCGCCTTCATACTTTGCCCCGTCCGGGAAAACAAGATTACCCTTAGAGGTGGTTACCGGCTTGCCATCCTTGTCAACACTGCCTGTAATCTCGAGTCCGCAGAAACCGGCCACTGCCGGCGACAAAATCCAGATTAACGAAATCATCAGAACTGCAGGTATCCGCTTCATCCAAGAACCTCCTCATGTGTGATTAATAAGGCGCAAAAATAACAGAAAACCCGGACAATGCCAAGCAATCCGGAAAGCAATGTGACAAATCCCCGGAATCAATCCGCATTTCAGGCATGGTTCCGCAGAACAAGTTCGACGGGATGCGGATTCAGCTAATACTAGCTGGCAAGATATTAAACCTTGTACTTGTGCACATAGCGCCGGAAAAGGGTCCGTAGAACGAGCAGCGGAACATTTCCCACTGCAAATCTGTGATAACAAGGAAACGGTCGAGCTTGTGCTGGCCGCTATAAACTACGGGTTCGACAGGAAGACACATTCTTATTCAAAACTTGATCCTGTTTATATTCACCTGCGGTCATGAGGAGGCCTTCGGCCGCAGCGGCGGAAGGTTTATGGCGGGCTTGTCTTTCTTGATTTCGGGAGAATATGCCTTGATTCGCACCGTACCCGCCTGAGCCTTGTCGGAGTAGTCACGATAAAGCCCCTGCGCCTCGTCGGACCCTATTGAACCTATCTCCTCGAACCTGAAAACCTCATCGCCGAACCTGATCTCATTACCATGCCTCAAAGCCATTGTCGTTACCCTCTGCCCGTTGACATAAGTACCATTCGAACTCTTCAGGTCTTCCACTTCGCAGAGGCTGGACAGGTTGGACAGCCTGGCGTGGTGGCGGGAGACACTTGATTTCAGGACCTGGATATCGTTGCTGCTGTCGCGCCCGAGAGTCGTCGCCCCATCCTTAAGGGTAAACATTTCATTCGATCCGGATGAAACATATACAAGTCTGCATTCCATCTCTTTCTCCTTAAACTTTCCCCGGCGACCTGATCAGCTCTTCAGGATCAAACATTTTATTGCGCAAAACAAGCTCTATCAGTTTACGGCTGTCCATGGGAACCAGCGGCCTGGAAGCATACTTAAGGAGATCGTTCTCCGGGTTGACCATTTCCACGAAAACCCGCGCCTTCGAATTCAGGTCCAGCACGCGTGAAGCAGTGTGCATGGTCTTAACATCCGGATCCGCGAAACGCAGGTTGGCGAAGATAAAGACATAGTCTGCTTCTGCAACATTTGCCTTCACCAGCGACGCTGGACTTATCGGAACTCCGCAGACAAAATAATACCGGGGATAAGGATTCCGCTCAACAAGATCCGAAATAATGACAACATCCCTCCCTGCGAGGCTGGGACACTTTGGGATCGACTGTATCAGTTCGTCAGCTATCGCCGTGTATTCACATATCACTATGTGGTTACTGGCCTTGACCCGCGCCGTCCCCCTTATCCGCCGCTCCAGATACTCATGCGCGGCTTCGATGATAAGGGCGACAAAACTGGTATAGATGAAGAATCCCGTCAATATCGAGACTATCCCCACAACACGTCCTTGCCATGTCATTGGGACAATATCACCGTATCCAACCGTTGCCGATGTGACAACCCACCACCAGACAACATCAAACCAGTCCTTAACATTTGGATTGCTGCCATGCTCAAACGTCCAAAAGAGAACCGTATTGACCCCAAGGCTCAAAGCCGCAACAACCACAAGCAACATCACCCTGCTTTTCATATTTTGTAGAAACCTTTTAAGCATCCCTTGCAACGGGAGTTATTAGAACCCAATCCTGATTATAATTCGCCGGGAAGGAAAGGAGGAAGAGGGCAATCCATCGAATCAGCCACCGCGCGAATCAGCTCAGCCTCCTCAATCGTCACGAACCCGTCCGCCGCAATACAGGTGACACATGAATCCAGGATCTTCTTCTTCAGCATCGGGGCTGCCGCCGCCGCTTCATTCAGCGCGCCGTCCAGCATCGGCAGTCCGCAGTCGTCAACAGGACACATCGTGAGCATTGTTCCTGCGCTGAGTTTCGCCGCACCTTTGTCAAAAGCTGACTGGGCCGCACCGGCATCATCTGCACCCCAGTAAGCCAGGCATGACAGAAGCTTCTCGCATACAGGCAGTATCGAACCGGCGCTCGAATATTTCACAACGGGGGCCTTCGCGAGGCGAAAGGCCGTATCCAGGTGCCGCATAAGCGTGCGTTGAATAGCGTATTCGAAAAGATCAACCTGCTTGTCTGCCGCAACCAGCGCCAGGACATTACCCCTGAAAATATTGTACTGGTTCGAAGAAAGACTCTTCAGCACGGGTATTGCCATGTCCACGAGAGGAAGCTTGTTCTCCTCCTTCATGCCGTCGGCGACGGCAACAAGCTCCAGCACCTGGCTGTAAACAGAATGTTCAACATGACCGGCAAGGTAACCGGTCTGGGCCTCGCGTACCTTCTGGTCCTTGTTGATGAGCAGCGAATAAACTGCAGCCTGGGCACCGGCCGGCTCGTGCACGGCGGCAGTCATCAACTGGGGCAACCCTGCAATCAGTCCGGCGGCGTGCCGGACATGTGCCGGAGTTGGGGCTCCAACACTCGCAACCACTTGTTCAGAGTTGGCGGAAAACCGCGACACACCTGCAATTGCACCTTCAGTCCCATCTGCAGCCGGCGGCGCAATTTCCTGCAAAGCAGGACCACCTTCCCCGCGCGCGGCAAACATGGGGTCAAGCCGTTTTATCCTTTCCTCGATCGGAGGATGCGTAGCCATAAGGCTCATAAACGAGTCAGCAAGCCCGTTGCAGAAAAAGAAATGACTGGCCTCTTCTGCATGGTCATTCGATATCCTTGTCCCCCCCGCATAACCTCCAATCTTTTTGAGGGCGCCTGCAATTCCCCAGGGATTCCTGGTAAACTGCACCGCGGAAGCATCAGCAAGATACTCCCTCTGCCTCGATACCGCGCTCTTGATCAGTTTGCCGAAGAAAACGCCTATATATCCTACGATCCAGACTACAAGGCCAAACAGAACGATCGGAAGGTTGTTCCCTTTCTTTGAACGGGAACGCGCTGTACTCCTGAAAATCCAGTATCCGATAAGGCCTATAATCAGTATCCCGTTAAGCACGCCAAGCAGGCGGATATTCAGCTTCATGTCCCCGTTCAGGATGTGACTGAACTCGTGCGCAACCACCCCCTGCAGTTCATCTCGGCTCAGCTGCTCTACGCAGCCTCGAGTAACACCGATTACAGCATCGCCCGGCGTAAAACCGGCCGCAAAGGCATTTATGCTCTCCTCTTCAAGCAGGTAGACGCGCGGAACGGGAATGCCGGATGCGATCGACATTTCCTCGACAACATTTAGTATTTTCCGCTCGTTGAGGTTGCGTGCATTTGAATCTATCGGCACCCCGCCAAGCATTTCCGCCACGGCCGCACCGCCGGACGAAAGCTGGCTTATCTTGAAGACCGTTCCGAGGATTACGATCAGTGCAGTGCCGCCGGCTATGTACATGAACAGGTCAGGGTTCCAGAGTGACTTAACCGGAACATCCTTGCCGGCATTGGCCATCGCACCCTGGAAGATCAGCATCGCGGTGACATAGACCGCCAGTATTATCATGACCACAGCAAGACAGTAGTAGCCAATAAGGATTGATGTTTTCCTTTTAGCTACTTCCTGGCTCTTGAAAAAGTCAATGGTACTGGTGCCAGCCAATTCAGACCTCGCAACAGTTGCTTATTTGAACGCGACTTTCGGAGCCTCGCGCTCCGCTTCAGCCTTGATCTCAAACAGCGCAGCCTCGCCAAATCCGAACGGTCCGGCAACGAGTACATTCGGGAAGGTCTCCCTCGCGGTGTTGTACATCATCACGGCATCATTATAAGCCTGCCGTGCAAACGAAATCTTGTTTTCCGTCGAGGTCAGCTCTTCCATGAGCTGGGCCATCGTCTGGTTGGCCTTCAGATCGGGATACGCCTCGGCTACAGCAAACAACCTGCCGATTGCCCCTGTCAGGACAGATTCGGCGCCGAGAAGGCCCGCCATTGCCGACGGATCGCCAGGGTTGGCCGCTGCCTTGACACTGGCGGTCGATGCCTGGTTCCTCGCAGCAATAACAGCTTCCAGGGTCCCGCGCTCATGGGCTATGTAGCCCTTCGCAGTCTCGACCAGGTTAGGAATCAGGTCGTATCGCCGCTTCAGCTGCACATCAATCTGCGCAAACGCGTTCTTGAATACGTTCCTCAGCCTGACCAGGTTATTGTAAATGCTGATCAGGAAAATCGCCAGTACCACAACAACAGCTACAGCAATAATCAGTCCTTTCATCAAACCATCCTCCTTTTATTTCTATACCAGCACCGAGTGCTCACATTTAACTATGTTTCACGGATACTAGTGAATGAACTCCACGGGCTAAAGCCCGTGGCTTCCAACCTCTGGCATAATCGTTCATGCTTCCTGTTCACGGATGTATCGCCTTACAACAGCCTCATCCACTTTTCCTACAGACTCGGCAA
>Ga0172375_10000143_pt1 | contig 108397 bp, 113 predicted proteins | sample LakKiv1m_FD_114537 | JGI IMG/M metagenome (GOLD analysis project Ga0172375, IMG submission 114537) | Freshwater microbial communities from Kabuno Bay, South-Kivu, Congo - kab_092012_11.1m | ecosystem: Environmental > Aquatic > Freshwater > Lake | place: Democratic Republic of the Congo...
ATGGAGTTTCTGTTGATGGAGTTTCTGTTGATGGAGTTTCTGTTGATGGAGTTTCTGTTGATGGAGTTTCTGTTGATGGAGTTTCTGTTGATGGAGTTTCTGTGCAAACATTATCAACTAAAATTTGAGATGATTCACAAACTACTTCATCAGCATAAGCTAAATAAGCAATTGCATTATTATAAATTGTTTGAAAAGAAATAAATAAAGTTATAAAAAAAATAAGATAATGAGTATGTTTATGATATGGATGCTCATGCCAATCTGAATAAAACTTACTTTTTTTAAGCAAATTATTATGAAAATTATGTGTAAAATTTTTATGTTTTAATTTAAAATGGTGAGACATATGTATATTGTATCATAATAAATTATAAAATAAATAAATATTTAATAAAAACTCTTTAAAATAAGAGTATTCTATATATTTTATTGACTTGACAAAAAATAAAAATACCTGATACTATCTTTCTATGTGTAAATTTACACAATTTGTTCTTTTAAAAACAAAATATTGTTAAACAACCTAAAATTAATTAAGTATGGTACAAAAAATTACAAACTTCTTTAAATTTAAAGAAAAAAAGAAAGAAGATGAAATTATTAGTAAAATTAGTAACGAATGTAAAAACTCTGAAATTTTTGATTTGTTTCTTTTAAATAAATTAAAAAATTACAAACAAACAATTGAGGATCCTGTATTAAAGATTTTTAAACTAAAAAACCAATTTGTTTTACAAAAAATAAATGAAATTAAAAAAAATAATAAAACAAAAAAGGATATTATTTTAAAATCATTTAAACTTCTTGAAGAAAAATTCCAATATTTTAAAGAAGTGTACAGAGAGTTCAATAAATCTGAACAATATTATTTTTCCTTTAAAGGAAAAAATAAAAGTGTATGCTTTCTTAAATCAGAAAAAAAACACAGCTTATTGGAAAGTTTTGCTTTTGAAGTTTTCTATACAGATGTTTTTGTACATGCAAAACGTGAATATTTTAATAATAAATATTCTGATTGTATTATTTCTTCAAAAAGAAAAGACCTCTTAAGAGAATTAAGATTAATAAAAAAATTAGACCCACAATGGAAATTTGATGATGAATCAAATACGATTAAAAGTATTCAATTTAAACAATTAAATATTCATTGGGAAGAATTAAAAAAATTATTTCTCTCACTTGCATTAGTTGCTGTTTAAAAAAAATTAAATTTATAGCTTCACTTCATGTGAAGCTATTTTTTTATATAAAAAAAGTAAAAGAAAAACGCCTTTCGGCGTTTTTCTCGGCACTTATGTTGTTACGATTTATGTTGAGTATTACCTCACTCTCACAAACACAGTCTATCATACTTCAAATAAAAAAGCAAGCCCCATTTAAAATAGAAAAATCCCCTCTTGCGAAAGGATTTTCCATATTTTTGCCTTGTGTCTATAAGCCGAATTCTGTTTCTACTTTAAAAGTAGATAATAGCTATTTGTCTAGGCCTTAAATTACTTTAAAGCTCAAGCGATTCTTCCTATAAATAGGACACGATCTTGCACACGCGTAAGTATTTTGCCGTTTCACCCGAACTAAATCGGTTCGTCACTGTTCTCAACTCTATCCTTGCGGACGACGGGCATTACCCGCTACGTTTAAACTTTAAAAGGCTGTGTGTTCGGACTTTCCTCCCCTTTATAATTAAATAAAAGAGTAGCTATTCAACACAAGAACAATATGATTATATTATAAAAACACAAAAAAGCAATAAAAAAACCTTACAACTAGTGTAAGGTTTTTAAATATTATATGATTAGAAATTTCTTTCTATCATTATGAATTTTCTTCCTCCTTGTATGTAAATACCAGGAGTAAGTTCAGATTTGTTTTTGACATTAACAATTCTTCCTTGTATATCAAAAATTCGAGTATCTTTTTCTTTTGCAGTTTCGCCAAGCAATAATTCTTCTACCGAAGAATAAGTTGTCATAACAAAACATCCTTCACCGCCCACTGTCTGAACTATAAGCAAATCACCAACTTCCATCGAAGGCACATTTTGAAAAAGTGCCATTGTTGAATTTTGAATGTTAGTGGTATAAATATTTCCACCAAACTCAATTTCAACAGGATCTGGGAAAGACCCATTAAGAAGAAGAGACCCACCAACAGACCCAGCGTTGGTTACTGTAAAAGGAGCCAACACATGAACTGTTACGTCATTTGTATTAGTACATCCATTTACATCCATTGTAGCTGTAATAGTATGCTGACCAACACCTGCAACAGAAGGATCCATTGAGTTTCCATTCAGTGCATTACTTCCTGATAAGGAAGAACCATTAGTTGCTGTAAATATAAAATTTATATTTGCATCAACACAGGCAGTGTCTTGAGAAACAGTTACAGAAACATTAGGAAGTTGATTTACTTTTACCCAAACAGCGTCAGTATTTTCACAACCATTTAACGAACCGGTTACTGTATAAGTTGTCGAAATATTTGGACTTACAAGAACAGAAGCTCCTGTAGAACCATCGCTCCATACATAACTCATCCCAGCTGGACCAGTAGCAGAAATAGTGGTTGAACCTCCTTCACAGATTGTTTTATCTGCGCAAGCTGTAACTGTAACTTCAGTAACGTCAACTATAACAGCAGATGAAATACCAGTGCAAGTTGCATCACCAACAGAAACAGTATAAGAGCCATCATTACTAGCTACATAAACACTACTTGTAGCACCAGAAATAATTGCTCCGTTTCTTTTCCACTGATAGGAACTAAATCCACCAGTAGCGGTAAGCTGTTCAGAACAGCTGTTTAAAATAACTGAGCTAACACTCACAGACAAAGCACAGGCGTCTGTTGTAAAAACAAAAACAGAACTCATTATCATCACAGGATAATAAATAAATCCAGCACAGCTATACTGTGTATTAGGAGTAAGATTATTTAAAGAAACATCCAAAGAAGTTGTCCCTGGAGTAATCATATATCCTATTGTCCATAATTCATTTACTGCAGTAGAATCACCAAAATTAACTCTTATAAAACAAGTATCATTCACATTAGTAAAATGTAAATGAACAATAGCAGAACTACTAGTATGACTTACTGAATCGACAGTAATGGTTTGAGCATTTAAGCTCATAGCAGTAAAAACTGCTGCAAAAAAAGCAATAATTCTTTTCATAATTTTAAGATTTAAATTATTATTATTTTTAAATTTATTTAAAATAAAAAAACTGTAAATTAATCTTATGAAAAGATTAATTAGGAACAGTATTTTATACATTTTAAAAAATAAAATATGCACAAAATGCTGTTCCTAATTCAAAGATAAAGATTTTCAAAGATCTAAAACTATATATAGTGTAGCATAATATATATCTACTTGTCAAGATCTTGTTAGACTATATTTTTATGTTAATATTTGACTACTTGACTTTTAAATTGCATTGTGATACAATTTTCGTGTATTTAAAAATAGGTCAAAAAGTATTATAAATTAAGCTTCCCTTGTCGAAAGGGAGAATAAAAAAATATGAAAAACATTACAAAAAATTTAATATCAGTTTTAACTTTAATCGTTATCTTTAGTGTTGTTGGAGCAAGTATACCAGCAGAAGCTTTTTCAAAAACAGCTTCTCTAAGTATAATTCCAGCACCTAAAGGAAATACAAATAATTCTAGTAGTGGACAAACAAAAAATATTGTTGGCCCAACCATAAACGGAATTAATGCAACTAACATAACGCAAACTTCAGCACAATTAAATGCAACTGTTAATCCAAATGGTTCAAACACCGTAGCATCATTCCAAACACCTACTTCTGGTTTACTTGGGACAGTAAATATAGGTGCTAATGCAGGAAATGTTTCACTTGCACCATATACACTAAACAATTTAAATCCTGGAACAACATATCAATTCAAAGTAATTGCATCAGATGCAAATGGTAATATTACTGATAGTGGATGGAATTCATTTACAACAGATATATCTATTAATGGAACACCAGCTATAGGAATGACAGCTGTAGGAAATATTACTCAAACATCTGCTGAATTCATGGGAACTGTTAATCCAAATGGTTCAAACACCGTAGCATCATTTCAAACACCTACTTCTGGTTTACTTGGGACAGTAAATATAGGAAATGGAACAAATAATGTAAGATTAGCTCCTTACACAATAACTGGATTAACACCAAACACAAGATATAGAGTTAAAATAATTGCAGCAAATACTTTTGGTGTAACAGATGGTGCATGGGTATCATTTACAACATTAAGTTCAAACAACTCTTGTACAACACCAACTATTTCTTCTATCTCCCCTGATCATGTAAACGAAGGAGCAGGAGCAACAACAATCACAATAACCGGTTCTAACTTTAATTCAAACTCTTCAGCATTAATTAGTGGGCAAGCTAGAACAACAAACTATTCTAGTTCTACTTCTCTTACAATGGACTTAACTACTTCTGATGTATCTTCTCAAGGTACAAAAAACATTATAGTAACAAACGGTTCAGGATGTGATTCAAACTCTATTACTTTCACAATCAACCATGTAGGTAGTAATGGAAATGGTACTGGAAGTGGAAGTGTATCATACTACTATGCAACGGTTGTCACACAAAATGCTACAAGCATAACTGCAAACTCTGCAATACTTAATGGAACAATCGATCCAAACGGACACACAACAACAGCATGGTTTGAATATGGAACTTCAAGCAACCTTTCAACTGTAAATGAAACAATCCATGTAAATCAAGGTGGAAGTTACAATGCTTCTGCTCTAGCACAAAGTATTAGTGGATTAATTCCAAGTACAACTTATTATTTCAGAGCTGTTGCAAACAACACTTATGGAACAGTTAAAGGAAATATATATTCTTTCACAACTACTGTAAGAAATGGGAATGTAACTACTGTTCAAGCAACAAATAAGACTTCAACTTCTGCAAAATTAAATGGTATATTCATCAATCCAAACGGTACTTCTGCAACAGGATACTTTGAATATGGTAAAACTGCATCTTTAGGAACAAAAACAGCTGATAAAGATCTAGGAACATCTGCTTCAGTAAGTTTCTCAAACTTTGTAACAGGTCTTACTCCAAATACAATCTACTTCTTCAGAGCAGTAGTAAAAAATCAAGGAGTAATCAACAATGGAAACATTCTTGTATTTAAAACTTCAGTAGGAGGCATAGATTTACCACCTGTAGTTGTAGACACAGAACCAACAGTTGTAGCAACTGAGAGTTCAATCTTAAAAATCACAAATGAAAAAGATGAAATAGCTATAGGTGATGAAGTTAATTATCTTGTTACTTTTAAAAATATCGATTCTAAAAACTTTGAAAATGTAAAACTATCAGTACAACTTCCAAAAGAAATAGATTTCGTTGAATCTAATTTTGGTAAATTTAATTCTGATAATGATCTTGTAGAATTTAATCCTGGAATATTGATAGCTGATCAAGTAGGATCAATTACAATAAAAGGTAAAGTAAATTCTAAAGCACAAGACAGTAATATTCTTATATCAACAGCTGTTATGTCTTACAACCTTACTGGATCAACAGAAACTAAAGATGAAATCGCTTATGTAACAAATCATGTGATAGCTGGTATTGGTTTACAAGCTAACCCATTATTTGGAACAGGATTCTTACCTTCTACCCTTCTAGGATGGCTTGCATTAATACTAGTGATCTTAGGTCTTGTGATAGTTGGTAAAAATATTTACTCAAACTATGCAGTAAAAGGTAATGGTAAAAAAACATCTAGTGATATAGATAATTTATCAATATAATAAATTAAAAAAGAGCCCCTAAAAGGGGCTCTTTTTTAATTGTTTTTATTTTTCTACTTTATTAGTTACTTCTTTTATATTTTCAATTTTAGCATCCTCAGAAACTACATCATCTAAAGAACAAACTCCTGAAACACAAGCAAATTCTTTTGCTCCAGTAGTATTATCATCTTGTTCATAATACATAAGCTTAGAGAAATCTATATGTTTAATCTCTTTCATTCTCTTTTCATATTCCTCTTTAGTTATTTCTTCATAAGGAGCAAGTTGATAAACATGTTCTGAACGTGGTAAGAAAGAAAGACCCCCTACTATATCCCAATTCTCATAAACGAAATTTGCAACTTTAATCCATTCATCAGCTCCGACATAAATAGTCACAGACGGATTGTGTTCAATATAATTCATTTTTAATCTTTTCCATTCTTCCAATAAATCAATAGCCGAAACTTCATTACGTGTTATTGCATTTTCTGGAGCTTTAATAGGAAATTCTAAAACTGCGACAGTTGAATTTGCTGTAGAATATCCAACTTCGGCTTTAGAAGGAACTCCTTGATCTTTAATAAGTTGGAAAAGAGGATCATTTGTAGCAATACGAACACGTCTTATAAAATATTTTGCATACCATGGATGCATTCCAGAACCTACATAAAGAAGTTGTCCTGAATTACCATGTGGTTTGATAGTAGTTATACAAGTTGAGTGATTAATATTAAACTTTTTTGAATATTCTAAATTTGTTTTTATTGCTTGTTCTCTCAAAGCATTTAAAACTTCTTCATTTCTTATTGTTTTATTATCATAATATCCAGTGATAGAAACTCCAAGTAATGCTTCTTCATCACAATTATCTTTCCATTCTTTTGAAAGATAACCAAAATTTGTCAAAGTAGCTTGATATGTCCCTAAAATTGTAGCAACTCTAACTTTTCTTTTTAATTCTTCAACTGTATCATTTGGGCGAACAACCATTGAAGTAAGATTACAGAATTGTTTTGAACGTAAAGTTATTTCTCCACAAGGATTTGACCCTGGAAGACCAACAATAACATTCTGATCATCTATAATCCCAGCTTTTTTCCAATTATCGATTCTGCGTTGTGGAAGCTGAGTCATAAGACCACCACGATTGAATATTCCCCTTTCCCCTGTCCCTGATTTTATTAATTCAATCCATTCATTTAAGAATTCTGAAGCTGAAGGCTTTTGATTATATACAGCAGAATTATTTGCCATAGATCTTTGACCATTTTCAACCCAAAATTGACCCTGCTTTGATTTACGCATTGTTTCATCATCTAAATCAGATAAAGAAATAAGCGCACTACGACGAACTCCACCTGCAACAACAATTAATCCAATCTGACAAATAATATCATGAAGATCTATATTACTTAGACGCTTTCCTTGTCTAGCTAAAATTTTATTTTTTGAAAAATTAATAAGATCTATTAATGGTTGTGGTCCTGATGCACGACCTCCAGCAGTTTTTAAACGAGACCCAGCTGGACGTATTTTAGAATAATCAAAATCAACATCATAACCATCAGCCCAAGTTCTACAAGCAAGAACAAAAGCATCCGCCCAACCTTCTTTACTATCTTCTACAACATGAGTTGCTAATTTTTTTCCAGTTTGTCTTCTTATTTGTGGAAACTTTTGTACTGTTTCTGATTCAACAGAAAACCCTAAACCTGCCCCACACATAAGTATGTACATTATTTCTCCTAAATCTTGCCAAGCACCTGGTGCTACAAAAGAACAATTATAAGCCCATACATTTGTTTTTCTACATGCTTCACCTGAAGACCAAAGCAATCTCATTGACGGACAAATTTCTTGTTTTAAAATTCCTTCACGAACTTCACTATATTCTTCTACTGAAAGCTTATCTCCAAGATTTTCTTTCATATAAGCAATAAAACGATCAATTGTTTCTATCCAAGTCTCACGTCTTCCTAAATTATCTTGCCATTTTGAATATGTTCTATAAAAAATAAATTCTTCATATGAACTCACAAAATAAGAACTTGATTCATCAAATACTTTTTTACTTTCTGTTGGTATAGTACCAACTTCTTTTCTTAATTCTGTTCTTTTTGATCTATATATAATATAAGCTTTTGCAGTAGCATGAAATCCAAGATCCATAAGCTCTGCTTCTACAAGATCTTGCACTAATTCAACAGTCGGAATAAACTCTTTTTCTTTATCTCCTTCTTTAAGATTCTCTAATTTAGATAAAACTTTACTAGCAACATTTTGAGCATCAATTTCTTTACCTTCCAAAGTAACAACAAAAGCTTTATTAATAGCATCAATGATCTTTTCTAGATTAAAAGGAATAATTTCTCCTTCACGATTTCTAATACTAATAATTTTACTTGATTCTTTTTTGCTCAAAATATCAACTTTTTTCATATGCATTATTCTACTACTAAAAAATATTTTATGCGAGCAAAAACAAGAAAAAATATTGAAGAAAAACATTTAAAAAGTCCTGTAAATAGCACATTTTAAAATCCCTAATTTTACAAGAGTTTTTTAAGGTAAAAATTCTACTTTATCTCCTTCTTTAAGATTTTTCTTTTCTAAAAATAGAGCATTAACTTCTAAAACATACTTTGAATTTTTATTAGGAGTAAAAATTTCTGGAAATGATTCTGGTGTGACATTTTCTTTAATAGAAATTACACGAAGATCCTCATTAATCCAAATTATATCTATCGGGAAAAACATATCTTTCATCCAAAAAGGATAAATACCTACATTATCAAAAATAAATAACATTCCTTCGTCATTTTTTAAATTTTCTCTAAAAGACAGGCCATTTTCTTGTTCAGTTGGAGTTAAAGCAAGATCAACTTTTATTATTTCTCCCCCAATTTTTACATATTTAGTATTCTTTATAGAATTATTATTTTTATTAATAAAAATAATAATTAAAATAAAAATAATTACTATAAAATAATTAGAAAATTTTTTTAAATTCATATTATTTATTGTCAGTACTATTCCAACCAAAAAGTTTCCCAATATAATCTGCTGTCTCACGCTTACGAATTATTTTAATTGTTCCATCTTGAGCAATTACTTTCATAGGAGCAGATAATAAACAGTGATGAGATGAAAGTGAATCTTGATATGCACCAGTATCTAATATCGCAATATACTGATCTTCACCCTCAGAAATTTTTGGCAAAAGAATATAATTTCCTCCAGCAGTATATTTATCGTCTGAGTCACAAGTACTTCCTGCCAACCAAACTGTTTTTAAATTTCCATCTATATTGTTCACAGGTATCGTATGCCATTTTTGATGTATCGTCCAAGTATCTTTTAAATCATTTATAAAACTTCCATCAATAACATACCAAGCTTTCGCATTTGCTTTTGGAATATATTTTTTAGAAATTATTTTATAAATTGTAACCTGTGATGGAGCGACAACATATTGCCCCCACTCTACTACTAAGTTTGGATGTTTTATCCCTGCTTTATCTGATAAATTTTTTAATATTTTTATTATCTTACTTGATACACCTTTTGCTGTATAAAACTTTTTCTTTTCATAAGGAACACCAAAACCTCCACCAATATCTAATGTATCTAAATTTGGATGTATTTTTTGTAATTCTACATAAATACTAAATGCATGTTTTATCCCATCAAAAATACTTTTTTGTGTTTTTATTTGTGACCCTAAATGATAATGCATTATTTTAAGATTTTTCATCTTATTTAAAGATAAAACATCTTTTTCAGAAAGACCAAAACGGTCAAATTTCTTATCCCAATGAGTATCCGCTTTAACATCTAAATCTACCCGCACACCCACATCACCTTTATATTTTAAAGTTCTTTCTACTTCTTCCCAACCCTCTATAATAGGCACTATATTCATCCCTTTTGCACGTAATTCTTCTATAAGATCTAAATATTGATCCGTCTTTGGACCATTACACAAAACTCTTATTTTACTGTTAAATTTATCACTTTCCCAAAGTTTTTTTACTAACCAAAGTTCATTTGCAGAAGTCACTTCTAAATTTGCCCCTTCAGATAAAATAGGAAAAATAAATTCTTTATTTTGATTTACTTTCATTGGGTAATGATAAAAGAATTTACCTTTATATCCATAAATTTTTATATACGCTTGAAAATATCCCATTAAATCTTTTAATCTATCTTCTATCACAAATGGAAAAAGAACTTGAAGAGGTGTTCCATACTTTTTTGCTATCTTACTTAAATCATAAATATGATTCCCTTCTGTCGCAGTTAAATTTCCGTCTTTACTCACGTTAAAAATTTGTGTATTAAATTCATCAACACCCAACTTCCAAAATTTTCTCCAATTTTTTTCTTTCTTTTTTGTTTTTTTCTTTGGCATAATATTTTTATATTAGAAGATTAGTATATCAACTTGACAATAAAATGTAAATACTTTATTAACAGTTTTATTTATTTTTTGTAAACTTTTAAAAACTCTTCTTTAAACTCAAAAAACTTGTCGTCTAAAATTGACTGTCTGATTTTTTTAACAAGATTGACTATGAAATATAAATTATGAATTGATGCTAAAGTTCCTGCCAATATTTCCTTTCCATGAAAAAGATGCGCAATATAACTCCTCGTATAATTCTTGCAAGAATAACATTCACAGTCATCTTCTATTTTTGTAAAATCATTTCTATATTTTGTATTCGTAATAATTATTTTTCCATACTTCGTATAAATCGTTCCATTGCGCCCTAAGCGAGTCGGCAAAACACAATCAAAAAGATCTACACCGTTTTCTATCCCCATAAATAAATCTTCTGGCTCACCTATCCCGAGAAGATGACGAGGCTTTTCTTCTGGTAAAATTTCATTCACCCATTTTACAGCAGAAGACATATCTTCTTTTGCAAAAGATCCACCAATACCAAAACCATCAAAATATTTTCTATCAACTTCCATTTCTGAAATAATTTTCGCAGATTTTTTTCTCAAACTTTCTTCTCTACCTCCTTGCACAATACCGAATAAAAATTGAGGTGAAAGAGAAATATTCTCGGGTGAATGGTCTGGCCGAGCAGAGCGAGGAGAACCGAGGACCTGAGAACGAGAATATTTCTCTTCTTCAAACTTAATGTGTTCTTTTAAACTTCTTTCCGCCCAACGATGAGTACGTTCTAATGCTTCTTCTTGATATTTCAAATCTTCTGCAGGTGAAGTACATTCGTCAAAAGCAAAAATAATATCAGCACCGAGGTTATGCTGAATCTCTATTGATTTTTCAGGGGTAATATAATGAATTGAGCCATCAAGATGTGATTTAAAAGAAACACCATCAGCGCCTATTTTTGCAAGTCTAGGAGCATCTGGATCGTCAAAACGCTCTGGAATAATTAAAGATGGATCAGTAACTTTAACCACTTTTGAAATATCTTTGCCATAAGCAGCCCCTAATGAAAACACTTGGAAACCACCAGAGTCCGTCATTGTAGGGCCACTCCAATTCATAAACTTTCCTATTCCTCCAGCATCGCGAACTATTTCATCTCCAGGTTGTAAATATAAATGATATGTATTTCCAAGCACTACCTCTGTCCCAACTTCTTTCACATGATCCGGAGTTAAAGACTTAACAGTTGCTTTTGTCCCCACAGCAACAAAAGCCGGCGTCTCAATCACCCCGTGCGGAGTTTCCAAAACCCCAACTCTACCTAAACTATCTTTTAACTTTTTTTTAATTTTAAAATTCATTACTGTTCTATCTCAACGAATTTTATTTCTTGTATGTTCACTGGACTTACAAGTAGTGCTTTTTGATACGAATCACGAGGATCAGAGATTATAGTCTCAACTGTTCCGAGTATATAAGGAATAATTCCTGGTAAAATTATTTCTGTCCCTAAATCTAAAACAAAATCTCTCGGTAATGTCATTTCAAAATTTCCTCCTCCACGACCAATTGCCTGCATAAAAATATTCTTACCACTTATTATAACTTCATTTTTTTCTCCTGGATTTGAATATAAAATAACTTTTGATGATTTTGAATAAACTGCATCAATTCTACCTATAGGAATATTCCCTTTTACAAAAACTCTCTGCCCTACTAAAACTCCTTTATTCTCCCCTGTATCAATAATAAGTGTATCGTAAAGAGATTGATTTGGTTTAGATAAAATACTAGATAAAGTCATAATAGGAGTATCATCTTTTCTGCCAAGAATTTCTTTCAATTGAATATTTTCATCCACAACAGAATTATAATTTAAAATTTTATTTGATAATTCGTTTATTTGTAATTTTAAATCTTCATTTTCTTTTAAAAGAGATTTTTTAGAATAAACAAATGATCCAGCATTTGAAAATTTTTCTCCAGCATTATTTCCAAAAACTAAAACTGAACGAAAAATACCATTTGCAACATAAGATAAACTATTAAAAATACTTGTTCTAAAATAAATTAAAATAAGCAAAATAAAAATGCCTATCAATATATATGAAAAATTCTTTCTTTTTGTTTTTTTATCTAGGAGGTAACTCATTTTGATTTCCAATCAAAACTTCTTCATAAGTTTCAATATCATCTAAAACAACACCTGTCCCACGAGCCACAGCAGAAAGAGGATCATCTACTACATAAACTGGAATTTTAAGAATACTTTGCAAAAGCTTGTCGAGTCCATTCAATAATGCTCCACCTCCTGCAAGAGTAATACCTTTATGCATTATATCTGATAGAATTTCTGGCGGAGTTGTCTCAAGAACATCTTTTACTCCTTCAATAAATTCTTTAATTGAAGATGAAAATGCTTCCCGAATATCAGAATCTGTCACAACAACTTGTCTTGGAAGACCAGTCAAAAGATCTCGCCCACGAACTTCTGTCTCCATATAAACCCCTGGCATCACAGAACCTATCGCTATCTTCACTGCTTCTGCAGTACCCTCTCCAACCAATATTTTAAATTCATCACGCATATAAGTGATAATGTCATTATTCAATCTATCTCCAGCAATCTTAAGATTTTTAGATTTAACTATTCCTCCTAAAGAAATCACTGCGATATCTGTAGTCCCTCCTCCAATATCTATAATCATAGAGCCAACTGGATCTTTTATAGGAAGTCGAATACCGACAGCAGCGGCCATTGGTTCTTCTATTAAATAAACTTCCCGTGCCCCCGCAGAACGAGCTGCATCATATACTGCTCGAGTTTCAACATTTGTCGTGCCAGAAGGAACTCCAACTAAAACTCTTGGTCTTCCAAACTTTTTAGAAATTTTATCTGCCTTATTTATCAAATAAGAAAGCATTTCTTCTGTAACTTCAAAATCTGAAATCACACCGTCAACAAGTGGTCGAACAGCTTTAATGTGCCCTGGAGTTCTTCCAAGCATTTCTTTTGCTTTAGCCCCCACTGCAAGAATTTGATTTGTCTTTTGATTAACAGCTACAACAGAAGGTTCATTGATAACTATTCCATGCCCTTTTAAGTAAACTAAGGTATTTGAAGTGCCTAGGTCTATTCCTATATCATTTGAAATTAATTTGTAAAAATTTTTAAGCATTAGGCTTTAGTAAAGTTATTAATTCATCAATACTAATGATTTGTCCTTTTTCTTCTGTTCGTTTCTTCAATTCAATCCCACCTTCTTTAATACTTCTCAAAGAAACAACAGCTCTATAGGGCATACCTAAAAGATCTGCATCAGCAAATTTTTCTCCAGCAGACAAATCAGCCCTATCGTCAAATAAAACTTCAACATTAGCTTTATTTAAAAATTCATATACTTTATTAGCTTCTTCTTCTACTTTTTCATCATCTCCTAAAGAAAGTAAATGTATTTTAAATGGAGCAATAGATTCTGGCCATATTATACCTTTGTCGTCTGATAGAACTTCTACCACTGTACCCATTAAACGCCCAAGCCCAATACCATAACTCCCCATTACAACCAATTTATCTTCACCATTTTCATCTTTATATTTTAAATCAAAAGGTTCTGAAAACTTTGTTCCAAGTGAAAAAATATTTCCTACTTCAATAGCCTTTTTTTCAACAAGATCTTCTTGTTTTAAATTAAGAGATTCTAATACCTCATCATTTAAAACTTCCTTATTTATAGCGATACTAGAATTTTCATCTAAATAGATTGTGTCTTCTCCCACAGAAGTAATGGTTTGAAATTCATGAGAAAATTTTGAAAAACTTCCACCTGAAGCAAAAGTCATATAAGTTAAATGCCCAATACCAACTCTTTTAAAAATATTTTGATAAGCTATTTTTGATTTCTCATAAAAAGCATTATGCTCATTTTCATCTTTTGAAAAAGAATAAAGTGCTTTCCAATAAAACTCTCTTCCTCTCATTATCCCTGATTTACTTCTTATTTCATTTCTAAATATTTCTTTAAAATCATAAGGGAAAATCGGTAAATCTTTATAAGAACTTACATATTGTTTTAAAATATTTGAATAAGCTTCTTCATTTGTAAATGACAAACCAACCTCTCCACCATTTTTTAATTTTGTCTTAAACCAAACATCTACAACTTCATCATCCCAACGATTAGACTTCTCCCATATTTCCTTGTTTTGAAGAGCAGTAGTTTTCATCTCTATTCCTCCAATTTCATTTATCTCTTCTCTAATTATATTTTCAATTTTTTTAATAACACGTAATCCAAGTGGTAAATAACTATATACCCCAGCCATCTCTTTATGTATAAAACCCGCACGTATAAGAAACTCGGCATTTTTAGATACTTCATCTGCTGGACTTTCTTTCTTTGTTTTAGTAAAAAGTTTTGATTGTCTCATAGGTTCCATATTAACCGAAAAAAGTCTTTTTAGCAAAAAAGTTAAAAACTTTTTAATACATTGTGTCTTGCGTTAGATTTTACCTAACGCAAAGTTAACCATTCAAAAATTTCATTAACAAAAGAAGCTTTATTAAGAAAATATTTTGGAAATGCCTCTATATTTAAAATTTTATTTTGAATACGTTTTTCTCCCATAAAATCCAAGTAACTTGAATATGAATATTTATTCAAATAATCTATTGCTTCTTTTTTATTTCTAATTCTCTCTTCTTTCCAATCTTTTTGAATCAATTTCAATGGATTTAAATGTATATATGAAAATAAATACTTTAAATATTTATCTGTGTCTATGTATTGTGATTTAAATTTACCTTCAAACAAACTGCCATTTCTTTTATATTTTCTATTATAATACATAGAATAAGCGGTGCTTAATTTTTGCATAAATTTACTTATTCCACCTTCTATCTTTTCAGTTATTAATATATGAAAATGATTTGGCATAAGACAAAACGCTCCAATATTAACCAAAAGATTATTTCTCTCTATTTCATAAATATTAAAATTTATATCTCTGTTTAGATCATACAAATTAAAACTTTCCACAGAATTTGAAATATAAAGCAAAGAAATAAATCTTAAATAATCTTCTTTATCATTAAAAATTTTTTGTTTACTATTACCACGATTATAAATATGATAATATTCACCTTGAACAAAATTAATTTTTCTAATAGACATAACTAAAGTATATCAAAAACCTTGCGTTAGGCAAGACCTAACGCAGTTATTATTTAACTTCAGTGCCAGTCATTTTAAATTTTAATTCTTCTTTCTTTTTTTGACGATTAAGCTTACGGGCATTGATTTTTTGTTTTATTGAAGAAATTAACATACCACTTGAAAGAAGAAACATAAGACCACCAACAGAACTACCTGCCACTATAGAGTACTCAGCACCTTCATGAATTCCTAAAGCAACAGCCAAAGCTGAAATTCCATAACACAAAGCAGCAATCTTAGCCCGATCTTTTGATACTTCTTTAGTATAATCTACTCTAGACGAAAGTCCACTTAATGTCTCTCCTGCTTTATTTTTTGAAAGATCCTCTTTTCCTCTACTTTCAAAATACTCTTTGAATTTTTCTACACCGCCATATTGGTCAATCTCTGTTTTAAATTGTTCTAAATTTGTGCCTAATTTTTGCGCTTCAGCTAAAATTTGTTCATCAAATTGTTCTTGAGTTAATTCAGGATTTTCTTTTGGTTTTGGTTCTTCTTTTTTTATATGTTTTTCAAAATTAAATTTCATATATTTATTGTAAATTATTCTTAATATTATTGGTTTTTTCTTCGACCATTATATTTTTTACAAATGCACGAAGCTCATTAACTCCTTGATTAAGAAACTTCAATAATGATAATTCTTCTTCTTGAGTAGCAGTATTGTTTTTTACTTTCTCTGCTAATTCTTTTACTTTTTCTGGTTCCATATGATTTTTATTGTTAGTTTAATAATGCACTAATAATACTCTCTCTCTCTGCGCGTCAAGGGGCATATTTTGCGTTAGGTCTTGCCTAACGCATTAATTAATACAAAAAGTTGCGAAATATTAACCTTTCTGCTAAAATAGACCTTATGCAAAAAGTAGAAAATAATGATATAACAGTAGAACAAATGTTTAATGCCGGAGCGCATTACGGCTATTCAAAGACCAGAAGACACCCTTCTTTGTCTTCATATATATATGCAACTAAGAACAAAACAGATATCATCGATTTAGAAAAAACAAAAGTTATGCTTGATGAAGCTATGGAATTTATAAAAAGTTTAGGTTCTTTTAATAAGACAGTTCTTTTTGTAGGAACAAAACCTGAAGCTAAAGAAGTTATCAAAGGAATGGCTGAATCATTAAATATGCCATACGTTTCAGAACGCTGGATCGGTGGAACTTTAAGTAATTTTACAGAAATAAAGAAAAGAATTAACGAACTAGAAAAATATAATAAAGAAAGCACAACTGGTGAACTTGAAAAATATACCAAAAAAGAACGTGTAGTTATGGCTAAAAAAATGGAAAAACTAGCAAGATATTACACAGGATTACTATCTTTAAAGAAAGCTCCTGACGCAATATATATAGTAGATGCAAAAGCAGAACATATAGCAGCAACTGAGGCTAGAAAATCTTGTGTACCTGTAGTTGCATTAGTAAATTCTGATTCAAATATAAAAGGTATTGATTACCCTATCGTATGTAACGACGCAGCAATACCATCAATCAAAATCTTCACAGATTCTATTGTTAAAGCGTACAAAATGGGTCAAATGTCTACGCCTATTAAAAAATAACTTAATAAAATATGTCACAAACAATAACAACTGAGTTAGTTAAGGAACTTAGAGATGCTACTGGTATTTCTGTAATGCAATGTAAGCATGCCTTAGAAGAAGCTGAAGGAGATATGAAAAAAGCTTTAGCTATCTTAAAAAAAACTAGTTCTGATATTGCACTTAAAAAAGCAGATCGAAATGCCGCTAATGGTGCTGTAATGGTAAAATCAGAAAATGGTAAATCTGTATTAATTGCTCTTCATTGTGAGACTGATTTCGTATCAAGAAATGAAGATTTTACTTCCCTATTATTAAAACTTACAGACATAGCCTTTAATGAAGGTATTGAAAAAATGAAAGAGAGTGCAAAAGAAATGATCGATCCTATTATTCAAAAAACTGGAGAAAATATCCAACTTGGTGAATCATATAAAGTAGAAGGAACTATTTTAGGAAGCTATATACACAATAATAAATCTGCAGTTATAGTTAGTTTAGAGGGAGGAAATAAAGAACTTGCAAAAGATATAGCAATGCACATAACAGCAATGAAACCAGAATATATATCACAAGATGATATTAAAGAAGAAGATAAAAAGACAATGTATGAAGTTTTCGAGAAAGAAGTTGCAAATGTAAATAAACCAGAAGATATTAAGAAAAAAATGTTAGAAGGAAAAATATCAACTTATTTCAAAGAAAAAACATTACTTAACCAACCATTCATAAAAAATGGAGATGAGACAATAGAAAAACTCTTAGAAAAATCAAAAGCAAAAATAAAAGAAGTAAAACGTTTTTCGATCTAAATTAGATGTACATAATATTAATTATATTCTTCATATCGCTTATTGGTATATCCGCTATGATCGGTAAAAAATTAATATTATTAAAAAATAAAAAAATTGAATATACAGAAAGAATTTTATTTAAAATACCAAACTTAGATGAAATAAAAAATATTACTGCAAAAAATTCTAAAAGATATGGATATATAATTCTTGTAAAAATAATACGTTTTTATATAAGAACTTCTATCCTTCTAAAATATATATATGCTATAACAAAGAAAAAAATAAAAAATATATATTATAAATACTTCCCATATAAGATAAAAGAAAAAAATAAAAAAAACGAAGTTTCAAAATTCTTAAAAATGATTTCAGATTATAAACATAAAATTAAAAATATTAAAGACAAAATAGTAGAAGAAGAAAATAATTATTAATTAAAAATATTTGTTTTAAAAAAATAAATCTGCTAGTATATAAATAATTTAATAAGCCGCCTTAGCTCAGTTGGTAGAGCAACGCTTTTGTAAAGCGAAGGTCCTCAGTTCGAATCTGAGAGGCGGCTCCAAAATAAAAAACCTAAACTCGTAGAGTTTAGGTTTTTAAATTTTAATTTAATTAACAACATTTACTGAAAAAAATCGAGAACCCTTTTTATATTTTCCATATTCATTAGGTAAATATTTAGCAATACATAATTCTTTGCAACTAAATAATACAATTATAACAAAATCTACGAAATTTGGCATATCACCTTTTCCACAATAAAAAACATTTAAAACTCTATCATCAATTGCAAGATTATCTCTTTTATTAATTACTAAATCATTAATTACTCTAAAAATAGAATGTATACTTAATGGTTTAATATATGGAATAATTCCATCATCACATATTTCTATTTTTAATTCTTGTGAACTTAAAAATATTTCTGGTAATGGATAAAAATTTTTTCTTGTACACTTCAATAATTTTTCAAAATCATAACAAAAGACAGTTTTTCCCCTATAACCCTTTAAAAAGATATTATTATTATACCCTTTTTTAAGATAATTAAATTCAATACCAGTTTTAATAATGTTAAAAACTTCATTATTTTTTGATAAATTTTTATCAAAAATATTTCCAAAACTAGCTTTTTCTAATCGAGTAGATAGATCTACTCCTTCCAAATAAGTTCCATTTTTCATTTTTAATAGTTTTAAGTTTATATTAAAGAACAAATAAAAACACTAAAAATTAGTATATACTATATATAAATAAAAATCAATGGATCTAAAAACTTTATTTTAAAGTATTTTTCTCATTTATAGTCTTTTTATCTTGAAAATTAAAAGATTCTTTAACTATAGATTCTAATTCTTTAATTGAACGAAATCCTGTAAGGAGATTATCATCTATTACAAGTGCAGGAAGCTTTGTATCTTGTATTTTATATATATTTATCATTGCTCTTACAGCAGAAAGATCAGTACTATAATCAAAAGAATACACTCTTAACTCTGGATATTTATTACGGAGAGAAGAAAGAACTATACTCTCCTTCTCACACTCACTACAATTCTGTGCTGTTGTATAGAAATACAAAATAAATGCAGATTTTTTACCACACCTACTAGAAATCTTTTTCATTAAAAGATAATCTTTTATTTGAAGTAAGGAATAATATTTCTTCAAATATAATAATTCATCACTATTCCCAATATTATTTTGTCCCCATTCTATTTTATTTCCTAATTCTCCAAGCTCACCTGATAGCACAGAATCAGAAACAGATTTACATGAAAGTTCTGATAGAAGTGAAAACTGAGTTTCTGAAGAAAGAATATCAATTGAAATTTTATCTTGAATAGATTTTAATTGATCCAACTTTTTATTACTAAAATAATCACTAACATACATAGCTGTTAAAAACAACCCTAATGTTATAAAAAAAACTATTATATATCTTTTCCAATCAAATTTTTGTTGCATATTTTTATTTAGCTATTTTTGAATCTCTTTTGTCTATCTCTAAGGTCCAACTTGATTCCTTAGATCTTATAGCATTAAACAATGCTATAAGAATCCAAAACGGCGCTATTACACTATAAATAATCATAAAATAGAATAAATCAAAAGAAATTCTTGGTTTACCCTCTAATATAGTTCTTCCTATTAAAAGAGAAACTATAATCGAAGTATACAAAATAATTGAAATAAATACTATTGTCTTTGTATCAAAGAAAAATAAATCAAAATTAGAACCTGAAAATGAATTACTTACCCCAACCACATTAATTTGTGTCACCTTACGAACAATAAAATTAATAAAATTATAGAACAACATACTAAACAAAAAAACCACAGATAAGACTGATATTATTCCAGAAGGTAATGTAAAAAATGCGATTGTCCCATATTTCTTTCTAAAAAGGAGTCTTCTATAATCTATAGCGTTTCTAATAAAACCATATATCCATCTTTGTCTTTGGCGATACAATTTTCCAATAGTATTTGGGGCAATTGTATAAACATAAGCATCAGGACAATGTTCTATTTTGTAATGATGCTCTTGCATACGAAGAGCTATTTCTTGATCTTCAGTATTATGTGCATGTCTATAAGGTCCTAAATCATCAAAAACTTTTTTTCGAAATATTGAAAATGGCCCAGGAGTAACATGTATCCCCCCAAGAAAAGCCAACATCTTTTTATTATAAACAGCCATATCATATTCTGCTTTTTGTGCTCCTTGTAAAATATTTTTTGGATTATCTACTATAATAGAAGGCGCTACTGCCATAGTATCTTTATCCTCAAAATAAGTCATAATTCTTTTTAAAGCTTCTTTATCAACCAAAGAATCAGAATCAAGACACCCTAAAAATGGAGTTTCAACTTTTTCTAAACCTAAATTTAAAGCTGTATATTTACCTCCATTTTTTTTATGAAAGACTTTTATGTTTTCATATTTTGTGAACTCTTGGATAACTTGCCAAGTATTATCTTTACTTCCATCATCGATAATGATTATTTTTAATTTATCTTTTGGATAATCTAAATCCAATAATGAATCGATTGTATTTTTTATCGTCTTTTCTTCATTGTAACAAGGCACTATAATAGTAACTCCAAGATATTCATCAAGCTCTATAGATTCTTTTCTAATAAGAATATTTTTTCTTTTTTCCAAAAATGTAATAAGAAAAAAAACCTGCACGTACACAGATAAAAACGTCAAAACAAATATTATCCCTGAGATCACATTCATAATTTAATGAAAAAATTATATCATTTTAATACAAAAAACACAAATACACTATAATTTTTATTTATAGTGCATTTTTATAAAAAATATTTAATTAATTACATATTTCCTTGTGTTTCTATTTTTTCTCCTTCGCAAACACCATTCACACAATTTTCACATTTCTTACATTTACATTTAAAAATCATCATCAATGCTGAAAGACCAACAAGAAGATATATAATATTTAATACAGTTGGCATAGAGCCTAAAAGGATATTAATTAAATTTAAATCTTTTCTAATAAGCATCCCTACTCCAACAATCCCCCAATTAATACCTCCAATAATTACCAAAACTTTTGCAACACTACTAATACTACTACACTTTTTACTATGACCTTTTTTACAATTTCCACACATAATATTTTCCTAAATAGGATTAGTTATTTAATAAAATTTTATTAGTCCAAACGACAAATCAGACTAATATATTAATAACCTAATTATACTATATATTTAAAATATGCTACAATAACCAATATTAATAATTGTTGCTAGGGGGCTAAAAGCCTTACTGGCTAAAACAAAAATATGGAAAACAATAAAAATAACAATCCAAAACAAATAGCCGGAGCAATAATAATAGCCGGACTTTTGATATCTGGAGCTATTTTACTAAAAGGTAGCACTGCTGTTGCTCCTTTGGAAAACGGTAAAGTAGCAGATGTAAAAAATATTAAAATAGAAGCTGTCTCTAATAAAGACCATATATTAGGAAATTCTGATGCTAAAGTTGTAATAGTTGAATATTCAGATTCTGAATGCCCCTTCTGTAAAATATTCCACAATACAATGCATCAAGTTATAAATAAATATGATGGAAAAGTTGCCTGGGTATATAGAAATTATCCAATAGCACAACTTCACCCAAAAGCTTTTCATGAATCTGTAGCATTAGAATGTGCATTCTCTCAAGGTGGCAACGAAGCATTTTGGAAATATACAGATGAACTTTACACAAGAACTACTTCAAACAACAGACTTGATGTAGCAGAACTTCCAAAAATCGCAGAAAATGTAGGACTTGATTTAAATTCATTTAATAATTGTCTTACAAACGAAAAAACAAAAAATGATGTACAAGCTGATATGGATAGTGGAAATAGTTCTGGAGTAAATGGAACTCCAAAAAGTTTCATCTTAAAAAATGGAAAAGTTGTTGATACTATCGATGGAGCAGAGCCAATCACAAACGTAACTCAAAAAATCGACAAAATATTAAAATAATTTAAACTAAAAAATCCCCTGACTTAACGTTAGAGGATTTTTTTTTATCAATCAAAATATAAAAACACAATATTTTGACGTCACTCAAACATTATATAAATAAATTTATATATTATCCTCGCTAATCAAAATAGTTTTTCAAACGAGCGATTTTTTCATGATGACGAAGTTTTTCATGAACCTTTGCCTCAATCTGACGAATACGTTCACGAGTCACACCAAACTCTTCCCCTACTCTCTCTAAAGTATGTTGAATACCATCAACTAAACCATAACGCATTTCAAGAATTTTTCTTTCTTTTGGATTAAGTTCATTTAAAACTCCACGAATTTGATCAGAGAGAATTCTTCGAGAAGATTCTTGATCAGGACGTAAAATTTTATCATCTGGAATAAAATTCTCTAATGTTGATTTATCATCATCGTCTCCGATAGGTTGTTCGAGTGAAATTGTCTCTTGACTAATATTTTCTATCACATGGATTTTTTCCACTGGTATCCCCATCTCAGTTGCTATTTCTTCAGCTAATGGCTCTCTACCTAAATCCTGACTAAGTCTTCTATAAACTTGTTTATATTTTGAAATAGTTTCAACCATATGCACAGGAATACGAATAGTTCTAGATTGATCAGCAAGAGCACGAGTAATAGACTGACGAATCCACCATGTAGCATAAGTAGAAAATTTATATCCTTTAGTCCAATCAAATTTTTCAACAGCCTTAAATAAACCTAAATTACCCTCTTGAATTAGGTCTAAAAGACTCAAATTTGCACTTCTACCGACATATTTTTTAGCAATTGAAACAACTAAACGTAAGTTAGCACGAGCTAGTAAATTCTTAGCTTCTTCGTCCCCATGTTCTATTCTTTTAGCTAAATCTTTTTCATCACTAGCATGAATAAGTGGATATTGCCCAATTTCCTTAAGATATATTTGTATAGAATCATGAATAGTAGATTTATTTAAATCATTATTATTTAAGTCATTATCTAAATTAAGTAAATTCCCTCCTTCTAAAACATCAATACCAGCAACACTAAACTTTTCATAAAGTTCATCTAAAAACAAAATATTATTTTCAATGTCTGGGAAAGTTTTTAAAATCTCATCATAAGTTATGAAACCTCTTTTTTTACCTTTTTCTATTATTTCATCTGATAAACGATTAAATTCTTTTATCTTTTTTTCTGCTGCTGTTAATTTCTTTTCATATTTTTTAACAACTTTTTTTATTTTTCTTACAACTTTCTTTGTTCTTTTAACAACTTTTTTTATTTTTGACTTTTTATTTACTTTTTTATTTTTCTTTTTCATATTTAAGAGAATTTCACCTTATAAACTTTTAATTATATAATTTTATACTAATTCTTACGACTATTTTTAATATCTTGTATTTTATTATTTATAATATTTATTTCCTTTAAAATTTCAATTGATTTTAATTTATCTTTTTCTGTTTCTGAAATATGTAATTCTTGCATTTTATAAAATAATTCTTCCTTTAAATATTCTTCTTTAAAATTATTAATTAATTCTCTAACATCTTTGTTTAAATCCACATCTTTACCATAAAAAACTTCTGCTTCAAAAATTAAATCTTCCTTATTATCTTTAGTTCTTTCTAAAACACATTCTTTAGTAATATTTAAAGTATCCGCAATCTCTTTCAAAATATTTTCAAAATCAATAGTTTTTTTTGTTAACGATTTTTGCCAAAGAATAATCCCTAACAACCTACGTAATATATTATCTTTTCTAAAAATATTTTTTTCAACTTCTTTTATATCTTTTATTTCATGCTTTAATTCTTCTTCAACTTTTTTTAAATCATCCTTAAAAGCTTGCTCTGGGATCCCAGATGCATCACTTATTTTCTTTATAAAATGCATTTTCTCAATAGAACTATCTAATGCATTCACATAAGGTAATATTTTTTCCTTTATTTCCCTACCTGCTTTACGCATATCATTTTTAAAATTTTCTAAAACTTTATCTAAAAGAAATTCTATTATATGTTTAGATTTTCTAACTGATTCTTTCCATGCATCTACTCCATTCTTGGAAATCAAATCTGCTGGGTCAATTCCCTCTGGAAGATTAGCCACTTTCACATCCATACCTAAAGATAAAGCTATTTTCCCAGCTCTATTAGAAGCATTAAAACCTGCTTTATCCCCATCAAAAGCAAGCACAATATTTGGAGATAATCGACGTATTAATCCTAAATTAGAAACAACATTTTCCTTAGATAAAGTAGAATCTGAAAGAGCTGTTCCAGACGTAGCAATTGTATTTTTAAATCCTGCCTGATGAGATAAAATAAGATCAAATTGTCCTTCAACTAGAATAGAAAAATTATTTTTACGAATTGACTCTTTTGCTTTATCTAAACCATAAAGTACCGCAGATTTACTAAATATTAAGGTTTCAGGACTGTTTAAATATTTTGCAGATTTACCATCATCAATAAAAATTCTTCCAGAAAAAGCTATTATTCTTCCACTTGAATCAGAAATTGGGAACATTATTCTTCCTCTAAATCTATCATAGTAACCCTTTTCTGTTTTTTTAATTAAACCAGCTTTTTCTATTTCAAAATCATTAAAACCTTTCTTCTTTAAATAATTAAAAAGTTCATGCCATTCTAATTTAACAAAACCAATTCTAAAATTCTTAATAATTTTATCTTCCAACCCTCTATTTTTTAGATAATCTAATACTTCTTTACTTTCTTTTAAATTATTCTCAAAAAACTTTGTAGCTTCTTCCATTACTCTATACAACTTATCCTTTTCACTTTCTTCTTTAGAATTAAAATTATCTAATCTAACTCCAGCTTTATCTGCTAATAATTTTAAAGCACCTTTAAAATCTAAACCCTCAAACTCTTCCACAAAAGTAAAAATATCTCCTTTAGCTCCACAACCGAAACAATAATAACTTCCACGATCAGGAGACACGAAAAAAGAAGGCGTTTTCTCATTATGAAAAGGACACTTAGCTTTTAAGTTTGAACCAACACGCTCTAACTTTATATACGAAGAGACTACATCCTCTATTCTAAGCCTCTCCTTAATTTGTTGTACTGGAGAGTTCATAAATAAATTAAAGATTATTCTTCTACTGCAGATCCATCTACATTCTTTTTAAATCCAGTTCCTGCTGGAATTAATCGCCCAATAATAACATTTTCTTTTAAACCACGAAGATAATCGACTCCTCCCTTAATAGCATTTTCAATAAGAACTCTATTTGTATTTTGGAATGAAGCAGCAGACAACCAACTCTTAGTGCGCAAAGATACTTCAGTAATACCAAGTGCTATTATTTCCCCTTTAGCTTCTTTACCTCCATCTCTAGAAACTCGTTCATTTTCTTGAATAAGAGCTGAATTTTCAACTATATCACCAATAGAGAAATTTGTTTCTCCTGTATCTTTTATTTTTCTACGTGAGAACATTTGACGAATAATTATTTCTGTATGTTTTCTAGAAATTGATGCACTTTGAAGTTCATAAACTTTATTTATTTCTCTAATTATATATTCTTCAACTAATTCTTTATTCCCATATTTAAATATTTCTGCAATATCAGCTGATCCATCTGTTAGAAGTTCTCCTTTTTTAACTTTACTACCAATTTTAACTAAAGGTACTCTTCTAAATGGTGCTATATATTCTATTTCATTTGGTTTTCCATCAGCTTTTGTATCTGAAAGAACTTTTATAATTTTTTCTTTTCCATCTTTATCTTTAATTTCAATAACTTCTCCATCTGTTTGAGAAACTACAGCTGGATTTTTTGGAATTCTTCTTTCAAAAATTTCTTCAATACGTGGAAGACCTGTGGTGATATCTGTACCTGCGACTCCTCCAGCATGGAATGTACGAAGTGTAAGCTGTGTACCAGGCTCCCCGATAGCTTGGGCTGCAATAATTCCAACAGCTTCACCTAAATCAACTAAACGATTTCTTCCTAGATCTAATCCATAACACATCTGACAAAGTCCATGAGTTGTCTTACAAGTCAAAGGAGAACGGACAAACACTTCTGTAAATCCTCTCCCTTCAATATTATATGCTTCTTCTTTTGTAATTAAGAATCCCTTTTTATAAACCACATTTCCATCTTTATCTTTAAGATCCGCAGCGAGTACTCGCCCACGAATATTTTTTGAAAGAGGAATTTCTATACCAGAAATATTTTCTTTACTTACCATCTTACCTTCTTTAGTTCCACAATCTTCTTCTGTTATTACAACATCTTGTGCAACATCAACTAATCTACGAGTTAAATATCCAGCTTTAGCTGTATTTAAGGCTGTATCTGAAGCACCCTTACGTGCACCGTGAGTTGTAACGAAATATTGAATTGGAGAAAGTCCTTCATGATAACAAGGAATAATTGGAAATTCCAAAGTCTTTCCTTGGTTATTTTGGATTAGACCTTTCATACCTGTCATTTGGACTAAAGACGTCATAGTCCCACGAGCTCCTGAAGTAAATAAATCATAAGTAGAACCATTTTTATCAAGAGTGCTTGGTAGGACCTTTTCAAGATTCTTTTTAGCTTGAGTCCAAATCTCAATAATTTTTTGATATCTTTCATCTAATGACAAAAGTCCATCGCTCCATTGAGAAACAACTTCATCTTCAAGTTTTTTACTATCAGCTATTATTTTTGGTTTTTCTGCAGGAACTTTAACATTATCCAATCCCCATGTTGTTCCAGAAACAGTTGAATATTTGAAACCAAATTCTTTAATCTTATCCAAGATTAGTGGAGTTTTATCAACACCATAAAACATAATAAGCTCATCAACAAGTGAAGACAATCTCTTTTGAGTCATTTCCTCTGTAACATAAGCAAAATCTTTTGGTAAAATACTATTAAATAAAAGTTTACCAACAGATGTCTCAAAAATTTCACCATTAAATTTTTTATATTTGGGAGTATCTGTAGCCATTACTTTTAATTTTGCTCTAAGAGAAACAACTCCAAATTTATAAGCAGTAATAGCCACGTTTGGACTTGAAAAATATTTTCCTTCACCTTTTTCTCCATCAACTGACTTTGTCATCCAATAAGAGCCTAGTACCATATCCTTACTTGGATGAACTATAGGATCTCCATTTTGAGGCTTAAGCAAATTTTTATTTGCTGCCATTAATTCTCTAGCTTCATTTTGTGCCTCTTCTGAAAGAGGAAGATAAACAGCCATCTGGTCTCCGTCGAAGTCAGCATTGAAAGCCTGACAAACAAGAGGATGTACTTGCACAGCATTACCTTCAATAAGAATAGGATTGAAAGCTTGTATACCTAAACGATGTAAAGTTGGAGCACGGTTTAGAAGAACATATTTTCCTTGTATCACTTCTTCAAGTATCGCCCAAACTTCTGGGGTTCTTTCTTCAATTAATTTATTAGCTCCACGAATATTAAATGCTAATTCTGCTTGTAATATTTTTGAAATTACAAATGGTTTGAAAAGTTCAAGAGCCATGTGCTTTGGTAATCCACATTGGTTTAATTTAAGTTGAGGACCAACCACAATAACAGAACGTCCAGAATAATCTACACGTTTCCCAAGTAAATTTTGACGAAAAAGACCTTGTTTTGATTTTAAATTATCAGATAAAGATTTCAGTGGACGCTTTTGAGATTGACTCATAGCAGCAGAATCATTTTGTTTCGCTATAGAATTATCAATAAGAGCATCTACAGCTTCTTGAATAATTCTTTTCTCATTTCTTAAAATAACATCTGGAGCATTAATTTCTTTTAATTTCTTTAAACGATTATTTCTGTTTATAACACGTCTATAAAGATCATTTAGATCACTTGTTGCATGACGTCCCCCATCAAGAGCAACCATCGGACGAAGCACTGGAGGAATAACTGGAATAACAGTTAAAAACATCCATTCTGGACGAATATTAGCATACATCATTGCGCGAATAAGAGAAAGTCTTTTTTGTAATTTCTCTTTTTCTACAACACTTGCTTTTTCTATCATTATCTCTGTAAGAGATTTCAATTTATTTAAATCTAAATTTTTAAAAATGGAATAAATAGCTTCAGCTCCAATGTTTGCTTCAAAGCACGTACCGTATTTTAAAGAATAATGATGAAATAAAATTTCGTTCAAAACCTTTCCTTCATAAATTTCTCCAATTTCTTTTTTAGTAATAGAAAGTAAATTTTTTAATTTTTCACGAGTATCATCATCAGCAGAATTTTTTAATTTAGCTTTATATTCTTTATCTAAATCTTGAATAATTGATTCTTTTTCTTCTTCATAAACTTTTGTGATTATATATCCAGCAAAATAAATTACTTTTTCAAGATCAGAAACTGAAATATTAAGAAGAATACTCATTCTAGATGGCACTCCACGTAAAAACCAAATATGAGAAACTGGAGTAGAAAGTTCTATATGTCCCATTCTTTCACGTCTTACAGCAGAACGGGTAACTTCAACTCCACATTTTTCACAAATAATATCTTTATATCGAATTCTACGATATTTTCCACAATAACATTCATAGTCCTTTTCTGGACCAAATATTTTTTCATCAAAAAGACCACCACGCTCAGATCTACCTGTACGATAATTTATCGTTTCAGGTTTAGTAACTTCTCCATAAGACCATTCTTTTATTTGCTCTGGTGAAGCAAGTCTTAATGTAATATTATCAAATTCAGTTGTATTTAAAGTTTTCATATATTTTAATTATTTTTTATTATTACTTTTAATCATTATCTGAAGAAGATTTATTTAAACTTACATCTAGTGCAAGTCCTCTTAAATAATTTAACATTACATTAAATGAAGCTGGAGAGTTTGGAGATTTAATAACTTCATTTCTTATGATAGAATCAAAAGTCGCAGATCGACCCATTATATCGTCAGACTTAATTGTAAGCATTTCACGAAGTGTATAAGAAGCACCATAACCTTCAAGTGCCCACACTTCCATTTCTCCGAATCTTTGTCCTCCACCTTGAGCTTTTCCTCCAAGTGGTTGTTGAGTAATAAGAGAATAAGGACCAATTGAACGCATGTGTATCTTGTCTTCAACCATATGGTGAAGTTTCAACATATACATATAACCAACAGCCACATCTTGATTAAAGGGTTCTCCGTTTCGTCCATCGAAAAGCTTCATTTTACCGTTTTCTGGAAGACCTGCTTTCTTTAATTCTTCACTGATCTCTTCATGTTTTGCTCCCAAGAAAGGAGGAACAATAGCTTGGTATCCTAAACTATTTGCAGCCATACCAAGATGTATTTCCAAAATCTGTCCTAAGTTCATACGAGAAGGAACACCGAGCGGTGAAAGGATAATATCTATTGGTGTACCATCTGCCATATATGGCATATCTTCTTCTGGAAGAATTGTTGAAATAACACCCTTATTTCCGTGTCTACCTGAAAGCTTATCTCCAACTGAAATATTTCTAATTTGAGCTACTTCTATTACTATTTTTTTAATAATTCCCGCTTCAAGAGAATGACCTAAGTCACGTGAGAAAATCTTAACACCAATAATACGTCCGCGCTTACCGTGTTCCATACGCAATGAGGTATCTTTAACATCACGAGCTTTTTCAGCAAAAATAGAACGAAGTAATCTTTCTTCAGGGGTTAGCTCACTTTCACCTTTTGGAGTAATTTTACCAACCAAAATATCATTTTCACGAACCTCTGCTCCAACACGAACAATACCATCTTCATCTAGATCTTTAAGTTTTAGTTCTCCAATATTTGGAATGTCACGAGTAGTTATTTCAGGCCCAAGTTTTGTATCACGAACAACACAAATAAATTCTTCTACATAAATAGATGTAAACTTACTATTTTTTACTAATCTTTCAGAAACAATAATAGCATCTTCGTAGTTTGAACCGCTCCATGACAAAAAGGCAACAAAAATATTTTGTCCAATTGAAATCTGTCCATTTACTGTACTTGAGGTATCAGCCAACACATCTCCTTTTTTAACCTTATCTCCTATATTTACTGCAGGTCTTTGATGAAATGCAGAAAAGCTATTATTTCTTAAAAAATTAACAAGTGGATATATCTTTTCATTTTTACCTTTTACTATAATTTTTTTAGCATCCAAATAAGAAACAACTCCTTCTTCTTCTGCAATGATTAATCTTCCTGAATCACGAGAAGCTAATTCTTCAACTCCTGTCGCAACAAGTGGAGCTTCAGGCAACACACAAGGCACAGCTTGTTTCTGCATATTTGATCCCATGAGTGCTCTGTTTGCATCGTTATGCTCTAAAAATGGAATTAAAGAAGTTGCAATAGAGAAAGCTTGATTTGTAGCAACATCAATAAAATCAACTTCATTTTTTGAAATCATTCCTGGTACAGTTTTTATTCTAGCTTCAACTTTATCTTCTGTTATTTTTCCATCTTCACCGTAAGGTATTCCTGCATGTGCAATATTATATTTTTCTTCTTCAAGAGCATTTAAGTAAACAACTTCTCCTGTAATTTTTCCATTCTTTACTTTTACATAAGGAGTTTCAATGATACCAAAATCATTTATTTTTGCATAAGTAGAAGTATGTAAAATAAGCCCAATGTTTGGACCTTCAGGAGTATGAATAGGACAAACTCTCCCATAGTGAGAAGGATGCACGTCACGAACTTCAAGACCTGCTCTTTCACGTGTTAAACCTCCAGGTCCAAGAGCTGATAATGTACGCAAATGTTCCATCTCATAAAGCACATTTTCTTGTGCCATAAATTGTGAAAGTTGGTTTGTTGTGAAAAATTCTTTAATACGAGCTTGTAATGGACGTTGATTTATTATTTGAATTGGCATTGCAGTATCAACATCAATAGTAGACATTCTGTCTTGAATATTTCTCTTGATTTGCATCATACCTGTACGAATCTTTTGTTGAAGCATTTCTCCAACGAAACGTACACGTCTTTGACCTAAGTGGTCTATATCATCTGCTTTAGCTTGTGGATCATTGTTTAAATCAATAATATTACTAAATACAGTAATTAAATCTTCTTTTGAAATAGTTCTTCTTAGAAGTTCTTCTTCATCCATTGGTTTTTCAAAACGCTTATTAAAACGAAATCTACCAACTGGAGAAAGATCGTATCTCTCTGATGTAAATAATGCATCAAAAAATTCTTTAGCATTATCAGCTGTTGCCATATCTCCATCTCTTAAACGTTTATATATTTCAATATATGCATCATTAACTGTCTTAGCTGGATCTTTTGCTAAGCAAACTTTAATAGCTTCCTCATATGAAGAATTTTTACCAAATGCTTTCAATATCATTTCATCAGAATGAAATCCCATAGCACGAAGAAGTGCAGTCGCTGGAAACTTTCTCTTTTTATCTATTCTTATATAAATTCCCCCATCTGCCTCAGATTCTATTTCAATCCAAACTCCACGAGCAGGAATAATTTTTGCTCCAAAATATCTTCTACCTTTATTTTCAGATTCTATAAAAAATACACCAAAAGATCTAGCAAGCTGAGGAACAATAACACGCTCTACTCCATTTATTATAAAAGTTCCATGTGGTGTCATTAAGGGTATTTCAGATATAAAAATTTCCTGTTCTTTAACAGTCCCTAAAATCTTATTTGTTAACTTCACACGAGCTTTCAAAAGACCTTCGTATGAAAGTTTGTTTATTTTTGCACTCTCCTCATTAAACTTAGATTCACTAAGAGAAAAAGATATAAAATCAAGTTGAAACTTTTTACTAGAATAATCTGCAATTGGAGAAAATTCTTTAAACACTTCTCCTATACCTGTCTCCACTAACCATTTAAAAGATTTTACTTGCGCCTCTATTAAATTAGGAAATTCTATTAATGGCTTCTTATATCTTGAAAAATACTTCTTAGGACGCTTTACTGTTTGCATATTTTATATGAAGTTCCAAAAAATAAACAAAACTAAAAAGACAAAAAAATGCTCTTATCTAGCTTTTTATTATTAGATTCGGATACTGATTAAATTAATGCCTATAAGGCTCTATTAATAAATACAATGGAGTACATCCGAAACTCAATCTATCAATCAAAATAAGTATAATTATTTTCTAAAAAATGTCAAATTTATATTGTGGATATTAATTAAATTATCAATTTATATTGTGCTATACTTTTAAAAAAAGTAGATCATTAACATAAAATACTATAAATATGAAAATAACATACACACATTTTCTTTCAGAAGAAAAAGCTTTTGAAAGATTAAAACTACTTTTAAATGAAGTAGTAAAAGAAAACAATAAACTAATTCATTATTTAGATGAAAAAATAAAAAATAATGTGATAGAATTTAATTTTTTTATAAAAAAATTATTTATTGAAGGAAAATCAGAAATTAAAAGTAGGGATATTAATATTTATATTAAAATTCCATTTTATTTATTTTTTTTAAAAATAAAATTAAAAAAAATTATTCGCAAAAAACTAAGCCAAATACTTTGGTATGACAAAGCAAAAGAATACCAATTAAAAAACAATTTAAAAAAATCCTGAGACTTATCTAAGGATTTTTTTATTTTTTGCTAGATTTTTTCCAATCTTCAATTTTCTTATGATCCCCTGAAAGCAAAACTTTTGGAACCTTATAATTTTTATTTTTATATTTTAAAATTTCTGGACGAGTATAAAATTCACTTGAAGAAATGCGTTCCTCTTCTAAAGACTCATATTTCCCTAAAACTCCAGGAATCTGACGAGAAATACAATCGACTAAAATCATCGCTGGAAGTTCTCCCCCAGTCAGAACATAATCCCCTACTGAAATCTTTCTTGTTTTTAAAATTTTATCAACTCTGGCATCTATACCTTCATATCTTCCACATATTAAAATAATATCTGTATATTTTTTTGAAACTTTTTTTGCAAAACTTGTAGTAAACTTTTCAGCACTCGGCACAAAATTAATAATCTGAATCTTATTTTGATAGTTAGAAAGTTTCCGAGCAGATCTCTGTCCAAACCGAGGACCTGAAGAAAGCCTATGGGCAATATTCAAAGCTTTTTCAACTGCTTTTAAAACTGGCTCTACTCGCATTATCATTCCCGGCCCTCCTCCATAAGGCCTATCATCTACAGGCTTATAATTAGCCTTATTTTTAGATTTTACATAATCTCTTGGATTATAAAATCTAATAGAAATATGCTTATTTTTTACGGCCCGCCCAATAATAGACTCATTTAAATATGAATCAAAAATCTCTGGGAAAATTGTAATTATATGAAAACGCATAAATTTATAATAACATAAAATAAAAAGAGAATATTATATATTCTCTTTTTTCTTATTAACCTTATTTAGGTTCAATTAGTTCTAATAACTTATCAGCAACAGTATCATAATTAATGCTACCGATAAAAGTTAATGTACTTTTCGATCCATGTTGTTCAACAACCAAAGAATCTGAATTGCTTTTTAGAATTTCGATTATTTGCTCTTTCATAATATTAAATTTAAAAAGTTTTACAATTTTATTTAATTTACTAATTAACATATAATTTGTCAAATACAAAAAAATCCCCTATAGGGGATTTTTTTGTTAAGCACTTGTGCTTATTTTTTATATTCCTTTTAAGTCTTCCATAGCTTGATCAACAGTTTTTGTTGAACTCAAACTTGGAGCTGGTCTTGTGCTTCCTTCTGGTTCGTTAATCTTTAGATTAACGCGAGCATTATTCTTCATTCCAATAACTCTTAGAAGTGTTCTGATAGCCTTTGCAGTATTTCCCATTCTTCCGATGATTTTACCCATATCGGCAGGATTTACAGTAAGACTGATAAGCACACCCATTTCATCAACAGTACGATCGAGTTTTACATCGTTCGGATTGTCAACGAGAGCTTTTACCACGTATTCTAGAAATTCTTTATCAGCATCCATAATGTTCAGAATAAATATTTTTAATCATTGCAGTGTTCCGACCAAAGCAACTGCTTACAGTATATTATATCTTTTTACTTTTTAGCTTTCAACTCTTTTCTCTTAAGAGTAGGTTTCTTTTTAGACAATACATTTTTCTTCTTCCCTTCTATTACCTTTTGATGCACTAAAAAATTGTGCATGGTATCAGAAAGTTGAGCTCCTTTTGAAACCCAATATTTTATTCTATCAGTTTTAAAATTTGTCTCTCCTGCCTTTGGATTATAAGTACCTACTATTTCTAAAAACTTTCCACTTTTTGTACTATTTTTTGAATCGGTCAAAACAGCACGAAATGCTGGATCATTTTTTCTACCTATTCTCTGTAATCTTATTTTTAACATAGTCTTATACTAGCATAAAGATTTTAAAAGGCAAATTATATGTTATATTTAAAGAATGAAAAAGTTTAAGGAAAAGAAACAAGATTTTGCACATAAAAATACTAAAAATAAACAAAAAGTGAACAATCCTACCAACAGATCTACAACAGAGGGCATCATATCAATATCTTCAAAAGGAACTGGTTATGTAAAAATTGAAGGAAAAGATGAAGATATAGAGATTGATTCTAGACACTTAAACACAGCGCTTCATGGAGATACTGTTTTAGTATTAATTCATCCTAAAATGCATGACCGCATTACAGGAGAAATATTTAAAATACTATCACGTGCAAAAAATGGTTTCGCTGGAGTATTAGAAGAAGAAAATGGAATATTCTTTCTTAAGCCAGACGACACAAGAATGTATACAGATATTTTAATACCTAAAAATATGTTAAACGGAGCAAAAGTTGGAGATAAAATTTTTGCCAAAATATTTTCTTGGGAAGATCCTAAAAAAGCACCAGAAGGAAAAGTTGAAAAAGTTTTAGGTAAACCTGGTGACAATGATACAGAAATGTATGCAATAGCTATGGAAAAAGGTTTTGATTCAAATTTAAATCAAAAAACTATAAACGAAGCACAAAAAATAAAACAAGAAGGGATAAAAGAAAAAGATTATGTAGGAAGACGAGATTTTAGGAAAACACTCACCTTCACAATAGACCCTTCTGACGCAAAAGATTTCGATGATGCTATTTCTTTTAAATATTTAGGAAAAGATGAATATGAAATAGGAATACACATTGCTGATGTTTCATATTATGTAAAAAATGGAAGTGATCTCGACAACGAAGCGAAAGAACGTGGAACATCTGTATATTTAGTTGACCGCACGATACCAATGCTTCCTGAGATTCTTTCAAATGATCTTTGTTCCCTTGTACCACACAAAGACAGACTCACAATGAGTGCAGTTTTTGTAATTGATAAAAATGCAAAAATAAAAAGTGAATGGTTTGGACGTACTGTTATCCATTCACATAAAAGATTCACTTATGAAGAAGCTGGAGAAACAATAAAAAATACAAATTCAAAATTTCATAAAGAACTTTTTATTTTAAACAATTTAGCAAAAAAACTAACAAAAGAAAGATTTGAAAAGGGCGCTATCTCACTCGATCAAGTGGAAGTGAAATTTGTGTTAAATGAAAAAGGAGTTCCAATAAAAGTGATCAAAAAAGAACGTGGAGATTCAAATAGATTGATTGAAGAATTTATGCTTTTAGCAAACAAAAAAGTAGCTGAGAAAATATCTAAGGGTATTAAAAAAGAAGGAGTATTTGTGTACAGAGTACATGATATCCCAAGTGAAGAAAAAATGGCAGATTTAGCATTTTTCTTAAAAGGCTTAGGACATAAAGTGACTTTAAAAAATAAAGTTATCCCTTCTAAGGAAATAAATAAAATATTAAAAGACTTAGAAAATGCAAAAGATAATGCAAAAGACACGATACATCGTGCTGTTATAAGGTCTATGGCAAAAGCAATTTATTCTACAAAAAATATTGGTCATTATGGATTAGCTTTCGAATATTATACGCATTTCACTTCCCCTATTAGAAGATATCCAGATATAGTAGTACATAGACTTTTAATAGACTTTTTATCTAATAAAAAAATCACAAATGAAAAATTGAGTATGTATGAACAGATTTCAAGAAAATCTTCAGAACAAGAAAAGCGTGCATCTGACGCAGAACGATCATCAATAAAATATAAACAAGTTGAATATATGTCTTCTCGTATTGGTAAAAATTTTGAAGGAGTCATAAGTGGTATCACAGAATGGGGCATCTATGTTGAAGAAATAGAAACAAAGTGTGAAGGTTTAATAAAAGTTCGTGACTTAAAAGATGACTTTTATATTTTTAATGAAAAGAAAATAGAACTAGTTGGCAAAAAGAAACATAAAAAATATCGTTTAGGTGGACATATAAAAATAAAAGTAAAAAATGTTGATTTAGAAAGAAAAACAATAGATTACGCATTAGTATGACGCCAAACTTAAAAACAAAATTAAAATATATTTTTTGGATATTATTTTCAATAATAGTAGGTGTTTTTTTAGCTTTTATTATTACAAATAATATTTTTTATAATAAAAAACAAATAAATCCAAACATAATTTCAGACAGAAAAGAAATATTAGAAGACAATACTCCGAAAGAATTTTATTTTATAAAAGATCCTAAAAAACAATTAAAAATAAATGCTGAAGCTTATTTTGTTGGAGACCTAGATACTGGAGAAATTATTTTACAAAAAAATCCAAATCAAAAATTCCCCATTGCTTCTGTGTCAAAACTCATGACAGCGACAATTTCAAAAGAAAATCAAGACCAAGAAGAAATAACAAAAATATCAAATAGATCTTTATCTACATATGGAGAAAATGGCAATTTACATATAAATGAAAAAATAAAAGTTGGAGACCTGATATATCCCCTTTTACTTGAATCTAGTAATGACGCAGCAGAAGCATTAGCTGAATATTCTGGAAGAGATATTTTTATAGAAAAAATGAATGAAAAAGCAAAAGACTTAGGACTTCTTTCAACTTCTTTTAAAGATCCAAGTGGCCTCTCTGAAAACAATCAATCAACAGCTTCTGATCTTTTTAAATTTTCAAAATATTTAAAATCAAATAAACCAGATCTATTGTCTATAACAACAAAAAGAAGTTTCGATAATAAAAAACATATTTGGTTTAACAATAGTCAATTTCTAAGATTCGAAGGTTATATGGGAGGAAAAAGAGGATATATAGACGAATCCAAACAAACAGCATTATCTATATTTTCTATACCACTAGGAAAACAAGGAAATAGAAATATAGGTATAGTTATTTTAAGAAGTACAGATAGATATAAAGATACAAATAGTATCTATAATTATTTAACAAAAAATGTTTATTATGGTTTAGAAGACGATGCGAGTCTTGTTTGGGTAAAACAAAAAGATGGAATTATAGAAGACACAGAACCAACTTTTGTAAATTTAGTATTTGGTGGAGATGTGATGCTTGACCGTGGAGTTAAAAATTCAGTAAACAAAAATTTCAACGGAGACTATTCTTCCTTATTTGAAAATCTAGATATATTAAAAGATTCTGATATTGCTTTTGCAAATTTAGAGGGACCAGCTTCCGATAAAGGTAATGATAGAAAAAATTTATATTCCTTTAGAATGGATCCTTCTGTCATCCCAGCATTAAAGGGCGCAGGATTAAGTGTCGTTTCAGTAGCAAATAATCACGTCGCAGATTGGGGTCGTGACGCATACACAGATACATTAATGAGATTAAAAGAAAATGAAATTCTATACACTGGAGGTGGTTTAAATACTAAAGAAGCAGAACAACCAATAATCATAGAAAAATATGGAATAAAAATAGGATATTTAGGATTCTCTGATGTTGGACCTAATATGCAGGCGGGCGAAGATAAATCAGGACTTCTTTTAACAAGCAACCCACGTTTTGAACAAATTATAAAAAATGCCTCCCTACAAGTTGATCATTTAGTGGTGACATTCCATTTTGGTGAAGAATATCAAACAAAACACAATGATAGGCAAGAATATCTAGCACATAAAGCTATAGATAACGGTGCGAAAATAATAATAGGCACTCACCCTCACGTCATAGAAGATATAGAAATTTATAAAAATGGATTCATTGCATACTCTTTAGGTAATTTTATTTTTGATCAATACTTTAGTGAAAATACTATGGAAGGAATGTTGCTTGAAATAAAATTAAATAAAAACGGAACCATGAGTGTGAAAAAAAATATCGTAAATTTAAGTAGAGTTTTTAAACCAGAAAAAATATCTAAAGCTAAAGAAGAAAAAATAGATTTCTAAAAATAAAAAACGCAGATTTTTCTGCGTTTAATTTTTAAAAATTTTATTTATAACTATATAACCAAGGGCTAGAAAAATAAAGCAATCCACCAAATATAACAGCTGCCCCAAATACACCGATAAATATTCTTGCAACAAAAGTAAGTTCTAATGAAGAAGAATCTTCCTTAATTTTTTGCCCATTATTAACAGGCGCCAGTAAATTAAAATTAGACTGTTTCATAATAATTGTTTTTATTTAATTTTTACTAAACACTTTATTTCTTATGACATTGTACACTATATTTAAAATAAAGTCAATAGTAATAAAACCTTTATTTTGCAATAGCTGTAGCCTCTTCAAACTTGATAGATAACAGCTTTGATGCCCCGTCAACCCCTATTGTCACTCCATAAAGCACTCCTGCACGAGACATTGTCTCACGGTTATGAGTCACAACTATAAGTTGAGAATGTTTTGAAAGCTTCTCTAGTATATCTCCATATTTACGAGAATTTGCTTCATCAAGTGCTGCATCAGTTTCATCAAGCACTAAAAATGGTGGAGGATTTACTTGTGACATAGCAAATAATAATGCAATAGAAGTGAGAGATCTTTCCCCTCCTGAAAGAGCGTGAAGCTCTTTAACCTTCTTATGAGGAAGCGAAACATTTATCTCTATTCCCTGCTCAGGCTTTTCTTTATCATTTATTTCTGTTTCTTCTTCATCTTTTCTTTTTTTCTCTTCTTTTGTTATAGCTAGATTTGCTGATCCTCCTCCAAACATAAGAGCGAAAAATTCTTGAAATTCAACATTGATTTTTTTAATACCTTCTTTAAATTCTATATCTATTTTTTCCTTCAGATCCACCATCAACTTCTCTAAAGATTCAATACTTTTTGCCAAATCTTCCATCTCTTTTTCTAAGAATAAATCTCTATCTCTAACTTCTTCATATTCTTTTAATATTTCTCCCCCACTACTAATACCAGCATCCTCTAATTTTATTTTAATACGTTCAATTTTCCTCTTTAAATCTTCTTGAGTGATTTTATTAAATTCATCATTTATTTCGAAATCTTTATAAGATAAAATTTCAGAACCTATTAAAACTGATCCTTCTTTTATTTCATTTTCAAAAGATTCCTCTTCCCTAGAAAGACTTTCTAATTTAAGAGATATCATTTGCAAAGATGAAGATAATTCTTGATTTTTAACTCTTAATGAGAATTTTTCTCTTTCTTTATCGCGATTAACTTCAATTTCTTTATTTATTTCTTGTTTTACTAACTCTGCACTAGAAATATATTTACCTTCCTCATCTTTTATATTTTCCATTTCAGATAAAATATCTTGTTGAGTTTTCTTTAAATTATCTATTTCGGAATTCAAATTTGGAACTTCCGCATTATTTGGCTTTTGGTTAAATTTATTTAAAATAACCTTAATCCTTTCTAAAATAGGCTTTATTTCAGATATATCACTCTTTATTATAGCTTCATCAATAGAAACATCTATTTCGTTTATTATATTTTTTACTTCTTGCTCTGATATCACAATGGCATCTGGAGCTTTTTGAGATCTACGTTCTTCCATCTCTATCATCCCTTCGATTCTTCCAAGCTTTCTTTCAAGCTCATTTTTAATACCACGAATTTCTGAAATTTTACGCTCAATATTTCTCAATTCTTCTGCTTTTTTATTTTCCTCTACTGATGAATTTTGCTCAACATTACTACTAATTTTTTCATCAATATCTTTAATTTCAGTTGAAATTTTATTTTTATCATTAAGTAATGTTAATTTTTCTTTTTCTAAATAAATACTTTCCTTCTTCAAATATTCTCTATATAAAGAAAGCAAATCTATCTTCATCTCTTTTGCTTTTTCAAATTTTTCAACTTGTTTTCTTAAAAAATTAAAATGCGGAGCATTTTCTCTACGAAGTAAAGAAACTTCTTTCATATTATTACTCGTGCGCTCAAGTTTTCTTTCAGATTCTTTTATTTTATATTGGTAAATTCTAAGACCAAGCGCATCTTCTATCATTTCTCTTCTTTCTTTACCTCCCGCATTTAAAATTCTATCTGCTTCACCTTGAGAAATAATATGGTGTCCGGAAGAACCGATATTAACAGAAGCTAAAAGATTGTTTATATCTTTCAATCTTACTTCACTACCATTTAAAATATATTTATTAACACCATCTGAATAAACTTCTCTAGAGATAGAAACTGTATCGTAATTCAAATCAACGTTCTCCCCAACTTCATTTGAAAGTTTAAAAACTTTATCAGAATTATTAAAATAAATTGTGACAGATGCTCGTGAACCTTTAGATAAAGTTTTAGAACCTTTAAATATCAAATCTAGCCCTAGCTTCCCACGCATTGATTTCATGGATTGCTCCCCTAATACGAAACGAATAGCCTCAACAACATTTGATTTACCAGAACCATTTGGGCCAACAACTGAAACGATAGGACTCAAAAACTCTAAAGTTGTTTTTTTAGAAAAAGATTTAAAACCATTTATTTCCAAATTCTTTAATCGCATAACTTTATGATTATATCACTAATATACCTCTTGTTTATAACAACGTTCACAATATACTATCTCAGGTCTTTCTGGGGCATAAGTAGTCTCAAATTCATTATTACATCCTTCTTTCATGCAAAATCTATGGTAAAGAATCATAGGATTTCTAAGTGATAATCTTTCTTTATATCTCTCATCTGGATGTAAATGTGGTATTGGTATATTCATTCTTCTATAGAATTCGAGCTCAAATTTAGTGATTTTAAATGCTCTGCTTGATTTTTCACATTCTATTACTTCATTTAAAATACTATCATCTATATCTTTAATATTATCTGGTATATCTTTTGCTTTTAAAGTAATTGTATATTTATTATCAATCTTTTCTTTATATGGATACCCTCTTTCTATTATTTCTTCTTTAGTTAATGGAAAATGATCTCCTATGGCAGTTTCATTATATCCAAATGGACACAATTCTGTTGGAAAAAATTCTCCATATTTATATACACTACCCTTACTGTCTAAGTAAGGCATATCATCCATATGTTTTTTTATCTTCTCTACCATTTCAAAATATTCTTCCTTTTCGTATTGTTTGTTTAAAATACAATATTGTTTGTTTTTGAGACCAATACAACCAAAAAGATTTGAAGATGATTTGCAAGAATGCAAATAATCTGAATCTCTTAAATTAATATTACCCATAATTACAAATTTAATATTAAAACCATTAGTCGCTCCAGACATTAATTCATAAGACAAAAGAGCTCCAAGATTATAACTTACATCCATAGCATCTTTTTGTTTAAGACTAATAAAACAATAATTTAAATTTTCAGAATCATATGTTCCAAATGTGTTTAAAACATTTTTATTATTTCTTAAATCATCTCCTGTTGAATTAATAGAGTTTGTAATATTCGCATACTTCCTAGGAAACTTTAATGAAAACTTCCAAAACTCTTTATTAAACTTTTCAATAAAACCATAACTACCCATATCAAATTCTTTCATCTTTTCTTGATATTGCTCTTTTGTATATTGAATATTCCAAATACAATAATTTTTATTAACTAAATTTACACAACCAAAACAATTCTGACAATTATTGCAATTTAAAATGAAATTACAACCTATACACTTTGATGACCAATATGAATATTTACAATTATAATTTTTATTAACACCTATATTCTCATACAATAATTCGCTTTCTGTCGTATCATATGAATCAATAATTTGTTTAGAGCCATCTATTCTACTAGAAAAAGAAACATCTTCTGATTTTATAACCGAAAAACCTAAATAAACATTTTTTACATCTATTAATAAATTTGAATATTCGGAATTAATACAGTTTCCTTGATTATAAAAAGAATAAACTGGGACTTTATTAAACAATTCTATCCATTGTTTAAAAAATGATTTTGAAAAATCATAATCTATAGCATAACTTTCTGCCCCCCAATTATCGCTCTTATAACACTCTGGACAATACACAGGAAAAGAAACTTTATCATCATACATAGCGATAATATTTTTCTTACACATATCACAAGTCCTTTTATGTAAAGATCTTTCATTTCGCCAAATCAAACGACGTACCAATCTACAATGTGGACAAAAAGTTGGTGGAGGGACTTTTATTTTTTCATAAAAATTAAAATCTTCCGGCTCTATAGTGAAGTCTTTTTTGCAATTCTGACAATTTCTTGTTTCACTTTCCATAAATCCTAATCCAACCAATTTTTGATTTTTAATGCAGATTCGGCAGCTTTTTGCTCAGCTTCTTGTTTAGACTTACCTTTCCCTTCTGTTATTAATTCTCCTCCAAATAAAATTCCTACAGTAAAATGTTTATCATGATCAGGACCTGACTCGTGTAAAACCTTATAAGAAGGAGTCACCCCCACAAATTCTTGAGCTTTTTCTTGAACTAAACTTTTTGCATCACGCCAAAGCTTTTTTGAAACTATTTCATCTGTATGAGGCAAAAGTGATTCTGAAATAAATCTATTTGCAACATCATAACCTTGATCTAAATATACTGCACCAACATATGCTTCATAAGTATTAGCTAATATATATTGTCTTGCTTTTCCCACATCTTTTGTCTCACCTTTTGATAAAAGCAAAAAATCATTCATTCCTATTTTTAAAGCAATTTCAGAAATAATTATTGCATTCACAAGAGCTGAACGGATAGCAGTCAACTCTCCTTCTGCATAAGAAGGATATTTTCTGTAAAGAAAATCAGTAACGATAAGCTCAAGCACGGCATCCCCTAAAAATTCCAAACGTTCATTGTGTGAAAGTCCAACATTTGGATTTTCATTTATATAAGAACGATGTATGAAAGCTTGTTTAAGTAAACCTTTATCTTTAAAAACTACCTTAGTCTTTTTCTCAAAATCTGAAAAGTTAATCATTTTATTTATAGGCATTAGGCACTAGGCACTAGCATTTCTGCTAAAGCCTAAAGCCTAGGGCCCTAGTTATTTTTCTTACTAATAATATCAATTGCTTTTTCAATTAATGGAATAATGTCGTTGTAAATACGAAGTTCTGGAATTTCAGAAAGTTGAAACCATCTTGCACCATCAAGACCTCCTGAACTCTCAAGCACGAGCTCTCGATAAGGACTTTCTGCTAAGAAATATGTCACCTTCTTTAAAGTCTTTCCTTTTTCAGGATGACTAGCTACATATTCATTCTCTCCAATTTTTTCTTTAATTGTTATATCAAGACCAATCTCTTCTTTTATTTCTCTTAATGTTCCTTCTTCTACATTTTCATTTTCTTCTATGTGCCCTTTTGATAAAGTCCAATATCCAAAAACATCATGAACTAATGCAAATAAAATATTATTATCTTTTTTTGCATAAACCAAAGCACCTCCTAATTTCTCAACAGGTAATTTTGTGATATCTACTGGCTCATCATCTTTCTTTTTCTTTTTACTTACTTCTTCTTTACCTGGTTCACCTATCTCTTTATAAACTGCTCCAAGCACTCCATTTACGAATTTACTAGAATTTTCTCCACCGAAAGTTTTTGCTAATTCTATCGCTTCATTGATAGCAACTTTTGGAGGAACTTGGTTCCTATCCCCAAAAAGAAGCTCAGTCAAACCGATTCTTAAAATATTTCTATCAACAACAGATATTTTATCAATAGGCCAATCTGGCGCAGCTTTTTCTATTATCTCATCGATAACTTTTCTTTTCTTAAATATTTGTTCAACTAGTGAAAAAACAAAGACATCGTCTTCTAATCCTGGAGCAAATTCATTTAGATCACGATTTACTATTTCTTTAATATTAGTTTCTTTTGCACCGTTAAAATCCCACTCAAAAAGCGTCTGGAGCACTATTGATCTGGAAAGGTGCCTATTTGCCATAAAAAATTAGTAAAAAGTTATCAAGTTTTTAAAGTTCATAAAGTTTTTTTGCATTTTCTTTATACTTTATAACTTTCTACTTTATAAACTACTTTGCTTCTGCTTTTTTAGCCTTTGCTTTCTTTTGCTTCTTTTCTGTCTTTTTTATCAAATCAATAATCTTCATACCACGATAAAATCCACAAGATTGGCAAACTATATGCCGTCTCTTTAATTCTTTACAATTTTCACACTTTACAAAACTTGTGCTTTTTAAAGCATGATGTGAACGCCTGTTGGCTGTATGCGATTTTGTATGTCTCATTCTTACTACCATAATGTGTTTATACTAGCATATTAAATATAAAAAGCAAAATTTAAAACTTAGTAAAAATTACTTTTTCGAGCTGGGCTCTATCCAAACCAAGGACCCGAGAAAAAGTAATTTTTACGAAGGAATAAAATGTGATATTATAAGACTTATGGAAACAAACGATAAATTACACAATTTAAGACATTCTTTAGCTCACCTTTTAGCAGCCGCTGTTTTAGAAATATACCCTGAAACAAAAGTAACTTTAGGACCACCAATAGATGACGGCTTCTATTATGATTTTGATTTCAAATCCCCTATTTCTGACAAAGACCTTCCAAAGATAGAAAAGAAGATGCGAGAAATATTAAAGACATGGAAAGAATTTTCTGTTGAAGAAAAAACTTTTGATGAAGCAAAAAAATATTTTACAGGAAATGTTTATAAAGAAGAGCTTATCGATGGATTAAAAGATAAAAATGAAAAAATAACTTTCTATACTTGTGGAAGTTTTACAGACCTTTGTCGTGGAGGACACACAAAAAATCCTTCAAAAGAAATCTCTCCCGATTGTTTCAAATTGGATCGCGTGGCTGGAGCATACTGGCGTGGAGATGAAAAGAATAAAATGCTTACACGTATCTATGGACTCGCTTTCGAAACAAAAGAAGAACTGGAAATGTTCATAAATCAAAGAGAAGAAGCAAAAAAAAGAGATCATAAAAAATTAGGGCGTGAATTAGGACTTTTCACAGTTTCTGATTTAGTTGGAGCAGGACTTCCACTTATAAAACCAAAAGGAATGATCATCCGAAAAGCTATTGAAGATTTCCTTTGGGATCTACACAAGGAAAAAGGATATTCTAGAGTATGGACTCCTCATATCGCAAAAGAAAAACTTTATGAAACTTCAGGACATGCGGCAAAATTTGGTGATGAACTTTTCCGTGTTCAAGGAAAAGAAGAAAAGTTTTTCTTAAAACCAATGAACTGCCCTCACCACATGCAGATCTTTACTGACGATCAATATTCTTATCGTGACATGCCTGTGCGATATTTCGAACCAGCTACTGTTTATAGAGACGAAAAATCTGGCCAATTAGGAGGCCTTACCCGCGTGCGATCTATCACTCAAGACGATGGACATCTTTTCTGTAGGAAAGATCAAATCGGTGACGAAATAAAAACTATCATAAATATAATAAAAGAATTCTATGGAGTTATAGGAATGATGAATAATTATTGGGTTCGTCTTTCTTTACGTGGAGATAATAAAACAAAATATCTAGGATCTGATGAAATTTGGAATACAGCAGAAAAGGCATTAAGAGATGTTTGCGAAAGCGAAAAACTTCCTTATCGTGAAGCGAAAGATGAAGCTGCTTTTTATGGCCCAAAATTAGACTTTATGTTTAAAGATTCAATCGGCAGAGAATGGCAACTCGCTACAATACAATGCGACTTTAATCTTCCAGAACGCTTTGATCTATCATTCGCAAATGAAAAGAATGAAAAAGAACGCCCTGTAGTGATACACCGTGCTATTTCAGGTTCATTAGAAAGATTTATGGGAGTACTTATCGAACACTTCGCAGGAGCATTTCCTTTATGGCTTTCCCCTGTTCAAGTTAAAATTTTACCTATTTCCACAGACAAACATTTAGATTTTGCAAATGAAGTTTTCAAAAATCTTAAAGAAAACGGAATACGTGTGGAACTCGATGATTCAAATGAATCTCTTGGTAAAAAAATCCGTGGCGCAAAAATGCAAAAAATTCCATATCTTATAGTTATCGGTGATAAAGAAAAAGAAACAAAAACTCTAACAGTCGAAGGACGTGAAGGCGAAAAATTAGAAAATATAACATCTCCCGAATTCCTCACAAAAATTAAAGAACTAGTAGAAAATAAAAAATAATTTAAAAAATCCCTCATCTGAGGGATTTTTTTTGATTCTTTAAATATCAATATCTGCTAATTTTGCATTTGATTGAATGAAAGACTTACGAGGAGGAACTTCAGATCCCATGAGAATATCAAAAACTTTATTTGCTTCTTCTGCATCTGCAATATCAACTTTTTTAATAATACGATGCTCAGGATCCATTGTCGTCTCCCAAAGTTCTTCTGGATTCATTTCTCCGAGACCTTTATATCTTTGAATATGTACTTTTGAAGATTTCTTTTTTGTTTCTTCTTCCTCTTCTATCTCTCCCCCAGCTTGATCTTCTAAATTTTCTATTTCACTCACATCTACTCCTTTTCCAATAATTTTTATTTTCTCTTCATCTGAATAAGCATAAGAAACTTCTTTACCTTTTTTTATTTTATAAAGTGGAGGTTGAGCAATATAAATATATCCAGCCTCAACAATTTGTCTGAAGTATCTATAAAACAAAGTTAGAAGAAGAGTACGGATGTGTGCTCCATCGACGTCAGCATCTGTCGCAATAATTATTTTATGATAACGCATTTTTTCAAGATCAAAAGTATCTCCAATAGAAGTACCCATGGCTATCACAAGAGATCTTATTTCTTTTGAAGCAAGCATTTTGTCTATGCGAGCGCGTTCAACATTTAAAATTTTTCCACGAAGTGGCAAAATAGCTTGAGTGCGTCGGTCTCTACCTTGTTTAGCTGAACCTCCTGCAGAATCTCCCTCCACTAAGAATAATTCTGATTCTTCTGCACTTTTACTTTGACAATCTGCTAATTTTCCAGGAAGAGTCATACCTTCTAATGCCCCCTTTCTTAACACTGAATCTTTCGCAGCTTTAGCAGCTTTACGAGCTCTTAAGGCTAAAATTGACTTATTAATGATAGCTTTTGCTTCATCTGGATTTTCCTCTAAAAATGCCGCAAATGCTTCACTAAACACAGTTCCTACAGCTCCTTGAGCCTCCATACTTCCGAGTTTTGCTTTAGTCTGACCTTCAAATTGAATTTCTCGAAGTTTAACAGAAATAACAGCAGTTAACCCTTCGAGAACATCGTCTCCAGTGAAACCACCTTCAGAATCTTTCATCATTTCATTCTTCTTACAATAAGTATTCAAAGTTCTAGTAAGCGCAGTTTTAAAACCAGTCACATGCGTACCACCTTCTGCTGTATAAATATTATTAGCAAAAGGAATAATGCGGTCTACTATATCATCAACATATTGAAGAGCGATCTCTACTCCAACACCATCAAGTTCTTTTTCAACATAAAAAATATTACTTTGAATTGGTTTCTGAAATTTATTGTAATACTTAATAAGAGAAGTTAATCCTCCTTCAAAATAAAAAGATGTAGATGGAAGTTCTAGCCCAAGATCTCGGAAATAGAAAACATCAGAATCATCAAGACCTTTTTTATTATCCCATTCTCTCGCATCAATTATTGAAATTTTTAAACCTTTGACTAAATATGCTTGCTGACGAATATGACTCACAATAGTATTCCAATCAAATTTAATATCTTTAAATATTTCCACATCCGGCTCGAAAGTAATTATTGTTCCATTAAGTTTTGATGCACCAATTTTTTTAACTGCACCTTTTTTCTTCCCTTGCACATATTCCTGCATATATCTTCCACCATCACGATGCACTTCTGCTTTTGTATAAATAGAAAGAGCGTTCACAACAGATGCTCCCACTCCATGCAAACCTCCAGAAACTTTATATCCTTCCCCTCCAAATTTTCCTCCAGCGTGAAGTGTCGTCATGACAGTTTCAAGAGCAGATACTTTTGTTTTTTTATGAACATCAACAGGGATACCACGGCCATTGTCTGCTACACGAATTCTATTTCCAGGAAGCACAACTACTTCGATATCATTACAAAAACCCCCCATCGCTTCATCACGAGAGTTATCAAAAATTTCCCATATTAAATGGTGCAATCCTTCAGGACCAGTAGTTCCTATATACATACCAGGACGACGTCGTACTGGTTCAAGACCTTCAAGAACTGAAATGTCTTCTGCATTATAATGATGCTTTTTCGCTTCTTTTTCTTTAGCCATTTATTTATATATAATAGCAAAAATTCATATTAAATACTAGTCTTTTCCCCTTTACTTTTAAGCTATTTTTCATTATATTTAGAAAATGATTAATAAAAAAGAATATGATATTAAATTACCAGAAGAAAAAGAATTACTTCAAAAGTTAGAAGTTAGAAATGATACTGAATCTCTGCAAATGAAACGCTATATGTCTATGCCAGACTTATCTCGTACCCAATCTTCCCCTATTAATGAAATAGTCAAAAGGATTCTCGCTCAACCTGATTTTAAAGATTTTGATATTGTTAAAAGCCCAGAAATAGTGCCCACGAGTGTTACTTTTGATCTTTATAATTTTGCTCCCAACCATCCTGCTCGTTCACATTCTGATACTTATTTTATTGATGACACAAATATTTTACGTCCACATACGACTGTAATGTGGTATTACTATTTATCACAGCCAGAAGTAAAAGAAAAAATAGCACGTGGTGAAGCAATAGGATTTTTCTCTTTTGGAAAAGTTTACAGAAAAGACGAAATTGATCGTAACCATATGAATGTTTTTCATCAAATGGATGGTGGTTTTTTAATTCCAAAAAGTAAAAAAGTTATAGGCATAGAAGATTTACAAAATGTTTTAGCTGATATTGCTAAAGCTGTCTTTGGACCTGATATAAAATATAGATTCAATAAAGACACTTTCCCATATACTGATCCATCTCTTGAAATGGAAGTTGAAATTGCTGGTAGATGGATCGAAGTTCTTGGTTGCGGTATTATGACCGACACAATAATAAAAAATCTTGGCCTTAATCCAAATGAATGGAGTAATTGGGCTTTCGGTTTTGGACTTGAACGCTTAGCTATCATCAGTATGGATTTACCAGATATTCGCCTGCTCTGGTCAAAAGATGAACGCGTAATGAAACAATTAAAGCTTGGAAATAAATTCATGGAAGTTAGTAAATACCCACCTATCGTGCGTGACATTTCTTTTATTGTTCCAAATACTTTTGTCCCAAATGATTATTTTGATTTAGTTAGAGAAAATGCTCCGGACTTGGTGGAAGAAATAAAACTTTTAGATAAGTATGAAAACGCTGAAAAATTTGGAGTAGAAAAAATAAGTTATGCATTTAGAATTACTTATAGATCTTTAGATAGAACTTTAACTTCCTCTGAAATTGATGAACTTCATAAGAAAATAGAGGAAGCAACAAAAGAAACTTTTGGTGCACAAATTCGTTAAATTATATGAAAAAACCTTATATATTCTTAATTATATTAATCGTAATATTTTTAATAGTAGCCTTTTACTTAGGCTGGTTAGACAACGGCCCAAGGTTTTAAACTATTTCAATTAAATGTTTCCAAATTGCATACATTGCATAGGTATCAAGTTTGCAATATGTTTTTAAATTTTCTGTTTGCTTAAGCGCTTCTTCGCGAGAATACTCACCTTTAACAATTTTATTCCATGTATCAGAAGCTGTAGCCCCCTCTTGTATATTAAGTGCTTTATAAGATAACTCTGGTGCAAGCACGGGCAATATATATTTTATAGAAGTTTTACCTTTAAACTTTGGATGAATATAATGCTGATCTGAAAAGATATCCATAAGATCAATAACTCTAGAATTAAGTTCTTCTAAGAATGCTCTGTACTCAGAATTTCTATTTGCTAGATCTTTGTTTCTACCAATTTCAAAACTTTTATTCCAAACAACGACAGAGCCTTTGTTTGGTAATTTTTCTTTTAATGCCAAGATAAATGCTTCGTCTGGATTTTTGTTTTCTGTAAAAATAAATTCTTTATGTTTTGGTTCTGTTTTTTTATCTTCCGCAATATGTAAAGAAAATTGAAAAGTTATTTGATCAAAAGGGCTGAATCCAGCAAACCTAGGAATACCAGCAGCAAAAGTTTCATAATCTAAAAATGAAATTGGGAAAGAAATTTTTTCTAAAAAATCACTAATCTCTTTTTTATTAACAAAAATTTTATCAAACTTCGTAGCATCAACTTGATTTCTCTGTTTTTCAGTTAAAGGAAAATCATCTGGGACTTTATGGATATGAAAAATATTTCTATCCACTAAATCTGCTAATTTTTTCTTTGACATGCCAATTCTAGAAATATCATGCACACTATATTCTGGCACATGAGGATTTGAATGAGAAAAAGTAGTGCAATGAGAACTCCTCCCTCTTGTGATACATTTACAATCTCCAAATGGCTCTTTTTCTTCTGAAAGAAATTCTTGTGTAATTTTCATTTCCCCAGCAACTATATCGACAACCCCTTTAACTTTTTCTGTAAAATCTTCTTTTATAAAAAGTTGATCCAAATCAAGCTCTACTCCCCTAACATATTGATTATTAAATCTAACAAGAAATAATTTACCCAAAGGAATTCCTAATTCTTCAAGCACTAAATATTGAAAAGCTATGTCATAAGAATACAGATCATCTTTAGCTTTTTTGTTTTCTCCACTATTTGATGCTTTTACTTCATATAAATCATAGGTCTTAGAATCATTATTCCACACTAAAATATCACACACCATTTTATATAAATCAGTTTCAAATACTGGCTGATATATCACAGGAGTTTTATCTTTGACTAATTTCATTGTCTTTTCACTATCATCTCTATCATCAACCAAAACACCTCCTAGAAACAAATCCCGAGCTAAAATATCTACTTCATTACCAGTATCTATTATCGTTTGATCAAAAGCTGATAATGGCTTTGAAAAATATATCTCTGGCCTATGCACTTTCAGCCATGCATTCTTTGCACAATCCCTATATATTAAATAATCAGTTTTAATTAATTTCATTTTTATATTATAACTTAAAAATAAAAAACCTCCTTATAAGAGGTTTTTTAAAAAATTAATAAGTATTAGGTCTTATCGACGAATGATGATGGAAAATTTTCCAAAAACCATCTAATTCTTTTTGCCAAAGATAAGTAAATCGCGCCCGAACTATTTCCTTTTTTATACAACCTGTAAAAAGTTCAAAATCATATAAACCAGAATGTAAATAAGCATTGTTACTAATAATTTGAACTTTTTGTTGAACTACTTTACTTAATGGATTTTTGAGTAAAAAATATTGAAAATAATTTTCAACTTCTTTTTGTCCACACTTAAAGTCACTATGTAATGTTGGAAGAAATGTATTATTCTCAGAATAAAGATTAATAACCTTACTTAAATCCTTTGCATGTAAAGCATCTTCCCAAAATTTAAAATTAGAATTAGCAATTTCTAATAAATCTTTTTTTTGTTTCATATTATATTTTTTATATTAATTAAAGAACTAAAATAACTTAAAAGAGATATTATATTAAAAAAATAAAAAGTCAAATTTTATTTAATTTTATATGTATTTTTGATTTCCAAAAGAAATAACCAATTATTATAAATGTTGAAACTGGTGAAACATATTCAGGAATTTTAAAACCAAAACTATGTAATATCATAATAATACCAAGAACTAAAATAGAATACATCGCTCCATTTTTCAAATAAACATATTTTTTAATTCTCTCAATATTTCTTAAAGTAAGCTCTCTCACTACAAATGCACCAATACCATTACCTATAAGAATCAAAAGAACTGAAAGAGTAAAAGCAAAAGCTCCAAGCACTCCATCTATCGAAAAAGTAGCGTCAATAATTTCTAAAAAAAACAACTTACTTAAATCAGACTGCGTGCTACCAAGTAATTTCTTTTCTTGTTCTTCTGCATTTTGCTTGAAACCATGAGTAATAAAAAATAAAGTTGATCCTACTACCGCTCCAAAACCCATTAAATTACTTTGCTTCAAAGCAAACCACGCAATAATAGCAAGTAATATGGAAACTACTGCATAAAACCAAACACCTTTAGACATAAAGAATTTTTCAGCTCTAGGTAAACCAATCTTTTTATCTTCAAGAAAAAGCCAATGTAAAAATAAAAATAATAAAAACACCCCACCTGCTACAAGTAAAATAGGAGCAGATTTATGAATGGATTCTTGAACTAATGGGTCACTAGACCACGCAGCAGAAAATACTTGCCCGGCACTTAAAGATGTATTAAAAGACCAAATTATTATAAATGGCAAAAGCCCACGAACAATAAAAACAGCAGTAAACATCCCCCAAGTAAGAAACCATCGCCTTGCTCTTTTACTCATCGTAGAAAGCACTTCTGCGTTAATTATGGCATTATCTACAGACGAAATAGTTTCAAAAAGAACCAATCCTATTATTATTAATAACGCTGAAAATATCATAAATATAATATTAACTTATTTTTTTATTTTTGTCTTGTAATTAAAACTATTCATGATATTCATCCCTCCTAACTAAAAAGATTAAGAACCATTCTGAAATTCTAACTAAAACATAAGTTGCCCAACTTAAAAATCTTTCAAAAAACCATTTTTTTTTAAAATACTCTTTTGTGACTTTAACGCACTCATTTTCAATAATATTTTCTAAATAAAAATTAAACTCTTTAGCTAAATCATTAGCGATAACATCAATATTCATTTCAATAAGCCCATAAGTACTTAAAAAATTTAAATCATGTGACCCTATGGTAAACCATATATCATCCACGACAGCAACTTTACCGTGCACAACAGAAGGATAATATTCGTAAATCTCAATATTATTTCTATTCATATAATTATACAAATAATTCATAGCTAATTGAAAAACTTTTTCATCAGATTTTTTTGATAAAATAATTTTTACTTTTACTCCCCTATCAACTGCTTTTTTGAGTAAATGTCTTAATTTTCTACTAGGCAAAAAATACGCCCCAACAATAGTAATATATTTTTCTGCACTTCTAATTGCATTTTTATAACTTCTAGAAATTTGATTTTTCTCTCTTATCCAATCATTTTGTCTAATTCTAAGTAATGGATAAATTTTATTATCTAATTTTTTAATATTATTTTTTGTTCTTTTATTAATAAATTTTCTTTTCCAAAAACCATCACAAATATTTGAAATATCTTTACTAATATTCCCTTTAATTAATAAAGCAAAATCAAACCAAGGTTTTTTTTCTATACTACCCATATATCTATCAGCTATATTTATACCCCCTATCAAAGATATTTGATAATCAATTACAACAATTTTCTGATGAAGTCTTCTACCCAAACAAAAACCCTTAGATGTCATAATTGGAGCAAAATATCTAAAACAAATACCTGAATTAATTATTTTTTTAGTAAAATTTTTAGATAAATTACGAGAACCATAAGAATCAACCAATAAATAAACTTCCACACCTCTTTCTTTTGCATTTATTAATTCTTCAATAATCATATTACCTGTAGCATCACTATCTAAAATATAAGTCTGAAAATGAATCTTATGTTTGGCTCCTCTTATTATATTTTTTAAAATATTAAAATATTCTTCTCCACTTTTAACTAAAGAAACATTATTACCAGATTTATATTTTTTAAATAATTTTTTTAAATTAAACTTCATATTACAGATACTAAATATTTTTACCTTTAATTTTAAACTTTCCTACTCTTGTTCTTTTTATAGAAAAAGCAATTGCTGGAAAACCAATCTTTCCCCCTAAAGAATTAGCTATTCCTCTAATATATGTTCCACTCCCACATTTTATTTTAAAGTTTACTATATAATACTTTTCTTCTTTTTTAGAACTTAAAAGCATTTTTCTCCAAATCTTTAAAATTTCTTCTTGTCTAAAGTCTCCCTTTACCTTTCTTACCCTTTTTTCTATATTTTGTAAAAGCTTACTTTTATTTATTTTTTTAATTTTATTTAACTTTAAACTATCAACAAAAACTTCTTTCTCTGGTATTTCTACCTTCTCTTCTAATCTTGCGTATTTAAAAAGTGGTTTACCTTTAACTGTTTTTGAAGAATACAAAGGATATTTTTGTTTAAATTTACCTGTAAAATATTTAATATTATCTTTAATTTTTTTTATTAATTCATAATTCGTAATTTTTAATTCATTATCTTTAACAACTTTCCCCAAAATATCATATGTATCCGTATTAAAACCAAAAAGAATTTCAAATTTATATTCTTTTTTAAAATTTAAATATTTCTCTTTTTTATTTACTTCATCTCCAGAAAGCACAATTAAAACACCACTTGCCATAGGGTCCAACCTTCCAGCATAAGTCATAGGTAAATCTTTGTATTCTTTATTTTTTCTTCGAAATTTCTCTAAGCTTTCAAGAGGAGTCTCACCCTCTTTTTTATTTAAAACAATTACTTTTTTCACAATTAATTTTCTTTATTAATCTCTTTATTTTTCAACTTTTCTTCAAGTTCTTTTATTTTTTCATTTATATCATTAAGGTTATTCTTTATATCAAAAATAGAATCTATTTCTGTTCTAACTTCTCCCTCAACCTTCTGGCTAATTTTTTTCTCCCCACGAAGACCTAAAAGGATCAATTCATTCCCTATAAAACTAGAAATAAAAGCACCTGTAAAATATAAAATTATAATCCCAACTATTAAAGAAAGAGGCCCATCCCACCAAGGAGAAAATGATGAACCATTGATAGTTAAATTATTTTGATAAACATTAAAATTATAATGAATAAAGTCAGTAGTATGCCAAACACCCCTCCAAAATAATACAATACCAATCCCAACCAACAATGCATAAAGCTTTGGTCTGTGACTTAAATAAGCTGTTGTTTTTTCCCTACATCTTGTTATTATTTTTTTCATATATAGTATATATATTAACATGTTTTCTTTTCTCAAGAAATAATGTAAATTAAAAAAATAAGGAGGGTTCGCATAGCGGTCTAGTGCGCAGACCTGGAAAGTCTGTGTGGGGTTACTCCCACCGAGGGTTCGAATCCCTCACCCTCCGCCAAAATTGAAAATCGGAATTGGAAGGAATAAATATTACTCATTAAACATTAATGATATAATAAACACATGAATAAAGATGAAGAAATTAAAAAATTACAAGAAGAAAATGAGAAAATGGCTAAACTATGTTCTGTTAAAGCAGATATGGTTTCAATAAGCGCTCATCAAATACGAACTTCCCTATCAGCTCTCAAATGGATTATAAAAATGTTTTTAAATGGTGATGTTGGAAAATTAAATACAGAACAAGAAAATCTTCTTAAGAAAGCATACGACGGAAACGATCGCGCTATCAGCATAGTGAGTGAACTTCTTCTTGCTAATAAAACAGAAAATGTAACAGAACAAAAATATAATTTTGAAAAAATAGATATCACAGAATTAATAGATATATCAATTTTTGATTTTATCGGAGAAGCATCTGCAAAAGGAATAGAAATAATTTTCCTAACTCCAGAAAAAAAGATTCCATCAGTAAAAGGCGACAAGGAAAAAATAAGAGTTGTATTCCAAAATCTTTTAGAGAATGCTATTAAGTACAGCAATGCTAATGGAAAAATTTTTATAACATTAAAAGAAGAAAAAGATTTTATAGAAGTTTCAGTAAAAGATAATGGCATAGGGATTTCTGAAGAAGGAAAAAAGAAAATTTTTGAAAAATTCTATCGTGACCCAGAAGCACAAAAGAAAGAAGTGATAGGTTCTGGTATTGGACTTTTTACTACTAAAAAAATAGTAGAAGATCATGAAGGAAAAATATGGTTTGAAAGTTCAAAAGATGAAGGAACAACATTTTTCTTTACTGTTCCAGTTTTAAAATAAAATTATTAATATAGTTGCATACAATTTTTTAAAGTTCCTAAAAAAGAGAAGGGACTTTTTTTCTTTCAATCCAAATTTATAAAAAATCAACACAAAAAAAATCGTGTTTGCTTTCACAAACACGATTTTAAGATAAAAAATTAAAAAGAAAAAGATTAAAACTGCTTTTGACGAAGAGACAGGCCCGGATTGGCACCCTGCAAACTACAGTAGTGCACATAGAACAAGTCATTACTGTTCCAATGCGAGTACGGCACATCGCCATCGGAATAGCGAGAACCGGTGTGTAATGTCCAACCATCAACATCAAGATGCATTTTTAGGTCTTTTAAAATACGACCATCAATCAAACACCCTTCAGTAAATGTAGTTCCAAAAATTCCCATTTCTATACTTTTCAAGCAAGAAACATTTGGTAAAAGTGTGCGAACATTTTGAACCGCTTCAATCACAGAAACTTTCATCCTCGGATAAACATCAACAATTTTAGAAACACTAATATATTCGTATATATTGCTGATTTGCTTCCTGATTGAAAAAGAACTTTGTGGATTCATTCCGTCTGGTGCTACTATTGACCAATAATTTTTTCCTTCCAATAATTTCAAATTCTCAGGAAGAAAAAAATCATTCAAATCAATTGAAATTCCGAAGTTTTTATAAAACTCCACCCATCCTTCATGAAATTCAAGTAAGGATTCTGGGTATTTTCCAGAAACGCTTTTTACTAAGCCGTTTCCACCCGGGAAAAAACTTTCTTTAATGCGTCTTTTTATAGTCGCATCAAAAAGTTCATTGATTCCTCGCAAATCCTTTTCTGAAGGATCGTTGAGAAGCAAGCCTTCGGTAATTTTACCGACCGCGCGTGCTTTTTGGCGTGCTAACGTATCGTTCATTTTTCTTTTTTGTTCAGTAGTACTAAGCCCCTGTCCCCAGTTTTAAATTAATTAAATTAAAAAGAACTGTTATCATCTGTATAGTATAGCATTGTAATATAGAAAGTCAAGTAGTTTAATTTTGCATAGATTAAAAGAGAATGTATAATATAGAAGTATGTCAAAAACAATACTTATAGTAGAAGATGATACATTTTTACAAGGGCTCGAAGCTACAAAGCTTAAAAAAGAAGGCTATGATATTTTAACTGCAGTAAATAGCGTAGAAGCGTTTAAAATAATAGAAGACACAAAAAATAAAATAGATTTGATCTTACTTGATCTTTTGCTTCCTGAAGTAGATGGATTTATGATATTAGAGAAAATAAGACAAGAAAAAAATCTTTTAACTATACCAGTAATTGTATTTTCAAATTTATCTGAAGAAAAAGACATAAAGCGCGCTACAAAACTTGGAATTAGCGAATTTCTAGTTAAGTCCAATTTCACTCTTGATGAACTCGCAAAAAAAGTTAAAGATCTAATTGGAGCTTAATAAATCTATTGTGATTAAAAAATCATGAAACTTCACGATAAACTTGAAGAAAAGTTTCGTTTAGATATAAATCAAAAAAAAGCTCTTAAGAAGCTAAATCTTTTTTCAGTTTCTGATTTGCTGTTTCACTTCCCTGTTCGGTATTCTGATATGAGCGCAATAAAAAAAATAAATGAATTAATTCCTGGAGAAACTGCGACTATATATGGGAAAATTTCAAAATTAAAAACTAAAAAAAGTTTTCATTCTAAAATCCCTATGGGTGAAGGTGAAATCGAAGATCTAACTGGAAAGATAAAAATTACATGGTTTCACCAAGCATACTTGGCAAAAATGATTTATGAAGGTGAAAATGTAAAACTTACAGGCAAAGTAACTCAAGGAAAAAATGGTATATATTTAGCTAACCCAGAATTTGAAAAAGCTCCTAATATAGAAATAGATTCACACAACACTTTATTTAACAAAACAAACGAAGATAATGCTGGTTTTTCATATCCTATTTATCATGAAACAAGAGGAATAACTTCAAAGTGGTTTTATCACGCAATAGAAAAAATCTTAAAAGACAAAACTTTAGATAAAATAGAAGATTATATCCCAGCTGATATTTTAAAAAAATATAATTTGCCAAGTCTAAAAACTTCTCTTATTTGGATACACAAACCTAAAGATGTTAAAAATGCAGAAACAGCCAGAAAAAGATTTGCTTTCGAAGAAGTATTTTGTATTCAATTAGAAAGACAACATGATAAATTGGAATATAAAAAAAATAAATCATTCCAAATCTTGTCAGAGAAAAACGATATGGAAGAATTTTTAAAACGCTTCCCTTTTGATCCTACAAATTCTCAAAAAAAATCCATCGACACAATACTTTCTGATATGGCAAAAATTTATCCAATGTCTAGACTCCTAGAGGGCGACGTTGGATCTGGAAAAACAGCAGTTGCTGCTACTGCTTCGTACATAACCGTAAAACAAAGACCTAATGGTCAAAATTTTGGAAATTTACAAGTAGCCTATATGGCTCCAACAGAAATACTTGCCTCTCAGCATTTTGAATCTTTCATACAATATTTTAAACATTTACCAATAAATATCGGACTTATAACAGGTTCCGGTTGTAAAAAATTCCCATCAAAAGTTAAACCATCAGGTTGGACTGACATATCTCGCGCTCAACTTTTGAAATGGACAGCAAATGGTGAAATGCCAATTTTAATAGGTACTCATGCTCTTATTCAAAAAACCGTTAAATTTAAAAACTTAGCTTTAGTTGTAATAGATGAACAACATAGATTTGGAACTTCTCAAAGAAGAAAATTAGTCAGAAAAGATGGAGTTGCTCCTCACCTACTTTCTATGACAGCTACCCCAATACCAAGAACACTCGCTCTTACAATTTATGGAGATCTAGATCTATCATTACTAGACGAAATGCCTTCTGGACGAAAAAAAATAATTACAGAAATTATTACTCCAGATAAACGGGCTGAAACTTATGAAGAAATAAGGAAAGAATTACAAAAAGGAAAACAACTTTACGTTATCTGCCCACGCATAGACGAACCAGATCCTGAAAAGGAAATGGCAGTCCAAGCAAAATCTGCGATAGCTGAAGCAAAAAGATTAGAAAAAGAAATATTCCCTGAATATGAAATAGGAATACTTCACTCAAAAATGTCTAAAGATAAAAAAGAAAATGTGATGAAAGATTTTACAGATGCAAAAATAAACATCCTTTGTGCAACATCTGTTATAGAAGTTGGAGTAAACGTTCCAAATGCTACTGTAATAATAATAGAAGGAGCAGAAAGATTTGGTCTTGCTCAACTTCACCAACTTCGTGGACGAGTAATAAGATCAAACGATCAAGCTTATTGTTATGTTTTTGCAGATGCTAAAAGTCAAAAAACAATAGATAGATTAAAAGCACTTAAAACTGCTAAAAATGGTTTTGAACTTTCTGAACTAGATTTATCTCTTCGTGGAGCCGGTGAACTTTCAGGCACAAAGCAATGGGGCATAACAGATCTTGGTATGGAAGCAATAAAAAATATAAAAATGGTTGAAGCTGCTCGAACAGAAGCTATTCATATGATTAAAGATGACCAAGAACTTTCAAACTATCCCCTATTAAAACAAAAAGTAAAAGAAAAAGCCGGAGAATTTCATTTTGAATAATTGTCCGTCCTCTAGGATTCGAACCTAGGACCCCGGAGGTATAAGCTCCGTGCTCTAACCAACTGAGCTAAGGACGGGTTTGTTTTTATACTACAAAATTTCCTTTTATTAAACAACCTTTTCTTCTATAATCTCTTTTTTCTTTGGTATTATTCCATGCGCAATTATTAACTTTTCATATTCATCTTGTTCTAATGTCTCAACTTCAACAAGCTTATCCGCAATAGCTTTTAATGCTTTTTTATTATCATTTAAAACTTTCTCTGCAGATTTTATTCCATCATTTATTATTCTTAAAACTTCCGCATCAACTTTTGTCGCAACTGTTTCAGAATATTCTTTTTCTGTAACTTCTCCATATTTACTTACTCCACCATCACCTCGAAGTGTCACAGGACCAATAACATCAGACATTCCCCAACGTGTCACCATAGCTCTAGATAAATCTGTAGCTACCTGCAAATCACTAGATGGCCCAGTTGTAATATCTCCAAAAATCATTTTCTCTGCTACATATCCCCCAAGAGACATAGCAATATCATCAATAAATTCTTTTTTAGATTGTAAGCGTCTTTCTTCAAGTGGTAATTTTAAAGTATAACCTCCAGCTCGTCCACGAGCTACAATTGAAACTTTATGAACTGGATCAGCATAAGGCAAAACTGAAGCAACAAGAGCATGACCTGCTTCATGATATGCAGTAATTTCTTTTTCTTTTTTAGAAAGTAAATGACTCTTGCGTTCAGGACCAAGCATAACTTTTTCTATTGCACGAATAAGATCAAATTGAAAAACTTGTTTTCTATTTTCTCTCGCAGCGAGTATCGCCCCTTCATTCATCAATGAATATAAATCTGCTCCAGAAAAACCAGGGGTACGTTCTGCAATTAATTTTAAATTAATATCTTCAGCCAATGGTTTCTTTTTTGAATGAATTATTAAAATTTCTTCTCTATCAACTCTATCAGGTAAATCAAGAATTACTTTTCTGTCAAAACGTCCTGGACGAATAAGAGCTGGATCAAGAACGTCTGGTCTATTTGTAGCTGCCATTACAATCACTTTATCATTTGGTTCAAAACCATCCATCTCAACTAATATTTGATTTAATGTCTGTTCACGTTCATCATTTCCCCCACCAAATCCTCCTCCACGAGTTCGTCCTATTGCATCTATTTCATCTACGAAAATAATAGCTGGTGCTGCACGCTTAGCCATTTTAAAAAGATCTCTCACACGTGAAGCTCCAACCCCGACAAACATTTCAACAAATTCTGATCCTGAAAGATGAAAAAATGGAACACTTGCTTCCCCTGCTACTGCTCGCGCAAGCAAAGTTTTACCTGTCCCAGGTGCACCAGTTAAAATAACTCCTTTTGGAATTCTTGCTCCAATATCTAAAAACTTTTTAGGACTTCTTAAGAAATCTACAATTTCTTTTAATTCTTCTTTTGCTTCTTTACAACCCGCAACATCTTTAAAAGTTACTTTATTATTTTTATCATTAGGATCTGTAATACGAGCCTTTGACTGACTAAATGAAAAAGCTTGCATACCTGCACCCTTAACTTGTCGTGATAAATACCAAAAGAAAAATACTATGAAAAGAATCGGTAAAAGAAATGGAAGGATGTTCAAAAGCCAATAACCAAAACCACTTTCATTTTTTACTTCTATCTCGGTACTAACAAGCATTTCTGGTTTTACACCATAATTAAAAAGTGTTTGTGATAAAGCTGAACCTACTTCCTTTTTAGATTTTTTTACTTCATCATTTTTATATGTAATTGTAAGTTCTTCTCCTTCAACTAAAACTTTCTTAACTTCTCCAAAAGAAACAGATTTTGCTAAATCAGAAATTGGTATCTCTGGTATACTTTTTGTATTTCCAGATATCATTAAATAAAGCGCAGTAATAATCATAAAAATTAAAATGGCTCCAGCAATACTTCCAGAAAACTTAGATTCTTTCCTCTTTTTACCTTTATTATTTAAATTCTTTTGATTAAGTAAATTAAAATTCATCTTAAAAGATTAGCATAAAAAACCAAGAAAGAAAAGTTATAAATTTATGGTAATATAAACCTATGGCAACATATGCTGAAAACCGAAAAGCACATTTTAATTATGAAATTTTAGAAAAATACGAAGGAGGTATTGAGCTTCTTGGAGTGGAAGTTAAATCAATCCGTAGTGGAAAAATGTCTCTTGAAGGAGCCTTTGTTGTTATTCGTGGAGGTGAAGCGTTTTTAATAAATGCGAATATTCCCCCTTACCAGCCAAACAACTCTCCTGGAGATTATGACCCACTCCGAAATCGTAAAATTCTTTTAACAAAAAAAGAAATAGCTGAACTCGCAAGTAATGAAAAAAATAAAAGTTTGACGATAATACCTATTTCAGTGTATAATAAAAATAGAAAAATTAAGGTAAATATCGCTTTAGTTAAAGGAAAAAAGAAACAAGACAAAAGAGAAACTATAAAAAAACGCGACACAGAAAGAGAAGTGCGACGCGAATACAAAGGACGTTGATAATAGAATAATATGGGGATGCAAGGCATAGACAGTAGGCCATTTGCTATTGATGCATGTCGAGTATGAGCGCAATCTTGCAAAACTTCGCTCAAATGTCTAATTGCAAAATTAGCTACTAAAGCAGTTCGTTCACCTTACTTCGGTAATGTGTTCGGATTTGCTCCAGCATACGCTTTAGCGTAAGCCGGTGTCTCATTCATAGACTTCCGATATATGAAATGAGGCATAATATTATCGGGATAGGAAAAAGAATGTCTCGTCTTTCTTCCAAAACAAAGAGAATCGATTAAAAAATATTTCGCTCGCTTAATAATTTTTTAATTTAAACAAACAAGCGCGCTACACATGTAGACTTCTTTGCAACTACCTTCTGCACGGGGATTCAATTTCCCCCATCTCCACCACTTTATTATGTTAAAATGATTAAATGAAACAAAAACCAAAATTAACAGTCTCTGGATATAGAGGAATATGGGGTCAAGATTTAAATGAAGAAATAGCCTTTAATTTCGGTCTTGCTTTTGCAAAAGTAATCAAAAAAAGAAATGGGAGAAAAATCTTAATCGGACGAGATGCTCGTAAAACTGGGCCTCAAGTTCTTAATGCGATAAAAAAAGCATTCGAAAAAGAAGGAATAGAGACAAAATATATAGGGATCATTCCTACCCCATCTGTGCTTTTATTAGTTAAAAAACTTTCTTACGATGGCGCAATTATAATAACAGCGTCACACAATCCTCCAAAATATAATGGATTAAAATTTGTAATGGAAGCAGGACTTTTCGCAATTCAAAAAGAAATAGATGAGATACAAGAAGAGTTTGATCAAACTAATGAAAAATTTACAGAAAGTAAAAATGAAATATTTTTTGAAGAATTAAACAATAAAGAATTTAGAAAAATACATATAGATGAAATATTAAAAAATATAGATATAGATTTAATAAAAAGTAAAAAATTTAAAGTATCACACGATCCTATAAACAGTGCTGGAAGCATTATCACAAAAGAATTATTAGAAGAACTTGGTTGTGAAGTTTTTCAAATCAATAAAGAACAAAATGGTGAATTCGCGCACGAACCAGAACCAATACAAAAAAATTTAGAACAACTTGCTAAAGCAGTTTCTGAAAATAATTCAGATATCGGATTCGCTCAAGATCCTGATGCAGACAGACTTGTGTTAGTAAATGAAAAAGGAGAAATTTTAAATGAAGAATATACTTTAACTTTAGCCATTAAAAATATAATAAACAAAAATCCTGGTGACATTGTGATAAATATGTCTACTTCAAGAATGTCAGAAGATCTCGCTAATATATACAACAAAAAAACACATAGAACAAAAGTCGGTGAAATTAATGTTGTAGAAAAAATGATAGAAATTGGAGCAATTGCTGGAGGTGAAGGTAATGGCGGAGTCATCTACCCTACTATAAGTCTATCTAGAGACAGTTTAGTAGGAATCGCTCTTATTCTAGAATTAATGGCAAAAGAAAATAGGACAATCAAAGAAATAGTCTTAGACTTACCTAAATATGTAATGAAAAAAGAAAAAATTACATTTAATGGTGAGTTGACTATACTATATAAAAACTTAAAAGAACTATTCAAACATACATCACTAGATTCTTTAGATGGCGTACGCTTCGATTGGCCTGATTCTTCTTGGGTTCACATAAGACCATCTAATACAGAACCCGTATTACGTATAATAGGTGAAGCAAAAGACGAAAAACGCATAAATACCATATTTGAAGAAATAAAGTTGACTTTATAGAATTAATAAGCTAAACTCTTGTAAGTCAAAGCTTTATTTTTTACACAAATTGCGCGAAAGAATAAACAATCAAATACGGGCTCATGAAGTTAGAGTCTTAGACAGTGAAAACCAAAATCTAGGCGTTTTAAGCATTAAAGATGCTTTAGAATTAGCCCAAAGTAAAGGTTTAGATTTGATTGAAGTATCCCATAACGCAAATCCCCCAATAGCGAAAATAATGGATTTTGGCAAATACCAATACGAAGTAAATAAAAAACTTAAGAAATCTCGTGCTAGTGCTAAACCAACAGAAACTAAATCAATCCAAGTTAAAATAGGCACTGGAGATCACGATTTAGAACTAAAAGCCAAAACTGCTTCAAAATGGTTAAAAGAAGGACACAGAATTAAAATAGAATTATTCCTTGCTGGTCGTACTAAATATATGGATGAAAAATTCCTAAAAGAACGGCTAGATAGAGTACTACATTTTATTACTGAAAATTATAAAGTATCAGATTCATATAAAAAAGGTCCAAAAGGATTATTTATAACAATAGATAGAGCAAAATAAAACTTGTCCCGTACTAAATTTTTGATTACGGGATAAAAAGATAAAATATTATTAATTAAAATTTTAATATCGGGATGAAAACAAATAAATCATATTCAAAAAGATTAAAACTAACAAAAAAAGGAAAGATAATTTCACGTAAGCCTGGTTTTAATCATTTTAATGCAAAACAATCAAGAACAACCCAATTATCAGGTCGCAAGGGTCAAAATTTTACAATCAAGAACAAACCAAAAAGTCATTTGTTGCCTTTCAGTTAAGCTTGATAATTTTATAAACTTTTAAATTAAAATAATATGACAAGAGTAAAAAAGGGAGTACATGCGTTAAAAAGAAGAAGAAGTATTTTAAAACAAACAAAAGGCTTTAGACATGGAAGAAGTACAAAAGAAAGACAAGCAAAAGAAGCATTATTACATGCAGGAAATTATTCTTTTGCTCACAGAAAAGATAAAAAATCACACAACAGAAAACTTTGGAATATTAAAATAAATGCAGGAAGTCGTGAACTAGGTATGTCATATTCTAAACTTATTGGAGCATTAAAGAAAAAGAAAATAGAATTAGATAGAAAAATTCTTGCAGACTTAGCTGAAAACAATCCTAAAACATTCGCAAAAGTTCTAGAAACTCTAAAATAATTTTACACAGGGTTCCCCTGTGTAATCTATCAAAAATCCCCACAGGTCGGACCTGTGGGGATTTTTAGTTTAGATTATTTCTATAGTTCCGTTCCGCCCCATTCAACGACAGTAAACCCTTTCCTCGCAAAGGAATTAATTTCTTGTGGCTTGATTTCAACGGGATTTTCAAGTGGCTTATAAACCATAAAAACTCTCAGTATTGAATCTGGTATAGGAGTAATAGTAAGAGGTGCAGTTTCAGTATATTCTTTGTCGGCAAAGTGGATAAGGTTATATTTATTATCTTTCATTCTCGGATACCAGTAAACTATGAATTCATTATATTCCCTAGGAGTTAGCCCCATTTTAGACAAAATATTCTGTAAAAATTCTTTTGTATCCTCCCCTTTTACCACAAAACCAGTAGATAAATCATAATTCACTGGACTAGATAGACTGCCTTCCCAAAATAAATAACTATATTCTTTTCCATCAGAATTAATTATTTTACCATCAGGATACGCTTTCACTTCCCACCCTTTTTGTTTAAAATCATAAGAAGGATAATCTGCAACAATAGTCCCCTTGTAATCTAATTGGACCTTCACTTTTCCAACAGAGGTTGGATAAAGGTAAATAATTGGTTTCATTGCCCTTACTGGTTCCTTAATAGCAGGAGGAAATATTTTATAGAAACCTTGAACGACAAGGGGTTGATATTTTAAGGGCATAGGTATGTCCCAATTACGCTTGAGATGTTTATACTCTAAGTAATTTGTTACTTCAAGCCCAACCCAAACAAAAACAGTAACTAGTAAAAAAATTATTGTAATTTTTTTCATAATAAATTTATTAGATTAATAACACCCTAATAATACCCCCCCCCCGATAGGATTTGGCAAGAAATTTTATCCACAAATAAAATATCGAGGACTACCCTCGATATTCTTCTTTTAGATTTTTTTCATACTCTACTAGTTTTAAATTATTCTTTTTTATATATCCCGGAACTAAGGAAAGTTCTAGAATTTTTGATTCTGGCCGATTTATATTTTCATAATCAATATAACTAGAATAGTTATATGATTCTAAAAATTTTTCAGCAACATTTTTATCACCTATTCCATTTTTTTTAAAATCTTTTTTTATTATTTTTATTGGATTTAAATGTATATAAGAAAATATCCATAAATATTGAGCCTCATCTGATATATGCTGTGAGCGAAAAGGATGAGTGAATAACGGACCACTTCTTTCATATTTAGTATTAAAATACATAGAATAAGCAGTAAGCAATCGCCCCATAAATTTACTTATACCACCTTCTTCATTCTCGTAAACCAAAAGATGAAAATGATTTGGCATAAGGGTATAAATTAAAATAGAAACAAGATTTTTTTCTTTTGATTCATTAAAAACTTCTGCAAGCTTATGATTCTTTAAAAAATTACCAAAATGAAATGCATTTGGCTGATTTATAATATAAAGAAGTGCCATAAATCTTTCATAATCTTTCGTATCAATAAATATTTTTCTTTTTTCTACTCCCCGGCTATATAAATGATAATATTCTTCAGGTGCAAATTTTACCTTTCTTTCCATACAAGAATTATATAACATTTAAAACTAAAATACCAAGGGTAGTCCTCGATATTTTATATATTCAGTAAAAAATCCCCTTGATAGGGGATTTTTTAGTTTTATATCTATAAATTATTTGCTTCTGGTTTTATTTTATATTCATCTACTTTATCTTTTTTTACCAACTCAATAATATCAGAAACTATTTTTTTAGGATCAGGACCCATAGCAATCTTTGCATTTGAACGATGTCCTTTTTCTAAAATTAATTTAAGTTCATCACTCATATCCCATGTTCCCTCATAAATACCAATAGGTTTCCCATCTTCAAAAGCAATTGTAAATTCATGAATAGTACCAATACGTCCACAACCACAAATAACTGCATCTGAAGTACGTGTAAGCAATAAATCACGCCCAGGATATCCAAATCCTGTATAAATTATTAAATCCATATAATCAAGTGGAAGTTTATATACTTCTACATGTTCTTTTTCTGATGATGCTGGTGATAAACCAATAGAAAGCCCACCAACTTCTTTTACTCCCATAGCTGCCCAAAGAGGAAAACCTGTTGTAGCTCCTGTAACAAGTACTGCTCCTTGTCGAGCAATTTCACGTCCAAGTTCTTTTGCTTTTTCTAATGCCCCAACTCCACAATGCCCTGTCTCAGCTGCACCAGAAACACAAATTTTTATTTGTTGATGACCATGCTTATCATAAGGATTTGATTTTAATATATCCATAATTTTATTATACTCTATTAATAATTTAATTAACAATCAAGATAAATACTCTCACCTTTATCCGGAGAAAAAGCTTCGATTCCTAAATTATCTCTAATTTTTTGGACTAAAAACATTGAAGATTTTGGTTCCCCCATAACCACAAAAACTTTTTTTAATGTCTCTCCTGTATCTTCAACAAATCTAATTAGATTATCAGAATCTTTATGACCAGAATAACCACTAATTTTTACTACTCTCGCCCTAACAGAAACATTCTCACCAGAAATACGTACATTCTTTAATCCCTCTTCAATTAAACGTCCAGGGGAACCAACAGACTGATATCCAGTAAGTAAAATAGTATTATTAGGATCAGGAAGATAATGCACTTCATGATGAACTACTCTTCCGCCAGAAGACATACCAGAACCAGCTATTACAACTTTTGGATTAGGCACTTCATTTATCATTTTTGATTCCTCTGATCTTAAGGTCGAATGAAGACCTGGAAAATTAAACAAATGTTTATCTTCTGACATTGCCTTTTGAGCTTCTTCATTGAAATAATTTTTAAATTTTTTAAAAACTTCTGTTAAACGAATAGCAAGCGGAGAATCAAAAAATATAGGCATAACAGGAACTCTATTCCCCTCTACTAAATTATTAAGCTCAAATAAAAGTTCTTGCGAACGTTCTAAAGAAAAAGTTGGGATAATTAAAGTTCCTTTTGCTTTAAAATTATCTTCTATCGTCATTTCTAATAATTTTCTTCTGTCATCTCTTGATTCATGGTTTCTATCTCCATAAACACTTTCCATTATTAAATAATCTGCATCAGTAATTCTTTCAGTATTTGGAAGTATTGGTGAAGGGCTATTTCCTAAATCACCAGTAAAAATAATTTTTTTACCCTTATAAAGAAATACAACCATCGCAGAACCTAAAATATGCCCAGCATCCATAAATGAAACATTTAAATTTTCATTAATTTTTATATCTTCATGATATTTAAATCCTTCCCATAAAGACAAAGCTAATTTAATATTTTCTTCTGTATAAATTTCATTTAAATTAAAATCTCTACTTTTTGATAAAATGCCAGCTGTATCATCGAGCATCGGACCAGCTAATGCTTTCGTAGGCTCAGTAGAATAAATTTTTCCACGAAAACCATCATTAATAAGTTTTGGTATTCTTCCTAAGTGATCTATGTGCGCATGAGTTATAAAAAGAATATCTATTTCTTTTGGATCATAAATAAAAGGTTCCCAATTAACATCATCTGCTAACTTTGAACCTTGAGTAAGACCACAATCAATTAAAATTTTTTTATCATCAACTTCAAAAAGAAAATTTGCTCCTGTTACTGAACCCGTTCCACCACAAAATGTTACTTTAGCTTTATTAGACATTGTTTAATTATACACAATTCTCTTAAGAAAATAAATTATTGAAAGACCACCACCAGCTAAGCCAAAAAACATATCAGATAAAGTATCTAATGTATTAAAAGGATCTTGTGTGATAGATTTATCAACTAAAATTTCAAATATTTCCCAAAAAAATCCAATTAAAAATACACAAACAAGAACTTTTAAAATAAATTTAAAATTAAACTCTTTTAAAGAAAATATGTAAATCGAAGCAAACCCAACCCAAAATCCCCCCAATAAATGCATAGGCATATCAAAATACCAAATACTAGAATACCAGTAAAATTTCATTGCAGCATAATTTACTGCAAAAATAAAAGTAATGATAGATGCTAAGCGTATTAAAAGTTTTTTTCTATTTATTATTACATCCATTTTATTATTATAAATTATTTATAAGAAAAAATCCGCATAAAAGCGGAATTTTTCTTAGGACTATTTCCAATGTATTACCGTAGCTAAATAGCTAGGTGGGTATCAGACACAGAAAGCCAAAGCTAGGTGTGATCGAGATTCCCTAAAATTATTGTTCTAGGTAATAATTGGAAATAACCCTATTTAAAGTCTATCTTATTTAAAATTTTCTGCAATATATTTTTTAAAAAACCACAAAAAAACCACGAAAACAAGCTTTGTGATTATTCCTTATATTCTGCATAGATAAAATCAGTATCAATTTTCTGATATTGGAATAATTCATCTTCCAAAAAAAATCTTTTTACTTCAATTTCACCATTTTCAACACCATCAGAAGCGTGAATAATATTTGATTGAGTAGAAAGAGAATAATCTCCACGAATAGTTCCAGCATTTGCTTCCCATGCTTTTGTAGGACCAACTAAAAGACGAACAGCAGAAACTGCATTTATTCCCTCAACAGCCATGACTACAACAGGACAAGCTTGCATAAAATCACGAATACCAGGGAAAAATGGTTTATCTTTTATATGTGCATAATGCTCTTCTAAAAGAGCGGTTTTAATAGACATCATTTTGATACCTATAATTTTCAAACCTTTTCTTTCTAAACGAGATACTATCTCCCCTGCTAAATTACGCTGTATTGCATCTGGTTTAATAATTATTAAAGATTTTTCATAATTTGGTTTACTCATAAATGGTTAAAAATTAAAAATTATAATAAATTTATATTAACAAATTTATATAAAAGTTCAAAATTTATTAAAGATTTTGAAAAGTATATTTTTGCATAATTTCATCTTCTATCTCTTCTCTATCACGACCATATTTAAGATATGATAACTCTTTTAAACTATCTACAAGCTCAAGATTGCCGGCTTCTGGCGCAAGTGTTTGTATATTAAATGGTTTTGTTGGTTGACCTTTCACAAGCATACTCATATATGCATTGTAATTATCTAACTTCATAATATCTGAGGCCTTAAATGTTGGCTGAAATCTTTTTTCTAAAAATTCTGCATCCTCAGAACTTACTCGAAACACTGCCATAGATCCCACATTTCCAAAAACTGCATTTTTAATTCCATCTTCTAATTGAGAAATATATTGATGGGCAATATTTAAAGATAGACGATATTTTCTAGCCTCTGAAAGAATAGAAGAAATAGAATCTGTCGTAACATTTTGAAACTCATCTATATATAAATAAAAATCATTCATTGGTTTTCCAAACATATCTACGCGAGAAAGCGCTGCCATTTGAATCTTTCCTACAAGAACTAGACCGATAAGATTCGCATTTATATCTCCAAGTCTACCTTTAGACAAATTAACTAAAAGAATTTTTTTCTCATCCATAATTTTTCTAAAATTGAAAACAGATTTTTCTTGAAGAACAACGGGACGCATAATATCATTAGAAATAAAATTATCAAATTTAGAAGTAATATAAGGTACAAAATTCGCTAGACTTTGGTCCCCTGTGGTTTGTTCAGCATTACTCCAAAATTGTTTAATAATAGGATTCTTACATTTTTCTAATTTCATATCACGAAATTCTTTATCAGCCAAAACACGAGAAATTTCAAGCAAGGTACAACCTGACTCTGGATCTTCCATTATAAGAAAAGCGCTGTTTTTGAAATACTGTTCAAACATAGGTCCTCCTGAAGTCTTCATATCAAATAATTTATTAAAAATACCCATTAATTCATTAACAACAAAAGTCTTCTGTTCTGGGTATTTTGAATCAAATTCAAGCATATTTAGACCCATAGGACGCGCAGTATAAGCTGGATCAAAATATATAACATCATCTATTCTTTCCTTTGGAATACGAGATAATATCGTCTGAATGTCAGTACCGTGCGGATCAATATAACAACAGCCATCCCCATTTCTAATGTCTTGAGTTATCATATTCAACATAATATTTGTCTTACCTGTTCCTGTCTGACCTATAACATACATATGACGAACACGATCTTCTCGTGCCATACGAATCTCTGTATCTTTCCCTCTATAACTATTTATACCTAAAAGAATTCCATCTTTCCCCATTTCTATTGGAGCAGGAGCAATACCAGCTTTTGCTTCTTTAAGTTGTGGTTGACTAGAAATCCCAACTGGAAAATGAAATACCGACGCAAGTTCTTTTAAATTCATCGGCATTGTCTTGTCGTTTGAAAAAATTCTAAAAGAAAAATCATGAAAAAGTTGCTTTAAACTACTTCCTGTTTCTTTTTCAAAAATAATTGAATTACTTGCTGCTTCAGTAAATTGATTAAAAGAAGATTCTATTTCTGTAAGTATTGCTTCTGCTCGCTCTTTTGTTTCGCCTGAAGCAATAACACGAATATTAGCTTTCATAATTGTACTTTTAATTTTATTTCCTATTTTTTCTGCAGCACCTTCATCCACAGCTCTTCTCCCTGCTATAAATTTCTCTTTTATTTCTCCCTTTTTCTTAACTCCAAAAATCAATTCTTTTGTGGCACTCATAAAAGCTTTATTAAATTTGTAGAAATTATCTGCAGCATTTTTCACAGACATTCCGTCCTTCACATCATCTAATATCATATGAAACTGTCTGATAAATTTATCACCAGCTGGAGCAACTACAAGCTGTATCGCTGCTCCTTCTCCATGAGTTTGTAATTTTGAAAAAACATTTAATATAGTATTCATCGGATCATGATCTATATTGTCATATGTTTTTATAGGAAGAACTCCGCGTTCAGAAAATTTAGCATAAGCTCCAACAGACGCACCATTTTCATTAAAAATATTAAAATCATCTGTTACTTCATGAACCTTAGCGTCATGATAAAAAGCTAAAACTTGTTTTTCAAAAAGTGAAACATGTTTATTAGGAACAGAAACATAAATAACTACTTGATCACTCTGATTACCAAGCGCAACTTCTAAGGTAAAATAATTTTCTTTTTCATTATTATTACTTTCTGAAATAGATTGCATTCCAGCATAAAATTGTTCCATTGCACCTATAAATTCTTTAAAACCTTTTTGTTTATCTGCTTCATCAGATGGAGGAGGAAGAGTTACTTCAAATAAAGTCATATGAAGAGCTTTATAAGTTGGAGTTCCTTCTTTTAACCCTAAAACAATTTCTCCTGTTTTTAAATATTGAATAAGTAATCTATGAAAATCATCATCAATATGTGGATTATCCATAGATCCTACAATAGAAAGAGCATTTTTAATCCCCTTTTCCATTAAAATACCTAAGAGCTCTTCCATTATTTTATCGTGAGATTCAGGTTTAAGTTTCAACACAATACCACCTGCTTCTTTTTGACTTACTATATTATCTTTATGTAATGCTTGTTCAGTGGGAATTTCTTTATATTCCATAATTACATCTTTTACAGCATTATCCTCTGCATGCTCAAAATACCCTATATCCATAAGTTCTTGTTCACGTTTAGCTACATGAGCACGTAAATAATCTAATTCCTCTTTAGGAGTCTTAAATTTTGGCATTTCCTTAAAAGATATTCCTTCCATTGTCTTAATTATACAACAAAAGCTCAAAATAAAGGACAATTTTAACTATTGACTTTTTAAATTAAATATGATATACTCTCATTGTAAATAAATATAAGAAAGTATATAATATTAAAAGTCGTTTTATAAAAAATAAATAATAAAAAAATATATGGGATTCTTTGATAAATTTAAATCAAAAAAAATAGAAGCATCACCAGTAAAAAAAACAATTAATGGTGATGGAGGTATGTCAATAGAAAAATTAAAAGCCGAACAAAAAGCAACAGTTGAAGCTAGAATATCAAAATGGACTCCAAGACAAAAAGCAGCTTTTGAATTCATGAGAACATTACCAAGTTATTCTGCTACTCTCGCTGAAGAAAAATTAACTACTCAAAAATTAGATGTTGTAGAAAAATTTGCAAAAAACCCTTCAGAAATTATACGTAGTGCAAAATTTAACGAAGAAAGTGGAAAATTTGAAGCAACAGGTAAAATAGCAGGATCTAGTTCAGCAATAGCTTAAATTATTAAATATAATATAAAAAAACCATTCATTACTGATTGGTTTTTTTATATTATATTTAAATTTTAGTTAAAATTTCTGGGTCACCATCTGTAATTAAAATTGTATGTTCAAAATGAGCACTTCTCTTCCCATCTGCTGTCTTGAAAGTCCAATTATCTTTATCTAAAACAACATTTTTTGTTCCATTATTTAACATCGGCTCCAATGCTATAATCATCCCTTTCACTAATTTTTCTCCTGTCCCCCTTTTCCCAAAATTTGGAATATATGGATCTTCATGAACAGCCTTCCCTACTCCATGTCCTGCAAGAACTTCTACTATTCCATATTTATGTGGACGAACAAAACTCTCTATCGCATATCCAATATCTCCTATTTTATTTCCTACGCGTGCCGCATCGATACCAATACGTAAAGCTTTCTCTGTTGTTTCTAAAAGTTTTTTTGAAGCACCACTTACCTCTCCAACCGGTACAGTCATAGCCATATCAGTAAAAAGATTTTTATGTTTTAAACCTAAATCAATCGATACAATATCTCCTTCTTGTAAAATTCTATCTTTAGAAGGAATACCATGCACAACTTCATTATTAACGGAAACACAAAGTGATGCAGGATATGCAGCCCTTGCTCCTTCAGGTTTATAATTTAAAAAAGCTGGCTCATCTCCCATATCTCTTATAAGTTTCAAAGCGTATTGATCTAACTCTAAAGTCGAAATCCCAGGCCTAACAATATCCTTTACTTTATTTAATACAGTAGCCAAACGCCTCCCTCCTTCTCGTATTATCTCTATTTCTTCTTTTGTTTTAATTATTATTGCCATATATTAAGAAATAATTGTCCCTAAAAACTTCTCCCCATTCAAACATTTAGCTAAATTATCAATTGGCTTTCCATTCATTATTACCACCTCTATACCCTCTTCTTCAGCCATTTTAGACGCTATTGGATCAAATGGTGAATTAAGTCCTGGATTCCATTCTTTTGGAATTAAAGCCCTATATGAAGCCCAAGATATCTCTTCAATTTTCTTAGCATTTAGGTTTGTTTTTGGATCAGAATCATAAACATAATCAATATTAGAAATATTAATAACTTTTTTTGCTCCAACATTCTTAGCAAGCAATATTGCATCATAATCAGTACTACATCCTGGCTTCCACCCAGCCCCAATCAACACAGGTTTATTAAATTCAATTTTAGCTGTTGGATTAGTAATAATTTCACTATTTGTAAAACCTTCAAAATTTAAACGTAAAAATTCAGCATTAAATTGTGTCGTATAAATTCCAAGCCAATCAAGCTCTTCGTGTGAAGGATTTGAAATTTCTTTCAATGCATTTTGATATCTTCTACAAACTTTTCCTCCACCAGTAATGATTATGAACTTCTTCCCCTTTTCTATATAAGAAAGAATTAATGATTTAAAATCTTTCAAAAAAGAAACATCTACATCATCTGGTACAATGAGCGATCCACCTAATGAAATAATAATTGTTTCTTTTTCCATTTAATAATTAAAAATTTAATGCTTTAATAATATCCTTATGAACATCTTCAACTGATTGTTCTCCATTTATAGTGTAAATTTCATATCCTTCTTTGTCTTTAAAGTAATCCATCGCAGGAACAACATTGTTCACATATTCATTAAATCTTTTTGCTAAACCTTCTTCTGTGTCATCATGTCTTCCTCTTAAAAGATTTCTCTTTAATGCTTCTTCTTTCCCTACTTCAATGTAAATTATTTTTATATTCTCTCTTTTATAAAACTTCATCATAGCTTCAAAACTTTGAGATTGAGCTATTGTACGAGGATACCCATCAGCAAATAAATGCTTTTCTTCATTCAAAGAATTAATTAAAATATTTGTAAAAAGTGAAGTAGTTAAAAAATCTGGTTGAAGCTCCCCTCTAAGTAAAATATATTTAACTATATTTGATGTATAGCCTTCAGTTTCTATTAATTTTCTAAAACTATCTCCAGTCCCTGCGTAGACAGACTCTTTGGTATCTTTTGTCTTTAAGAAATCTATCAAGAGTTTAACCTGTGTCCCCTTACCAGAACCAACTTGTCCAAAAAATACGAATGTTTCAGCTTGCATGTCTTGTATGATACAAAATTTGAGCTTAAAAATCAATAATGCTATGATTCTATTAATGAAAAAAGAAATAATTACTATAAATGGTGGGCCCGGAAGCGGGAAATCAAGTACTGCTGATAGAGTTGCTAAGATCCTTAATTTTAGACGTTTTTCTTCTGGTGACTTTATGAGAAATATCGCATTAGAAAGAAATATGACATTAAACGAACTTTCCACAAAAGCAGAAACTGACAACTCTATAGATAAAGAAATAGATAACAAAGTAAAAAATGCAAGTAAAATAGATAAAATCGTAATTGATTCGAGACTTGCTTTTCATTGGATTCCAAATTCTTTCAAAGTTTATTTAGATCTTCCTCCTGAAATATCAAAACAAAGAATATTAAACAATCTAAAAACAAATAAATTAAGACAACAAAGTGAAGGATCAAATAATATTGAAGAAGTTTATGAAAAAATAAATCATCGCTTGGAAAGTGAAAAAAAACGATATATAGAACTTTATGAGATTGACCATACAAATAAAAATAATTTTGACCTAGTAATAGATACAAACAAAAATAACCTCCAAGAGGTTGTCAATATTATCGTCTCTGAATATAAAAAATGGATAGAAAATTAATTATTTTTTAATTTTATCCGGAGTTATAAATTCATATTTTCTTTTAAATCTTTCCTGAAGATCATTATCAGGAGTAAAATAAATTTCTATATCTTCAACATTAATATTACTATCAAGATACACAACAACAGCATTAGGATTATTTTTAAAAGCTTCAACAAAAAAAATATTTTCTCCTTCTTTAAAGGAATTTTTATTCTTTTTAATTAAATTTTTTATTTCTTCTTCTTTATTATCAGAATTTTTAATTTTTAACAATGAATATTTCTCATATTCTTGAAACATTTTATAAATTCTTCCGATATCTACTCTACGCTCAGACGCTAATTTAGATTCCATAAGAAGAGAAGCTCTTTTTTCAGTAATAATAATATCTCTTATTAATACTTCTGCTTCTTTAAGAGAAGAAATTTTAATAACCTTCTGCGCGTATTCTGTAATTCTTTCTGCTTCTGGTTTCTCTAATATATTATTATGTAATTTATTAAAATCTAACCCTTCCATATTTTATATAATATACTTTTTATATTTTTTGTCTATAAAAACAAAAATCCATTTTAGGGTAGTTTTTTAAAAGTTTAAATTAATACTCTCTCATTGATATCTGAGCATCTACTTTCTTAATCAAATCAAGAACAACAGAAACTACAATGAGCAAAGCTGTACCTCCCAAAGCTATAGCTGAAATACCAGTCACTGCACGCATTATAAGAGGGAGAACAGCAATAATACCTAAAAATAACGCTCCCATCATTGTGATACGATTTAAAACCTTTGAAATATATAATGAAGTTGATGTTCCTGGACGAATACCTGGAATAAATGCACCATTTTTTTGTAAGTTTGTTGAAAGAGCTTCTGGATCAAATGTAACTGCTGTATAAAAATATGTAAACAAAAATACCAAAACGAAATAAAGCACAGAATATAACCATGTTGTCTGAGAAAATGAAACAAGTGCATGAGAAATCTTTAACACAATTGCATTACCCGAACCTGCTAAAAAATTTCCTATCATTTGAGGGAAAAGTAATATTGAAAGTGCAAAAATTATTGGAATAACTCCAGCTTGATTCACACGAAGTGGAAGATAAGTAGAACCTCCACCATACATCTTTGCCCCTCTTACACGCTTTGCATAAGTAACAGGTATTGGGCGTTCTGCTTCTGTAACCACAACAACACCGGCAATAACAAGAGCTCCCATAGCAATAAAAAGTAAAAATAAAGGAATTTGAGAAGCATCAAAAGAAAATATTAATTGACCAACTTCTGAAGGGATACGAGATATAATACCAGCAAATATAAGAATAGACACTCCATTACCAATACCAAATTCAGTCATAAGTTCACCTATCCACATCAAAAGCATTGCTCCAGCAATAACAATTATTAAATTTGTTATTCTATCAAAAGCTGTTAGATTTACTAATATTTTTTGACTTTCAAGAATAGCTAAAAGACTATAACCTTGAATAGCAGCTAAAGGAATAGTAATTATTCTTGAATATTGAGTAAATTTTTTCTTTCCTAAATCTCCTTCTTCATGGTAAAGTCTCTTTAGAGCTGGAACCATAATAGTCAAAAGTTGCATTATAATTGAAGAAGTAATATATGGACCAACTCCAAGCATTATAATTGAAAGATTAGAAAGTCCACCCCCTGAAAATATATTCAAAATACCAAAAAATTGATTGTTAGTTAAAAAACGACTAAGCTCTAAAGTATTTATACCAGGGATAGGAATAGCTGAAAGAAGCCTGAAGGCTACTAATGCACCGAGCACAAATAAAATCTTTCTTCTTAAAGAAGAATCAGTCCATATTAATTTTATTTTACTCCAAAATTTTTGCATATATTATTTTATATCTTCTTTAATTTCACCTCCTGCTTTTTCTATTTTTTCTTTTGCAGATTTTGAAACTAAACATTTTGAAACTTGAATTTTTATATTTAAATCTATTTTACCAGACAAAATCTTAATTTTTGGAATTAACCCTTTCTTTTCTTTTACTACTTTTAACTTTAATAAAACTGTTGGATTAATTTCTCCACCTTTTGGAAAAACTTTAGATATTCTATCTAAAGACAAACAAACTGGTTTAATTTGAAAAGAATTAAATTGATATCCTCTTAATTTTGGTAACTTTTTAATGATATCGCGAAGTTCTGGACGACGTTTATTCCCAGCACGAGCTGTCTGCCCCTTACCTCCACGGCCTGAAGTCTTTGCATGTTTTCCACCACGTCCAACTAAACGATCTTTTTTATTCTTATGTTGTCTTTTTAGATTATGTATTTGCATAAAATTATTTAACTATTTCTTCTTTATTAGCAATAACTACTGTATCAACAACTGGCTTTAAATATTTTGTAGAAATTGTTGAAAGAGAAGTCATAACTGCTTTTGCATTATTTAATTTATTTTTACTACCAGATAAAATCTTTCCTGTTATATCTTTAACTCCAGCTAATTTCACTATATCACGAACAACAGAACCAGCTACTAATCCACGGCCTTTATTTGGTATAAGAACGACAGATGAACTTGAGAATTTTGCTCCTAATTCATGTGGTATAGACATAGTCTTTGTAAGCTTAAGTTTAATCATATTTTTCTTTGCATTTCTTAAAGCTTTATTTATAGCAAGAGATGTATCTCCAGCTTTACCTAACCCTAAACCAATAGAACCTTTTCTGTCCCCTGCTACCAATGCAACACTAAAAGAAAATCTACGTCCTCCTGCTACAACACGAGTCACACGACGAATATCCAAAATCTTTTGATCAAATTCTGGTTTTGGTTTACCAAAAGAAGCTAATCGACGATTATTATTCTTTTTTTCGTTTTCCTTTTCCATATATTTTAATTAATTAAAACTTCAAACCAGAAGCTCTTGCTTCATCAGCTACTAATTTTATTCTTCCTGTATATTTAAATCCATTTCTATCAAAAACAACTTTAGATATTTTTTTCTCTAATGCAGCTTCTGCAATCATTTTACCAACTTCCTTTGCTCTTTCAATCTTAGTTCCTTTTTTTACCTTAACATCACTTGCTTGAACTAAGGTCTTATTTAAAACATCATCAATAATTTGGGCATAAATAAATTTATTTGAACGAAAAACAGAAAGTCTTGGACGACTTGAAGTACCTTTGATCTTTGATCTAATTTTTGCTTTTAATCTTATTCTTTTTTCGTTTTTATTTATCATATTTTCTTTCTACTTTATGAACTTTATAACTTTACTTATCTAAGCTGTCTTTTTACCTTGCTTACGTCTGATAACTTCATCTTCATAACGCATACCTTTACCTTTATATGGTTCTGGTTTTTTCAAAGCTCTAATACTAGCAGTAAAACTTCCAACCAATTCTTTATCAATACCTGAAATTGTAATATTATTCTTTTCAGCAGTTGCTATGATACCTTCTGGAATTTTAATAATAACTGGATGAGAAAAACCTAAAGCAAAATGAAATTCTTTACCTTTTACTTCTGATTTAAATCCAACTCCTTCTAAAATTAATTTCTTTTGATATGGAGTTTGAACCCCTTGTATCATATTTTTTATATGTGAAGCATATGTACCCCAAAGAGATTTAGAAAATTTATCATTTCTCTTTATATTTAAAGTTACCAACTTATCAGCTATTTTTATTTCTATATCATCACGAAAGTTTTTTGTTAATGTTCCTTTTGGACCCTTAACAGTAACAACCCCACTATTTTGTGTGACTTCAACTCCAACTGGTATTTGTATTTCTTGTTTTCCTATTCTTGACATAAAATTTTATTACCAAAGTTTAAATAATGCTTCTCCCCCGACATTTTCTTTCCTTGCCTCTTTCCCTGACAAAATTCCTTTTGGAGTTGAAAGGACAAGAATACCAGAACCATTTCTAACTGAATGTATATCTTTCATTCCAAAATAAACTCTTCTTGATTGTTTAGAAACTCTTTCTACTTCTTTAATTTTTGGACTTTTATCAACATATAACAATTGTACTTCAAGAATTGGATGACCTTCTTTCACTTTCTTAGAAAAAGAAGAAATGAAACCCTCTTTCTTTAAACATTCCAAAACTGCATTTTTCATTTTAGAATATGGAAAAAAAGTAGTATCCTTTCCTACTAAGCTAGCATTTTTCATCATTATTATCATGTTTGAAATTGGATCCATAATTTTTTATTACCAAGAAGACTTTCTTACTCCTGGTAGCATACCTTCATTTGCTAATTCTCTAAAACAAATACGACAAACACCGAAATCTCTCATAAAACCATTTCCTCTTCCACAACGAAAACATCGATTTTTCTGTCGAGTTGAAAATTTTGGTTTCTTTTTACTTCTTGCTACTACTGATATTTTTGCCATAAATTTAAAATCGGGAGTGTTTTATAATATCTCACTTTTTTTCTTATTTTTTCAGTTTTACCTAAAAAGATAAGGAGAAAAATGGATTAACTAAAACAATATTCCCTTACAAAGATACTAGCAAATTATATAAATTTAGTCAACTAAAAAATCCCCTTTCGGGGATTTAATGAAATTTTATTTTTTCTTACTTTCTTCTTCTTTTTTAAATGGTATACCTAGAAGTTCAAAAAAAGTAAAACCTTCTGCTTTTGTTTTAGCTGTTGAAACTAATGTGATTGCAAGACCGAAAACATCTTTTATATCTTCATCAGCTGTTTCTGGAAAAATAGTATGTTCTTTGATACCTATTGTTAAATTACCAATATTATCTACTGCTTTACGATTAATCCCACGAAAGTCTTTTGTACGGGGCAATGCAACGTTTATAAGCTTTTCAAGAAAAGCATACATTCTCTTCCCACGTAGAGTAACAACTACTCCAATAGGATCTCCTTGACGAACCTTAAAAGATGCAATAGATTTTTTTGAACCACGCAATGCTGGCTTTTGCCCAGTGATCTTTGCTAAACGATCTAAGATAGCGTCATTTTTATTTTTATCTTTCTTTATAGCTGTCCCTGTACCAACATTCAAAACTATTTTCTTTAATTTTGGAGCAGCCATAGCATTTTTATAATGAAAAGTATTTTTCATTTTCTCAAATATAAATGCTTCTTTTTCTTTTACACTTAAATGTTTCATAAAAATTAAATTTCTTGGTTACTTTTACGAGCGACACGGACCATCTTGTCACCAACCTTCTTTTTCCCAATACGTGAGCCTTTTCCATTTTTTGGATCTACTATCATAATGTTAGATACATGAATTGGCATTGCAATACTTAACACTTGGCCTTTTTCTCCAGATTTTCTAGGACGCTGATGTTTCTTCATTGTATTTACTCCTTCCACTACTACTCTATTTTTTTCAGCCAAAACACGAGTAATTTTACCTTTTTTACCTTTATCTTTACCTGTTATTACTATTACATTGTCCCCTTTTTTTAATTTCATAATTTTAATTCTTAATTCGTAATTTTTAATTAGTAATTGATTATATTACTTCTGGGGCAAGAGAAATTATTTTTTGAAATCCTTTTTCTGCAAGCTCTCTTGGTATTGGCCCAAAGATACGTCCAGCTTTTGGATCTTTCTTCCCTTTTTCTAAAATAACTACTGCGTTATCATCAAAACGAATATATGATCCATCTTTTCTTCTATATGCATTTCTGGTACGTACTACTACTGCTTGATGCACATCTTTTTTCTTTACAGCCTTTCTTGGTTGAGCAACTTTAACAGAAATAACAACTAATTCACCTAAAGTTGCATATCTCTTATGAGAACTTCCAAGAATTTTGAAAACCTTTCCTACAGTTCCTCCAGCATTGTCTGTTATTTTTACTAATGTTTCTGTTTGAATCATAAAATTATTTAACTACTTTAAATCTCTTATCTTTTGAAATCGGCCTTGTTTCAACAATTTCTACTTTATCTCCTACTTTAAATTTATTATCTTCATCATGAGCTTTATATTTCTTGCTGATATTATAAAACTTTCCATATTTAGGGTGCTTAACAAAACGTGAAACAGAAACAACAACAGTCTTGTCCATCTTATCTGAAACAACAATACCATTTAATGTATTCCCCTTTTTTTGTTCTATTTCTTTTTTTGCTTTTGTTGCCATATAATTTATTTCTTTTTATTATTTTTATTCATTTCTGTCAATACTCTAGCAACTTGTTTTTTAATTGTTGCTAATTCTTTAACATTTTTTGATTTTGATCCTTCTGCTTTAAATTTCAAAGCTCTAATACTCTCTTGTAAGTCAAGAAACTTTTTTTTAAGCTCATCTTGCTTCATTCCTTTTAAATTTTCTTTTAAATCTTTTTTTGCCATATATTTTATTTATGCATTCTTGAAATAATTCTTGTTTTCATTGGAAGTTTTGTGCCAGCTTTTCTTAGAGCTTCCTTTGCTATAGCTTCTTCAACTCCATCAACTTCAAAAATAATACGTCCAGGAAAAACTTCAAAATAATATCCTTGTGGATCTCCTTTCCCCTTTCCCATTCCTACTTCTGCAGCTTTTGCAGTAAAAGGTCTGTCTGGGAAAATACGAATCCAATATTTACCAGTCTTTGTAAGTGTACGAGAAATAACTTTTCTAGCAGATTCTATTTGGTTTGATTTCACACGTGATTGAGTCTCAGCTTTTAAACCATAAGAACCGAAAGAAAGTTTAGTTCCTCTTGTTTCTGGCGTCATCGCTTTTGGATTTAAACGCATTGTATGCCATTTTCTAAATTTTACTTTTTTTGGTACTAACATATATTTAAATTAACTTTTAACTTCTTTCTTTTTATCAGTAAAAATCTTACCACGGTAAATCCAAACTTTTATACCAAGATCTCCATATGGCAAGTGTGCACGTTCTCTTTTAAAATCAATATCTGCTCTAAATGTTTGAAGAGGGATAGAACCACGCTTTAATTCTTCAGTACGAGCTATTTCAGCACCACCTAATCTTCCTGAAAGGACTATTCTAGCCCCTTCTACTCCACGAGCAGTCATAACTTTTTCAAGAACTTGTTTGATAACTCTACGATATGGCATTCTTTTTTCTAAACCTTCTGCAATCATATACGCAACAACAGCCGCATCAGCTTCTGGATTAGTAACTTCAACAATTTCAAGCTTAAAATCTTCTGATCTTGGAAGCTTTAATTTATCCATTTTCTTTAAAATATCTTCTTTTATCTTTGTAGCTCCTTCTCCATTTCTACCAATAATAAGACCTGGGCGAGAAGTTTTTATTATAAAACGAGTAGCTTTTCTACTTCTTTCAATTTCAATAGTAGAAACATACATTCCTCTTAATTTCTTTTCTAAATATTCACGTAAAAGAACATCCCCTTTTAAGTAATCACAATATTTTTTAGGATCAGCAAACCAACGAGATTTCCAATCTCTTAACATTATCAATCTATGTGCGTATGGATGTACTATTTTTGACATAAAATTATTTCTTTTCTTTTGTTACTTTTTTAGCTTTTACAACTTTTTCTTTTTTCACTTCTTTCTTAACTGGCTTTATTTCTTTAACTGCTTTTACTTCTTTAATTTCTTTCTTAGCCTTACTCTCTTTAACAACCTTTTCAGCTAAAACTAAAGTAATATGACTTGTTCGCTTGTTTATTCTGTGCCCTGTACCCATAGCAGCAGGCATCATTCTTTTCATAACAATCCCTTTGTCTACACGAATTTCTTTCACAAATAAATTTTCTTTTTCAACACCAATTTGTTTTGCGTTTGCGATTGCTGAAAGTAAAAGTTTCTTAACAGGATCACTTGCATGCTTAGCTAAAAAACTAAGTTCTACTAAAGCTTCATCTACATTCTTTCCTCTGATTAGTCCTGCCACTAAGCGAACTTTTCTTGGAGATTGTCTATAATTTTTTAAAAATGCTTTCATTGTTTTTATTATATGTTATTTATTTTTACTTTTTCTTTGCATCAGATGCGGCAACTGTAGCTGATTTAGCTTGTGCTATTTCAGATTCTTTTTTCTTTTGTTCTAATTCTTTTTGCATCTTACCTCCGTGTTTAATAAACTTTTTAGTTGGAGAAAATTCTCCTAATCTATGACCAACCATATCTTCTGTGACAAGCACTTCAACATGATTTTTTCCGTTATGTACACCAAAAGTAAAACCTACCATTTCAGGAGCTATCTGACATGCTCTTTTCCAAGTTTTTATAATTGGAGTTTGTAATGGATTCTTACCAGCTATTTTTTCTAATAGCTTTTCATCAACATTTATTCCCTTTTTGATTGATCTTGTCATAAATTATAATAAATAAAGCTCGAAATCGAGCTATGTTTCATAATAGCAAAATACAAAATAAAGTCAAATATAAATAAAAAGAACCAACTAATAAATTAGCTGGTTCCACTTCTAAGATAAAGAGGCTAGGTTCTTATTCTTGTCATATCTCAAAGAGGATGACAAATTACCCTTTTAGGAAAGCTATTTACTTTCACCTGTTTTATCTATTTCTTCAATTTCAGAAACAATTTCCTTAGTAACTTCCTTTAAAAGCACAACCACAAATTCAGTTAATTCTGCTTTCGAAAACCCTAATTCTTTTGCCAGATTACCAATATTTCTTTTTAATTCATTAGCATCTGGTAATCTTCTTTCCTTTTTAGCTTTTGCTTTTAAAATTGCTAAGGCAATTTCTCCTTTTCTTTCTGTTGTAAGTGCCATTTAGACCTCCTTTCTTTATAAGAACAACATTATTCTTATCTACTGTTTATGGTATCACAAATAATGTTAAAAGTCAATACTAAAAAGAACCTTGCTTTGCAAGGTTCTTTTTAGTATTTTATTGAGACTTTCTTGATTTACCAGTTTTTCTACGAGACACCATAAACAGGTTTGAATATTTCTTTGGATGACGAGTCTTTCTTCCTCCTGTAACTTTACCCCACATTGTCTTTGGTCTCTTTGTTCCTCTACCTTGTCTTCCTTCTCCTCCTCCGTATGGATGGTCTACTGGATTCATAGCAGTACCTCTGACTGTTGGACGAATACCCTTCCAACGAGAACGTCCTGCTTTACCATAATTTTCTAAATGATGTTCTTCATTTGAAACAGTCCCAATACAAGCCCAACAATTTTCAGAAACTTTTCTAACTTCAGTTGAAGGCATTTTTAAGTTTGTGTATCCATCAGCATTAGCTACAACTTGAGCAAAAATTCCTGCAGATCTTCCTATTTTTGATCCTCCACGAGGTTTTATTTCTACGTTATATACAAATGTTCCGACTGGAATATTTTTTAAAGGCAACCTGTTACCTGCTGTTAAATCTGCCTTTTCCGAAACTACAAAAGAATCTCCTGGTTTAACAAACTTAGGTAATACTACATATCTTTTTTCTCCATCTTTATAAACAGCTAAACCAATAAAAGCTGAACGATTTGGATCATATTCAACAGACTTTATTTTTGCAGGAATATCTTTTTTGTCATATATAAAATCAACATCTCTATAGAGACGCTTATGCCCTGCTCCTTTATGACGAGTAGTAACACGTCCCTGACTGTTTCTTCCAACAGAACGTCTGAAACCATGAGTTAATGACTTTTCAGGTTCTGATTTTGTCAAAACTCCACGATAAGTAACATTACTCATCTGTCTTCTTGATTTGGTTGTAGGCTTATATGTTTTCATTTTTTTACTTTATAAACTTGATTACTTTATGAACTTTATAACTAAATTATTTCTATCTTATCTTCTTTTTTTAAATATACAAGAGCTTTCTTTCCTCCGCCTTTTCTACCTTCTTTTCCTCTTACAAAAAGTTTCTTAACCGGAACTGATAGAATATTTACTTTTACTGGCTTAACTTTATAAAGCTCGGAAATAGCTTTCTTGATTTCTGTTTTATTTGCAGATACTGGAACATCAAAAGTGTAAACATTTTGTTCAGCAACAAAAGATGCTTTTTCAGTAATTCTAGGTTTTTTAATTATTTTCATCGTTATCATAATATTTTAAAAATTATCCACGTGATTCTAAAAATTTAATACTCTCTTCTGGATTTTCAATAAGAAGATATTGATGATTTAAAACATCTAAAGGATTCAAATTCTTAAGGAAAACAATATCTAATTGAGGTAAATTTCTAAAACTTTTTTCAGCTTTTTCACTTCTTCCAAATAATGCAGTTAAGGCTCTTGGCTTTTTTGAAGAAGCTAATGGCTTGAAACCTGAAGCTTTTGATAAAGCTTTCATAACTTCTACTGCTTTCTTTGTCTTTATATCAGCCATATCAAGTGAATCAACAAAAAGAATTTCCCCATCTTTCCACTTCTTTGAAAGAACTGAGAAAAGAGCTTGTGCTCGCATTTTCTTTGAAATTTTTCTTTTATAATTCTTTTCTGCAAGTGGTCCATGAGTAACACCTCCACCAACCCATATAGGTGAGCGAGATGATCCGTGACGTGCACGTCCTGTTCCTTTTTGTTTCCAAGGTTTCTTCCCTCCTCCACTTACTTCTCCACGGCCTTTTGTATCAGCTGTACCAGAACGTTTATTTGAGCGCATTCCTTCTACTACTTGATGCACTAAGTCAGCACGCCATTTTGCAGAAAAAACTTTTGCAGGTAATGCAATATTTCCAGCTAAAGCTCCTTTTTGATTGTATATTTTTGCTTCCATATTATTATCTTGAGATTATTTCAACTAAACTTCCACGCTTTCCAGGAACTGCTCCTTTTATAAGCATTGTGTTATTTTCTTTATCTATAAAAATAACCTTTAAATTTTTATAAGTTATTCTATTTGATCCCATTCTTCCCGCCATTCTCATTCCTTTAGGAACGTGAGTACGAAGACCTCCTCCGATTGATCCTGGCTCTCTTTCTGAGTGCTTTTGCCCGTGTGTTCTTGGTCCCCCTCCGAACCCATGACGCTTCACTACTCCTTGAAAACCTTTACCTTTTGAAGTACCAGAAACTTGAAGTTTATCACCAACTGCAAAAGTTGAAACATCTAAAACATCTCCTTCCTTTGCATCAGTAGTATCTGTAGGTTTTAATCTAAATTCTTTTAAAACAGAATAAAATCCTCCTTTCATTTGCCCTGTACGAGCTTTTGTTATTCTTTCTTTTTTCTGTGCTCCAAAACCAACCTGAATAGCATTATAACCATCCTTAGATTTTTCAAAGACTCTTGTAACTGTAACAGGACCAACTGAAACAATCGTTACTGGGACAACTTGTCCGTCTTCTCCAAAATACTCCGTCATATTCTCTTTTTTCCCAAGAATGAATTTCATAAATATTTAATATCTTTTATAACATTTTTACATCAATATCAACCCCAGATGGAAGAGATAAATTTGTAAGCGCTTCAATTGTTTTAGCTCCAGGATTTATAATATCAATTAATCTTTTGTGAACTCTTATTTCAAATTGTTCTCGTGTATTTTTATAAATAAAAGATGCACGATTAACTGTATATTTTTTTATTTCTGTAGGTAATGGAACTGGACCAACAATTGTAGCATCATAACGCATAGCAGTATCCATAATTTGTTTTACAGATGCATCTAAAATTTTACTCTCGTAAGCACGAACTCTAATACGAAGTACCACTTTACCATCTTCTTTCTTTTCCTTAACCTTAGAAGCAACTTTTGCTACTTTTATAGCTTTCACTGCTTTTTTTACTTTTGGCTTTTTAGTTTTTATTTCTGATGTTGTCATGAACTAATGAATACTTTTTAATTTATTAAGCAAGAATTTTTGTAACAACTCCTGCACCTACTGTTTTACCTCCTTCACGGATAGCAAACTTTTGTGATTCTTCTAGAGCAACTGGAGTAACTAATTTAACTGTAAGCTTTGCTGTATCTCCAGGCATAACCATTTCTACTCCATCTGCTAAAGTAACATCTCCTGTAACATCTGTAGTTCTAATATAAAATTGAGGTTTATAACCTTTAAAGAATGGAGTATGTCTACCTCCTTCTTCTTTTTTCAAAACATATACTTCACAAGTAAAATTGTCATGTGGAGTAACTGTTCCTGGTTTTGCAATAACTTGTCCACGTGTAATATCCTCTTTCTTTAATCCACGAAGCAATACACCAGCATTATCTCCCGCCATACCTTCTTGAAGATTTTTATTAAACATTTCAATACCAGTAACTGTTGATTTTTGAGTGGCTTTAATACCAACTATTTCTATTTCTTCTCCAACTTTTACTAATCCTCTTTCTATTTTACCTGTAACAACTGTTCCACGTCCTTCTATTGAAAATATATCTTCAACAGGCATAAGAAATGGTTTTGATGTATCTCTTTCTGGAACTGGGATATAAGTATCTAAAGCGTTTGTAAGCTCAAGAATTTTTTTTGCCCATTCATCATCAGTACTTTTTGCTTCTAATCCTTTTAATGCAGAACCTCTTATAACTGGAGCATTAGCACCATCAAATCCTTGTTTAGTTAAAAGTTCACGAATTTCTTCTTCAACCATATCTATCATATCTTTATCATCAACCATATCGCACTTATTTAAAAATACAATAATTTTTGGAACACCAACTTGTTTTGCTAACAAAACGTGTTCACGTGTTTGTGGCATTGCTCCATCAGTAGCAGCAACAACCAAAACTGCACCGTCCATTTGAGCGGCACCTGTGATCATGTTTTTTATGTAGTCAGCATGTCCTGGAGCATCGATGTGAGCATAGTGACGAGTTGCTGTCTCATACTCATTGTGAGAAATATTAATTGTGATTCCACGAGCTTTTTCTTCTGGAGCATTGTCGATTTGACTAACATCACGGAGTCTAACTTGATTTCCGTTTAGATTTAACACATGCAAAATAGCTGCTGTTAATGTAGTCTTACCGTGATCAACGTGACCAATTGTTCCCACATTTACGTGTGGCTTATCTCTTTTAAATTCTTCTGCCATATTTTTATTTTTTAATAATCAAAACTCAGTGTACGAGAACCAGTCACTAAGGCTTGACTACTAACTTATCCGCCCTATTAGCGGAATTAAATTAATTATTAATAAATTAATATTACTATTTTTATAAAAAAGCAATATAAAAACTGCCGAAAGTGCAGTTCTAAAGATAATAGCAAATTAGAAAATAATGTCAAATATAAAAAACAAAAACCTTATGTTTTATAACATAAGGTTTTTTATTTAAAATAAAACAGATATTCTTTTACTCCATTATCATCTGACAAAGTATCCCATTTATTAGAGTTAAAATCTAAATCTGGGTATTTTTTACAAATTGTTTCAAAAGGACTAAAAATTTCAATATCAATATCTAGCACCCCTTTTACTTTTGGCATCTTCACAGGAACATGCACACATTTTTTTTCTTTATCAATAAAACTTTTATCAAAAAAATAAATGTTTTCTGTTTGAATTTCTTGTCTATTAATTTTTTCCATATTAAAATAATTTTTTAAAATCCATATTTAACTTACATTATTTAATGTTAGTTTGCAACCCAACAAATAAATTAAAAAAATTATGGACAAGTACCAGTTAAACTAGTCACAATACCACTAGTCACAGTAACTGTACAAGTACCTGCTACAAATGAACCAGAAGCACCAGTGATACCATTTGCACTATAACCTGTTGTCACATCAAGAGAACCATTTATTGTAACAGACGGAACACTAAAATCTCCACCGATCAAAGGTGTTGTTGTGTTTGAATTTGAAATATAAAGTTTATTATCTCCTGTTTCGTTGTATCCTGCTTGATAACCAAGAAATATATTTCCACCACCAGTTATATTTGAATATCCAGCATCAGAACCTATAAATGTATTATTGTTTGCTACTGTATTTTGATAACCAGCTCTTTTACCAAAAAATGTATTATCGTGTCCATCAGTATTAGATAATCCTGCATTATGACCAGTAAAAGTATTATAATAACCTGCATCACTTTGTCCTGATGCATGTCCTATATGCACATTTGCAGTTGATGTTGTCCCACCATAAATTTCTGAACCTATGTTAATATTTTGAACTCCTGTCGTTATAGATTCTCCTGCTCTGTAACCAATATTTGTATTATAATTTCCTATATTATTTTTTCCTGCTGTAAAACCAATATTTGTATTATTATCTGAAACTCCTAAGTACCCTGCTTGATATCCTAACGCAACGTTATTGACACCAGTACTATTAGTAAGACCACTCTGATGGCCAATAAATGTATTAGATGTTCCTGTAGTATTATTTAATCCTGCTTGATACCCTATAAAAGTATTTGAGCTACCTGTAGAATTATTTCTACCAGCATAATATCCAATAAGAACATTCCCATCTGTAGCATTTGTATAACCAGCCCACATACCAATAGCCACATTATTATTTTGAGACGAAGAACCCTGTAATGCTCCATTTCCTATTGCAATATTTCCATTACCTAAACCATAATATCCTGTCTGTTGCCCAATCATAATATTATGATCTCCCATAGGACTATCAGCAATTGCGCCAGAATAATACCCAACAGCGACATTCCCTGTACCAGTAGAGGATCTATAATTAGCATAGCCTCCAATAGAAGTATTATCTCCTCCTGATGTATTGTTTGCTCCAGCAAAATAACCGACAAATGTATTTCCACTTATTGTTGAAGTATTTTGCCCAGCTGATGCCCCAACATAAGTATTTTCAGTTCCAGTTGAATTTGTAACTCCAGCCAAAGAACCCAAAAAGGTATTATTGAAAGCAGTATTATTATATCCTGCCTGATATCCTAGAAATGTTCCATTTCCGCTTGTTGTATTCGAATACCCAGCCTGATAACCTAATGCCACATTACTAGTTCCTGTGGTATTTGAATACCCAGCTTGATAACCTATAGCTATATTATTACTCACAGTATTAAGGAAAAGTGCTTCTCTTCCAACAGCGACATTATTTGATCCAGTTGTATTAAATCGAAGAGAATCCACACCATTAGCAGTATTATTAGAACCTATTGTATTCTCCAAAAGAGAATTCAAACCACTAGCAGTATTGGCAGAACCTGTTGTATTAGATCGAATAGAACTAGAACCATTAGCGGTATTACTAGAACCTGTTGTATTAGATCGAAGAGAATCCATACCATTAGCGGTATTACTAGAACCTGTTGTATTAGACATAAGAGAAGTATAACCATTAGCGGTATTATTAGAACCTGTTGTATTAAGAAGAAGCGCATAATACCCAACAGCAACATTACTTGTTCCTGTAGTATTTGAATCTGCTGCTCTGTAACCAAAAAAAGTATTATGTAATGTCCCATCTACTCTTCCTGCTTTTTGATTATTAACTTTAAATGTCAATGGAACATTATCTGTTGTTCCAATAAAATTTGTTCCATCAACAGTACCTGAAGTTCCTGTTAAATCCCAACCTGTTGGAATAGTTACAGTACATCCACCAGATCCTGGAGTACATCCTGGATCTAATGTTCCTCCTGGACTATATGGCCAAGGATCAGCTGCAAACATTTTAAAAGTTAAAGCAAACACAATTAAAAAAGCAACTGACAATATAGAAGTCAAATGTTTTTTGAGGATGTGTTTTATTAGATTCATTTGTTAATTATAGTATACAAAACAAAAACCCGCAAATGCGGGTTTTTGTTTTTTTTATTTTTATAAAATTATTTACGTGCAGAGATAATTGTTTCAGCTACCCCAGTAGTAGAGCAAAGCTCACTACGGGGCAAGCATTATTTGGTAAGTTAATTATTTACGTGCAGAAATAATTGTTTCAGCCACATTATTAGGTACTATGTCGTAACGAATAAATTCCATAGTAAACGAAGCACGTCCTTCTGTCATAGAACGAAGACCTGTCATATAACCAAACATTTCTGAAAGAGGAACAATTGCCTTTAGAACTTTATTCATTCCGCGATCTTCCATACCTTCAATAATTCCACGTTTTGAAGAAAGATTTCCTGTAACATCTCCCATAAATTTTTCTGGAGTAACAACTTCAACTTTCATCATAGGTTCAAGAATCACTGGATTTGCTCTTCTACATGCATCTTGTATTGCCATAGACGCTGCAATTTTAAAAGCCATTTCATTTGAGTCCACTTCGTGATAACTACCATCCCAAAGTTCAACAGAAACATTTACCATTTTAAATCCTGCAAGAATTCCACGATCAAGACCTTCTTTAAATCCTTTTTCACAAGCAGGAATATATTCCTGTGGAATAACTCCTCCTTTAATAGTATTAATAAATTCAAAACCTTCCGAGCGTTTTGTATTTTTAGGTAAATCTTCAATTTCTTCTTTTGTAAGAATAGTCATTGGTTTTACTTTTATTTTTACGTGACCATAGTTACCGCGTCCTCCTGATTGCTTAATATATTTACCTTCAGCATCTGAATTTCCTGTAATTGTTTCTCTATATGCTACTTGTGGTTTACCTACATTTGCTTCAACAGTAAATTCTCTTTTCATACGATCGACAATAATTTCAAGATGAAGTTCTCCCATTCCTGAAATAATAGTCTCCCCTGTTTCTTGATCAGTTGTAACTTTAAAAGTTGGATCTTCTTGAGCAAGTCTATTTAGAGCCATACCCATTTTTTCTTGATCAGCTTTTGTTTTTGGTTCTATACGAAGAGCAATAACTGGTTCAGGAAAAATAATTCTATTTAATTCAACTGGATGATCTTCATCACAAATAGTATCTGAAGTAATTGTATCTTTAAGACCAACTGCTGCAGCTATTTCTCCAGCAAAAACTTTTTTAACTTCTTCTCTATCGTTTGCATGCATACGCAAAATTCTACCAATACGTTCTTTGTTTCTTGTACGAGGATTGTAAACATAACTTCCAGAAGTTAATGTTCCAGAATAAACTCTAAAAAATATAAGTTGTCCAACAAAAGGATCTGCAGCAACTTTAAAAGCAAGTGCAGAAAAAGGTTCTGTATCTGATGCATTTCTTACTACATGTTCATCATTATTATTTGGATCTGTTCCTTCAATTGGAGGAATATCAAGTGGTGAAGGAAGATAATCTACAACCCCATCGAGAACTAATTGTACTCCTTTATTTTTCAAAGCTGATCCTGCATATACTGGAAAAATTTCATTATTTATAACTCCTTGTCTTAAAAGTTTTTTCAAAGTTATTATATCTGGAACCTTTCCTTCAAAATAATCATTCATCACAAGATCATCTTGTTCTACTATTTTTTCAATAAGCTCATTGTGATATTTTTCTGCATCAGCTTTTAAATTTTCTGGAATTTCTTTTTCGACAACTTTATTTCCCATATCACCTTCAAAGTAATATGCTTTCATATTTAAAAGATCCACTACTCCTTCATGATTTTCTTCAAGGCCGATAGGTATTTGCATACGAACAGCTTTTTTTGTAAGACGATCTAAAATAGTTGAATATGAATGTTCAAAAGAAGCTCCTGTTCTATCAAGTTTATTAATAAAACAAATACGAGGAACTTTTGCTTCATCAGCATAACGCCAGTTTGTTTCAGATTGAGGTTCTACTCCAGCAACACCATCAAAAACAACAACTGCTCCGTCTAGAACTCTAAGAGATCTTTTTACTTCCACTGTGAAATCTATGTGCCCTGGTGTATCGATAATATTAAAACGATGTTTCTTTGCTTTATCATTTCCGGCATAAGTTGGAGTCCAAAAACAAGTAACAGCAGCAGAAGTAATAGTGATACCTCTTTCACGCTCTTGTTCCATCCAATCTGTAACTGTCTCACCTTCATGAACTTCACCTATCTTATGTGATACACCTGTATAAAAAAGCACACGCTCTGTTGTTGTCGTTTTACCAGCATCAATGTGAGCAATAATTCCTATATTTCTAACTTTCTCTAGTGGATAATCTCTTTCCATATAATTAGCTTCTAGCGACTAGTTTATAGCAACTAGAAAATGATTTTTAATAATAAAAAGCGCTCATTGCGCTTTTTATAATATATAACATAAATCTCTTTTTTGCAAACCTAACACAAAAATAAAAACCACTCTTTTAAAAGAGTGGTTAACATTAAATTAATATTCAAAAAAAACAGGAAAACCTTTAAAGATATCAAAGTTATATAAAACAATATAATTCTTTATTTTTTATAATATTTTAAAATTTCTTTTTTAGAAGTACATAAATAAAAAACAAATCCAAGTATAAATGAAAAAATAATAATAAAAATAAAAAAATAAATATAAGATAATAAAAAATTATGAGAAGGAAAAATAATGTAAAGAATATTTAATTTCACTTGAAATGAAATATAAATAGTCATCAATATAAAAGTTATTACAATAATTTTAAATGACATAATAATCATTTCTATTGCATACAATAAAAAAAGGTCCTTTTCTTCGGAAGAATTAGTAGATTTTGTTTCCATATTTATTTGTTTTAAAAGTTTATATCAAAGAAGAATTTTCTTAAAAATAGCATTTCTGTAATCTTTAGTCAAAAATAAAAATCCCCCAAAAGGGATTTTTTAAAATATTTAAATTTAAGATTACCAAGCAAAATGTGCAAAAGCTTTATTTGATTCTGCCATCTTGTGTGTATCTTCTTTCTTCTTTATAGCAGCACCTTCATTTTTTGAAGCTGCGATTAATTCATCAGCGAGTTTCAAATGCATTGGTTGTCCTTTTTTACTACGAGCTGCATCACAAATCCATCTCATAGCAAGAGCAAGTCTTCTTTCTGGACGAACTTCACGAGGAACTTGATAGTTTGCACCTCCGATTCTCTTTGAACGAACTTCTGTCAAAGGTCCAGCATTTTTCATTGCTAAATCAAAAATTTCTAAAGGATTTGGATTTCCTGTTTTTTCTTTAATAACATCAAAAGCTTTATATATAACTTTTCTTGCAGTCTCTTTCTTCCCAGACCACATAGTGTAGTTAATAAACTTCTCCAATTTTTGAGAATTATACATAAAATCTGGTCCTACTATATTTCTATTTTTTACTTTTCGTCTCATATTATTTAAAAATTATTTTTTAGCTTCTTTTGGTTTTTTATTTCCATAAAGTGATCTACCTTGTCTTCGTTTTTCAACTCCTTGAGTATCAAGAACTCCACGAACAATGTGATATCTTACTCCGATCAAGTCTTTCACGCGTCCTCCACGAAGCATAACCACTGAGTGTTCTTGTAAATTGTGTCCTTCTCCTGGAATATAAGCTGTAACTTCCATTCCGTTAGTCAAACGTACTCTTGCTATCTTACGTAAAGCTGAGTTTGGTTTCTTTGGAGTAGTTGTTGTAACTTTTGTACAAACTCCTCTCTTGAATGGAGCTGGGAAATATACTGGTTTATTTTTTAAAACGTTAAATCCACGAGCAAGAGCCACAGCTTTTGATTTCTGCTTTATTTTACTTCTATTCTTTTTAACTAATTGATTAATTGTAGGCATCCCATTAAAAGTTTAATTATCTATATTTTTATTATATTCCCCGTTATCTGAACTTTTAACGGGACAAGTATTTTAAAAATAAAAAAGTCTCTCAGCCATAGCCACGAGCGAGGCCAAAGACTCATGTAGTAATCTACTACAAAGCCCAAAAAAATGCAAATATTTATAAAACGATTACGGATATACTCTGATTTCTATCGGTGTATAAAATAGCATTTCATCTAAGAAACTCCCAGCTGAACCTGACCAAGTGTTAACTTTTATTGAATTTGGTGAGCCATTAAATTGAGATATTAGAAATGATGAATTAGGTGAATTATCATTTCCGGTTATAGTATAAAAAGTTTTTTCTGGCAAAAAGACACCTGTTAAGGTTCCATCATAATCACCAACAGCATTATAACTCCAAACAATATCCCCACCCAAAGTATTTTCTAATACAATCGCAACTGGAGCATTTGTCCCTGATTGAGTTAATAAAGCTGTGTAAACTAAATACGACGCACCACCTGCTGGAGTTTCCCAACTTGCTAAACCATCTGCATCAGAAGTTAAAACTTTTCCTGCTCCTGGAGCCCCTTGAGTAATTTTCAATTGACCGTTTAAAGTTAATCTTTGATTTGCTGGATCTGCGTCAAATTCTCCATATAAAAGAGATTTTGTTAATTCTTCAGCTTCAGAACCTCTAGCAATATTATCAATAAAAAGTTTATTAGAAGTTCCTGTTTGATGATTACCAGCATAATATCCAATAAATATATTCTGCGACCCAATATTACTAGTTCCTGCACTATCTCCTATAGCAACACTATTACTCCCTGTAGTGTTATAAGCTAAAGCATTTGCTCCTATTCCAATATTATTTCCACCTGTACTATTATTATTTAAAGAATTATAACCAATACCCACATTTAAATCACCTGTAGTGTTTATCGATAAAGAATTTCCTCCAATCGCCATATTTGCATTACCGATAGTATTGTTAAGTAAAGAAGTTGCCCCAAGCCCTACGTTATTACTTCCTGTTGTATTAGATTTTCCAGATTGATATCCATTAAAGAAATTATTAGAACCATCAGTATTTAAATATCCTGCTTGATAACCTATGAAAGTATTATAGTTTGAAGTTGAATTTGCATATCCTGCTTGATAACCTATGAAAGTATTATTGTTTGAAGTTGAACTTGAATATCCTGCATTATTACCTATGAAAGTATTTCCAGTCCCAGTAGTATTTGAATATCCCGCCTGATAACCTAATGCCACATTACTAGTTCCTGTAGTATTTGAATAAAGTGCAAGCGCTCCGTTGGCAGTATTTTCATTTGCAGTTGTGCTTGAAAAAAGAGCAGATGATCCGTTAGCTGTATTATTATCTCCTGTTGTATTATTTTGAAGGGCATTTGATCCATTAGCTGTATTGGCATATCCATCAGTATTACGATTAAGCGCATTTCGTCCAACAGCAACATTTTGATATCCAGAAGTATTACGATTAAGCGCATTTCGTCCAACAGCAACATTTTGATATCCAGTAGTATTAAAATAAAACGCTTCGCTTCCATTAATAACATTATCGGATCCTGTTGTGTTACTATATCCTGCCTGATAGCCCCAAAAAATATTGTTTAAAGTATTATCTATCCTTCCAGCTCTTTCGTTGTTGACTCTAAAATTAAGTGGAACATTATCTGTCGTCCCAATAAAATCTGTCCCATCAACAGTACCTGAAGTTCCTGTTAAACTCCAACCAGTTGAGAGAGCCACTTTACAATCAACATCTCCTGGTACACAAGCTGGATTTAATTCCATCCCAGGTAAATATCCACCTGGAGGTGGTGATCCAAGAGCTAACATATTAAGTGTTGTTATAAATATAATTAAAAAAACAACTGATAAAAGCACAACTAAATGTTTTTTAAAAAAATGTTTAATTAATTTCATACTTATATAATATTATATAATAATAAATTTGTAAATCTATATATTAAACACTCTGTTTAAAACCCCATGCACAACCTTAAAGTAATCAGATGTATAAACCACAGAATATGATCCATCATTATTCTTTTTCTCTACCTTCACATAATAAGTTCCATTTGGAAGAAGAATATGATAACGTCCCATTTCATCTGCTGCTTGATGTGCCATTTCTATATTTGTCTCGACAGTATATACACGAATAGAAGCAAAAGAAAATGGAGATCCATCTTTATTAAACAAACGCCCTTTTGCTTTTAATCTAAAGCTTACTTTACGTAGTATAAACATAAGTATATACAAACCAAAAACTACTATATTATATTTTTCTTGAGAAACTAGAAAAGCGACACCAGCGATAGCAAAACCAAACCCAAAGAACCAATTTGAAACTTTCGCAATTAATAAATCTTTCTTTGAATAAAACTTAAACATTTTTTTCTTATTCTTTTCAAATTCATTCCAATCAAAATTCACAGGATCCATAGGAATATTTTTTATAATAACCTCCCCTGAATCTTTTATATTTATATAATCACCAAAATAAAGATTTTGATAAAATTCATCACGAAAATGTTTTGAAAGTTTATCAGATGGAAAAATATAATTTGTTTTTCTTGGAACAACTTTATAAACCCCAGGTTTTACCAAAAAGCCATATCTTCCGTCTAGGTCTGTGATAGAAGAAGCTATTTCTACACCTTCAAGATCACGCAAAGAAACATACACAGGATCAAGTGGTTGTTTAGTTATAGAATCATATACTGTTCCCCATGGCTTTCTACGCTTTTTAATACCAAGAGCAGTAAAAAGTAATGACCATAAACGAGTAGGTATGAGGACTAATTCTGGAACAGAAAGTGGATTTAAGAAAATTGCCGTTGCTAAAGAAATAACACCAGCAACTGCTACTGATGTGGTAGCTGCAACTTTTAATCCAAAATTTATTTTATCAATTACTTCAGTTGTTATTATCCCAGAAACAAAAGGCTCTACTTTAACACAACCTGGGCCATTTGGATCTTCATCACAAGGGTTACCATTTGATTGACATCCTGGAAGAGTCGGATCATCTGCACAAGTACAAAGACTTGGGTCAGTAAAACAATTTAGAACAGGAAGAATACAAGCTGGGTTACTAGAATTTTCTGGTAAAGAACAAAAACATTGTGCTGTATCTTCTGGATGAAGTTCACAATATGTTGGTGGATTTACACAAAGTGGATCATTCTGATTTTCTGGTTTAGGACAAAAACATCCCGCTAAATCATCTGGATGTAAAGTACAAAAATCTCCTGTTTCGTTGTCATCATTAACATCTACACAATCTGGATCTGCTGGATATACAACTTCATTTATCGTACACCCTAAAAAATCACAAGTATTATCATTATCATTATCTATTCCATCAGTACATTGTGTTGCATGTGACCCACAAGCCTTACCGACAATAACAACCACAGCTTCACTTGTATCAGTTTCAGATGTAGGACTTGTATCTTTTGTAGCCAAAGCTGTAATTTCAAAAGAAACACCGTTGCTATTTGTTTGACAAGAAATAGTTGTATTAGTCTTATTCCAAGCTATTTCATAAGTATCAGTAGTACCTGAAACTAATGTTCCTTCCCCAATTGACGTATTAATTCCAGTCGATTCATCTTTTACAAAAAATTCAACTTTAGAATCAGCTGTAACCCCTGTAACTTTTGCCCTTAATTTATTTGTTTCAAAATCTGCAATACTAAAATACGGAAAGATAGTATCTTCTACCCCAAGGGATGTATCAACTGTTTCCACACAAGCAGTGGTATTATCAATAAGACCATTGTTATTTACATCACAATTTATATTTTTACCTCCACAATCTATATCAATAAAACCATTATGATCTATATCACAATCAGAAGAATAAAATGATCCAGCATTCCCATCAACTGAAACAGGATTTATAATTGAAACTCCAAAAGAAGGTACACACCAAGCTGAAGGTATATGGCTTGAGTCAGAAATATAACCTACTGGTATTTCTAATTGTTCTCCTGTTATATTTAAACATAAATCAGCTGGATCTTCTTCATTATCATCAAGCGGATTATAAGTTCCAGTTAAATATCCATTTGAATCATAATTTGGATTATCCCAACAACCTGGGTCGTTGATATCAGATAATAAATCTTCAGGGTCCCCATCATCATATCCATTTGAACATTGCTTTTGATGCCATCCTCCACCACAAGCTGTCCAATTAGAAGCAACACAAGCAGACCCAGGGCATTCAAATTTTATCCATCCATAATTTTCACTCCAAGCCCAACCATTAAATTCTCCTTTTGTTGGATCTGTTTTACTTATTGTTACTCCTCCATTTGTTGGAGCAAAATTTATCCAACCAGCATTTTCTCCCCAAGCATAACCAGTAAGAATACCACTATTATTTGCTGTCATTGTAACCCCACCATTCGTAGGAGCTAAATTTATCCAACCAATATTTTCTCCAAAAGCATATCCTGTTAATCCAATATCAGGATTACAATCTATTGAAACATTACAATTAGTACAACCAAAATTTATATTACTTCCATCACTATCTAATTTCGCACAAGATGCATTTTCTGAACAGTTAGTAGATGCTGGAATAACTCCAGGATTTGCTCCATAAGTAATATAAAAAAAAGATAAAAATAATATAGGTAATACAAGACATGCTATCTTTAGAAATTTATTTTTATTCATTTAATCATTATATTATATAATAAAAAAAACACCAATTTATTCTACATAGAAATACCTGTAACAAGATGATACATAAAAGATAATATCGGATATAAATAATCAGAAAAAGATACAATAAAAATAACTAAAAGAATTAGAGAATATCTTTCAAAAAATTCTATCAGATGATACATAGATTCTGGAAGAAGATTAAAAAATATTTTAGAACCATCAAGTGGTGGAATAGGAACAAGATTAAAAATAGCTAATGCTAAATTCACAATAATTATCAAAGAAACTATAGAGTTAAAACTAGCTGGCAAAGAAAAATAAAAAGATAAACGAAGAATTATACCAAACAAAACTGCAATAAAAAGATTGGCTAATATTCCAGCAGAAGCTACCGCTATCGTCCCCCATTTTTTATTTCGTAAATTATCTGGATTATATGGTACAGGTTTTGCCCAACCAACAACAAAACCGGCATGAGATAAAACCAAAAGAGCAGGTAAAATTATTGAACCAAACGGATCTAAATGCCTAAGAGGATTTAATGTTAATCTTTTTGCATGTCTGGCTGTTTTGTCTCCAAAATACTCAGCCATATAGCCATGAGAAACTTCATGAATCACAACAGACATAATAAGTATAGCTATATAAAAAATTGTATCAATAGCTTGCATATTTATAAAACTAATGATACCATAAAAAAATTATGGTGAAAATATGCGCAATAACAAAAAAGAGTTCAGTTATTGGTGGGGGCTATTCAAATAGAACTCGTGCCACTAAATTTAACCCAACAGGAAAAAAGAGAAAATATACAAATCTTCAAAAAAAGAAGGTATTCGTTCCTGAAATTAATAAATCTGTAAATATCAAAGTTTCTACAAAAGGTATGCGTACAATGAAAAAGAATGGGGTTTACGTAACCCTCAAAGAAGCTGGACTAATCAAATAAACTAAAAAACCACCCGATCGGGTGGTTTTTTAGTTAAAAGTAATAAATAAAAAGATTTTAGAGACTTGCGAGCGCGACGGCACGAGCACGAGGAATTTTTTAGTAAAAAAATATCCGTGCTCTAAAATTTTTATTATTTATTACTAATTACGCAGGTACGAAAGTAAGAGCTATTCCCTTTTTACCAGAACGACCAGTTCTCCCAATACGATGCACATAAGTATCATATGTCTGTGGAATATCATAATTAATAACATGAGTCACATCTGGAATATCAAGCCCTCTCGCTGCGACATCTGTCGCTATTAATATAGTTATCTCATCTTTCTTAAATAAATTTAAAGTACGAATTCTCTCACGACTTCTTTTGTCCCCATGAATACATCCAACTTTAAATCCTAACTGATGAAGTTCTTTTGTTAAAGTATCCACACTATGTTTCATTTCACGAAAAATTAAAACTTTATCAGTCCCCTCTTTTTTTAAGACTTCATGTAATCTATCTAATTTTTCTTCTTTTGTTTTAACTCGAATAATATCTTGATCAATATTTTTTGCTGTCTCACCAGATATCACAGAAATAAAAATTGGATCTTTTAAAAATTCAGTTGTTAATTTTTTAATTTCAGGAGAAAGTGTTGCTGAAAAGAATAATGTTTGACAATTTTCTTTTGAACATTTTCCTAAAATAAAAACCATATCATCACGAAATCCCATATCAAGCATTCTATCTGCTTCGTCTAAAACAACTGAAGTACATTTTGAAAGATCTAAAACTTTTCTATGAATTAAATCATAAATTCTACCTGGAGTACCTATCACAAAAGTAATTCCTCTTCTAATTTCATCTATTTGTTTATTTATCGGCAATCCTCCGACACAAGCAACAGAGAAAATACCTAAACCAAAAGTTAAATCTCTAAAATCATTTTCAATTTGCATTGCTAGCTCTCTAGTAGGAGCCATTATCAAAACTGTTTCCCTCTCTGTTAATTGTTTAACAGTTTTTTTATTTTTAAGATTTTTTTCTATTAAAGGCAAAAGAAATGCTGCTGTCTTCCCTGTCCCAGTATTTGCCATACCAAAAACATCTTTTCCTTCTAAAACAGAAAGTATTGCTTGATCCTGAATTGGTCTTGGATTAGTAAAACCTTTTTTAATAATATTTTTTTGAAGTTGTTCCTGAAAATTAAAATCAGAAAAACTATGTTTTGATACATAAGGTAATTCTTTAACATGTTCTCCTTTTTTTATGAAACGTGAAAAATCAATTCTTTCTCCACTGAATCTTTTTTTACCTCCTCCTCTTTTGGGACGAGAATTTTTATTAAATTTTTTAGCTCCATTAAAACTTTTTGTTTTTGAAGCAAATTTAGAACGCCCAAATTTCTTGGGTCCTTTTATACTATTTTTATACATAATTGGGTCACTCCCAAAATGTAATTAGTCGAGAATGATATTTTAAGAATATCATATTGAGTATTAAATGTCAACTCTTTTATATATTCCCCTAAAAAGTTATACTAAAAAAATGAAAGCTTATTTAAATATTGTAAAAAATATTTTAGAAAATGGTGAAAAAATTGATACTCGCACAGGAGTGAAAGCATATACCATCGCAGGAGCAATCTTTGAGCATGATATGTCAAAAGGATTCCCTCTTTTAACTACAAAAAAAACACCTTTTAAGTTGGTCGCAACTGAATTAGAATTTTTTATAAATGGAATAACAGATAAAAAATGGCTACAAGATAAAAATAATCATATTTGGGACGAATGGGCTAAACCGCAACTTGCTCCATACGGACACGATGAAGCATCAAAAAAGAAAATGCTAGAAGAAAGAGATTTAGGGCCAATATATGGTTTTCAATGGCGACATTTTAATGCTCCATATGAAAATTATGATTCAAATTATGAGGGAAAAGGAATTGATCAATTAAAAAAAGTTATTGAAACACTTAAAACAAACCCACGAGATCGTCGAATGATTGTGAGCGCATGGAATCCTTTGCAATTTGATGAAATGGCTCTACCCCCATGTCACTATGCTTTTCAAATTACAGTAATTAATGATAAATTAAATCTTTTATGGAATCAGCGTTCTGTAGACACAATGCTTGGACTTCCATTTAATATTGCCAGTTATGCATTATTACTTCATCTCCTCGCCAAAGAAACAGGATTGAAGGAAGGAAAATTGGTTGGATTTTTAGCAGATGTACATATTTATGAAAACCATATTGATGGAGCAAAAGAACAACTAACACGAGATCCAAATAAGTATCAATTACCAAAACTTGAAACAGAAAATTGGAAATCTATTTTTAACTGGAAATCAGGAGACACAAAAGTTTTAAATTATGAAAGTTATGAAAAAATTAATTTTGAAATAGCAGTTTAAAATTATGATATCTATCATCGCAGTAATTGGAAAAAATAACGAGCTTGGAAAAAATAACGAGCTTCTTTGGAAATTGCCAGCGGATATGAAACATTTTAAAGAAATAACTTCAGGCCATCCTGTGATAATGGGAAGGAAAACTTTTGAATCTATTGGTAAAGCATTACCAAATAGAAAAAATATAATAATAACTAGAGATAAAAATTATAAAGCTGAAAATATTGAAATTGCACATTCACTAGAAGAAGCTATTAATTTATTTAAAAAAAGTGACGAAGAAATTTTTATTATCGGTGGCGCAGAAATTTATAAACAAGCTATGGAATTTGCAGACAAACTTTATATCACCCAAATAGAAGCCGAAGATAAAAAAGCTGATGCATTTTTTCCAGAAATTATCCCAATAGTTTTTGGAGAAACTTCACGCGAAACACGCGCACCCGACAAAAAAAACCCATTTAATTATTCTTTCATAGAATACAAAAGATTTTTTTAAGGATCTATTTCTGTTTTTATTCTTATAAAGATGTCCTTTCCATTAGGACTTTTTTCTTTTTTATATTTACGATTTTTATTTTTTTCTATTTTTGAAACTAATTCTTTTTCTAAATCAAAACCCATAATCTCAGCCATTCCTAAAAGGAAAATAGTAACATCAGCGAATTCTTCAGCTGTTTTTTTTATATCTCCCCTATTAAATTCTGCAAATGCTTCTGATAATTCTTCATAAGCACGACAAAATTCTAAAGCGACATCAGTCGTATTAAAACCTTTTTCAACTTTATTTCGCATCACTTCTTTTTGTAATTCTTTTAGATCTACCATAAAAATTAATTACATATTCTTATAAATTTCCATTTCTCCTAAAACTTCTAATTTAATTTTTGCTTGTTTAAAAATTTCCTTACTTCTTTTTGCTCCATGATAATCTTTTAAAGCGACAACTCTAATAATACCTGTATTAATGATACTTTGAGCACATTTATAACAAGGAGTCATCTTGCAATACATCGTCCCTCCAAAAATAGCTATTCCAACTCTAGCAGCATTATTTATCGCATTTTGTTCTGCATGAGAAGTACGAATGCAATGTTCTGACTTAACTCCATCTTTAATAACAGTATGCATTTCATGACCCACTTCATCACAACTTGGTAATCCAACTGGAGCCCCGACATAACCAGTAGTTAAAATTCTTTTATCTTTTACAATCAAAGCTCCTGCCATACCTCTATCACAAGTACCTCGAGTACCAATAACTTCAGTTAGTTTAATAAAATATTCATCCCAAGAAGGTCTAGTTATTTTAGATTTTTTAGCAATCTTTTTCATTTACTAAATATACTCTGAAAAATAACAAAAAGCCAACAAGTTTCCTTGCTAGCTTTTTGTTTAAAAATCTTTAATCTCTAATCTTTAACTTCAATTCCCATACTCCTGGCAGATCCCGCTATAATAGCTATAGCACCCGCATCATCTTTTGAATTCAAATCAACCATTTTTTTCTTTGCAATTTCTAATGCTTGAGCTTTTGTTATCTTCCCAGCTTTTGTAACAGTATTTTTACCTGAACCTTTCTCAACTCCAGCAGCTTTCAAAATAAGCCCAGTTGCAGGAGGTGTTTTTATTATAAAATCATAACTTCTATCATCAAAAACAGTTATCACTACTCCAACTTTATCTCCTGCCATCTTTTGAGTTGCTGCATTGAATTTTGTTACGAAATCTCCAATGTTTATACCAGCCTGTCCCAAAGCAGGTCCTAAAGGTGGCGCTGGAGTTGCTTTAGCTGCTTGTATTTGTAATTTAATTTTTTTTGTTATTTTCTTTGCCATATTTTTCTAGATTAACTTATATTTTCTTTACTTGCAAGAAATCTAATTCAACTGGTGTTTCGCGACCAAACATCGAAACAAGTACCTTTACCTTTCCACGCTCTTGATCTACAGAATTTACTTTGCCCTCAAGATCCTTAAATGGGCCATCAACTATTCTTACTGTCTCACCTATTGCAAGATCAATATTATGTTTAGCTGTACCTGTATCCATTTTCTTAAACAAATAATCAACTTCATCACTTCTTAAAGGAACAGGGTTAACCCCAGCACCAACGAAACCAGTAACACGTGGAGTATTGCGAACAACATACCAAGAATCATCTGTAACTATCATGTCTACAAGTACATAACCTGGATAAATCTTTTCTTCCACCTCAACTCTTTTACCCCCTTTTATTTTTATTTTCTTTTCAATTGGAACAATAACATTAAAAATTTTATCGTGCATGCCGAGAGAATCTATTCTTTGTTTTAAATTACGAAGAACTGCATTTTCATATCCAGCATAAGTGTGTATTGCATACCAATTTCTTGCTCCTTGTGTTTCTTGTTTACTCATAATTTATATTATAAAAAATTAATATCCAATTACTTTTTCCAAACCTTTTGAAAAAATAAAATCAAAGATCCCTAAAAAGTAAGCAATAACAACAGAAAGAGCAACTACAATGATTGTATAAAAAATAGTTTGTTTTCTGCTTGGCCAATTCACATGCTTTAATTCTGCTTTTGTTTCCTTAAAATACTCAGTTATTTTTGACATAAATTTAATTAATTTCTTTCTTATTTTAAAAAAGCCCCCTTTCAAGGGCTTCTTTAATATTACTCTTTTGTTATAAAATAGTCAACCCAGTAGTAGATTTTGGCAAAGCCCATTAGGGCGTGTTTACACATTGCCAAAATTCACTACTGGGTCAAATAAACAGCTTTTTCTTAATTTGTAACTATTCCCATGGCTCAACATTCCTAAATATGATTCAACGCTATTTAACTTTTTATTATTCCTTAAATTCCTAAACATTCTTCTTTTTGTGCTGGTTCTTAATATCCTATATTTTGAGAAATGCACCCAACCCAAAAAATCTACCCCTGAATAAATAGTTTTAATAAAAACCTTATTCGGATGCATTGTTAATTTTAAATTGTTTTCTAAAAATTCTTTCATTTGTTTTAATACATTTTCGAGATATTTCTTGTCTTCCGACAAAACGACAAAATCATCTGCATATCTTATGTAATATTTTACTTTTAATTTATGTTTTACGTATTGATCAAATTCATTCATATAGATATTTACAAGAAGTTGAGAAGTTAAATTACCCAAAGGAAGACCCTTTGGAAAACTATCTATTATATTATTCAAAAGCCAAAGGGTATCTTTATCTTGTGTGTGTTTTTCTAAAATACTTTTTAAAATATTATGATCAATACTAGCAAAGAATTTTTTAATATCACATTTTAAAACCCAGCATTGTTTAGTATTATTATTTGAAACTTTCTTAATAAAACTTTCAAATCTGTATATTGCTTTATGTGTTCCCTTTTCGACTCTGCACGAATATGAATCGTAAATGAATTTCTTATCAAAATATGGATATAATATTCTGTAAATTGCATGATGCAACAATCTATCTCTTACTTTTGCTTTGTGAATATCTCTTGGTTTCGGATCATTTATTTTAAATGCTTCATAATTGCTATGTTTATATGTTTTGTTTTTTAAATCATTATGTAAAGAAAAAATATTATCCATTAAATTCATAGAAAACAAAATTGCATCTGCTCTTTTTCTTTTCCCATTTAAAAATTCCTGCCAAGATATGAGCAGATTTTGAACGCATATGATATTATTGAAATTATGAAAAATACCCCCCCCCCTCGCTTTTTCTATCGAAAAAGCTAGCATCGTTTTGAGGACTAAAGAGAGTTTTACTATTTGGTGTAATGATATTGTTCCTCATATGCCAAGAGTCGGCAGATATACGACTGGCACTAGAATCGAAAACCATTTTTTAGATCTGCTTGAACTCATTTATAAAGCTTACTATGCAAGTATAGAAAATAAAAACATTATTATAATAGAATCCATAAACAAAAACGACATTATAAAATATCTACTACAAATAGCTTTTGAAAATAAATTGATAAAAGAAAAACAATATTTAGAATTGTCACAAAAATTAAATGAAGTTGGGAAAATACTTGGTGGTTGGAAAAAAGGAATTGAATCTAAAATAAAAAACTCCCACTAAAAAATAGGAGAAAATATTTGTTTCGAAAGAAAGACCTGTTACCAGCATTCCACTCATTCGAAGCGTTGAACTCATTGACATTCACATTCCAACCGTCACTATTCAAGTTCACGTTCACCTTGCAAAGATCACTTTTGTGACAAAACCATCTGTATCACCACCCTTCGAACATTCTCAGGGTTGAATATTATTCGGGACATAGAAGTCCACTAATTTTATCACCAACAAATAATTTTATTTTTTAAGAAAGTAATAAAACACTCTTACGAAAGAATACATCCATCGCAATTCTCATTTTAATAATTTCAAAACAGTGTATTTAAAGCTTTCGCCGTAAATTATC